>Ga0209599_10000087_pt1 | contig 66482 bp, 56 predicted proteins | sample Shrwel_input2_FT_FD_187534 | JGI IMG/M metagenome (GOLD analysis project Ga0209599, IMG submission 187534) | Subsurface microbial communities from deep shales in Ohio, USA - Utica-3 well 1 S input2 FT (SPAdes) (version 2) ...
TGAGGTGATGTGGCGTTGCCACGCGTCAGGCGTGAGTCGTTTGAGGGACATGAATTAGGCTCCTGTTGAAAAGCCTAGCATTACTTGATTTTAGTGCGTTACGTAGATGAGGCGGCTGGACGCTTACACATTAATCAGTCTATTGGCATATCAAATTGATTTAAGTACGGCCAGATATTATTCTAAAACAGGATAGCACTGTCAGTGAGTTACGTTATTGAGGGGGAAGATCGCAAGTTGGATGCGGTTGAGTTTGTGGAGTTGGTGAGGCTATTAATTAAGACCCTAGTGAGCTTATTAAGCTTCTAGGGACTGATAGCCATGACTAAAGCCAGCGGAGCATAAAACCTCTAGTAATGAAGTTGGCTTAGATTAGACCTAAAAACCCAGTTTTTCAAAACTACTTAGGCGGCATTTTTCTTCTACTTTTTAATAATTTAAACCCTTCTGGTACAGGTTTGAAAGGATCTTTATTTTCTGGCCAGCGTTTCTCTCTACTCTGGAATGCTCTGAGTTTATCAATATCCAAGGTGACTGCGACAACAAAATCATTATCACCACCGCGAACCCTTGCCAAATCACGCTCAAATGACTCTTTGGCTGGGGAACGCACCCTGCTATCACCATATTTACGGTTATTGACAAGAATCGTATAGGCGTGAATATCTAGGGCGGCGGCTTCAACCAACGCCGAAAAAGTTTCTAAATCTTGATTCCAAGACAACACCATCAGTGCATCAACAGCACCTTGAAAATTAGCACGCTCTTTGGTGTTTTGTAATTCTGAACACACCATGACACCAAAGTAAAAACCATTGTGATTGTAGATCGGCTTAGACTTTTGTTTATTTTCATCCTCAGGTTGAGGCTTTTCTGGGCAATCCCAAATCTTGCCATATTTTGTCGTTAACTCTTTATCTTCGCCAACAGCAGGTAATAATTTAGGCTGCCATATTTTTACCGTTGCAGGATAACCTAATCTGTTATCGGCCAAAACCAAGCAGGCTTCACTCTTGATTTTATTATCTTGCAAATGACGATATTCCGTACCCGCTATTAAACTAATACCCGATGCCAACAAATGGTTAGCAATACTGTCAACCCATTCTAGCGGTATTGATAGCTCAGGAAATAAAACGTAATTTGGCCTAGGTGTGATTTTTATCACTTGGTTTACCAACTCAGAGATACGTTTATATCTATCTAATTTTAAATTGGGCTTACCACAGGCCATAGCCGCCCAATCGTCATCGTCAGTTTTTATATTTGTTAGTGCAACAATCACTTTTTTGCGATGTTCTGTTCCAATTTTTAAAATCTTGTGAGTTGTTTCAGTTTTAGCTTTATCCTGCTCTTGCGCTAACAATGTAGGTTTAACCCAAACTCCTCGTATTGCTCTAGTGTATTTAGCCCAAAGAACAGACGATTTTTCTGTATCCGACAAGCCAACACATGCAGGCACAAGCTCTGCAATTTCTGCGGGTGTATGTGGGCGAGTGGGAAATAAATAAGGAAAATAGCTTTCTGTTTTTTTGCCTGCGTCTTTAAGGTTAGCTAAACGCTCAACTTTGATAGTCTCTACAAACTCTTTTAAAGATGTTACGTCTAATAAATCCACTTGTTCAAATGCTGCATAAATCTCGTCTTCCGAGTCTGTCAAATCGACTAATAGCAGTGATATAGCCTTCGTTTTCACAATTTTTTTATAAGGCTTGCTTGCTAGGTCTGTCTTCACTAATAGTGCTGCGTACTCATGAAGCGTTTTATAATTCCAATATATGTTCATGAGTTTTTCAGAAAACTCTTTTTTCCCGTCTTTTAAAACCATGAAGTCTGCCACTAATACATTGACAAACAACTCAGTGAGTCGGGTTTCATTTTTAGTACGGTCTGAATCAAGTAGTTTATCTGAGTCATAATACCTAGCCCCAGCATCAATAAACTTCAATGACAAAGACTCCTTTAAAGACTTCCATAGCTGTTTATCAGATTTAGCTTCTTGACCGTTTAGTATTATTTTAGCTCCCTGAGCGACTTGTTTTTCTACTAAATCAATACACTCAAATGACTTTCTAACAATGCGCTCGGCCTGCACCCATTCGTTAAGACTAATTGCAAAACCTAGTAATCGAGGTAAATGATTAAAATAGGTGAAGAAATTATCAGGTCTTAAAATGTGATTATGGGCAAACTGGTAAAACTCTTCACGTTGCGTTTTCCATTCATTCTTGGGCAAATCACGCGCCAAAAACTCTACATGCCGCAATTGCAATGACCAACTCAGGCGACGAACAGTAAGACCATCCGCACGTCTTAAATTATCTGCTTGCTCTCCTACATCACCTGCCGCCGAAAGCACTCTTGCTGCGGTGGTATCGTCTAATTGATCGGGAGATGGCATTAAACGATGTTCACTGGATAACGCTTGAATTTCACTTGCAATACTATCGAGTAAGTCTAGCCCTGCTTGGCCTTGCAAAATAAACAGCTTTTGCTTTTCGGCCTGTAGTTGAATTTGCGTTTCTTTTTGAAACTCTTCGCCTTGTTGTATATGCCAAAGACCGTTACTTTCAAATAAAAAATATGCTCCCAGCCTTTTCTGCAAGAACATCATAAAGTCATGGGTATTGTTGATTGTGCCTGAGTCACGCATCACCAAAAACATATCGTCCACATAGCGACCATAATGAACTGGACAGACTTCTTCTTTGATTTTTTTATCCCAGCAATATAGTAAAACATTTGAAATAATGCGTACTGCTGTTAGGCCAATAACTAAACCACCACCTTTTATTTCCTGCGTCTCATCACTTAGGCTTTTTGCGAAATCGTCAGCTTTTGTAGACCATGCCGTTAAGAAAGTAGCTAATTGATGAGTAAACTTTTTTTCAAACGCGGAAAGTTTCTTTTCATCTTGCAAGCCAAGCTCTTGATGCAAAGCCTCGCTTGCTATAGCCATTGGGTCAACATGGTGATAGTAGCTTTTAAGGTCTAATGAGACTGCTAGAACATCTCTTTCTTTTTCTAACTCACCGCGAATGGCTTCTAGGCCATCGTTACGCCATTGCTGATACGGTCTGAAATAAGGGACAAATGATCCAACTGCCGTTATATGAAAGTCTTTTTCAGCATCTTTATTCAGTTCATCTTTAGGTAGCCGCTTTAACCGCGCTCCGTAGCAATTATCACTCAGGCATTGGTCGAACTTGTGACCAACCCTGTTAATCCACAAGGCAGAAATAATGTGCGTATTAACGGGGAAGTCGCCAATAATGCGAAACTCAGGTACAAAGTCATAGTTTTTTAACTGATTTTCAATTGCTCTTTTAGGGTTAGAAAAATGAACATGACCCATGTCCGCTTTCGCTTTACCATCAGGCTTAATTTCAGTACCTAGCTTTTTAGGAACTAACCGACATTCTCCTAATAAATCCTCATCATTTGAAAACCCTGCATTTTTATTCAGTTGGGACAACAAAGCTTTTAAATTTTTGATTAAATCACGCTCATACTCTGCAAATTTAATCGCGGTTGGGAAACTACTATCGAAATAACAATCTGCTTTTGCCTTTCGATAAGCGACGATTAAATCTTCAAGCGTTAACTTGTCCCAACCTTCAAACTTTGCTGTATATCCCATATCTGTCTTCCTTGTTGACGATGTAAATTAGGCTTTGCGCTTTGTTTTATCTGCTTTTATCTTTGCTAACAACGCTTGTGCTGAGTTTTCGCCTGTGATTAAGTCGGGGTTTGCGGCGCGCCAGTCGGCGGTGAGTTCTCCGCGAAAGGCTTTGGCTAGTATGGATTGCGTGAGGTTGTTGACGCGGCTTTGGGCGTTTTTGACTTGTTGTTCGATTTGGTCGGCAAAGGCGAAAAGCTGTTCGACGCGGCGGACGATTTCGGTTTGTTCTTGAAGTGGTGGGAAAGGAATCGCTAACTCTTTTATTTGACCAAGAAATAAATTTGCCTGAGCCGTCGATCTAGACTTTTCTTCTATTTGCTTTTGTAAGTAAAGCGATTGAAGCACGTACATTACAAATCTGTTATCAATAAAATCCGCAAGTGTCTTCACTAAAGCAGCACTTCTAACCATTACGTAAGAGTCATCAAAATCTACAATCGCTACCCTTCCAACAGAGCCAGAACACGAAATTAAAATATCACCTTTATTAGGATCACATCTTGCTCTTAGTTTTTTATACTCAGCATCACCCACGTAGTCAACTTTACTCAAATCTATAAAGCCATCTCGAACGTTTCTTGCTGATAATAAGTAGTGTCCAGAACTCTCTCTTTGGGGTGTACTATGCTCACCGTCTGTTATTTTAGTTGCAAATGACTGAAGCTCTAAAAACAACCATGCCTCTGGTATTTCAAATAAATGATCCGCTTCTTTTACAAGCAAATCTTTTTTAATGTCTTTATTTTTTATTAGACGTTCTTTTTCAGCTTTAAGCAAATTGGTATTTTGCTGAAACACATTCTCACCCCTCCACTCCTCCGTCAACTTCCCACTCACCGCCGCAGCCAATACCGATTGGCGAAAGCGTTTAAGCAATGTGGGAATGGTCGTCAGGCGAGTTTTTAGGATGTCCACTTGTGCCAGTAGTTCGTCTAGTTTTTCGACGATGACTTTTTGTTCGGAAAGGGGTGCTAAGTAAAATGGCGCAGCTAATCCATCAGTCGTACCTAGTCTGGGCATATTTACCCCATAACTAACAGCATTGACATACGATAAGAAAGACTCACTTCTTAGCCAATAAAACAGAAACTTATTATTTACTAATGGCTCGCCGTTTATAGGAATTATCTCTGTAGTACATACGCCATCTGTATCGGCAATAATCACTTTATTCAAATATGGTCGTAACTTCCCATAAAGAATATCACCTTTACTAAACGAATTTTTTGTACTTTTGAATGGTCTATCTGCCACCAAAACACGTTGTAATAGTTTAGAACTACCTTTTTCTATATCTTCAAGCTCAAGAATCCACATATCACTATTAACTTGAGACAGCTCTTTTTTAACCGCCTTTCCATAATCAATAGCTGCGCCCAATTTTGTATCACACCATCCCTCTGGCAAAACAACACCACTCATTGTTTCACCTCATTCACAACGCAAAACACCTGCTTTTTATACGTTATACAACTATTCAAAATATTACTTTCCTAATAATAAAACGTGTTTAGGCGTTTTTAATACTTCTGCTTTACTACTCAAACGGCGATCAAACGTCGCAAACTGACCCACGCTATTCGCCAAATGCAACGCATCCGCAAAATCCATTCCCGACTCATACCAACTTAATGCAAGGGCAATATTTGCAGGCTCTTGAACCCATATTGTAGGCAAACTTAAAACATGCCTAACTCGCTCAACAACCGTCTCACGCATCCAATTAAGCCCCATTTTAGAACTTAATACCCACACGACTTCTATCAACACTGTTTGCAACACCATGCAATCATTCATTGCCAGAAACTCGGTTGCCTCTAGCGTTTGTTGAGGATCGTCTTTCGCCAAATAACGAACCAGCACATTCGTATCAATCGTTATCATTTGGCTTGGCTCGCTTCATATTCAATAGCCGCATCCATGTCCTCAATCGACAATACTTTGGTGCTAAAACTGGGCTTTTGGTCAGGAGACTCAATCGCCGTCACAGGAAAATACTTGCGCTTTTCGTCCTGTAGTTTGCGAAAGTCATGTTTACTCACCACAAAATCCAAAAAGTCAGCGACTTCCTGCAAAGTGTAAGCATCCAACACTTTGGCTTTTTCATAAATTGCTTCGGCAGTTATCATCTTCTTTGCCCCGTTAAATTTCGTTTATTTCAAAGTCAGTATAGCATCTCGTTAAATAGCCTTGGCTTCCAAACCCAAAACCTCCGCCAACAACTGCTTTTGCGTATTCGCCTGATCGCCCGCACCCAACGCCTGCATCAACCCATCTAACTCGCGCAATGCCTCCGTCAACTCACTCATCGCCTCCGCCGCCAACACATCAGGCTCAGGCAAATTCGCCGCATCGACACTATCGTTATCTTTCAACCAACTAATATCTAAAGAATCGCCTTTAGTAGTACGAATATACTCACGACTAAAACACTGCCAACGGCTATTTTCTGCCGTCTGCTCACCTGTGCTAAAACTCCACTCGCCTGCTGTACGTTCGCTTGTACCATCGGCTTTATCACCATACACCGCTTCAAACGGCGTTAAGTGTTGCTCACCAAAGGGCGTGCGTTTACCAAAACTCGGCATATTGGCGCGTAGGTCATACACCCACACGCTTTGCGTACAGTTTTCATCTTGCTGCTTATTGGTGGTGCTACCTTTGGTAAAAAACAGCACATTGGTTTTAACCCCTTGAGCATAAAAAATGCCTGTCGGTAAACGCAAAATAGTGTGCAAATTACATTTATTCATTAAGTCGCGGCGTACGTCTGTGCCTACGCCTGCTTCAAACAACACGTTATCGGGCAAAACCACGGCGGCGCGGCCACCTGCTTTTAAGTTACGATAAATATGCTGTAAAAAAGCTAATTGCTTGTTGCTGGTTTTGTAGGTTAAGTCGTCACGGGTAATACTTGCCTCACCACCTTTGGCTGTACCAAACGGCGGATTCGCTAAAATAATATCGGCTTTGGCAAGGCTTGCGCCCACTTGCCCCAAGGCATTACCCAAATGCACGACACCTTCATCATCGCCTTCCATGCCGTGCAACAAACAATTCATTAACGCTAAACGGCGTGTACTAGGCACTAACTCAACACCGATAAAAGCCCTATTTTTTTGAAAGTTCGCTTGCTCTGCTTTTAGACTTAAATAGTCATCGGTTTGCGCTTTGAGGTAACTATCAGCGGCAATCAAAAAGCCTGCTGTGCCTGCTGCGGGGTCTTGAATGGTTTCACCAATTTGCGGTTTGATGCAATTGACCATGCTGCTAATTAACGCGCGTGGCGTAAAGTATTGGCCTGCGCCTGATTTTGTTTCGGAAGCATTCTTTTCTAATAAGCCTTCGTATAAATCACCCAAGCCGTCTTTTTGCACACTAAACCAATCTATTTGATCTAGCGTTTTGACCATTTGCGCTAAATGGCGTGGCTCGCGTAAACGGGTTTGCGCATCGGCATAAATGGCACTGATTAACGGGTCTTCATGGACGTTATTGTCATCGGCATCTTTGCCTGTGGAAAGCGACAACAAAATACGCTTGTAGTCGTTCATCAAATTTAAACCAGACTTAGCGTTAATGTCTGTCCAGCGACAACCTTCGGGCAAGGTGTGTTTTTGTAATGTGCCGTTTTCGGTGTTTTCGTGAACCATTTTGATAAACAGCAATAGCACTAATTCGGTGACGTAATCGCTGTAATTAATACCATCGTCGCGCAGGACATCACACAAGTTCCATAATTTTTGAACAATATCGTTTTGAGTCATGCAAATATTTTCCGTCTATTAACACGCTGACTACAGCAGCGAGTCTTGTTTTATATGCGCTATATTTTAACTGGCAATAGGCCAAAGCGCGTCACTTAATTCCGTTAAAACCGTATCAAGTTGCTGATTGAGTATTTTATCAAGCTGTTTAACGCCGCCATGATCGGCAAATCGCTGATTGACAAACTCTTTATCCATAATCACTTCATGGCTGAGTTGTTTGGCTAAACGCTCTAGCCATTTACGCTGGGCAGTCGTCCACGCGTGTTGGCTGTAGATGTGTTGCATCGCTTTTTGAATTCTTTCTTCAAAAGGAATTAACGCTTCACCCAATGCGGCTTGGCGAATATGGCCAACAATACTGGCGGCAATATCTTGATTGGTTTTATTACGCCACGCGCTTTGTAGTTTGACTTCGCTATACCCTGCGCTATCCAATAGCAATTTTATTTCTTTTAATTGCTCGCGCGTTAAATCACGCGGTTTATTGACGACAATACTCAACGCAGCAGATTGGTTTATGTGGTCACGGATAAATTGATTAAAGCTGTCTAAGTAATCTTCAGGCTTGTGATATTGGCCATAACTCTGTTCACGCACCAGTAATTGATCGGCGTGTTCAGAAATTAACGGATAATACTCGCTGCCTAATAACTGGGTGACTTCGGCCAATTGGTTAATCAGACCACTGTGTTGCCGCAAAAAGGCGGCGGCTTGTTTTGCTCCTAATGTGTGTAAGTGCTGATGTAATTTGGCTGGCTCTATGCCCCACAATGCCTGTAACTCATCAAGCTTTTGTTTGAGCGCGGGTTTTTGTTCGGCTTTTTTATCGGCTTTACGCAACACGCGCATGAGCTTTTGACTAAGCTGGCTTAACACGACATCGGCATGACTTTCGCCTGCTTGCTCACCTGCGGTATTAAGTGCCCGTTCTAAGTGTGCAGGATCGCTCAATTCGTTAATCAGTTGCTCTAGGGTGATATTCGGATCTTTGACTAAAGGCTTCATGGTGTTGACATCCTGCAAGGCGGCATAAATATCAACAGGGTCATAAATCTTAAAAACGGTTTTACCAATCTCATCGCAACGGCGCGTAGCTCGGCCAATCATTTGCTCATACAAAATCCGTGACTTCACCCGCCGCATAAACACTAAATGGGCAATTTTCGGCACATCAATGCCCGTGGTTAATAAGTCCACCGTAATAGCAATATTGGGATATTTCTCATTTTTATACTGGCTAATCAATTGCTCTACTTTGTCGCTTTGACCTGTAATTTTAGCGACGGCAGTTTGATTGTAGCCTTCACCATAGAGCTTTTTAAACTCGATATCCAATAAGCGTTTGACCATATCGGCGTGTAAATCGGTGGCGCAAAAGATCAGGGTTTTTTCTTCACCAAATGGGTCTAGCTCTTGCGCGAGTTGCTGACAAATCACTTGGTTGAAATTTTCGTTAATCACTCGACGATTAAAGGCTTCTACGTCGAAGTTGAGTTCGTCTTCTAACTCGGCGAGTTCGATTGCGCCTGTCTGCGTGTTGATGGCATGAACCTGTGTGCCTTTTTCAAACTGAATGCCCTTTTGCGTTAATAGCGTTTCGTAACGAATCGGTGGTTCGTGGTCTATCAACCAATCATCGGCAACGGCTTCGCGGTAAGAATAAGTGTAAACAGGCTTACCAAAAATATCGCTGGTATGCTTGGCAGGCGTGGCGGTTAAACCCACTTTTACGGCATCAAAATAATCCAACACACGTCTATAGCTAGATAAGTATTGACTGGCATCACGCGTTGCTAATTCGCCTTCGGTCATTTCTTGATCGAGGGTATAACCTCGGTGCGCTTCATCGACAATAATGCAATCAAACTGGTCGATTGGCGGCGCGTTATCGGACATAAAAATCCGTTTGACCATTGCCTGCACGGTCGCCACTTGAACACGAGTTTCAGCTTCGGCGGCCATATCGCCTAATTCAGCGATATTGTAAATTTTAGACAGTGTTTGATTTTGCTCTAATGGGGCTTCGTTAAACGCATCTAAGGCCTGTTGTCCTAAAGCGGTACGGTCAACCAAAAACAAAATCCGCTTAAAGCGTTCGGCTTTTAAGAAGCGATACATTAAACCAATAATCGTTCTTGTTTTACCTGTGCCTGTCGCCATTGCTAATAAACAACTCCGTTGCTGTTGCTCTAAAGCGTGTTCAACGGCGGCAATCGCTTTTTGTTGATATTCACGAAGTTTGAGATAAGCAAAGCCTTCGTGTTGCAGCAATTGCTCGGCCTGCTCTTTGCTACGTTTTAAGATATCCAGCAAACCATCGGGCGTATGAAACTGCTGTAAAGCGCGCGCCGTATTACTCGGCTCACGCACGTCTCTAAACCATGTTCCCGACTGCTCTGCCAATTGTGGAATATACAGGCGACCATTACAGGAATAGACAAAAGGCACACGGTAATCATCTGCCCACGCACCTGTCAGCCCTTGCAACAACCATGCGCCTGTTAATGGTGCTTGGACGTTAAAACCTTTGGCGTAACGCTCTGCTTGCAGAATTTTACCTGCAACATTGGTATTTTCTTTTTTAGCTTCGACGACAGCTAAGGGCGTTAAACCTTGAAACAGCACATAATCAGCTCGGCCTTTTTTGCCGTGGTATTCGGTTGGCCATTCGGCAATTGCACGATTAATGCCTTTTTCGGGACGTGTCCCTTTTTCATAAGCCAATTGTTGCGTGTCGGCTTGCCAACCTATTTCTTGCAATTGTTGGTCAATTAAAATACGGGTGAGTTCTTCACTCAGGCTAATTTGCTGACTCGCTTTTAAGGTGCTTTTACTAATGAGTTGTTTTTGTTGAGCAATAAGTTGTTGGCTTTGTTTGGCAAGTTCCGCTTGCAGCGTTGTTAATCGTTGCTCGTATGCCTGCTGTTGCAGCACTAAAGCGGCTTCATGCTGTTTGGCTTGGGCGGCATACTGACGGGCTTCGTCATCCATTGCCTGCGCTAAAGCTTCGTACTCTGCTTTTTCTTGCACGACTAATTCATTTAACTGCTGATTGTTGTCGAGTTGTTGATTCGCTGCAATCAATCCAGCGCGTAACTGTTCTATCTCAGTTTGTAGCGTGCGTAATTGTGTACTGGGGTCTGACGGCGGTACAAACGCACTTGCCTTAAAAGCTGCGCCTTGCTTACCAAACGATTGATGAAACCAAATCGCCAATGTACGGGCAATTTTTAAACCATCGAGCGCGTCTTTATGTGCCGTCTTAAATTGATGGGTGGCTTTATTACCCTCAATACGCAAAGTATGAAATAAGTCTTTGATAACGGGTTCAAGTCGTAATTCACGATGGATGTGATACAGCAAATCGGCCTGACTGGTTTGGTCATCAAAAGTAATGCCGCAACTAGCCGCGATATGTTGAGCCATTGCCTCGCCCAATTGGCGAAGCTTGATTAACGTCGTATTTGGATCACTGACGAAAGACTGCTCAGCCGCAACAGCGAGTTGAATAAATAAAGGGTCATGTTCTTGTAGAAAGGCAAAATTAGTACTGATGGGATGAATCTTGTTATTGCCTACACTCAAAGCCATTACTCCCTTATTATTGTGGCCATTATTCAACTAAAGTCGTTGCATGTTTGATGCCTAGAGCCGACTTCTCGCTATAACTCATGTCAATTAAATTTTCTTAACATTCTCAATCTTAACCTTCCTAAGATAACACTCAGCGAGTGCCATGTGTAGTACACATTTAATTGGCTATTAACTCATCATTAATATCTGACAGCAGAGGCACTGGTACAGCCCTTTGGCTGTACCAGTACCAAATCAGCAGTATGGTCGTGGAGCGGCAAATCAGCGACGGAACTATTAATAGTAATAGTACATGCGCCAAGAATTAAGATCGCCACGATATACGACGTGCAGGGAGGAGTTACTGGAGGTTAAGTGAGTATCTCTGGTACGTTAAATTACCTCCTTACTGTGGTCTAATAAAACTTGACTACACCTACTACTACCAAAGTTATTACTCCAATCACCAAAATGCTTTGTATTGGCCTTAGCGAGATAGCTCAGCCTATGGAATACGTCATCAAACTGATCATCAAAGTCCCGATCATTGGCATCTAAACAATACGTTGGGTTTTTAGGGAAATGTACTAATCCTCGAGTTTCATTCAAACGCAGGTCTAATGCACTAGCCCATGCCAAGCGGATACGATCAGACATATTCGTGCTATCAGTATCATTGACAGATGACTCTAAAGGTTCATTGACACTAAGGGAACGCATAGACTTCAACAAGCCTAATGTGAAGTAAGCATCACGATTGACAAAAAGTGCAACGTGATAATGCCAGACGTGAGAACCTGCCCGTTCTTTCACCCAAACATAACGTAAGTGGCAATGATGAACTCGTTTATCCTCTCTACGCTTACGCGCTTCATGAGCCTTAATCTGCGACTTCAAGGAATCAATAAAACGGGAAATAACTGCTGTATCAGGTTCATATCCGTTATCTGGGAAACTCAACTCACAACGAAAGACACAAGTCCTTGGATGATTCTTAACAGCCCGTTTAATAACCTGACGGATACGATCAAGATAATTAACAATTAACGGCCCACATTTGGTCTGAACAGGAAGTCCATCCCAAGTTGATTCTGTATGCAGGGTGAGATTACGGTTTGAAGAGTGACGGTGATTCATGACGATGCTCCTGTGTTTAGTACACAGGATCTACATCGCTATTTTTATTTAAACTTTATGCTTACCCTCTATCGCTTTATTAGCTCCAAGGATCAATCACTTGGAGTGATTGATCTCTAGTTATCATGCTTATGAGTATTGGTTATAGTTAATAGAGTTACTCTAATTAATATAGCTATTACAGACAGACTAAAATCCAATTGAAACAACGGAATACCAGCATACATAAAGGATAAGCCCTGACCACCCTAGTGAAAAAACAGCGTATCGCAGCGAATCTTCGTAGCCTTTTCTCAAAACCCACAAGAACCAACCCAAATTCAACTCTGGAAATAAAATTTTCTATTTTTAATGCAAACACAACTAATACGACAAGAAATAATATTTAAGGACGGCATAATAGTGGCCTAAAGGCCACTATTATAAAATGGCATTAGGTTAGCCATTTTTAATAAAGGATAATGCTACTGCATAGTGCCATTTTGAAGTCTTTGATACACAGAACACACAAGCAGGTATTTGAAATATCTCTTGAGTTACATCGTTAATCAGTCTTGTCACGCTCAGCCACCCTTTGGACTATCCACTCCTCTATTTCATAATCTACCCAACCTACCGCTCTATCACCCAACGAAACAGGTTTGGGGAAAGTACCAGCCGCAATAAACTTGTAAATTGATGAACGGCCTAAGCCTGTGGAATCCATAACTTCATTTAAACGCATGATTTTCATTTTAAGAGTCCTCGGCAATTTCACTCATGCGATAAGAGGACGCTATAGTTTTTTACTGCTTGAATCACTTCCATGTGACTCGCCTTCGTTCATTAAAGGGCGTTCATTTCCTCCCCCCAAAACATAACTAACGTTACGAGCAAAGATGCAATTGGCCAGATTAATTACAAGCCTGCCTTATGTTTAGATTTTTGAATCAATAGGTCACTGCCAACAAAGAAAAAATAACCAAGGTTTAAGAATATTTGTTAAGGGTGCAAATCATCACACTCACATGCCCAAAGAAGTACTCATGTGCTTTGTTTAAACCAAAAAACCACTGAGCCACAAATTACTTTAATAGGCGTTGGATTTGGATTGGTAGTGCATGGTAGTTAGCAATGATGGGACGGTGAGCACAGGAGATTGATACACCACTTCCATATAAATTAAATTTTCATTACTTAATAATTATAATTTTCATACCAACCCCACTTATAAATACGCTTGAAAGCCTTACGGCACAATGCATAAATAAATTTTTAATACTCATAAATACCATTAAAATACATCAAAAAATCACTAATAACTTGACATTTAATCATACATAAAACACTATTTGTTTATATACAATGTATGTGAAATTTGAGATCAACTATGGCTGCCCGTAACACCGCTACAATTAGATTGCCTCTCCCAGATCCTCTTAAGAAATTCAAACTTCGCGAGCTACGTTGGCTATGGCATTATTTAGATGGGCGACGCATGATTGATGAAGCTGATCGTGATGCAAGCCTCGATCTATCGGTTCGGGTTAATAAGATGTCCGATGCTATCAATAGTGATAAAAATCCCGACGAATTCGTGAAGGAAATTCTTTCCCGCCTCAATGACGATCTTATTCCAGAAGAGCAATTACAATGGATTGACAAAGAAAATCAACGTGTGTTGATTTGGATACTTAATAATCTTCATCGACCAATTCCAGAAGAACTTCTTATTTCGGATCCATTACATAACTCCCGACCAAGAAGGTTATCTCTAGCTGATATTTTTGCCGAGAACCGACATGAAGAAATAATCATCGAAATTGATACTTGGAAAATACCCCTCGAAGAAAAGATGAATTATTTATTAGAAAAGAAAAACGAATGGACGCATCGCAAAACCCCTGACAAACAAATCAAATGGATAAGTGCAGAGGATGATGTCCAATTAGTTTGGGCTTTGGAGTATTTGGAAAAAAACCGAAAAGTTTTAAGAGTCCCTAAACCAGCTAATACGAAGGAGTATCATGCCGCTGTACTGGCGAGTCTTGATGATTTGTCCTATGGACACCCTTCTGACAAAAAGCTGTTTATGGAGCAGATGAAACGGACATGGAGCCAGAAAAAATTCAGAGATTCTGGCAAAGCCAAAAAACCTTATTACCTTCCGCTAACTATAAAAACCAGAGAGAAACTAGAGTGGCTTGCTGAAAATTCAGGGCAAAAACCCGCCGATATTTTGGAAAAATTAATTCAGGAGAACTACTCGAAAGCCAAACAAGGCAAGTAATCGCAATAAAACTGTGCGTCTAGGTCTTTCACACAATCAGCTCGTCATGGCAGCTATCTGAACACTGAAAGCAAAAAACTATAGCCCAATTATAAAATGTTGTGACTAAGAACAAGTACGTTCGAAACGCGGGGCAGAATAATGACCGCCTCAACGCCGTTAGTATACAAAAGCATTTGTGGGTACATTTGTGGGTAGAGAATTTCAGACATAAAAAAACCCATAAAAATCATGGGTTTTTTTATTTAATTGGCGGAGAAGGAGGGATTCGAACCCTCGATAGGCTCACACCTACGCCTGATTTCGAGTCAGGTACATTCAACCACTCTGCCACCTCTCCGTAAGGCCGCGAAATATAACGATTTCGCGTTAAAAACTCAAGTAAAAAATGAGTTTTTTATAATGGAACGGCTGTATCTACCGTATCAGCAGCGGTGTCAATTGTGCCATCGACTTTTTCAAGAGCAGCATCTACTTTATTACCCGCGACAGGCACTACTGAAACAACAGCACCAACTACACTCACCGTCGCACCAACCACACGCATTGGCATGGTGACGATTTTAGTCAAAAAACAACCACTCAAGCTCATCGTCATGGCTAGTGCAATGGCTACTTTGGCTACATTATTGAAACTTAACATCTCTGCTCTCCTTAAAAGGTAATACCTAAACGATGCCCTACTTCTTCATAGGCTTCAACCACGTCACCCAAGCCTTGACGAAAACGGTCTTTATCTAATTTTTTGCGCGTCTCTTTATCCCATAAACGACAACCGTCTGGTGAGAATTCATCACCCAAAATAATACGATCATGGAATACCCCAAATTCAAGTTTGAAGTCAACCAACAACATATTACCTGCAGAAAACAATTCCTTTAAGACATTATTGACTTGGAAAGACAACTCTTTCATCCGAGCCAACTGTTCTTCTGTTGCCCAACCAAACGACTTGGCATGTGATTCGTTAATCATCGGGTCACCTAACGCATCATTCTTCAAAAACAATTCAAATGTAGGTGGATTTAACTCTAAACCCTCAGTCACGCCTAAACGACGCACTAGACTACCTGCAGCATAATTACGCACGACACATTCAACAGGAATCATCTCAAGTTTTTTAACCACGACTTCGTTCGGATTTAGCAGTCGCTCAAAATGTGTTTCAATACCTGCTTCGGCTAATTTTTGCATAATAAAGGCATTAAATGCGTTGTTTACGCGACCTTTACGAGCCAACTGCTCTATTCTTTTGCCGTCAAATGCCGATGTATCATCGCGAAAGACGAGAATTAAATAATCAGCTTCATCAGTTGTATAAACCGATTTTGCCTTACCTGTGTACAACAACTCACGTTTTTCCATAGCACTTCTCAACTGAAAATAGGGCTGTATATTCCCCGTACGTTATTTTTAGCTCGGCCAATGATTTAATAAACGTTCAAACGTCTGTTGACTTAACTCTGACTCAACCAACGTTTCATCATCTTTTTGCAAAGAAATAACGTTATCGTTACTGGTTCGTATCAATTTAAGTTGATAGACCGTGTTTTTACCGTCTTTGCTGAGCTCAACAAAATACAAGCCTAAACTTTGGTTACGATCCGACACTTTAATATTAGCCGCTGTTAACGCTTTGTTCAGCTTATCCCATACTTGCAAAATATCACCACTACTTTGCAATACAGGATGACCATTACCATCATTAATGATTTGCGGTTTCGTTTCAACAATGGGCTTTAAGTTTGATTCAGCCTGTTGAGTAGCAACCACCGTTAACGGCTTAGGCAATGGCGCAACAAAACGTTGCTTACGGCCTTTGCCTTCCACTAAAACAACAGGTTGCTCAGGTGTTGCTATTTCGGGAATAGCATACAATGGTTTGATTGCGCGGTTATCACCCGTAGATAACACTAATGGTGGCAATGTTTTTGCCTGCTGATATTCTAAAGAGCGATCTGGCATCAAGCCACAACCACTTAGCAAGGCCAAGCTCAGCGATACGGGAAGTATCCGCATATTATAATCCTGCACGTTGTAACGCAGCGCGTACAACATCGTGACAGCTGTCGGCTAATGGGGTTAGCGGCAAACGAATACCACTTTCCATTCGTCCCATGTGAACTAACGCCCATTTGACTGGAATCGGATTTGACTCGACAAATAAGTCATTATGCAGTGCCGTTAACGGCACATTCAGTGCTTTAGCCAACGCGGCATTGCCTGCTAACGCTGCCTCACAAACAGCACTCATCACTTTCGGTGCAACATTGGCGGTGACCGAAATATTGCCTTTTGCGCCCATCAGAATTAATTCGTAAGCCGTACCGTCATCACCCGAATACACCGCCATTTTATCGCCGACTAAATTTAACAGTTCTTGGCCTCGCACCAAATCACCCGTTGCGTCTTTAATGCCGACAATATTAGGAATGCCAGCCAAACGTGCAACGGTGCTATTGAGCATGTCCACACCGGTACGGCCGGGAACATTGTATAAAATTTGGGGAATAGCGACAGCTTCGGCAACCGCTTTGTAATGTTGATACAAGCCTTCTTGGGTAGGCTTATTATAATAGGGTGTCACTAATAAACAGGCATCAGCTCCCGCTTCTTTCGCTAAGCGCGTGAGTTCAATCGCTTCACGGGTAGAGTTTGCACCTGTTCCTGCAATCACAGGAATACGGCCATTAACTGTTTCAATAACGGATTTAATCACCGCACAGTGTTCATCGACCGTTAAAGTAGCCGACTCGCCTGTTGTGCCAACGGCAACAATACCGTGAGTCCCTTCGGCAATGTGCCACTCAACCAAGGATTTAAGCGCAGACCAGTCAATTTCACCATTCGCGTGCATAGGGGTAACCAATGCGACCAAACTGCCCGTAATCATGACTGTACTCTCCGCTGTGCTGGTATAAAGCCGATAATGGTAGCGTCCCTCCACTGCTAAATACAAGCAATGTTGATACGCGACAATAAAGTAACAACAAAAACACCCTAAAAGCAAAAAGCCGACTAAAAAGTCGGCTTTTAAAACTTGGAGCGGGAAACGAGACTCGAACTCGCGACCCCGACCTTGGCAAGGTCGTGCTCTACCAACTGAGCTATTCCCGCATTTGTAGGATGGATATTTTAGACGATTTTTTATAATCGTCAAGTCTGTTTTAGTCTGATTGGCTTAAATCTGGCCAAGCAGCCTTCAAATAAATCAACATTGACCAAATTGTCAGCACGACAGCGATGTATAACAGTACATATCCTAAATAATTCAACATCGGATGTTGTGCTAACAATACGGTAATAGACGTCATCTGGGCTGTTGTTTTCCATTTGCCAATTTGCGAAACCGCTACATTGGCACGTTTACCGAGTTCAGCCATCCACTCTCGTAATGCTGAAATCGCTATTTCACGCGAAATAATGACAATCGCGGGGACAACAATCCAGATCGTGGGCTGTGATTGCACCAACACAACTAACGCCGCTGCAACCATCAATTTATCGGCAACAGGATCTAAAAAACGACCAAATGCGGAGGTTTGATTCAGTGCACGCGCCAAATAGCCATCAAACCAATCCGTAATAGCCGCAAACAAAAACACAAACGCAATAATCCAGTGCTGCCACGGAAAGGGAGGTAAATACGCTAATAACACCAATACAGGGATCAGTAAAACCCGCATTAGGGTGAGAATATTGGGGATGTTCCACAAGCGTTTGTTGGTCAAAAGTGCGACTCCAACCTCAAAATTTCAATTAATGACGATAAAACAAGAATAATGGCTAATGTAAGATAGCATAAATTGTCTCAGCAAGGGCTAAACCAATGCTCGGCACCGCTGCCAACTCTTTAATACTCGCCGTTAACACGCCTTGCAAACCGCCAAAATGATTCAACAACTCTCGCCGCCGCTTAACGCCCAAACGAGGAATCGCTTCCAACGGTGACGTTCTCCGTGTTTTATCACGTTTAGCCCGATGTTTAGTAATAGCAAAACGATGAGCCTCGTCACGAATATATTGAATGACATGCAAGGCGATGGCATCAGTTGCTAATTGTAGGGTATCGCCATTAGCAAAATGCAAGGTTTCTAGACCCGCTTTACGTCCTTCACCCTTCGACACACCAACTAACAACACCGATTGGATATTCAAACTCGCCAGTACGCGCTTTGCTTGTGATAATTGGCCTTTACCACCATCAATCAATAAAATATCAGGTAACGGACTATCAATAGTGACTTTACTAAAACGTCGCGTTAATGCTTGTTCCATCGCCGCATAATCATCGCCACCAATAATATCTTTGATTAAAAAATGACGATAATCACGTTTTTTAGCACCTTGACTATCAAAGACAACACAAGAAGCCACCGTCGCTTCGCCTTGAGTATGACTAATATCAAAACACTCTAAACGCTGAGGTGGCGCATCTAAACCCAAGACCTGTTGTAATGCTGCCAAACGGGCGGTGACTTGAACTTTGTTGGCCAAACGTGCTTTTAATGCTTCGACGGCATTCAGTTGAGCTAACGCCAACCATGCTGCTCTGTCTTCTTTGACGTGAGATTTAATGGTAATTTTTTGACCGTAACTTTGCTTTAATGCTTGCTCTAAACAGATACTATCGTCAATTGTTAAAGTCTGACTGGTGATAATTTCTTTTGGTAAGTCCCTTGATTGCTGCCAGTAAAAACTCGCTAAAAACTCGCACAACACTTTGTCTAATTCAGACTCAGTGGTTTCAGGAAAATAACTCTTGCCACCCAACACTCGTCCACCACGAACAAACAATAAATGCACGCACCATAAACCTGACTGCACCGCCACCGCAAAAATATCGGCCTCACCTTGTTGGCAATACACCGATTGCTGGGCTTGAATTTGTCTGAGTGCCGATAATTGGTCACGATAGACCACCGCCGCCTCAAACGCTAACTCCACAGATGCTTGCTCCATTTTTTGGATTAAGCTCTGTTGTAACTCACTATTTTTACCCGTTAAAAAACGCACTGTACTTTCAACATCTTGTGCGTAGTCTTCAGGGTTAATTAAACCAACACAAGGCGCGCGGCAACGCTTTATTTGATACTGCATACAAGGGCGATCACGATTTTTGAAGGTACTGTCATCACATTGACGCACTTGAAACAGCTTTTGCAGCAGTAGCAAGCTCTCATGCACGGCTTGACTATTAGGATACGGGCCAAATACACGGCCTTGCTGCTGTCTATGTTTACCTCGTTGCCAACTGATTTTCGGATAAATTTTGTCATCAGAAATAGCAATATAAGGATAGGATTTATCATCACGTAATAAAATATTAAACGGCGGCTTTAATGTTTTAATCAGATTCTGTTCGAGCAATAATGCTTCTGTTTCGGAGGTGGTAATCGTTAATTCAATATCACAAATTTTTGCTACTAATGCCTGTGTTTTTGGATGGCTAATATTTTTATAGAAATAAGAACTTACCCGATTTTTTAACGATTTAGCTTTACCGACATACAAGATATTACCTTGCTCTCCCAACATACGATAAACACCCGGTAAAGTGGGTAAGGTCGCGAGTATGGCACTGAGTTTATCGGTTATCATAAGTTAACTAACAGGATGTAAATGAAAACGGGTTATTCAACATTAGTTTTTGTCACTGTGCACCAAGCCAAAACGAATAGCGAGATGCGTTAACTTCACGTCACTATCAACCGCTAATTTTTCAAAAATTCGGTAACGATAGGTGCTGATTGTTTTTGGGCTAATAAACATCGTATCGGCAATTTCTTGGCTACTACGACAATTCACAATCATCATCGCCACTTGCATTTCACGCTCAGATAAAAGCTCAAAGGGTGAAGCAATCACTTTATCTTTTTCTAACCAGTTATCGGCCAACTGCGCCGCCACATCAGCACTTAAATAGCGTTGCCCTGCGGCCACTTTACGAATTGCCAGCACCATTTCCTGAAAATCTGTGCCTTTAGTGATATAACCTAATGCGCCTGCTGTTAAAATACGTGAGGGAAAAGGTTCTTCCTCACAGACAGTCACCACTAAAATACCCAACCGAGGAAACGAATGCGCCAATTTTCGGGTGGCTTCAATACCGCCAATACCAGGCATTTGCACATCCATTAACACCACATGCGGTTTTAATTGCCGCACCATCATTAACGCTTCTTCACCGTTACAGGCCTCGCCGACCACTGAAATATCAACAACATCCGATAACATTCGACTCATACCCATACGTACAAGCTCGTGGTCGTCAACTAATAATACGTTAATCACGATTTACCCCTTAAATTAGCTGCTGTTCGTGCGTAAAAATAACTATTTAACTTTACACTTGACTGATACTTTTGAAAAATCTCGTTTAAGCACACTCACTGTGGTCAACACGCAATATATTAACCACCAAAATAAATAAGTTGTTGCTTGTATCACATTAAAACAAGCCAAAACGCCTATATTTTCTTCGCTTTCTGTCTTACAATCACACGATATGGTAGAGTAAAAACATAAAGCAACCTCAATGCTTCGGCGTGCCTATAATAAAAAGTAACAATCTATCATTTAATACTAATCATTTTGTTACAAAATCTTCTTTAAGACTGTCATGGACTTTGCATATTTAAAAAAGTAGTCCATGCTTATAGTAAGTCGTTATCTCTGTTTTTTCTTCATCAGACAACTACTGCATGAAGAAATTGATGGATTATGAGTATTTAAGGGATATTTTCTTAAATATCTCCCAAAGTTTCCTAGTCTGTGGCTAGTACCCTGCCACTGGCTTTTTGTTTTTTGTTAAACTGGGTCGTTAATTATGAAAAAATCTACCACTCTCTTGCCTTCATTACTGTTGGGATTAGCAATTGCCTTAAGTAATTCAGGTTACGCCGAAGCCAAGGAAATGGATTCTAATAGTAAACACGTCACGACACATAGCAGTAAATCCACTGCTAAACACAGTCCTGCGACTAAAAAAGTGGTTGTTAAAAGCAACAAATCGGTAAAAGCAGAAAGCAAAAAAGTCGCTATTGCCAAAAAAGATGTTAAAAAATCAAAAACCGTTGCTAAAAGCAAAAAAAGCAAGGCCGACAGCAGCATAGCCAAAGTCGCTAAAAACACGCCTAAAACAGAAAAAGCCATCGCGCACAAATTCAAACCTAGCACTAAAATAGAGCGCGAAGCACAGCGCAAAGATCGAACACGCGAGAAATTAGCTAAAATTTCGCGGACAGGTAAAGTGTCTCAAGTCGCTAAATATGCCGCAAAGCCCATTATTATTGCAGCTGACCCCATTGCTGCAATTGCCTCTACACGCCTCAATAAGCCCGTTAGCATCCAACAATCATCTAATACACCGTTCGCTTTAAGTGTTGAATCAAGAGCGGCATTGGTGATGAATGCCGTTACAGGTGAAGTGCTTTATGCTAAAAATACCGAGCAAGCATTGCCCATTGCGTCTATTACCAAGTTAATGACGGTCATGGTGGTATTAGATGCGGCTCAGGCCTTAGATGAACCCATCACGATTACCGATGATGATGTTGACAGAATGCGTAATACCACGTCTCGCCTAAAAGTAGGTACAGTGCTGTCGCGTGCTGAGTTAATGTTATTGGCACTGATGTCATCTGAGAATCGTGCCGCACATGCACTGGCGCGTAATTATGTCGGTGGCACACCCGCCGCGATTGCCGCAATGAACCGCAAAGCAAACAGTCTTGGCATGGCCAACTCTCGCTTTTTTGATGCGACAGGTTTAAGCAGCGGCAATGTCGCCACGCCGAAAGAACTGGCATCCATGGTGAAGGCTTCAACCAGCTACCCGTTGATTCGCCGCTTCTCTACCACCTCTGAACATGCCGTTGCCATTAATAACAATGTTCAGCAATTTCACAATACCAACTACTTGGTAAAGAGTCCTGATTGGGAAATTGGCGTGTCAAAAACAGGCTTTATTAATGAAGCCGGTAAGTGCTTGGTCATGCAAGCCAAAATCAAACAAACTCCCGTCGTGATTGTTTTGATGGACTCAATGGGCAAATATACCCGTATTGGTGATGCACAACGGGTCAAAAAATGGTTAGAAGCCGTTCCTGCGGGCTAAAAACGGTTATCAGCTATCGCCATTCACGCAAAAAGCCTCTACCCTAGTTAGAGGCTTTTTTAATTGGGATAAAAAATCATGTTTGAACGTTACGCGCTTTCTGAAGCGACCTTAGAAAAACTGGAAACTTTTTTAGACAGTGAAGACAATGAACACGGTTTAGATTTTTGCGGCACACATGGATTTTTGTGTGCGATCACCGTTGGTCCTGTTGTTGAGCCTAGCGTTTGGCTCGAAGCATTGTTTGAAGGTAAAGTCTATAGTGAGCTGGTTGATGATCTATTAGCATGGCAAAAAAGCATCCACGCGTTGTTATATCATGAAAAAACACTGCATCTACCCTGCGATTTGGTTGTTGACCTTGAAGAAAACGAACTGACGGATTGGTGCGTTGGCTTTATGGAAGGCATGCTCAGCAATGAAGAAGCATGGTATGAAAAAGATGAAGATTCCATCATTGAATTAACGTTACCGATGGTCACGATTAGTGGTTTAGTTGAAGACGAGGAACTGGATAAACTGCGAGCCAATCGTAAGCTTTTACAACAACTAGCCCGTGAAATACCTGAAGTATTGACCGAGTTGTATTTGTTTTTTAATGCGCCTCATACACCGAAATAATCGTTTCATAATGATACTGGGCGGTTTGCGAACCGCCCCTACATGCAAACTATCACACCACTGTCGTCATACGGCGCGCCGTAATAACATTCGGTTGTTGCTCAATTTTTGCTAAGACTCGTCCCAACTGTTCCAAGGTTTTTACTTCCACGGTAATTTGCATTTGCGCTGTACCGTCTTGTTTATTGGACTGAGTGTTTACGCCCGTCACATTGACATGCTCATTAGCTAACACATTGGTAATATCACGTAATAAACCAGTTCTATCCCATGACTTCACAGCAATATTGACCGCTTGTACGGCATCAATCGTATGCTGCCAACTGACATCAATAATGCGTTGTGGCTCTTCTTCATGTAAGCGTAATAACTCGCTACAGGAACGACTATGCACGCTGACTCCACGATTATGGGTTATATAACCTGTAATCGGCTCACCGGGAATAGGACGGCAACAACCCGCAATATGGGTCATGATGTTGTCCAAACCCTCTATAATGACACCACTGGCTTGTCCTTTACGGCCACGCGCAATAAAGTCAGCGGGTGACGGCTCAACATCGACCGTTGGAATACTTTCAGCAATTAAATTAATGACTTGTGAAGGACGAATATCACCCGCACCAATACCCGCCAATACATCTTCACCCGTACGAGCATTAAGTCGTAACGCGTAAGTATTGAGGTTGATGGATTTCAGGGTTAACGCTAAACGCGCCAGTTCTTTTTCTAAAATCTCACGTCCCGCAACAATGTTATTTTCGCGGTCTTGCAACTTAAACCATTGCTTCACTTTTGATAAAGCGCGGGTTGTGCCTAAATAACCTAAACTGAGCAACATCCAGTCACGACTAGGCGTTGCCCCTTTTTGCGTTAAAATTTCAACTTGGTCGCTGGTTTGCAGTTTATAACTGAGCGGCACAATACGGCCATTCACTTTAGCACCGCGACAGGCGTTACCAATTTCGGTATGAATGCTATATGCGAAATCTAGGGGTGTTGCGCCTGCTTCTAAGTCAATGACATGACCATCGCGCGTAAAGACATACACCCGTTCATGGCGAATGGCTTGACTTAATTGATCGGCCAATTCACCAATTTGGGTTTCCCCCATGTCTTCTTGCCATTCGAGGACTTGTCGTAGCCACGCAATTTTACTTTCGTAACCCGTATCTTTATTTGTCCCTTTCGTCCCTTCTTTATAAACCCAATGCGCACAGACACCCAGTTCCGCTTCTTCGTGCATGGACGAGGTGCGAATCTGTACTTCTAAGGCTTTACCTTCAGGGCCAATGACGGCGGTATGGAGCGAACGATAGCCATTTTCTTTCGGTGTCGCGACATAATCATCAAACTCTTTGGGAATGTGTTTCCATAACGAATGCACTAAGCCTAAAGCGGCATAACAATCTTTCACGGCTGGCACTAACACACGTACCGCACGAATATCATATAACTCATGAAAGCTGAGTTTTTTGCGCTGCATTTTGCGCCAAATCGAATAAATGTGTTTTGCGCGCCCCGTTACTTCCGCTTGAATATCGGCATTCGCTAGGGTTTCTTTCAGCGTTTTAGTGACATTTTGAATATAACTATCACGTTGCAGACGTTTTTCATCCAATAAACGCGCGATATGTTTATAAGCATCAGGTTCTAAGTAGCGGAAAGACAGGTCTTCGAGTTCCCATTTGATTTGACCAATGCCTAAGCGATGCGCTAACGGTGCGTAAACATCAAAAATTTCCCGCGCAACCCGTTGTTGCCGTTCATCATTGGCATCTTTTAGCTCACGAATCGCAAAGGTACGCTCGGCGAGTTTAATGAGCGCAATCCGCACATCATCAATCATCGCCACCAACATTTTACGCACATTATCCAATTGCGACTGCGACTGACTAAAACGCTGATTATGATGATTCGGATTAATCAACTGACTAATCGTTGCCATGCGCAACACGCCATCAATCAAATGCGAAATATCATAACCAAAGGTTTTGGCAATAATGTCAAGCGTCGTTTTTTCTTCACGCACCGCTCGATAGAGTACCGCCGCCACCAACGACTCTTGATCGAGCTTTAAGTCCGCGAGAATATCCGCCATCGCCAAACCCGTAACATAACTACTGGTTCGCATACTCCATGAATGCTCTTTAACATAAGACTCATCCGCTTGCTGAGCAAACAAACACGCTTTCTGCAAAGCATTACGATCATGTAAATCAATACGCCCTTCGATACGGTCTAACCAAGCCTCTAAATCGACTTGTCCGTCTGCCTGTATCGGATAATCTTCGCGAACCTTGACCATGTTGTAGTCCTTGTGGCTAATTGACGCAGCTAGTAGACAGTCAGGTAATTTACACAGGTTTGCCCTTCGACTCCGCTCAGGGAGCTACTGGTTGAGCGGAGTCGAAACCAACTAAGTTGACTGACGACTAATCATGACTTATGTTACTTATTCTTTGACAAACAACGCGATGGACTCGACATGTGCGGTATGAGTAAACATATCCATTACCCCCGCTTTTATTAACTTATAGCCTGCTTTGGCCAATTCGCCAGCATCACGTGCTAACGTTGCAGGGTTACACGACACATAAACAATGCGCTTTGCACCAAACTTGGGTAAGTATTGTACAACTTCTAGTGCACCTGAACGGGGTGGGTCAATTAACAACGCATCAAAGCCTTGTTTTGCCCATTCTTGTTGCGAAAAATCGGCAGTTAAATCTTGTGCATAAAAATCGACATTAGTGATGTTGTTATGGCGGGCATTTTCATAACCACGCTCAACCATTGTTTCACTACCTTCAACACCAATGACGTGTGCGGCGCGGGTCGCTAGTGGTAAGGTAAAATTACCTAAGCCACAAAACAAATCCAAAACGCGTTCATGTGGTTGAGGATCCAGCAAATCTAATGCCAATGTCAGCATTTTGCGATTAATATCCGCGTTAACCTGCGTAAAATCTAAAGGATGAAATTGCATCGTCAGATTAAAATCGGGCAAGGCATAGCTTAAACGGTCAGTTCCCTGTTCTGGATAGACCCGATGAACCGTGTCATAACCTTTAGGCTGTAAATAACATTGCCAATCACGTTGTTGGCAGAAATCAATTAATGCCTGCACATCAGAATCAATCAACGCTTCCATGTGTCTAAAAATCAACGCAACGCTGTCGTCACCTGCGGCAACTTCAATTTGTGGAATATGATCTTTCGCATTTAAGCCGTTAATCAGCGCACGTAAGGGCAAAATAGATTCACCAATCCGTTGATCCATCACTTCGCAACGATCTAACTCTGCTAAGAAATTTGAGCCTTTTTCGCGAAAACCCACTAATAAGCTGTCTTTTTTAATGACAAAACGGACACCTAAACGCGCTTTACGACGATAGCCGCCTTGACCAAAGGCTAACGGTGGCAACCACTCTTCTGGCTCTAAATGACCAAAATGTTTGAATTGATCCATTAATACTTGTTGTTTCAACAGAATTTGGGCATTAGGGTCAATATGTTGCAACGAACAACCGCCACAGACACCAAAATGCTGACACGGCGGCGTAACACGGATCGGCGAGGCTTTTAATACCGCCACCGTATCGGCTTCATCGTACTTACTCCGCACTAAGGTCACTTTCGCTTCGACGGTTTCGCCCGTTAATGCTCCCGATACAAAGACGATTTTGCCATCATGATGACCAATGCCTCGGCCATCATGACTGAGACCGGTAATCTCTAAACTAATCGGGGCTTGTTGCTTCAGACGGTCACGTTGTTTTCTGTTCATTGTTTCGCTTCTTGCTCTTGCCATGTGGCTAAAAATGCTTGGAGATGAGGCTTTTGGCTCATTGCTAAATAATTTTTTAGCAAGGCTATTTCGTTTTGATAATCTTGTTTCATTAATTCACCACGCATGAGTTGAAAGCGCGTATGAATCAACCATGTATTTAAGACATCCGTTTCGCAATAATGACGAATATCCGCGAGATTTCCTGCTAAATATTGCTCATAGACTTGACCACCTTCCATGCCCATTTTACCAGGGAACCCTAAAAAGCTGGCGATTTGATCTAAAGGCTGGGTAGCGCGTGCTTGATACATGGACAGAACATCCATCAGATCAATATGACGCATGTGAAAACGATTGATGTAGTTGTTATAACGGAATTCTTTGTAGTGATCGCCTAACTCCCAATACATCGGCGCAGTAATTTCATGCAACATGGCGCGATAATGTAAAACAGGCAAATCAAAACCACTGCCATTCCATGACACTAAGGCAACATCGTATTTATCAATCGCGGTAAAAAATCGTTTGATAATTTCAGCTTCGCTGGCATCTTCCTCACCTAAAGACCAGACACGAATGCTATCGCCCATCCGTAATACCACGGAAATACAAATCACTTTATGTAAGTGATGGCGAAAAAAATCCGAGCCGCCTGTTTCTTGACGACGCATATTTTTTAACGCTTCAAACGCTTCGGCATCGCTCAAATTGTCTAACTGATAAAACTGCTTAGCTTTGGCAATATCGGGAATCGTTTCAATATCAAATACTAATGTCGCTTTTTCTTTATACATGACCCGCTCTCCCTACTGTAAATATCCGCTTCATGCCATGTCAGCACATGACCATCAATCATTTATGCTTGCGTAAATAATCCTGTTGACAAATAACGGTCGCCACGATCACAAACAATAGCGACCATCACCGCGTTTTGCACTTGCTCTGCCAATTGTAGCATCGCCCACACCGATCCGCCCGAAGATACACCCGCACAAATGCCTTCTAAACGCGCTAAATCACGCATTGTTGCCTCAGCGGCGGCTTGGGGAATATCCATCACTAGATCGACGCGACTAGCATCAAAAATCGTCGGTAAGTATTCAGGAGTCCAACGACGAATTCCCGCAATTTGCGCACCTGCAGCAGGTTGTAAACCAACAATTTGAATCGCGGGGTTTTGTTCTTTTAAATAACGCGACACGCCCATGATCGTCCCAGTCGTCCCCATTGAACTAATAAAATGGCTGACTTGGCCTTCGGTATCTCGCCAAATTTCAGGGCCTGTACCTTCATAGTGCGCCAATGGATTATCGGGATTGCCAAATTGATTTAAGACGATGCCTTTGCCATCTGCTTGCATTTGCAAGGCGAGATCACGCGCCCCTTCCATACCGGCGGATTGCGGCACTTCGATAAGCGTTGCGCCATAGGCGGCCATCGCATCTTTACGCTCTTGGCTCATGTGGTCTGGCATAATAAGAATCATCTTATAGCCTTTCATCGCCGCAGCCATCGCCAACGCAATACCTGTATTGCCGCTGGTCGCTTCAATCAACGTATCACCGACCTTAATATCACCACGCGCCTCTGCACGATTAATCATATTTAAGGCGGGACGGTCTTTCACTGAACCTGCGGGATTATTACCCTCTAGCTTTACCAATAAGGTATTACCCGTATGCGCGCCTAAACGCTGCAAACGCACTAAAGGGGTATTACCTACACATTGTGCCAGTGTCATTATCGCCATGACGTTAACTCACGTTAATTTTGGCCGCGATTGTAAAGAAAAACCGCTAACAGTGATATTCTCTTGTCGTTAAAACCTTCCCACCAGCCTAGATTTTTCGATGTTATGACAACAATTAGCTTACATTCGCGTCTTTTATTGGCCTCAATAGTACCTACGGGTATTTTCATGGCTATTTTTAGCATCCTGTTAATTTTATTTCGTTTTGAAGACATTCAAACCTTAGAACAGGAAAGTGCGGAAATTCTATTAGGAAAATACAGTCTCGCCATCGCATCACAATCAGATAGCACACAATTCAACGCTATTATTCAAACTGCCTTAAATGAAAAATATATTCACGCCATGAGCATTGTTGACGCTCAAGGCCATGCTTTAGCTCATGCAGGCCCTCAACTGACTACGCCATTATCATCAACAGATTTACAGCCAAAAAATGGAAAAAATAAGCGCAATAATAATAGCGACCTATTTGTGCAAGCCCTTCCCATGTTTAATACGAATCATCGCCAATATTGGTTAGCGATTGAATTACGTCACTCGGTGTTTACCATTGCACGTTATGAAGCGATTATTGGTATTACGATTATTGGCTTTGGCCTAATAACAATTTTGACACTATTACTCAGTGGAGGCATTCGACGCTGGCTAGAACCTATTTATCGAATGGCGCAACAACTCAAAGAGATTGACAGCCATAACTTAAACAAACGCTTGACCAGTCAAGCAGTGGGTGATTTGTCATTATTAGAAGAAGCCATTAACTCACTCCTGACCATCATTGAACACGAACACACCGACTTAAAACAATCCATTGACCAAGCCAATGCGGACTTAAATGAAAGCTTAGAAACGATGGAAGTACAAAATATTGAACTCCGAATGGCGCGTAATGACGCAGTAGAAGGCAATCGGGTTAAATCTGAATTTTTAGCGAATATTAGTCACGAACTACGTACGCCATTGAATAGTATCAATGGTTTTAGCCAGTTACTACTGAAAATGCAACTGCAATATAAGCAACGCGACTTTGTTGAAACCATTCAAAAATCATCCAACAACTTACTCGCCATTATTAATGATGTGTTAGATTTTTCAAAGATTGAAGCTGGGAAGTTTTCCTTAGAAAAACAACCTTTTTTTATTGAAGATGCCATTTTTGAGGTTTTAGAAAGTCTATCACCACAAATCGGCCAAAAAGACTTAGAACAAATTGCCTTTATTTATGACGATGTCCCGAAAAAAATTATTGGTGATGCTCTGCGACTGAAACAGGTATTAACCAATTTAGTCAGTAACGCGATTAAGTTTACCAAGCAAGGTGAAGTTGTTATTCGTGTCATGGTCGAAGATAGCCGCCCGAATCATCATCTGTTAAGAGTGAGTATTACTGATACGGGTATTGGTCTGTCTAAATCAGCACAACAAGACTTATTCCAAGCCTTTCAACAAGGTAATCCTTCCGTGAGCCGACAATTTGGTGGAACGGGTTTAGGGCTCGTTATTTCTAAGAATATCGTTAAACTGATGGAAGGTGAAATTAGTTTTGACACTGAGCAAGAGCAAGGCACAACCTTTTGGTTCACCTTCAAAGCATGGTTATGCCATGATCATGTGGATAGTGATATTTCTCTGCCATATAAAAATGTCATTGCCCTAGAACCACATGAAAAAAGCGCGCAACTTCTGAAAGCCACATTATTTAGAGCCAATTCGACACTTAACGTCGTCAAAACATGGCCAAGTTTGTTAGAAACCATTGATAGCCATTATCAAATTTTATTGTTAAATGGCCAACTACTCATAGAAAATACCCGTGAGAAACTGCATGAACTCAGGCAACAATTTCACGGCATGATTGTGATTTTCACTCGACTCAGTGAGCATCATTTGGAGCAAGCCGATATAGAGCGATTTCAACTTTACGCACTTAACAAACCGATACGGCCTCGCACATTGTTAACGCTCATTGCTCAAGGCTTGTCCACAGCAAAGCTTCAGATGATTCCAAGCGTGCTGTTGACTTCTGACGCAGCCAAACCGACGAAAAACATTAACTTGCATATCTTGGCAGTTGACGATCACCCCTTGAATTTGAAACTCGTATGTACGTTATTGGAAGATTTAGGTATTCAAGTCACGTCAGCCGAAAATGGTTTAGAAGCCGTTGCTCTTGCTAAACAGCATCGTTTTGACTTGATTATTATGGATATACAAATGCCAGAAATGTCTGGCTTAGAAGCAACACAAGCGATTCGATTGCAAGAAGATGCGGGGCAACATGTGCCGATTGTTGCACTCACCGCCCACGCCTTAGCCGACGAAAAAGACATTATGCTCAAACAAGGTATGGATGACTACCTAACTAAACCCTTACAAGAAAGTCAGTTAATTCACGCCATTGAACACTGGACAGGTGTTTCTTTGACGACAGCAACAGTCGATGACAATTCTGTCACCAAGAGTCCAAACTTAGTCTTAGTTGATTGGCAAGAAAGTCTAAAACTCGCCGCAGGAAAAACAGATTTAGCGCAGGATATGCTCAAAATGTTACTCAATGGCTTAACACTACAACGCGATAAAATACTGAGTTCGCAGCGTGATCATAATTTTCCTGCACTGCTGGCACATACGCACTATTTACATGGTGCGACGCGTTATTGTGGCGTTCCCCAATTACGAGCGGCAACACAACATTTAGAAATTGAGATTAAACAGGCGTTAAAGAACAATATCACCAGCGAAGACATCAATCTCTTGTTACAAGCTCCAATACAACAGCTTATTGATGTTATGAATGCACTTGTTGCTTGGCGTGAGTCGTCCGAAGACGCTCACGTTATCACGCAACATTGACGAATTAGAAATTAACGCGGCGCCATACGAATCGCACCATCTAAACGGATGGTTTCGCCATTCATAAACTTATTTTCGACGATCTGTGTGGCAAGCTGTCCATATTCGCTAGGATGACCTAAACGTTTAGGAAACTGTGTCATTTCAATCAAAGGCAATTTAACGCTATCTGGCGATGAATTCATTAATGGCGTATTAAAAATACCCGGAGCAATCGTATTGACACGGACACCAATAGCCGCCAAATCACGCGCTAAGGGCAAGGTCATACCCACAATACCCCCTTTGGACGCGGAATAAGCCACTTGGCCAATTTGACCATCAAAAGCGGCAACTGATGCCGTATTAATAATCACACCGCGCTCACCATCTTCATCATCAGCAATGTTTTTGGCCATTTCTGCGGCCGTCAAGCGAGTCACGTTAAACGTACCAATTAAATTAACACCAATCACTTTACTAAAAATATCCAAAGGCATTGGGCCATTTTTACCCACAGTACGAACAGCAGAGCCAATACCTGCACAGTTAACCGCAATGTGGATTGCGCCAAATTTAGCCATTGTTTCAGCAATTGCCGCTTGCACAGAGGCTTCATCACTAACATTCACTCGACAAAAGAGCACGTTATCGCCCAATTCAGCGGCGAGTAATGCGCCTTGCTCTGCGTTTAAGTCCCAAATAGAGACTTTCGCACCTTTGGCTAAATAGGCTTGCACCGTTGCCAAACCTAAACCCGATACACCGCCTGTAATCACCGCAATTTTATTTTCTAAGTTCACGTTTTATGCTCTCCGACAACTTCAGTTGTAATTCTTCTGGCAAGCCTTTGAGCCACTCGCTTTCTTGTTGCTTGGCCAGTTTTGATATTTTTAATAATCTCAACACCAGCGGCAACATACACGCCACACCCACCAGCATCATCACAAGGCCCGCCCCATTAAAACGAAGCAGTTCAGGTAAAAAATGGACTTTCCCAACCTGCTCTGCTACGCCTAAGCCAACAATTGCCAAGCCGAACAGATCCAATATCAGTAACGATAATGGAATGATAAAAGGCTTAGGCGAGGAAGGTTGAGTTACCAACTGGATGGTTTCCACATCAATACTTGCTTACCTATTTGTAGGTCTTTTTCAGCTTCAATACGCTCTTCGGGAACAGGATGCTCTCCATCGGCGTACAAATCAAACGGCTTCCAACGTGACTGTTGTGCGGTTGCAAAACCAAAACCCGGTTTATCTAAACGCATTTCCCGTATTTCTTTCATTGCCATACCTTCAGGCAATTCCGTGAGATATTTTTCTTTAATTAAACCCAAGGCTTTATCAGGTTGAGGACGATAGTTTTCTTCGTCATAACGGAAATAATAGGAGCGACCACCCTCTACTTTCAGTTTCATATTAAAGATATAGGTCAAGTAAACAGGGCCGATGGGACGACGTGCGGCAAAGTCGTAACTACCCGCAGGTAACTCCATCCAGTAGTAAGCACTGTCTCTAATGCCATGTAAACGACGACCATTGAGGAATAAAACAGGCGCAATAACCTCTTCGTCATTCCACGAACTGTGTGGCCGATAAATGTAAATAATCGCATTACGCGCATCGGTCACAGGTACGGGTTGAAATAAGCTGCCTGCTGTTGGAAACAGATAAGACCCCATGGTAAAACCACGCAACCGATAGGTGTCGATTAAGTGATCGATATGGCCACGTAATTGCGTTAACTCTGGATTACTGACTGGATGAATAATTTTTTGTGGCGTACTACAGGCAGTGAGTGTACAAAGGCCAAGTAACGTCAGCCCAAATCTAAAGCTGCTCATAGAAAATCCCCGCTCTTCTTCTGAAAATCCACGCTATGGTAAGACATACGCATTGTTGCATCCATCTTAAATGTGTCGAATAGTAGCCGTTAATGGTATACGAAAGAACCCAATGAATCGCTAAAATTGTCATTTTTATGTGCTTTAATGCACATTACCCTCTAAAAACACCACTGTTATGAAAAAAATTGCTGTGATTGGTGCTGCATTTTCTGTGGGTGGTGCGCAAACAGGTAGCCGTCGTGGTGCTATTTTTTACCGTCAACACCTGTTAAAAAAGCAGCCATCTTGGTTATGGAAAGGCATTATTTGGCAAAATACTAATAGCCTACAAACCTATCCTAACGGCATAGCGTCTATTCGTGAATCGTGTCAAAAACTGGCACATCAAGTCAAGTTACGGAGATCAGGGTATTTCCCCGTTGTGATTGGTGGTGATCATAGTTGTGCGATTGGCACATGGAGTGGCATGACCGATGGCAAACGCCCTATCGGTTTATTATGGATAGATGCGCATTTTGATAGTCATACTCCTATCACATCACAAAGTAAACGCATTCATGGTATGCCACTTGCCGTGTTACTTGGCCAAGGTGATCGTCAATTGATGTTGCAAGCACGCGCAGTCGTTAACCCACAATATACCGTTGTCTTTGGTGTTCATAGCTTTGAACAAGGTGAGCCTGAATTAATGGCGCAATTAGGGGTACGTTATTACACAACGACGGAAATTGAGAAACGTGGTTTACGGGTCTGTTTACAAGAAGCATGGCGACGGGTTGCCGTTTGTCCACATGGTTTTGGCGTGAGTCTAGATTTAGATGCGCTTGATCCCTCGTTTGCACCTGCGGTTAGCGTGCCTGAATTCAACGGTTTATGTTTGCCAATCCTTGTTAAAACGCTTCAACACCTGCCCAAAAGAGGCTTAAAAGCGGTAGAAATAGTAGAGTTTAATCCTTATCGTGAACGTGACAAACGTACAGTTCAGGCGATGACAACATTGATTTCTAGTCTTATTCCCACCGTCAAAAACAAATAAGGGGCATTAAGCCCCTTACTGAATATCTTGTATTAACGCAAAACCGCTACGTTAAATTTTGGATATTAAACCGATTCTGGTGCGTTGATTTTGATTTCAACACGACGGTTTTGTGCACGACCCACTTCCGTTGCATTATCCGCAACAGGTTGAGACTTACCCATACCAACAGCATTCAAACGGCTACCCGCAACACCTTGACTTGATAAATACTGAGACACAGAGTTAGCACGGTCTTGAGATAACTTCATATTAAAGTCGTCTTTACCGACATTATCAGTAAAACCAGAAACTGTGACGGATGTTTTGTTGTACTCTTTCAATACTAACGCAACACTGTTCAAGGCATCAAAAAAGTCAGGTTTAATGCTGCTTTGTCCTGTTGGGAAAGTAATGTTACCTGGCATAATCAAGGTGATATCGCCAGTTGCTTTGTCGATTTGTACACCAACACCGCTGCCTTGTAACTTCTCACGTAATTTCTTTTCTTGCACATCCATATACGCGCCCACACCGCCACCAACAACACCACCAATGGCTGCGCCACGTAATGCACGTTCACGACGGTCTTTTTTGTTATCACCCGTTGCTGCACCTAATGCTGCTCCAGACAAAACACCAATACCTGCGCCCCACGCGGCTTTGCTAGCCTGACTTTGGCCTGTATAAGGGTTATTAGTACAACCTGTTAATGCCACACTCGCCGCAATTGCGGCAATAATCATCGTACGCATATTTTATCTCCAAAATATTTTGAACATTCGCTGTGCCGCCTTTTTAACAGATAGTTCATCGAATAGACATTATTTTTTGTTACAAAGTTATGTTAATTGGGTTTTACAGTAGCCATTTTTTACTGAGAAAACAGTTTTTTGCGTGAAAAGATATTGTCTTGGACGTGTTCTTCTAAAAAAAATATCCTACAATGGCAGGGATTGCGCATCTAGGCTACATACGGTGCGTCAGTTTTGCCCTACACACTTTTTAAATGATTGCTGAATGACTATGACTATAGATATGCAAATTGAAGACGTAAATGTCCGCTCGACAGAACTTTTAATTACCCCTGCGGCCTTAAAAGAAGAATTGCCTTTATCCACTGTTGCCCGCGATAGCGTATTAACAGGCAGACAAACCATTCGTAATATTTTAGATGGTAAAGACCATCGTTTATTTTTGGTCGTTGGCCCCTGCTCTATCCATGATATTAAAGCGGCCAAAGATTATGCTCAACGCCTGAAAGTATTAGCTGATAAAGTTCAAGACACCTTATATTTAGTCATGCGCGTTTACTTTGAAAAACCACGGACGACGGTTGGCTGGAAAGGTCTTATTAATGACCCTGATATGAACGACTCTTTTGACATTCAAAAAGGTTTACATATTGGCCGCAAATTATTATTAGACTTAAACGAAATGGGGCTGCCTTGTGCTACCGAAGCCTTAGACCCTAACTCACCTCAATATATGCATGATTTAATTGCGTGGTCGGCTATTGGCGCACGGACAACCGAGTCTCAAACCCATCGTGAAATGTCGAGCGGTTTATCCTCACCTGTCGGTTTTAAAAATGGTACGGATGGCGGCTTAAAAGTAGCAACCAATGCATTGTTAAGCGTACAAAATCCACATAGTTTTTTGGGTATTAATAGTCAAGGTCAGGTGGCCATTATTAATACGAAAGGCAATCCTTATGGCCATGTGGTCTTACGCGGTGGCGATGGTAAACCTAACTATGATTCGGTTTCGGTTGCATTGGCCGAAAAAGACTTAACGAAAGCCAAAATCACCCATAACTTGATGATTGATTGCAGCCATGCCAACTCTAATAAAGACCCTGCGCTACAAACGTTGGTGATGGATAATGTGTGTAATCAAATTTTAGAAGGCAACAAATCAATTGTCGCATTGATGATTGAAAGCCATTTGAAATTTGGCCGTCAAGATATTCCTGCCGACTTAAGTCAGTTGGAATATGGTCAATCGGTTACTGATGGTTGTATTAGTTGGGATACGACTGAAGAAGCCATTTTGAAGATGCACACTAAATTAAAAGATGTGTTGCCGAATCGACGTATCGTTTAACGATATGGCGAATGAATTCGCCCCTACAGTGGTTGTAGGGGCGATTTTAATCGCCCATTTATTTATTCAATTTATTCGTCGTCCTCTTCACCTGCCACTTCCATTTTTAACTCTTTGATTTTGCGCGTTAAGGTATTTCTTCCCCAACCTAATACTTCGGCCGCATCACGACGACGACCTCCTGTTTGATTCAACGCGGCGGTAATCATCACCCGTTCAAAACTTGGCAACGCTTGTTCTAACAATAAGCGCGTACCACTGGCAAGCTCTTTACGCGCCCACTCAGACAAGGCTTGTTCCCAAGTTTGAACCGTACGCACAACTTCATGGCTACTAATATGTTGCAGCTCTGGTGGCAAGTCCGATGGCACAATCTCACGCCCAGATGCCATCACCGTTAACCAACGACAGGTATTTTCCAGTTGTCGAACATTACCCGGCCAAGGCAATTGTTGTAAAAAACTGGAGGTTTCTAAACGTAACACTTTGGGTTCAACATTTAACTCTTTGGCGGCGCGCGCTAAAAAGTGTTGCGCCAACATCGGAATATCTTCACGGCGATCACGTAAACGCGGAATATGGACACGAATCACATTCAGACGATGGTATAAATCTTCGCGGAATTTACCTTCCGCTACCAAACGTTCTAAATTTTGATGGGTCGCCGCAATAATACGCACATCGACTTTGACAGGAATATGGCCGCCGACACGATAAAACTCACCATCCGATAACACCCGTAATAACCGTGTTTGCGTATCCAATGGCATGTCGCCAATTTCATCTAAAAATAACGAACCATGATTCGCTTGCTCAAAACGACCTTGACGTAATTGACTAGCGCCAGTAAACGCACCTTTCTCATGGCCAAACAGTTCGGACTCCATTAAATCTTTAGGAATCGCTGCCATATTTAAGGCAATAAAAGGACGATTAGTACGCGGTGAATGGCGATGTAAGGCATGAGCAACTAACTCTTTACCCGTACCCGACTCACCATTAATTAAAACCGTGATATGCGAATGCGATAAACGACCAATCGCACGAAACACTTCCTGCATAGCTGGCGACTCACCAATAATATCGACACCTTTGGTTACAGCTAAGACAGGAGTACTGGTCTTTTGTTGTTCATGGTGATGGGCAATAGCACGTTTCACTAAGTTAATGGCATCATCCACATCAAACGGCTTGGGCAAATACTCAAACGCGCCACCTTGATAAGACGACACCGCCGAGTCTAAATCCGAATGCGCGGTCATGACAATCACAGGTAAATCAGGGTGTTCCATGCGAATTTTCGTCAACAAGGTTAAGCCATCAATACCCGGCATCCGAATATCCGTCACAATCGCATGAGGCTTATCTTTAGCTAACTTATTGAGTAAACTTTGTGCATCTTCAAAGGTTGTTGCTTCTAAGCCTTCCTGCATTAAGGCTTTTTCTAATACCCAACGAATGGAACGATCATCATCTACAATCCACACTTTATCGGCTGTCATGGCCATTCTCCAAAGGCAAGAAAATACTAAAAACGGTTTGTCCTACACGCGATTCACACTCAATTAAGCCGTGATACAAGTGAATAATATCTTGTGAAATGGATAAGCCTAGACCAGAGCCACTCGCACGCCCTGTCACCATCGGATAAAAAATCGAATCAATCAGGCTCGGTGGAATGCCCGGCCCATTATCAATAATGTCTAAACGTAATACTAAGCGATGACGTACTGCACCAATGGTAAATTGACGTTGGGCACGCGTACGCAAAATAATTTGTGGCGGTTGAGTTTGCTTAGGATTCTCACGCAATGCTTGTAGCGCATTACCTGTAATATTCAAAATAGCCTGAATCAGTTGATCAGGGTCGGCAGTTAACTCAGGTAATGACAAATCATAATCACGGACAACACTGACATCGCCTTCAGCTTCCACAAGAATCAGCGAACGCACACGCTCTAAACACTCATGGATATTCACCGCTTGTAAATCAGGTAACTTACGCGGCCCTAACATTCTGTCGGCCAAGTTTCTCAGGCGATCCGCTTCTTCAATAATAATACTGGTGTATTCCCTGAGATTATTATCAGGTAAAGCACGACCTAATAATTGCGCTGCCCCCCGAATACCCCCTAATGGATTTTTAATTTCATGGGCAACACCACGCACCAATTGTTTGGTAATTTGATGATTGGCTAAGATAGACTCTTCACGCGAGATTCTTAACAAACGGTCAATTTGCTGCATCTCAATCAATAACGCAGGAGGCTCTTTAGGTGACAACAAGGCGGCCACCGTGTAATCAACGATGACCTCATTTGTTCCTACCCGTAAATGTGCCTCTCGTTTGGTAAAAGGATGAGCCGTCTTGAGAGTATTGGCCATTTTTTTTATGATATCGCCACCCAAACTATCAATAAAAATATTTTCTAACGGGTGACCAACTGCTTTAACACGACTCACAGCCAACAACATTTCTGCCGATGGATTGATATAACTGACACATAAGTGATTATCTACTAACAAGACCGCAGTAGTGAGATTATCCAATAAACGTTTAAAAAAATCTGACGATGGCGTAAGCACGACGCATCTATTCCTATATAAATGGGGGTTATTAACTTAATTACCTGATTCACAATGCAAAAACCGAACCAAGTATTAAAAGCGAGTGCCAATTGATTTAAAAGCACTAATAAAAGGCAAAAAACAAGAAGAAAGTCAATGAATAGGGTTATTTTAGCACTATTTTGGTGCTTTTTGTCCTTTGATTAGGACGAGATGAATCTCGCTCCTTACTCCGCATATTTAACATCCAATACCACAAATGTGGCCTTACCTGCGGGACGTTCAACGTCAACTTCATCATCTTGCGTTTTTTTCAACAAGGCTTTTGCCATGGGAGTTTCAATGCTAATCCAATGTTTGTTCGGATCTATTTCATCACAACCGACAATTCTGAGTTTTAAGATTTCTCCTGTATCTATATTTTCCAACTCGACCCATGCGCCAAAAAAAATACGTTGCATATCACTTGGCTTTTCAGCAACAACACGTAATTCAGGCAAACGCTTTTCTAAAAAACGCAGACGATAATCGATTTCACGGAGCATTTTTTTACCGTAAATATACTCGGCATTTTCGGAGCGATCACCTTGAGCTGCAGCTTCACTGACTGAACGCGTAATTTCAGGCCGTTTAACACGCCATAAATAGTCCAATTCATCTTGTAAGACTTTATAGCCTTCAGGGGTAATTAATGGGCTTTTTGGCACAGCAGGCGGACGATAACGTGACATAATACTACTCAAAATAATCCAAAATAATCATTTTAGCCGTTTAGTTGAGTTGTTTATGCCTCCCCTATACATACCCCCACATCCTAAACGCTTTCCTGAGATGAGTCATGCTGATGAAGATGGCTTATTAGCGTATGGCGGTGATTTAAGCCCACAAACTTTACTATTGGCCTACCAAAATGGCATTTTCCCTTGGTATAACGAAGATGAGCGTACACCTATTTTATGGTGGTCACCTGAACCTCGATGTGTGATTAATCCACAAACATTTATCGCCTCTCGTTCCCTAAAAAAAACACTCAAATCAGGGCGTTTTACGATTACTGTTGATCGTTGTTTTCAGCACGTCATTCAAGCGTGTGCTGCGCCACGGAGCTATGCCGATGGCACATGGATCAATCATAAAATTATTAATGGCTATAGTGAGTTACATCAACAAGGTTATGCCCATTCGATAGAAACATGGAATGAACAGGGTCAATTGGTGGGTGGTTTATATGGTCTCAATTTAGGGCAATTATTTTTTGGTGAATCAATGTTTAGCACCGAAACCGATGCGTCAAAAGTTGCGTTTGCTTTTTTGATGCACATTTGTGCGTCATGGAATTTTCCGTTGGTTGATTGCCAGTTACCTAATGACCATTTAATGAGCTTAGGCGCATATACCATCACGCGTGACGCATTTTTAACACAACTTTTTGAGTATCAACAACGACCAGCACCCGACTGGCGGTTAATTCAGGCGACAAAACACAGCACGATATTTTAAAAAGGTTTGTGCTAATTTTTCAGATGTTTTCTTGACTATTAAGGACTATATTTATCATTTATAACTCCCTCATTACTTATTAGATAGAGGTCAGCTTATGACAGCATCCTCTGGGCTAAAATTTTTTAGCACGCCTCCACATCAATGTAGCTATTTGGATGACAAAACCGCTACCACTCTTTTTGCCGATCCTGAAGCCCCCATGAGTGTCTCGCTCTATAATCAGTTATCACATTACGGCTTTCGACGCAGCGGCAACCATATTTACAAACCTCAATGTTTTGCCTGCCAAGCCTGTTTATCGGTACGTATTCCTGTTGCCAAATTTCAAATCAGTCGGCAACAGCGGCGTGTTTGGAAAAACAATCAAGACCTAACCGTTCATCGAGTGCCTGCGACTTATGTACAGGAACATTATGAATTGTATGCCAAATATATTAAAAATCGTCATGCCGATGGTGATATGTATCCGCCGTCTGTTGCGCAATATGTCTCTTTTTTATTTGCTGATTGGAGTGATACATGGCTATACGAATTTCGTCAAAACGATAAATTACTCGCGGTGGCGGTCTGTGATGTCTTAAAAAATGGTTTATCTGCGGTTTATACTTTTTATGATTGTGATGCAGAAGCGCGTAGTTTAGGCACTTATGCCGTGTTATGGCAAATTAGTGAGACTGAGCGCTTACAGATGGATTATTTGTATTTAGGCTATTGGGTCGAAAAAAGTAAAAAAATGACTTATAAAACACACTTTCAGCCCCTTGAAGCATTAATTGACCAACTATGGCTACCCTTAATTCATGATGAATAATACAACCTTAGAAATACTGGCCGTTGCTTTTGGTTTAGGTTTGTTAGTTGGCCTACAACGTGAAAAAGCAGCTTCTGAAATTGCAGGCATTCGCACTTTCCCACTCATCACTTTAAGTGGCGCACTGACAGGATTATTAGCCCAAAGCTTTGGTGGCTGGGTATTAGCTGCGGGCTTGTTGGCCATTGCCGCGATGTTAATCAACTCAAGTATTATCAAACAATCTAAACAGTATGATGCAGGGATTACCACTGAAGTCGCGGCGTTATTAATGTATGGCGTTGGCGCGTATCTCACCGTTGGCAATATGACGATGGCCATTGTGATTGGTGGTGTCGTCGCTATTTTACTGCAAATGAAAGAACCGCTACATGAATTTGTTCATAAAATGGGCGAGCATGACATTTTAGCGGTGATGCGCTTTGCGGCGATTGCGCTGGTTATTTTACCCATTTTACCTAATCAAACCTATGGCCCTTTTAATGTCATTAATCCGTATGATATTTGGCGGATGGTGGTGTTAATTGTTGGTATTAGTTTGATGGGTTATGTCGCTTATAAGATATTCAAGGAGAAAGCAGGCACATTATTGGCAGGACTGATTGGGGGATTAATTTCAAGTACCGCCACCACAGTTTCTTATGCCCGTAATACAAAAAACTCTCCTGAATCTAGCTCGTTAGCCGCAATTGCGATTATGTTGGCTTCTACAGTATCCACGCTGCGAGTCACTATTGCGTTTGCGGTAGTATCGCCCACCGCGATTAAGCAACTTGCTCCACCTTTATTAGTCATGTTTGCGTTAATGGTGGTTATTTCTGCAGTGATTTATTTTCAACGGAGTGGTGATAGCAAGACCATTCCTGAACCTGAAAACCCTGCAGAATTAATGAGTGCTATTGTGTTTGGTGGCTTATATGGCCTCGTTATTTTTGCGGTGGCTGCAGCTAAAGAGCTTTTAGGTGAAAATAGTTTATATGTGATTGCGATGATTTCAGGTTTAACCGATGTGGATGCGATTACGCTGTCAACAGGTCGTCTTGTCGAGCAATTACGTTTAGACCCTGCAACGGGATGGCGATTGGTATTAACGGCTATCATGGCTAATTTGGCATTTAAAGTAGGTGCTGTCGCTGTCTTGGGTAATAGACCATTATTTTATAAAGTAGCTTTGACGTTTGGTGTGTCTTTTATCGGTGGCTTGTTGTTATTATTTTTTTGGCCGTTTTAATTTGCCTATGCTCTGTTGACATTTCAATGTTTAGATTCTTTTCATTCTGAATATACAATTAATTAAAAGCGGCTTCGACTCCTCCGCTCAGCCAACGGAAAAATGCTCCCTGAGCAGAGTCGAAGGGTTTCTTTAAAAAAGTGTCAATAGTGCCTAAGATACAAACAACAACGCCCCAATCAAGGGGCGTTTTTTATGCGACTAAATCTTGATGATTAGAAGCGTGTTTCCATACCAAAACCGAGGTAAGTGGAATCATCAGAGCTTCCACCTGTTTTCTCTTTGTTTTTAAGGGCCAAATTCATAAATGCTTTAGTACTTTGGGTAAAGTTATAATCCACACCAGCACCAATTAACATCGTATCATTATCAACCGAAGCAGTTGAGTCTGTAACAAGTAAAACCTCACCACGAATAGCCATTTTATCCATGTTATATGAACCACTCACCACCATAGACTCTTGCTTTGTGCTTGTCTTATTCACTGTTGGTTCAGCTGTTTGGAACATTGCACTCACTGTAAAATCACTCATTTTATAACGAGCAATAAAACGCATGGCATCCATGTCTGCAACTTCTTTATCCATCGCAGCAGATAAATACAAGCTGTCATCTTCATAGCTTAATGCCAAAGAAATAGCATCTGCTATATGATTTTCATTTGGAGCTGTGGATGTAGCCTCACCCGGTTGCAAAGTCAAATTCGCGCCAAACACATCTAAAAACTTAGGGGAAACATAGTTAATTGAGTTAGCCAAACGATTTTGACCATACAAGAATTTACCCATGTCCAAATTGGCCATATCATTAAATACGTCAACGGAATCTTCAGAGTTTTTAAAAGGAGAATCAATAAAACCTAATCGTACTGTACCCAATTGGTAATGCTTCAAACCGATATAACGTTCACGACCAGCCAAATCAACTTGCTCGCCTGCTTTATTTGTTTTACCAGCCATATCGCCTTGAACTTCCCATTCTGCTTTGTAAACAGCTGTTAATTCATCGGTTAACTTTTCATTACCTTTCACACCAACGCGAGATGCGTTGCTATTAAGAGCCCAAACTTTACCATCAGCACTAGTACCGCTAGTAGCTTCATCCATATAATCAACAGACAAATTCAAACGACCATAAACAGTTGGAGCAGCTTGCGCAGCCAATGGGAGAATAAATGCAACACCCACAGCCAAAGCTAATAAATTACGTTTCATTCTCGCGATCCCCTTTCGGATTTTAGGTATAAACCGTATTGATTGTGCTTTTACTAAAGCGCGTTTAGTGATAGGTAACGCTTTTTGCAATCAATACGACACTGACACAATTTGTAACACTTTCCACAACGATGTCAACAACATTTTGCAAAACATTTTCGCACTTTTTTCTTGCTGTTTTATTGTTATTAACAAATATCATGCTTTGAATTAGTGCAATTACACTAATTACGCGCCTCTTGTAACAAATTATTCATACGGTCGTCAAGCAACGCCTAAGCTACTAAACGATAAAAAGGGTAAAAAATCACCTTCGGTCACCGTTTGTCCCATTTCGACAATCGCTAATCCATCAGCCCATACCGCTGACGATAAGACTCCACTACTTTGATTATGATGACGCTGTAACACTAAACCCGCTTCCGAGACATTTAAACGCACACGCAAATACTCACGACGTTTTTGTGACTTGTGAATCGCAAAATCAGCAGCAATGGGAATGGTATAAGGCAAAAGCTTATGTCGTTGTCCTTGACGGTTGAGTAAAAACTGGCGCGCTAGTATTAAAAATGTCACCCAAACTGACTGTGGATTACCCGGTAAGCCAATAAATGGCACATCACCAATACGACCAAACGCTAATGGCTTTCCCGGTTTAATGGCGATTTTCCATAAATCTAATTCGCCACATTGGTCAATGGCGGCTTTAACATGATCTTCTTCGCCCACCGACACGCCACCCGTGGAAATAATGACATCAGCCAGTTGTTCAGCTTTTTTAAATGCTGCTAAGGTTGCAGGCAGATTATCGGCAATCACTCCTCCATCAATGGCAATAAAGCCCATCTCATTCAATAGGGAGTGTATAAGACTTCGATTGCTATTATAGATTTGACCTATAGCTAACGGTTGGCCTGCTGCTACCAACTCATCACCTGTGCTAAAAAATGCGACTTTTAGGCGTTGATACACACGTACGGTGGGTTGGCCAATCGTGGCTAATAGACCGATGGCGGCGGCGGTTAGTCGTTCACCTTGTTGGAGAATCTGTTGCCCAGATACAATATCTTGGCCTTGTGGACGAATATTTTCTTGGTCTTTAACGGTGGCTACGATCTTGACACGACCATCGGTAAACACTTGACAGTCCTCTTGCATTACCACTGCATTTGCGCCGTTAGGAATGACTGCGCCCGTAAAAATACGCGCGATTGTGCCTAGTTGTAGCGCACTAGGCTGTGAACCTGCGGCAATACGTTGACTGACGGTAAAGATCATCTCACCGTGTAAATCGGCCGTATTAAGCGCGTAGCCATCCATTGCTGAATTGGCTTGCGGCGGAACATCTAAAGAGGATATGACATCTTCAGCTAATACGCGTCCTAATGCCTCTATTAAAGACACTTCTTCAATGGCTGGCGTTTTTTGTCGCCCTGCCCGTTGCAAAATTTCAATGGCGGTATCGACTGGCATGAGGCCATGAGTGGGACATTCACTCATCAGTTGCGACTCTCACAAGCGGCTGACTTTTTAAGGTTCGGCACAAAGTTACAGGGGCGATGCTGGTTATCTAATTGCAACGACAAAATATTAATCCATGCAGTTTTACATGCATTAGTTGAACCGGGTACGCAAAAAATAACGGTATTGTTGGCAAACCCTGCTAGTGCGCGTGATTGCAAGGTGCTAGTACCAATTTCTGCCACCGAAAACTGACGGAATAATTCACCAAAACCATCAACATCTTTGTCAAATAATACGCTGACGGCTTCTGGCGTACTATCACGCCCAGAAAAACCTGTACCACCCGTAATAATGATGCTTTGCACGTTAGGGCTGGCAATCCACGTCGAGACAACGGCACGTATTTGATAAATATCATCTTTAACAATTTGACGTTCAGCAAGGGTATGCCCTGCGCCTGTTAATGCGTCAATTAGATATTGACCCGAGGTATCCGTTTCAATGCTACGGGTATCAGAAACCGTTAATACGGCAATTTCTAAGGGAATAAACGGTTTATCGACTTTGGAGTGAGACATGTTTGCACCTTTAACTGGAACTGGCTAAATACGCGTTAGAAATTAACTCACATGACTGAGTATTTGTGGGCGAATAAATTCGCCCCTACAGATGTAGATGTGTAGCACAAGCTATCAACCGCCCGTCATATTCATAAAACGCACAATTTGTGGGGGTTCATCGACATTAAAATAATGGCGTTCGGGCTTCAATGGCAAGGCTTGCATAATGGTGTTGATCAGCGGTTGGTCATCATCGGCGTTGTGGCGCATCGGGCTTCTTAAATCGGCAGAATGCTCATTGCCTAAACACAATAACAGCCGCCCTTCGGCCGTGACGCGCACGCGATTACAACTGCCACAAAAATTATGACTGTGTGGCGAAATAAAACCAATACGGCTGTTACTATCGGACATCCGATAATAACGCGCAGGCCCACCTGTGTTATCCAGAGCCGCTAATAACGGATGCACTGCTGTGATGCGTTGGCGAACTTCTTCATTGCTGATATAGGTATCGGCGCGTTGATGGTCGTTAATATCGCCCAATGGCATTTCTTCAATAAACGCTAAATCTAATTGTTGCTGGCGGACAAAATCCACTAAATCTAAAATTTCATCATCGTTGCGATGGCGCAAAATCACGGTATTTAATTTAATGCGTTGAAAGCCCGCCTGTTGCGCTGCTTCGATGCCAGCTAGCACATCAGACAAATGGCCTGTCCGCGTAATGTCGTGAAAGCGTGTTGGCTGTAAACTATCTAAACTGATATTGATGCGATCTAAGCCTGCATCTTTTAACGGTTGCGCCAAGGTTTTTAAGCGTGAACCGTTCGTGGTCATGGTCAGCTCTTGTAGGCCGTCTAGGGCGGCTAACTGTTCGACCAACCAAACAATATTTTGCCGAATCAGCGGTTCGCCACCCGTTAAACGGATTTTTTTCACGCCCAGTTCTACTAAGACTCGCCCGACACGGTAAATCTCTTCCAGACTTAAGACTTGGCTGCGTGGTAAAAATTGCATGTCTTCGCTCATGCAATAGACACAACGAAAATCGCAGCGATCCGTGACGGATAACCGAACATAGTTTACTTCACGGCCAAAACCGTCAATCAAGCGTGCGGTCATGTGCGTTCTTCCTCAAATCATTCCCCCTAATTTGGGGACGTTGCTTCATCATAACAGGCGGCATGGCGTTTAGGATGTTCTCCTAAATAGGTGCTTGCACTACGCCTTTAGACTTACGAAGAAGGCGTTTGTTTCTCGGACTGTTTGGCTTTTTGCCATAAATGTTCTAATTCGCCTAAATTGCTGTCAGCAAAGGTCTTATTTTGCTCGGTTAAACTGTCTTCAATAAAACCAAAGCGACGGGCAAATTTGACATTCGCTTCTTTCAGAGCTTGTTCGGTATCAAAGTTGAGATGACGGGCAAGGTTAACGACACAAAAGAGTAAATCGCCGAGTTCCTCTTTGACGGTATCGGGAGTATGCGTCAGTGCGTGATCAATTTCGTCGAGTTCTTCACGTAGTTTAAGGATGACAGCGCGTGGGTCGTGCCAATCAAAGCCGACTTTAGACGCTTGCTTTTGCAGTTTTTCGGCGCGAGTTAATGCGGGCAATCCTGTTGGCACAGCGTCTAACAAATAACGTCTTTTTGACATGACGCCTTTTTCTTGTGCTTTAATTTCCGCCCATTGCGCGCTGACTTGTTCGGGGCTTAAATCATTTTGTTGGCTAAAGACATGCGGATGACGACGCACCATTTTACGACTAATGGCATTCACAACATCATCAAACTGAAACAGTCCCGCTTCTTTGGCGATTTGAGACTGAAACACCACTTGTAACAACACATCACCTAATTCATCACAGACATGCGGATAGTTTTTTTCGGCAATGGCTTCGGCAAGCTCATGCGCTTCTTCGATGGCATAGGGTGCAAGGGTGTCAAAGGTTTGTGCTTTATCCCAATTGCAGCCATTTTCGCTGCGTAAGGTGGCCATGATGGCAAGGAAGTCATTAATACTGTAATTGGACAAAAGTTAACCCTCAAAAAACGGTACGTCATAATGCCAACTAGAGTACAAACAAAATGGCTTAATGACTACTCTCTCGCCATTCATTATTGGTGACTGCCCATACTGCGGCTTCAACACGCGAACGAAATTTGAGCTTTTTCAATAAATTACGAATATGCACTTTGACGGTGCTTTCCATAATATCCAGTTCGCGGGCAATTAATTTATTGGATAGACCATTCGCTAAAAACCCTAAAATGACCCGTTCACGATCCGTTAAATCGGCTTGTTGACGATTATCATGCACCGCTTCATTACGTAAGGCATTGGCCAATAAGCCCGTTAAGCCTTCACTAATGACCGTTTTTGATAATAATGCATCGTGTAAATGCTGCAACATCAACTCTGGCTCAGTGTCTTTTAACAAATAACCGTCTGCCCCTGCGCGAATGGCAGAGACTAAGTCTTCGGCGGCATCGGAGACCGTTAAAATGACAATTCGAGCTTCAATACCTGCATCACGCATGGCTTGTAAGGTTTGAATGCCGTTCATTCCTTTCATGTTGAGGTCGAGTAAAATTAATTCGGGGTCAAGCTTTTTGGCTTGTTGTAAGCCTTCTTCACCCGATGCCGCCTCGCCCACTACCCTCAAGACAGGAGAAAGCTCAAGTAATTGTGTGACACCGCGGCGAAATAGTGGGTGGTCATCAATCACTAAAACACTGGAAAACTCAGGCATGATACGTCTCCTTGACGATATTGCTGCTATGTAGCGGATAAATGGTCGTGGCCGAAAAGACCAATTGTACTTGTGTGCCGCCTGTCGGACGGGGATGAATCGTCAAATCACCCTGTAAGCTATTCGCTCTGTCGCGCATAATCACTAAACCATAATGATGGGTTGGCGACTCTAACGACTGAATACCTTTGCCATTGTCATTGATTAATACCGTAATACGTCGTTGGCTATCCGCCGTTAGATGCACCTCGGCGGCGGTTGCATGGGCATGATGCTCAATATTAGACAACGCTTCACGAATGATGCGCATGACATGAACATCTTCATTAGCCGTCAGTTGTAAGCCACCTAAACGATAATCTAAGGTCACAGGAAACTTACAACGACCGCTAAACTCAATCACGGCGGCTTGCAAGGCAGCTTGCAAGTTATCGCCATCCAGTTGTAAACGAAAGGTGGTTAATAGCTCGCGCAATTCACGATAGGCGGTATTGAGACCTGATTTGAGTTCGTCCAAGATGCGTTGGCTTTCAACAATTGAGCCGGTTTGTAACTGTCCTTGTAATCGTACAACTTGAATTTTTAGGTAAGATAAGGACTGTGCTAAGGAGTCATGTAACTCTCTGGCAATGACGGAACGCTCTTCTAACACCGCAAGACGGTGGCGTTCCTCGGCGCGTTTAGCACTGGCTAATGCCGAAGCCACATGATGGGCGATAGTTTCTAAGACTTGCTTTTGCCACGATTGCAACTCCACGCCGTTAGGTAACTCAAACGGCATGACACCGTACCAATTTTTATGGTCGTGTAACTGCATATTAATCATTTTAACGGGTTGTTCAGCACTATCAGTAGTGACTACAGTAGTGACTATTTGTGCTTCTGTACCGTCGCCCAAACAGTCAGCACAGGTGATTTGCGCACAATGTTCGCTGCGTTGATGTTCAGGCATCGCCGTAGCAATGGAGTAAGCACGTGCTTGATCTGGCTGACGTAAACAAATCAGCCCTGCACCTAAACCTAAGGCAGACTCGACATCTTTTAACACTGCCACCAATTTGTCTTGGGTTAAATCATCTTCCGCCAAGTTGCGTGAACTGCGGTATAACAAATCTAAGGTTTGATTCGTGCGTTCTAATTCTTGTGTTTTTTCTTGCACACGTAACTCTAATTGGCCATACATTTCTGACAATGATTGCACCATCGTATTAAAGGTCAGCCCCAACATACCCAGCTCATCTTCTTCTTGATGGTTAACACGCACACTAAAATCACCCTTTCTGACCGCTAATGCCGCTTCCAATAATGCACTCAAGGGTTTTTCAACTTGTTGTTTGGCAATATATAAAGAGACGCCAATAATCATGAGAATCAATAACAATAAAACGGCTTGTACAACGCGTAATAAATGAATTTTATTTTCCAAATCCGTTTCAATCAGTTGTACGAGATAATCAATTTTTGCCACAAATAATGGAATTTGACGGGCTAGATAGGGTAAGGCTTCGCTTCGATCAACAGCACTGACTCGCGCCGCTAATGGTGCAATCTGCTGTTGCCAGTCGTGATCAACCTGTAAATAAGCATCGGGCAGTTGGCTATAATCGGCGGCATTAATGACACTGGTTTCTTTTAACTCGCGTAAACGCTGATCAAACAACAGTACCGTTTTTTGCATATCTGCGGCGGATGTCCCCGCATAACTATCCGCCAATAAACGATACGACAACATCCGTAACGAGCCTGATAAATTAATCGCTCTGGCTTTACCTGTACTGTTTTCGGCAATGACAGTGGACGTTAAAATGGACAAAAAAGCCAACAACGCAATCATGCCCATCGCCAGCCCTAAGCGTAGGCGTATCGACTCTCTGAGCAGGGTTGGCAATCTGGCTTTTTTCATTGTTATGTCCTATTAGAATTTTCGTAAGGGCTGGTTTGAAACCCGCCCCTACAACCTACAACCGCATCATCACTATGACAGATTAGCCGGATTCTACCCCGCCATTCTTAGGTTGTACTCCCATTGTGTTGGAAGTCTTACCCCGCCTGTTATTTATCCTAGCCTAAAATCAATAAGCCACTGAATTTAATTAACTTTATAGAATAATTTTTCTTCTACCCTTCTACGTCTTTAGGCGTAGAGAGCTACTTTTTTAGCATCTACCCCCTGCTTTAGTCTTGGTTAACTTCGGCCTACTCTCTCAATGTGACTTTTTAGGACTGATGCACTCATTGCGCTGCGATGCGTAAGTCCTAGTTTTCGTATGGGGAGAATAACAAGTGATTAGTCGTCAACAAATATCCGTCGTGACATCCAGTACATTGGCATTTACCGTCTGCTTCGCCGTGTGGATGATGTTTGCCGTGATTGGTATTCCCATTAAAAAGACCTTGGGGTTAAGCGAAACGGAATTTGGCTTATTAGCGGCAATGCCTGTGTTAACAGGGTCATTAGTGCGTTTACCTTTGGGTATGCTGACCGATAAAATCGGCGGCCGTATCGTGTTATTTGTCTTAATGCTGACCTGTGTGCCGTTTATTTGGTTTATTAGTGAAGCGACTAAATACTGGCATTTTTTAGTATTAGGGCTGTTTGTGGGTTTGGCAGGTGGTTCTTTCTCCGTCGGTATTGCTTATGTCGCACGCTGGTTTGATAAAAAGAATCAAGGCTTGGCGATGGGAATCTTTGGCGCAGGCAACTCAGGCGCGGCGGTGACTAAATTTGTTGCCCCTGCCATTGTCGTGGCGTTTGGCTGGACAATGGTGCCGAAAGTGTATGCCATCGCCATGTTGGTGACCGCGTTACTTTTTTGGATGTTTTCTTATACCGACAAATCACACCTTGTTAGTTCAAGTGTCTCGTTAAAAGAACAACTCAGCACCTTAAAAGACCCACGGGTCTGGAAATACTGCCAATACTACTCCATTGTCTTTGGTGGTTATGTTGGCTTGGCATTATGGCTCACTAAATACTATGTTCAAGAATATGGCTTTGACCTGAAAGATGCCGCGTTACTCGCTGCTTGCTTTTCGTTACCCGGTGGCATTTTAAGAGCTTTTGGTGGTTGGTTTTCCGACAAGTTCGGCGCACATGCCGTGACATGGTGGGTACTGTGGGTATCGTGGGTCTGTTTGTTTATTTTGTCTTACCCACAAACCGACTTCACCATCAAAACGGTCAATGGCTTAACGACTTTTCATATTGGCTTAACCCCAACCGTATTTACCATTCTATTGTTTGTCATGGGTGTCGCTTTTGCCTTTGGTAAAGCCTCGGTCTTCAAATATATCTCCGATGAATACCCACAAAATATTGGTGCGGTCTCTGGCATTGTTGGTTTAGCAGGCGGCTTAGGTGGTTTTGTTTTACCGATTATGTTTGGTATTGCTCTTGATTTAACAGGCATTCCATCCTCTGCCTTTATGCTGCTCTACGGCATTGTCTGTGTTTCTCTTGCGCTGATTTATCTCACTGAAGTTCGCAAAATCGACGTACATAACTTTTCTAAACCATCAAATATTTCCGCAAATACTGTCTCCAAAGGAGAACAATAATGTCTAAAGTTCAGGTTCAACCCACTAAGAACAGCACCGACATTGGGGATTGGCGACCCGATGACGATGCCTTTTGGGAAAGCACTGGCAAAAAAATTGCCTATCGTAACTTATGGATTAGCGTGCCCAGTTTACTCGGTGGTTTCGCGATTTGGATGATGTGGGGCATTCTCACCGTTCAAATGTTAAACCTCGGTTTCCCATTCTCTAAAGAAGATATGTTCTCGCTGACGGCAATTGCAGGATTGGCAGGGGCAACGATGCGTATTCCTGCTTCGTTCTTTATCCGTATTGCAGGGGGTCGTAACACGATTTTCTTAACCACTGCTTTATTGATGATTCCTGCCTTTGGTACAGGCATTGCCTTACAAGACCAACAGACACCGCTGTGGGTATTCCAATTATTGGCGTTGTTGTCGGGTATTGGCGGCGGCAATTTCGCTTGCTCAATGTCCAACATCAACACCTTTTTCCCTAAACGCTTGCAAGGCACAGCGTTGGGTTTAAATGCAGGTTTGGGTAATTTTGGTGTCACCACCATGCAAATCCTCATTCCTTTAGTGATGACAACTGCCGTATTCAGTGCCTTAGGCGGTGACCCAATGACTTTAGTCAAACCTTCTGGCACATTGATTGGCAAAATTCCTGCTGGCACACCGACCTATATTCAAAATGGCGGCTTTGTTTGGTTATTGCTGTTGATTCCACTGGCGTTTGCTGGCTGGTTTGGCATGAACAATCTAAAAACGGTATCACCTGCTGTCGGTTCGCCTATTGCTGCATTCTCAAAAATCTTGCTGCTCTATGGTGTATCGATGGTGACGGCGGGTGTCGGTTTGTATTTATACCTCCCTGTTGCCAGTGGCGGCCTCGGTATTTTGAATATGTGGGTTGCGATGCCGCTCATTATTCTTAGCACTTTATTGGCGATGAAAGTCGTGGCGTTTGGTGATATGAAGCCAAACCTAGACAAACAGTTTGCCATTTTCAAAGACAAACACACATGGTCAATGACCATGCTCTACATCGTCACTTTCGGTTCGTTTATTGGGTTTTCTAATGCCTTGCCGTTGTCAATTACCGTGATTTTTGGACAAAGTCATGTCTTAGGTACAGATGGTGTGATGCAACATTTGCCGAATGCCAATGCCCCTTCCGCCTTAACTTACGCTTGGATTGGCCCGTTTATTGGCGCATTGATTCGTCCTGTAGGTGGTTGGATTTCTGACAAAGTCGGCGGTTCGATTGTCACCCAAGCCATTTCCTTAATCATGGTCATTGCCTCGGTGATGGTCGGTCAAGTGATGATGGATGCATACAGCTCCGCCACACCAGAACTCTTTTTCACCAAATTCTTAGTGTTGTTCATGGTGCTATTTGCCGCCAGCGGCATTGGTAATGGCTCAACTTTCCGCACCATTGGTGTGATTTATGACCGTGCACAAGCAGGCCCTGTCTTAGGTTGGACTTCGGCAGTAGCGGCTTATGGTTCGTTTATCGCCCCTATCGTCATTGGCGCGCAAATCAAAGCAGGCACACCACAACTCGCGATGTATGGCTTTGCTGCTTTTTATGCGGTTTGTCTGTTGTTGAACTGGTGGTTCTACCTGCGTCCGAACGCATATATCAAGAATCCATAATTTTTAGGACTTAGGAGTATCTCATCATGAGTCACTTTATTGATCGATTAAAGTTTTTTGTTACCCCAACCGAAGGCTTTGCTAACAAGCATGGCGCAACGGTGGACGAAGACCGTACATGGGAAGACGGTTATCGCAAACGCTGGCAGCACGATAAAATTGTCCGTTCAACACACGGCACTAATTGCACAGGCTCTTGCTCGTGGAAAATCTACGTCAAAGGCGGCATTGTCACTTGGGAAACGCAGCAAACGGACTATCCCCGTACCCGTCCTGATATGCCTAATCATGAGCCACGCGGTTGTCAACGGGGTGCATCGTACTCTTGGTATTTGTACAGTGCCAATCGGGTGAAATATCCGATGGTGCGTAGCCCACTGTTAAAATTATGGCGCGAAAAACGGAAAATGCTTGCGCCTGTTGATGCGTGGAAAGCGATTACTGATGACCATAACGCCGTGCGTTCTTACCAAAGCCAACGCGGTTTAGGTGGCTTTTTACGGACGACATGGGACGAAGTCAACGAGATAATCGCCGCCGCTAACGTACATACCATTAAAAAGCATGGCCCTGACCGTATTATTGGCTTCTCACCGATTCCGGCGATGTCGATGGTGAGTTATGCCGCTGGTAGCCGTTATTTGTCCTTGATTGGCGGTGTTTGTACCAGTTTTTATGATTGGTACTGTGACTTACCGCCGTCGTCACCGCAAACATGGGGCGAGCAAACAGACGTTCCTGAATCGGCCGATTGGTACAACTCGACCTACATTATGATGTGGGGTTCGAACGTACCGCAAACACGGACACCCGATGCTCACTTTATGACCGAAGTGCGTTATCGTGGCACTAAAGTGGTGTCGGTGTTTCCTGACTATGCTGAAGGCTCTAAATTTGGCGATTTATGGTTACACCCTAAACAAGGCACTGATGCCGCGTTGGCGTTGGCGATGGGTCACGTCATTGTTAACGAGTTTCACGTTAAAAACAAAAGCGACTATTTTGACCAATATTGCCGTCAATACACCGACATGCCAAACTTAGTCAAACTGGTGAAACAGGGTGATTATTATGTGCCTGATCGTTTGGTGCGTTGCTCCGACTTTACGGACAATTTAGGCCAAGATAATAATCCAGATTGGAAAACCGTCGTTATTGATGAAAACACCAATTTATTGACCGTGCCTGTCGGTTCAATTGGTTTCCGTTGGGGACAAAAAGAAGGTGAAGACCTCGGTAAATGGAACTTACAAGAGAAAAATGCCGCAGGTGCAGACATCAGACCACGCCTATCGTTAATTGGTGGTCATGATGAAGTGGTGTTAGTTGCGTCACCGTATTTTGGCAATCAACAACACGATCACTTTCAACATACCGACCATGCCAACATCTTGCCGCATAATATAGCCATTCGCAAACTGCAAGGCCGTGACGGTGAAATTCTCGTGGCTTCAGTCTATGACTTGTTTGTCGCCAACTATGGCGTTGACCAAGGACTCGGCGGCCCGAATATTGCCAGTAGTTATGATGATGACATCCCCTACACGCCTGCATGGCAAGAAAAAATCACGGGCGTAAAACGTCATTTAGTGATTCAAGTGGCGCGTGAATTTGCCGACAATGCCGATAAAACGCATGGTAAGTCGATGGTGATTGTTGGTGCGTCGTTGAATCACTGGTATCACATGGACATGAACTACCGTTCACTGATTAATATGTTGGTGATGTGTGGTTGTATTGGTCAATCGGGTGGTGGTTGGGCGCATTACGTCGGTCAAGAAAAACTCCGCCCTCAAATTGGTTGGGCTGCGTTAGCATTTGCGACTGACTGGCATCGTCCGCCACGGCAAATGAACGGCACGTCGTTCTTTTATGCGCATACCGATCAATGGCGTTATGAAACCTTATCGGTGAACAAAATCCTCTCACCGCTGGCTGACCCGAAAAAATTTGGCGGGAGTTTGATTGATTTTAACGTGCGCTCAGAACGGATGGGCTGGTTACCCTCTGCTCCTCAGTTACAAACGAATCCCTTACAAGTCTGTCGTGACGCACAAAAAGCAGGCATGAGTGCAAAAGATTACGCTGTTGCGCAACTGAAAACTGGCAAGCTGCGCTTCTCTTGTGAAGACACCGACCATCCTGATAATTACCCCCGTAATATGTTTATTTGGCGGTCTAATTTATTGGGTTCATCAGGTAAAGGCCATGAATACTTCCTTAAACATTTGTTAGGCACAACTCACGGCGTACAAGGGAAAGACTTAGGTCAATCGAGCGGTCAAAAACCTGAAGAAGTGGTATGGCACGATAAAGCACCTGAAGGCAAATTAGACTTATTGGTGACTTTAGACTTCCGTATGAGTACCACCTGTTTGTATTCCGACATCGTGTTACCGACAGCAACATGGTATGAGAAAAACGACCTCAACACCTCGGACATGCATCCATTTATCCACCCCTTCTCGGCGGCGGTTGATCCTGCATGGATGGCGCGTAGTGACTGGGATATTTATAAAGGTATCGCCAAGAAATTCTCCGAATTAACCGAAGGTCATTTAGGCATTGAACAAGATTTGGTCACCGTACCGATCATGCACGATACGCCTGATGAACTCGGCCAAGCCTTTGAACCTAAAGATTGGAAACGTGGCGAATGTGAAGCCATCCCCGGTAAAACCATGCCTAACTTTGTCTTGGTTGAACGTGACTACCCTAACACCTACAAAAAGTTTACCGCGCTTGGTCCTCTGATGGACAAACTCGGTAACGGCGGCAAAGGCATTAGTTGGAATACCCAAACCGAAGTCAAACATCTTGGCGAACTCAACTATTTGGTCAGTGAAGAAGGTGTTACTAAAGGTCGGCCAAAAATTGAAACCGACATTGATGCCACCGAAGTCATTTTGATGTTAGCGCCTGAAACGAACGGTGAAGTGGCGGTAAAAGCATGGACAGCCCTGTCGAAATTTACCGGCATTGACCACACTCACCTCGCTAAAACCCGCGAAGACGAAAAAATCCGTTACCGCGATATTCAAGCGCAACCACGGAAAATCATCAGCGCGCCGACATGGAGTGGTATTGAGTCTGAACACGTCAGCTATAACGCAGGTTATACCAACGTCCACGAGTTAATCCCTTGGCGCACCATGACGGGTCGTCAACAGTTGTATCAAGATCATCATTGGATGCGTGCCTTCGGCGAAGCCCTGTGTGTTTATAAACCACCGATTGATACCGCCAGCCATCAAGCGATGATGAATACCCGTAGCAATGGCAACCCTGAAATCGCGCTGAACTTTATTACGCCACATCAAAAATGGGGCATCCATAGTACCTATACCGACAACCTCATCATGCTGACGTTGTCACGCGGTGGGCCTTGTGTTTGGGTATCGGAAGTCGATGCGGCAAAAGTCGGTTTAGTCGATAACGATTGGGTAGAAGCCTTTAACTCAAACGGTGCGTTATGTGCGCGAGTCATTGTCAGTCAACGCGTACCTGAAGGCATGATGATGATGTATCACGCCCAAGAAAAAATCGTCAACGTCCCCGGCTCAGAAATTATGAATACCCGTGGTGGCATTCATAACTCGGTCACACGGGCGGTGGTTAAACCGACGCACATGATTGGCGGTTATGCCCAACTCAGCTATGGCTTTAACTACTACGGCACGGTTGGCTCAAATCGCGACGAGTTTGTGATTTTACGCAAAATGAACAAAGTGGACTGGATGGACGACGAAGCCAGCCCAGCAGGAGAAAATTCATGAAAATTCGCGCTCAAATTGGCATGGTGTTAAATCTGGATAAGTGTATTGGTTGCCATACCTGCTCCGTGACCTGTAAAAACGTCTGGACTAGCCGCGAAGGCATGGAATACGCATGGTTTAACAACGTCGAAACCAAACCCGGTATTGGTTATCCCAAAGACTGGGAAAACCAAGAACGCTGGCGTGGCGGTTGGGAACGCAACCGTGACGGCAGTATTCAACCGAAAATTGGCGGTAAATGGCGCGTGTTGTCGAAAATTTTCGCCAATCCTCATTTACCCGAAATTGACGATTACTATGAGCCGTTCACCTTTGATTACGGTCATTTACAAACCGCGCCCAAGTCTAAAGCCGCACCTGTTGCCCGTCCACGTTCGTTAATTACGGGCAAACGGATGGAAAAAATTGAATGGGGCCCCAACTGGGAAGAAATTCTCGGTACTGAGTTTGCTAAACGCTCAAAAGACCAAAATTTTGAAGGCGTGCAAAAAGAAATGTACGGCCAGTTTGAAAACACCTTCATGATGTATTTGCCACGTTTATGTGAGCATTGCCTGAATCCTGCCTGTGTCGCTGCCTGTCCTTCTGGCTCGATTTACAAGCGTGAAGAAGATGGCATTGTCTTAATTGACCAAGACAAATGCCGTGGCTGGCGGATGTGTGTCTCCGCCTGTCCGTACAAAAAGATTTACTACAATTGGCAAAGTGGCAAAGCCGAAAAATGTATTTTCTGCTACCCCCGTATTGAAGCAGGACAACCGACTGTTTGCTCAGAAACCTGTGTTGGTCGTATCCGTTATTTAGGCGTATTACTGTACGATGCTGATGCCATTGAGCAAGCGGCATCCGTCGAAAACCCTAAAGACTTGTATCAGGCACAATTGGATATTTTCTTAGATCCCAATGACCCTGCCGTTATTGAACAAGCGCGTAAAGACGGCATTCCTGAAGCATGGTTAGAAGGTGCGCGCAACTCACCCGTCTATAAAATGGCGATTGATTGGAAAATTGCTTTTCCTTTGCATCCTGAATATCGCACTTTGCCGATGGTTTGGTATATCCCGCCACTATCGCCCATTAACAACGCAGCGAGTTCAGGCCAAATGCCGATGAAAGGCATGTTGCCTGATGTCGATTCGTTACGTATCCCATTGCGTTACTTGGCCAATTTATTGACCGCAGGTGATGAAGCCCCTGTCAAACTCGCCTTACAAAGAATGCTAGCGATGCGGTCGTATATGCGTGATCGTCATGTTGAAAAACGTGAAAACAGTCGCGTCTTACAACAAGCCTCGTTGACCGTCGCACAAGTTGAAGAAATGTACCGTTATATGGCGATTGCCAACTACGAAGACCGCTTTGTCATCCCGACCACGCATCGTGAATATGCCGAAAACACCTTCAACATGCGTGGTGGTTGTGGCTTCTCCTTTGGTAATGGTTGCTCTGATGGTGAAACCGAAGTCAGTTTATTCGGTAAGAAAAAATCACGGGAACAGGCGCATACCTATATCCCCATGAAGGAGATCCGTTAATGAATCCTTTACTGTTTCGCGCCATTGCTGCGTTGTTGGATTATCCCTCACACGAATTAAGTGCGGATTTACCTGAGCTTCGTATCTTGCTAATGAGTGATAAAACCTTAACCAAAACTGGCCAACAACAACTCAATAGTTTTTTTGACTACATGGCCAGCCAAGGCGAATATGACTTGCAAGAAAACTACGTGGCCTTGTTTGATCGGGGTCGTGGCACGTCATTGCATTTGTTTGAACATGTGCATGGTGACTCACGCGATCGTGGCCAAGCGATGGTTGACCTCAAAGCCATGTACGACAATCACGGCATGACGCTCAGCCAACCTGAATTACCCGATTATTTGCCTGTATTCTTAGAGTTTTTATCGTGTTTGCCAAGTGAAGAAGCGCGTGATTTGCTCAACGAAACCACGCACATTATTCGCAATATAGGCGAACAAATTGCTAAACGCGGCAGTCATTACTACTTTTTATTGTCAGCATTGTTGATTTTGGCAGGTGAAAAACCACTTGATGTCGCCTTCACCGCCTACGACTTACGAGAAGTGCCTGACGACCTCGAAGCCATTGATAAAGCATGGGAAGAAGAACCCGTCACCTTTGGTGGCTGTAACAGCACACCCACGTATGACGCAAAAACTCACGCTGCCGTTGTGCAAGTTCGCCCCAGTGCGCGCGCTGCGCATGGCTTGTAAGGAGAAAAAATCATGTCATTTTTAGATTACATCTTGTTCGGCATTTATCCCTATATAGCGATAGCGATATTTTTACTCGGCAGTTTGATTCGTTTTGACCGTGAGCAATACACATGGAAAAGCGACTCCTCACAATTGCTAAAACGAGGCCAATTACGCTGGGGTAGCAACCTCTTTCATATTGGTATTATTGGCTTAATGTTAGGTCATGTCGTCGGCTTACTCACTCCGCATGAGGTCTATCATGCGATGGGTTTAAGCACAGAACTGAAACAACTCATTGCCATGACGGCGGGCGGTATTATGGGCTCAATCTGTTTAGCTGGCCTATTGTTACTGGTTCACCGTCGCCTAACCGAGCCACGTATTCTCGCCACCAGTACACGAATGGATATTTTTATTCTGCTGTGGATTTTAGCAACACTCTGTTTAGGTCTGTTCAGCATTATTATTTCCAGTCAACACATGGACGGCAGTGTCATGTTGTTACTGGCTGATTGGGCGCAACATATTGTCACTTTCCGTGCAGGTGCAGCAGAGTTACTAACCAATGTTAGCGTCTTTTACAAAATCCATTTGTTTTTTGGTATGACGCTATTTGTCTTGTTCCCCTTCTCACGCTTAGTGCATGTGTGGAGTGGCTTTGCCTCATTGTTGTATGTTTTACGTCCGTATCAAATCGTCCGTAAACGTTAATACTAGGCAGTTGATGTTTGTCCCTTCGACTCCGCTCAGAGAACAGCTTCTTTAAGTTGGCTGAGCGGAGTCGAAGCCAATTTTTGTAGGGGCGAATTCATTCGCCAACAGATATTGCGGTTAAAACCACCCCTACAGGAGATTTTCACCATGTTACGCAAAAATCCACGCGGTGATTACCCCGAAGTGCATGAAACAGCGTTTGTTGATCCAACCGCTATTTTGTGTGGCAAAGTAATTATTCACGAAGGGGTTTTTATTGGCCCTTATGCGGTAATTCGTGCCGATGAAACCGATGAACAAGGCCATTTAGAACCGATTATAATCCGCGCTTATTCCAACATTCAAGACGGCGTGGTTATTCACTCCAAAGATGGTGCTTTAGTAGATATTGGCCACCATACCTCTATTGCCCATCGTTCTATTGTGCATGGTCCTTGTGTCATTGGTGACCATGTTTTTGTCGGTTTTAACTCCGTTTTATTTAATTGTCGGGTTGAAGCGGAAGTCGTCATTCGCCATAACTGCGTCATTGATGGCCGCGATATTCCCTCAGGTTTTTATATTCCCTCAACCACCAAAGTAAACCGTGACACGGACCTAAATCTGATTGCCAAAGTCACGGCATCGGCATCCGAATTTTCCGAGTCCGTCATTCGCACCAATGTTCACCTTGCCACAGAATACCGCCGTATTCATAACCAATTTTAAGAGGCTTACCATGTCAGACATCTTAGTCATTAATGGCATTGCAATTGACCCAAAACAGATTACAGAAGAAGCCCTTCAACATAGCGACAGCGAAGACCCGATTGCCGAAGCCAGACAAGCCCTAGCAATTCGTGAGCTATTACGGCAGCGTGCCGTTGAACTGGCACTAATTGCTGATACTGAACCACTACCCGAAGATATTGTTGATGTCTTACTGATGAAAGAAGTACATGTGCCGTCACCGACGGAAGCCGACTGTCGGCATTGGTATGACAGCCATCCACAAGCCATTCGCCAAGGTGATTTAGTCGAAGCCCGCCATATTTTATTTGCCTTAATTGAAGGGATGCCGTTAGATTTGCTACGCGCTAAAGCAGAAGAAACCTTATTGCGTTTACGTCAACATCCTGAAGAATTTGGCGAGTTGGCCTCGACCTTAAGTAACTGTCCATCGGGGGCAACAGGCGGCCATTTAGGGCAATTACAGCGTGGCGAAACCGTTGCCGAGTTTGAACGCGCGGTATTTGATGGTGAAGAGTTGGGCGTATTACCACGCTTAGTGCATAGCCGTTATGGTTTTCATGTTGTATGGGTCGAACGGCGCATTGCAGGTGCGATTTTGCCGTTTGATGTCATTCATCCACAAATCGAACGCCGACTCACTGACAATGTCATGCAAACTGCATTACGCCAATACGTCAGTTTACTAATTGGTTCCGCGCAGATTCAAGGGGCGAATTTGCAAGGCTCACAGAGTATGTTGGTGCAATAGGCTTCGACTCCGCTCAGCCAGCGTTAAAACGCTCCCTGAGCGGAGTCGAAGGGTTACCCATTAAATTAAATAGGTTTAGAGCCATAACTACTGGTGGGTCTTTTCGGCGGATCAGAACTTTCATCCGCAGGAATTTGGCGAATTTTGCCACCTGCGGCTAAGAACCGTTCCATTTCTTCTTCTAACTGCCGACGTGCTGCCTCTTTGCTCGATACGGTTAGTGTTTCAGCATCCGCAAGATCGATTTCTTTAGCCTTACCCGCAGGTGTCGCAGGTTCACCATCACTGTCTATTTCAACAGGGACATCATCATCGGTATCAGGTTCATCAATAGGGTCTGCGGTTTCATCAATTTCATCATCATAATCAGCGTGCGACATAACAACCTCTAATCTAAAGTTTGGATTATTTAAGCAGATAATCCTGACATTCTTACTCTTTTTTCACGAAATTTCTAGCCTTGAGAAAAGTCGTTTATCGTGTTATTGGCACAGCTTATCTGTCGATATTAAGCCGAACTATTTTGTGCCAATTGCGGCAAATCGCCTTCTAGCCCCATTGCTTGCTTTTCAAAAAAGTGTTTTAGCCACGTCTGATTATTGACAAAGCCCACGCCTTCATTGCGCAACATAATAAGTGATGGCTGTTTCGCGGCATACAATCGTTCTAAAACCGTCATACTGTGCATCATCAAGGCATTGTGATGACGACGACGTAAACTGTATTTTTGCAAGATATGACGATGTGCAATGGGCAAACCACGCGCCATCCCCCGAGCGATTTCTTCGGCCAACACAGCAGCATCTAAAAAGCCTAAATTGACGCCTTGCCCTGCTAAGGGATGAATGGTATGCGCCGCATCACCGACCAATGCTAAACCATCCAAAGTATAACGCTCGGCATGACGCGCAATTAACGGGAAAGCATAACGTTGATCGCACCACAACACTTCCCCCAATTCATAACCGAATGCGCGCGCCAACTCTTGCTTAAAATCCGACTCCGACAAACTCAATAACCGCTTCGCTTGCTCATCCTTAGCAGACCACACAATTGAACAATAATAAGGCTTGGATAACGGCAAAAAAGCTAATGGCCCTGTCTTTAAAAACACTTGTCTGGCACAGGCATCATGTGGCTTTTGTGTTTGTACGGTGCACACAATGGCCTGTTGCTGATAATCCCATGTTTCCATCGTAATGGCACTGAGTTTACGCACAGCCGACATTGCTCCATCTGCGCCAACGACCAACGGCGTATCAATAACTTTGCCACTCGCCAAAGTAACACGCCAATGCTGAGGATAACGCTCTAACTGGGTTAATTGTTCAGGTGCAAGAAACTCTACATTATCTGCCTTAGTGGCGACGGTCGTTAATGCCCATTGCAAAACCTGATTTTCGACTAAACAGCCTAAATAGTCTTCACCAATATCTTGTGCCTTAAATTGTAATTCGCCACGTCCTTCTTCTTCACGCACTTGCATGGAGGTGAATGGGCTATGACGATATTGTGTCACCAACTCCCACGCGCCCACCTGCGTCAACATATTTTGACTAGCGCGTGTTAACGCTGACACTCTTGGCTCAAAAGGCGCATCCACGTCAGGCAAAGTCACCACAGCGGGGTCAATTAAGATAATGTTTAATGGCAAGTGTTTTAAGGCTGCCGCCAGCAAGCTTCCCACCATGCCTGCACCAACAATGACAATATCCGCTTTTATAGGTACATTCATAAATATAGCGTCAACCTCGCATCAATTGTTCAATGTCAACCACCTGTTTAGGTGCAGCATCGGTCATCACTTCATGACCTGTTTTGGTCACTAAAATATCGTCTTCAATCCGCACGCCAATACCACGCCATTTCGCAGCGACTTTTTCACAGTCAGGCGAAATATATAAACCCGGCTCAACCGTTAACACCATCCCCACTTCTAACTGCCGCCATTCATCGGCGACTTTATAATCACCCACATCATGGACATCCATGCCTAACCAATGTCCCGTCCGATGCATATAAAACTCACGGTATAAACCTTGTTCGATATTGTCAGTTAATGTGCCCTGTAACAGCCCTAAATCAAGCAAACCTTGCGTTAACACTTCCACCGCAGCCGTATGCGGCTTGTCCCAATGATTATCGGGATGAACGGCAGCAATGGCGGCTAACTGAGCGTTTAACACCACTTCATAAATGGCTTTTTGCTCAGCAGAAAAACGGCCACTGACAGGAAATGTACGGGTAATATCCGCCGCATAATGATCTAACTCTGCCCCTGCGTCGATTAACACTAAATCACCATTTTGCATCTGCCGACGATTATCAACATAATGCAAAATACAGGCATTAGCTCCAGAGCCAACAATGGTATTGTATGCAGGCGCGACACAGCCATTACGCATAAACTCATGGATAATTTCGGCCTCTAACTCATATTCATAGAGACCATGTTTCGCTTTTTGCATGGCACGAATATGAGCGTTAGCACTAATTTTCCCTGCTCGACGCATAATGTTTAATTCATCGGCACTTTTGTACAACCGCAGCTCATGCAACAAATGATTGAGCATAACAAACTCAGCAGGTGCTTTTGCGCCCTGCCGTGTTTTTGCGCGCAAGCTATTCACCCAGTTCATGACCCTCGCATCAAACTCAGGTTGCGCGCCTAAATTGACATATAACCGTTTTTTGCCTTCCATTAACACAGGAATAATTTCATCCAATTTACTAATGGGATAAGAGTCATCCGCACCAAATAACTCAATCGCACCTTCAACACCCGCACGATAGCCATCCCAAATTTCACGTTCACGGTCTTTTTCGCGGCAAAATAAAATAAACTCGCCTTGTGGACGATTAGGAATAATACAAATGACAGCATCGGGTTCGGCAAAGCCCGATAAATAATAAAAATCACTGTCCTGACGATAACGAAAATCGGCATCACGATTACGAATATATTGTAACGCCGCAGGAATAATCGCGATGGAGTCAGAACCCATCCACTGCATTAACGCCATACGTCGCTGAGAAAATTGTTGTTTCGGTAGAAGTGATTGCATATTTTTACCCAGCCAAGACTTAATGTAATTGTTCGTGTTGTGGACGATGCTCTTCAGTGGGTGACATTTCCTCAAATAAATGAATCACTGCCAAGCGGACAAACTCAAACAGTTCGACATACGCGCGCTCATCTTCTTCGTTTTCATCTTCCATATCACCACCCACATTGGCAATATTAACGAGGTCACGTAAGGTTTCTTGAATATCACCTTCTTGTAAGCGCGCATCATCACCACGCACTGCCAAACCAAAGGTTGCCAACATGCCTTGGCACCAATCTGCCAACGCTAACACACGCTCAGGCAGTTTTTCGTCATCAGAAGGCAATAAAGGGCAAAAAATAAGCTCAGAAGCCCCTAAAGCGTCTAGCGTTGCCAACTGCATCTGCCATAAACTAGCAATGAGAGCATCGTCAAAGGCTTGGTTCGTTTCGGTATGAGCTTCCAAGACTTTCACCAACTGTTGTCGATTCAGGCGCACACCACCTGCCAACAAACCTGTCACCAAACCATGCATTTCGCTGGCAGAACAGTTCAGTTGCAAATCTTGTAACAATTGTTTTAGCTCAGAAAGGCTAGGAACAGTAGCAATGGGGTGCATAATAAAAATCTCTGATTGACCTAGGTTAATAATAAAATCTATATTAGCCGCCAAAATCATGTAGCGCGACCAAAAAATCATGGAACAAGACATCCGAACCTTAAATGCGCGTATTGACAGCCTGATTAATAAGGCACAAGCACTCAATACCGAAAATCACGCCCTCAAAACTGCGGCTGGCGAGGCGTTAAGCCTTCGCGCCAAAGTTGAGGCGTTAACGGCTGAAAATAACAACCTACGTGCCAAAGAGTCCGCTCTATTGGCAGAGCGCGATGACTTGTCACGTAAAAATGACCTTGCCCGCGCCCGTGTCGAAGCGATTATTCTACGCCTAAAAGCGTTAGAAACACCTGAATCCTAAGAGAAAAATCATGTCCGTAGAAACTATAGATGTCGAGTTAACCATCTGTGATAAAAGCTATCGTATTCACGCGCCTGTTACCGAACAAGAAACATTAAAACAGGCTGCAAAGTACTTAGACGAGCAAATGAAAGAGATTCGTCGTGCTGCTAAAAGCATGGAAAACGAACGTGTTGCCGTGATGGCCGCATTAAATATCTGCCATGAGTTATTCCAAAAGAATAAGCAAACAGACGACAATAAACGCCACATTGAAGACAGCAAAAAAATCAGCCAAGCATTGCAAATTTTAACGGGCAAGATAGATAAAGCGTTGGCACAGTGAACAGTGAACAGTGAACAGTGAACAGTGAACAGTGAACAGTGAACAGTGAACAGTGAACAGTGAACAGTGAACAGTGAACAGTGAACAGTGAACAGTGAACAGTGAACAGTGAACAGTGA
>Ga0209599_10000088_pt1 | contig 66175 bp, 49 predicted proteins | sample Shrwel_input2_FT_FD_187534 | JGI IMG/M metagenome (GOLD analysis project Ga0209599, IMG submission 187534) | Subsurface microbial communities from deep shales in Ohio, USA - Utica-3 well 1 S input2 FT (SPAdes) (version 2) ...
GGCAATTTAATACTGTCCTGTAATTTTTTGACATCAACACCAATATCACCTGCGGGACGACCATCGGTATTGGCTTGAATTAACACTTCACGCATTAAATTACGGCGATTAATTTGTGCTGCACCTTGACTTTGCTCAAAGCTGGCTACTTGCCCTAAAGGAATCATATAGGGGGCATCAGTTTGTGGGTCTTTGCGGCTACTGGCAAAATGTAAATTGCTTAAATCAGTCACTTGTTGCCGTTCGCTTTCGGGTAAGCGTACCCGCACGTCATAGTTTTCACCTTGAGCATCTTGCCATGTTGTCACCGCTTCACCCGCCAATAAAGGACGCAAAGCATTGCCTATCGCGGCAACACTTAGCCCTGCATCACTAGCTGCATCACGGTTTAGCTCAACGGCCACGGTGGGTTTATCGGCCTTAAGTGACGATTCAATATCGACCAAACCGTCAATTTTAGCCATACCTTCAGCAATTTCTTGAGAGATGCGTTGTAATTCATGGAGGTCTGTGCCTTGCACACTGAGCATAATTGGCTTCATGCCGCCCGATACCGACTCTTTGGCCGCCGCCACCGATGTAATACTAATGCCAGCCACTTGACTTAAACGCTGACGCAAGATGTTAATTAAGTCTTTTTGGCTTAAAGTGCGTTGTTGTTTGGGCTTGAGTAATACGCGAATTGTCGCTTGATTTCGACCTGGGTCAGAACTGGTATTGACGGTGGCATAGGTGCTAATCACTTCGGGATAACTACGAATAATCGCTTCTGTTTGATGGACTTTACTCAAGGTGTACTCTAAAGAAGCATCCTGTGCTGTTTCAAAACCGACACCAATTTCGCTTAAATCAGGCTCTGGCACAAACTCTTTGCCAATCATGCCCGACAAGGAAAATGCACCGACTAGACTGGCAAAAGCAATGCCTAAGGTAATACGACGATGACGTAATGACCATGCAATCAATTTGCTATAGACATCACCTAACCATTCTAAAAAGTCGGAAAACTTATCTAAAAAGCCACCAAAACCTGTGCGTTTTTCGCCGTGTTTATGTTTGTCTGGCCAAACAGAGGATAACATTGGGTCAAGAGTAAAACTGACAAACATCGACAACAACACCGCCGAACTGACCGTCACACCAAATTGATAAAAGAAACGACCAATAATTCCCCCCATAAACGCAACAGGTAAAAACACCGCAATAATGGTTAAGGTAGTGGCTAAAACCGCCAAACCAATTTCGTTAGTGCCATCTAAAGCCGCTTGATAATGACTTTTACCCATTGCCGCATGACGTACAATGTTTTCACGCACTACAATCGCATCGTCAACCAACAAACCAATACACAACGACAAAGCCATTAACGACATTAAGTTAATGGTAAAACCAAAATAATAAATAGCAAACACCGTTCCCAATAAGGAGATAGGCAGTGTTAAACCTGTAATCACTGTACTTCGCCAAGAGCCTAAAAATAACAAAACAATTAAAATGGCTAATGCGGCTCCCTCTAACAAGGTTTTTTGCACATCGGCTAAAGAAGCACGAATGGATTTAGAACTATCGGCAACCACCGTCATGCTCACGCCTGCGGGTAATTGTTGGCGAATTTCTGCCAACACGAGGTTAGCTTTATCAACCACCTCAATCACGTTTGCGCCCGAACTTTTAATCACATCCACCGATACCGCCGATTGGCCGTTAATCAATGCTGCTGACTCTAAATCTTGTTCACCATCCACCACATCCGCCACTTGTTCTAAATAAATCGGCATGCCTTGACGACGAGCCACAATCAAGCGTTTAAAATGTGCTGGCTCGGCCAAACGACCTTTAAGCTGTACAACTTGCTCTTGATTACCTGATTTAATTGTGCCTGATGGCAATTCGGCATTTTCAAACTCTAAAACCCGTAATACTTCATCCACACCAATTCGATAGGCTTGTAAGGCTTGTGGTTTTAAATTGATGCGGATTTCGCGCTTGACTGCCCCTAAAATTTCAACTTTACCTACCCCCGAAACCGTTTGTAAGCGTTTACTAATTTTTTGGTCAATATAGGTACTTAACTCGCGCATCGGCAAACTATTGGAAGTAAAAGCTAAGGATAAAACAGGCACAGAGCCAGGGTTATAACGTTCAACAATTGGGTCTTTGATTTCGTCCCTAAAAGTAGTTTTGAGTACCGCGATTTTGTCGCGCACATCTTGCACCGCCACCGTAACAGGCACATTCAAATAAAACTCAATCGCCACAAAAGAGCGGCCTTCATAAGAGGTTGAAATAACCCGTTTGACACCCGAAATGGTATTCACTGTGTCTTCAATTTTGCGCGTAACATCTGACTCAACCACTTCAGGCGATGCCCCTGCATATTGTGTGGTCACAATCACAAAAGGAAATTCAACATTCGGAAACTCTTCCACACCCACATCTTTATAGGCAAATAAACCTAAAACCATGAGCGCAAACATCATCATGGCGGCAAAAACGGGATTTTGTACACTAATTCGGGTTAGCCACATGATTGATTACTCCACCATCTTGATGGGCATATTGGCAGCTTGCGCGCTCAATTGCGCTAACACCACTTGTTCACCTGCTTGCAAACCTTGGCTAATTACCGCTTGTCCACTTTGTTCATCGTCTAAACCTAACACCACACTCCGTTTGACTAATTTTTGTTGATTGATGACCCAAACATAATGCTGATTTTGCAGTTGATGAATCGCTGACTTAGGAACAACCAAGCCTTGTTGGGCTGCGCCCAACGCCAATGAGCCTTGCACAAACAAGCCTGCTTTTAAACGCTGTTGTGGATTTTGCAATTGAGCATAAAAAGTCACCGCACGTGTAGCAGCATCGGCAACAGGATTGACCCGTGTCACTTGCGCGCTAAATTGTTCGGCAAAACCTTGTACGGTAAATTTAACTGCTTGACCCACATTTAAGGCAGCGACATGCTCAGGAGCAATTGAGGCGACTAATTCTAATTGCGACAAATCCACCACATCCAACAATGGACTGTTAATCGACACCGTTTGTCCTGCTTGAACATGACGTTTGGCAATCACACCTGACATGGGTGCGCTAATCACCGCATCGGCAAGTGCTTTACGCGCTATAGCCACTAAAGACTCTTGTGCCTTAACATTTTCGGCACGCGCTGCGGCTTCGGCAATACCCCGTTTATAATCAATATCGGCAATATAACGCTCTTTATATAATTGCTCATTACGCTCTTTAATCGCACTCGCCAAAATTGATTCTGCTTTGGCTGATGCTAAAGCCGCTTGTGCTTGCTGTAGCCGTGACTGTAAGTCTTGGGTACTAAGATTGACTAACACTTGGCCTTTAGTCACGCTCTGCCCTTCGCGTACTAAAACCTGAGCAACGCTGGCATTCACTTCTGATTGAACGGTGGTGTAGTTAAAGGCTTGTAACTGCCCTGTCAAAGCGACAATTTTTTGTAAGCTCTGCTCTTTGACCGTCATCACATCGGTAGCACTTAGCTCAAGGCTGGGCGTGACAGGTGCGGCAACAGGTGCTTTGTTACTCGCTTCTTGCGCGCAAGAACTGACTAATAAGGCATTGCTCACGAGCAAGACCACGGTTATTTTTTTTAACATGAGCTATCACCTTTAAACGGGGTAGGCGCGAGTCCTTGCCATAAAATAGGAATAAATTGTTGGGCGAGTTGTTGTACATCAAGTTGAGGATTAGCAATGGCGGCTGCTACAACCCCATCAAAAATCACACACCATAAAATGGCTAATTGCTGTGGTGGAATATCGGTACGGGTTAAGCCCCCTGCCTGCATAGCAACCACAAACTGTTCGGATAAATGCCAAATATGCCGATACAAACCCTCTAAACGCTGGGCAATTTCGGGTTCTTGAGCTTGGCTCATCACCTCTAAATATAAACGTGTCCATTGACGGTCTGCCGAACAACGCCCCCATGCCAGCGCAAATAACTCAGTCAAAGCCTGCATCGGTTGACCTTGTTGTGCTTGAGCAATGGCTGCTTGAATTTCGGCTTGTACAGGCGAGGTATCACGCTGCAAACGTGCATCTAATAAAGCAAAAAATAAATCATTTTTATTACGAAAATGCCAATAAATCGCGCCTTTGGTCATGCCTGCGGCAGCCGCCACTTCATCTAAAGATGTTTTTTGCCAACTTTTTTGGGCAAACACAGTCATCGCGGCAGCCAAAATACGCTCACGAGTGACATTAGGCTGTTCGTAAGCCAACAAAGCAGGATAATTTTCGGCAGAACCTAAGGTTTTTAACACTAATTCTAAAGGAATATGCGCCGCTTGCGCTAAAGCATCAGCACTAATCTCGTGGACGGGCTGTTGTTGACTTAATTGTTTGAGCAAGGCTATCAGTTTTTCGCGCATTTTTAACATACTCTATAGTATGGGCATACCATAGAGTATGTTAACTGTGTTGTCTATACCCGCCAAATCGCATAACTGGCTATTTGTGTGACGGTGACACCTTGTTCATCACACACTTCGATATTTATCGTTACCCGTGTTCGTCCTTTACGCGCCAACATTTGCAAAGCTTGATGTAATGAATGAGTATCGGGTAGATGTGCCAGTGCATAAAAATCACTGTTGGTCGGTTTTTTATAGTCAATCTGTGCTTGAGCAACCGCTACCTGACAGGGCTGTTGATAATGCTGTTTTACCCACAACATCACCAAACACCAACCACAGACAGTCGCCAAACTACTGAGACTACCCGCAAATGCCGTCCCTTTGTCATTATGATTAACAGCTAAGGGGGCATTTAAACGTAAGGTTTGACCATCATACGCCACAGCTTGTACTTGCATCGCCACCGTTAACGGCAAATGCTGCTGTAAATACTGTTCGATAAACGCTAAGGCTTGAGCTTCGGTCATCACTCAACACCTTGGCTATTATCACTGGGCCAATAACTGACAAAATCATCAACCGTTAATAACGTAGGCTGTTTAGCAGGCGTTGCGGGTGTACCCACATAAATAAAGCCTGCTATTGTTTCGTTATCTTGTAGCATTAAGGCTTGTTTAATGAAGGAATGTTCAGTCACCCAACCAGTACGCCACATACTGCCAAAACCTTGAGCATATAAGGCCAACAATAAATTTTGAATCGCCGCGCCTGTACTTAATGTTTGTTCAACTAACGGGACTTTAGGGTCTGCTTTGCTCGCGGTGATTGCGACAATAATCATGGGGGCGCGTAACGGCATTTTTAATAAGCGTTGTTGCTCTACTTCGGACAAGGCAGGATTATCTTGTAACCCAGCCCGCAAAAAACACTCGCCTAAACGCTGACGTGCCTCACCTGTAATCACCAGATAACGCCACGGACGTAATAAACGATGGTCAGGTGCGCGTAACGCGGCTTGAAAGGCGGTATTTAATACCTGTGTCGAGGGGCTTGGCTCGGTTAATGCCCCTTGTGAAGTACGGGTAATTAAGGCCGTTAAGGTATCCATCAATAAAACACTCCTCTTAATAATAAATGATTATCTTAGATTAGGACTTACGCTATTATCACTTATTTGTTCACATTTCAATCGTTTTCAACGATTTTACGCTCACAAAACGCGCTAATTTCGGTGAAATGCGTAAGTCCTGAGATGTTCATTTTGAATAAATTGAGCCAATTCGGCCTCACTAGGTAAATGTATAAGGTATTGCGACACAAAAAGCTGTTGCGCCATACCTGTTGTTGCGTACTTTACCAGTTGATTGTCTTTATTTGCACAAAGAATAATCCCAATTGGCGGATTATCGCCCTCACTCATTTCGTTTTCTTGATAATAATTGAGGTAAACATTCATTTGTCCAGCATCCGCATGACTAAACTCGCCTAGCTTCAAATCTACCAGTACATGACATTTTAAAATGCGATGATAAGATACTAAGTCTATGCGGTAATGAGTATTACCAAAAGTGATACGCTTTTGTCTTGCCTCAAAACAAAAACCTTTACCCATTTCGAGTAAAAAACTTTGTAGATGGTCAATAATCGCTTGTTCGAGGTCTGACTCGCTATATTCAGCTTTTTCGGATCAGCCCAAAAACTCCAACATATAGGGATTACGAAACACGTCTTCTACCGTTAATCCTGTGCCTTGTGCGTGTTTTTGCACAACAGCCGCTTTGTCGGTACTCAAGCCTGTACGCTCAAACAACAGACTATTCATAGCGCGTTGTAGCTCACGAACAGACCAATTATTTTGTATCGCTTGGCTTTCGTAAAAAAAGCGTTTAAGTAGTAATTCTGCTTTGAGTAATTCGATGATATGCGAGAAGCTCAGGCGATTTATCAAGTCAAAGACATTTATTTGCCACTCAGTAGGCTGTCTTTGTGTGCTGATTGATGTTGATTGTAATATATTGATACCGCTTTGTAGCATCATGGGCAATTGGTCAGACAGCGTCTGACCAATTTGCGGATAGACTATATAAAATTGCCGAAATAATTTTAAGTTCGTCTCACTCAAGCCTTTTATGCTTTGTTGGCGCAAGGTAGCCGCCAGTTTTGACAGCAACTTTTGGCCATACTCCGCCCTATCTTGACCGTTTTGCTCGTACTCAAATAAATAAGCACCAATTAGCCAGTTACGTAAGGTAAGCGCAACATTCACTTGTTTTTGTGCTTGTTGTTGAAAATAGTGGCTGGTATTAGCAATACTCGCAATCAATCCATCAAAACTATTGGTCATTGTTAAACAACTTCTAAATTATTGATAACCATAAAAATCCATCAGCAAAGTTAACTACTTTGAGCTAATACAACAAGATATTGATGATTGCTCAAATTACACACCCGCCTTATGCTTCACCGCTAATCTCATATAATGCTCGGCAGAATATCAAGCCACTACTTCACTTAAAAAATGAACATATTTGTCGGGGTCAGCCGCATATAAACCGCAGCCATTAATACAGTTAATTTCTAATACTTTACAAATACTAGGAGCATTTTCTTGATAAACCTCTGCTATATCTAAACAATAAGCTCTGTCTGGTTGCCAAATAGACATCACTTTTTGAGCATACGCTATGACAAATTCAGGAACATGCGCGTTATAGAAAATCTTATTGCCTCGTCTGTACTCCGACCCTGTAATGATCTGACTGTCAACCACAAATAATCTGTACTCTGTAACGATATATTTGGGCTTAGCAATGGTAATTTGAGTATTTTTGTCTACTGCCGAATAACTTTCGGTATTCATTTCAATAATTTTTTTACGCCAATCCATATACTCACTACGGGACATGAGTTGGCCATTAAAGCTCTTATTGTCATGTAAAGGTCTAATAAAAAAATTATCTAAATGTGGAACTTCTAATTCACCGAGTGTAGTGATAATACTATCATCATTAAGTAATTCTTCTTTGTAGTGTTTTTGCCAAACATCAACAGAAAAATTATCATTAAAAAACGCGCCTATTTTCCAGTTGTTTTTTTGAGCATAATTTATTAAGCCTAGTCCGCCGTAAACCATGACTTGATTAGTATCAAATTTGTCATTGATTTCTATAGAGATATTTTCTGAACGTTTGTAATTGACAAGTGAGTAACTATGCCCTAGTCGCTCAACTGAGTCTATAATGTCCAGATAACCTTCACCGCAATATCCTTTTTTAATAACCCAGTGCATACTTACTCCCAAAATTTAAAACGTACGCATTTAACCAAACTCGGCCATTTTTAAGTAAAAATCTGCTAAGCAACCTGAATTAGAGACACCAAAAGATGAACTTACGCATTGCACCACAATTGGTGCAGAACTAAAAATCATTAAAAACGCTTATTTAACGAACAAACAAGCGATAACTGCGTAAATCCTAAAAAGGTTTATCTTATTATTTTCATGAGAGTCATATGGTTTTTTCAATGAAATTCCTTTCTTTGTAGAAGCGAAGGGGGATTTTAAGATTACCTCCCCGAATACCCTTCACATTAGAAGCATTCTTAAACCCCAGCCTTATGCTTCACTGCTAATCTCATATAATGCTCGGCAGAATATTTAAAATAGGCTTTTTCATCCTCGGTGAGTGGGCGTACTTTTTTGACAGGGTTACCCAAATACAAATAACCCGACTCTAAACGCTTATTGGGCGGCACTAAACTCCCTGCACCAATCAGCACTTGTGACTCTATCACCGCCCTATCTAAAACAATTGTACCAATACCAACCAATACCTCATCACCAATCGTACAGCCGTGCAAGGTCACATGATGGCCAATAGTCACATGCTTACCAATCACCAACGGCGCGCCTAAAGGGTCAACAGGGCGTTTATGCGTCACATGAAGCATGGCAAAATCTTGGATATTTGAACCCTCGCCAATACTAATACTGTTTACATCACCACGAATCACCGCACATGGCCACACCGAGCTACTCTCCGCTAGTTGCACATCGCCAATGACCACCGCCGCCTCATCAACAAAAGCACTATCAGCCACTACAGGCACTATCCCATCAAAAGGGCGAATATTTTTACGACTCATGTTCTTCTTACCCTGCTTTAGTCTTATTAACGGGACGAGGATAGGCTTTAGAACGTAACTGCAACCAATCTTTAGCAATCGACCACGTCGTATGTACCGCTTTGCTACCTGTAAATACCCCCGCATGACCACCAGGTACAATATGAAAGGTTTTATCGGTTGAAGACACAATACTCATAATGGCGCGTGCGCCCGCAATACTGACAATTTTGTCATTATCCCCAGCAAAAGCTAATAGGTTTGACTTAACTTGACTAAAGTCAGCCAATCTATCACCAATTTTGAGTTTGCCTTTGGCCATACGATTATATAAACCCATTTTACGCATCATTTCTTGTACGGTTGCACCAGGGTAATCAGGCATATTAGTAAACCATTCGTTCATGGTCATATAACGTGCCACATAATCGTCATCGGCCAAGTTGCGAATCAATTCGATATAACTCGACACAACCCCTAAAGGATTGGTCATTTTAAATAACCAAGATAGGGTTTTGCCATCAACATGAAACTTATCGCTGGAAACAGTATCTAATCTAAAACCTGTTTTATTTTTAATTAAGCTGGCAGGTACAGACAATAACTGACTAATCGGCCCCGTAATAAAATTGGCTTTGTGCATATCAATTGGGCTGGCAATACTAATTAAATTGGCAACCTTACTGTCTTCTGGATGCGAAGCTAAATACATCAACGATAATAAACCGCCCATACAGTAGCCCAACAATGACACCTCTTCGCTGCCACTGTGCTGTCGAATAGCGGCCAGTGCTTTAGGAAACCAATCAATCACATAGTTTTCTAAAGACAAATCGGCATGTTCGGCGGTTGGTTTACCCCAATCAATTAAATATACTTCAAAACCATGTGCCAAAAAGTAACGCACCAAACTACGGTCGGCCAATAAGTCAAAAATCCAGCCAAAAACCCCCAAAGGCGGCACCATTACCAAAGGAATGGCAAAACGCCGCCGCCGAACGTGCAAAGACTGACCGCTTTCTAACACCAAAATATCGCAACTTAAAGGGCGATAATACTTAACTGACATAATGTCATCTTGAAAAATCACTTCGTTTTCGGTTTTATCGGACAAAATATAGTTTTCTTTGTGCAAACGACGCTGCACCAGATTTTTCATAAAAGCGGCACTGGTTTTGGCTAAACGCGACACTTGTTCTATTTTATTGGTGGTCATATTGTGGTTAATCCTGTTAAAAAAAAGGCACATACCTAGTTTGAGCCAAGTATGCACCTTTTTGTTTTTGTTGGTAAAGTCTAATTTAATGGGTATTAACGCGCTCTTCACCTTCTTCATTAGTCACAGGCAAGGCAACTATTTCATCAACCAAAGGACGTGGCTGCTGAGCTAAAGCAATAGCCAATACTTCATCAATCCATTTAACGGTTTTGATTGTTAAATCGGCTTTGATGTTATCAGGAATCTCTTTTAAATCACGGGCGTTTTCTTCGGGAATAATCACCGTTTTAATGCCGCCGCGATGCGCTGCTAACAGCTTCTCTTTTAAACCACCAATCGGCAACACTTGACCGCGCAAGGTAATCTCACCTGTCATCGCTACATCAGCACGCACAGGAATCCCTGTTAATACCGAGACAATCGCCGTACACATCCCAATCCCTGCACTTGGCCCATCTTTGGGCGTAGCACCTTCGGGAATATGAATATGTAAGTCTTGCGTCTCGTGAAACTCGGGCGAAATACCTAACATTTTTGAGCGTGAACGCACCACCGTAATCGCCGCTTTAATTGACTCCTGCATCACATCGCCCAATTTGCCCGTCATGGTAAAACGGCCTTTACCAATCGTTGAGACCGCCTCAATGGTTAATAATTCACCACCCACCGATGTCCATGCCAAACCTGTCACTTGGCCAATTTGGTCTTTTTCTTCGGCTTTGCCAAAACTAAACTTATACACACCACAATAATGCTCTAAGTTATCTGCTGTCACCACGGTATGAGCTTTGGTTTTGCTTTGACTTAATACGGCCTCTTTAACCACTTTACGGCATACTTTAGAAATCTCGCGCTCTAAGTTACGCACGCCTGCCTCACGGGTATAACGGCGTACTAATTCACGAACGGCACTTTCTTCAATCACCAACTCTTTGCTGCTTAAACCTGCCAAACCAATTTGTTTAGGAATCAGGTATTGTTTAGCAATGTTTACTTTTTCGGCTTCGGTATAACCCGGTAAACGAATCACTTCCATACGGTCTAACAACGGCGCAGGAATATCCATTGAGTTGGCGGTACACAAAAACATGACTTCGGACAAATCATAATCAACATCTAAATAATGGTCGTTAAAATGTTGATTTTGCTCAGGGTCTAACACTTCCAACAATGCAGATGCAGGGTCACCACGGCTATCGACACCCATTTTGTCAATTTCGTCTAACAAAAACAGGGGATTTTTAACCCCTACTTTGGCTAAACGCTGAATTAACTTACCGGGCATAGAGCCAATATAAGTACGGCGATGACCACGAATTTCGGACTCGTCACGCACACCACCCAAAGCCATACGCACAAACTCTCTTTTAGTGGCTTTGGCAATTGACTGCCCCAAAGAAGTTTTACCAACCCCTGGTGGGCCAACTAAACACAACACAGGGCCTTGTAACTTTTTAACCCGTGACTGTACCGCTAAAAACTCCAAAATGCGTTCTTTGACTTCTTCGAGACCATAATGATCTGCATCCAAAATCTCGCGCGCTAGTTTAAGGTCAATACCAATTCGACTACGTTTTTTCCACGGAACATTCAACATCCAATCGATATAACTACGCACCACTGTTGCTTCGGCAGACATAGGCGGCATCATGCGTAATTTTTTGAGTTCGCTATCAACTTTTTTACGCGCCTCAGCAGGTAAACCTGCTTTTTCGACCCGTTGCTCTAAGTCAGCAAATTCATTTTCGCCACCGCCATTTTCACTCAAATCACCCAATTCTTTATGAATCGCTTTAATTTGCTCATTCAAATAGTATTCGCGTTGGGTTTTTTCCATTTGTTTTTTGACCCGACCACGAATGCGTTTTTCCACTTTGAGCAAGTCAACTTCTGACTCCATGACCGCTAATAAATGCTCAACGCGGTCTTCTAAATCTAACAGCTCTAAAATTTGCTGTTTTTCTTCGAGCTTTAACGATAAATGAGCAGCAATGGTATCGCTCAAACGTAATGGCTCTTTAATCGCCTGTACCGAAGTTAATACTTCAGGTGCGACCTTTTTGGCCTGTTTAACATATTGCTCAAAATCGGTGAGTAAAGAACGTGCTAGGGCTTCTGCCTGTGCAGCCTCTAAGGGTTGTGGTAGCGGTTGTTTAACCGTGGCGATTAAATACCGCCCCGCATCAACCACCTCATCAACCACTGCCCGATGTTGACCTTCAACCAACACTTTCACCGTACCATCGGGTAATTTGAGCAATTGCAAAATCGTGGCGACTGTTCCTACGCTATATAAGTCTTGCTGATACGGGTCGTCATCGGCGGCATCTTTTTGAGCAACGACAAAGATTTTTTTGTGGCTATTCATAGCCACTTCGAGAGCCTGAATCGACTTATCTCTACCTACAAACAACGGAATAACCATGTGCGGATAAACCACTACATCGCGTAGCGGCAACAACGGTAAATCAAGCAACTCGGACTCGTTCATATAATTCTCCAGCAATAGCAATAAATTACCATTACACAATATTTGGCTTTACTGATAGTTATATTGTTTTAGGGAGTTTTTGGGAAATTACAAGGGGCAGGGGCAAAATAAGCGGCGAAAAATACAGATATGGGGGTTATTTACTCCCTCGCCGATAAGACATAGCTATCTACACAAGTTTAATGAAATCTATTTTTAGCGATAAAGCTCCCTCTCCCACTGGGAGAGGGTCGGGGTGAGGGTTAACTAAGAAGCCTTTAACTCTTCCGTTAACGCCTCATTTTTATAAACCAACAACGGTTTCGCTTCTTCGGTAATGGTTTTTTCTTCAATCACGACTTTGGCAATACCTTCAATAGAGGGTAAATCATACATCGTTTCTAACAAGGCATTTTCCATAATCGAACGCAAACCACGCGCACCCGTTTTACGCTCCATCGCTTTTTTGGCGGTTGCCACTAAAGACTCATCTCTAAACTCTAAAGCCACACCTTCCATATCAAACAATTTTTGATATTGTTTGGTCAGGGCATTTTTAGGCTCAGTTAAAATCTGTATCAAAGCGGCTTCGCTTAATTCTTCTAAAGAAGCAATCACAGGCAAACGACCAATTAACTCGGGAATCAAACCAAATTTAATTAAATCTTCTGGTTCAACTTCTTTAAAAATCTCGCCTGCATTACGCACTTCTTCTTTACTTCGCACCGTAGCACTAAAGCCAATACCGCTTTTTTCGGAACGATTAAGAATTACCTTTTCTAGCCCCGAAAACGCACCACCACAAATAAACAAGATATTAGAGGTATCAACCTGCAAAAACTCTTGTTGGGGGTGTTTACGGCCACCCTGTGGAGGGACAGAAGCCATTGTGCCTTCAATCAGTTTTAACAAGGCTTGTTGTACGCCCTCGCCTGACACATCTCGCGTAATCGAGGGGTTTTCGGACTTACGGGTAATTTTGTCTATTTCATCAATATATACAATACCACGTTCAGCCTTTTCTACATCATAATCACATTTTTGCAGCAGCTTTTGAATGATGTTTTCGACATCTTCACCCACATAACCTGCTTCGGTTAAGGTGGTCGCATCGGCCATCGTAAATGGCACATCTAACAATCGCGCTAAAGTTTCGGCTAACAAGGTTTTGCCCGAACCTGTAGGACCAATCAGCAAAATATTACTTTTGGCCAATTCAACTTCGGTGGATTTTTTGTTATTGACTGCTTTTTTTGCACCTGCTTGCAAGCGTTTATAATGATTATAAACCGCTACTGCTAATACCTTTTTGGCTTTTTCTTGGCCAATCACATAATCATCTAGGCTTTTTTTGATGTCATGGGGAACAGGTAAGGCATCTTTTAATTTTTGTTTGGCAGCATCGGCCGACTCTTCTGGCTCTTGCGCCATAATGTCGTTACATAAGTCAACACACTCATTGCAAATATAAACCGAAGGACCAGCAATTAACTTGGTTACTTCATGCTGACTTTTACCGCAAAATGAACAAAACAAGAGTTTTTCATTACGGGTTTTGCGTTCATCACTCATCTCAATTCCTCAATAAAGCGGATTAAATTAAACAATCCGCTTTTCTAAAACAGCATCAATCAAACCATATAGGCGCGCATCCTCTGCACCCATAAAATTATCTCTATCAGTATCACGCTCAATACGCTCTATCGGTTGACCTGTATGCAATGACAAACACTCATTGAGACGACTACGAATTTTTAAAATTTCTTGGGCATGAATGGCAATATCGGAAGCTTGTCCTCTAAAGCCACCCAAAGGTTGATGAATCATCACACGGGAATTAGGCAAACAATAACGCTTACCCTTTGCGCCCGCCGTTAACAAAAACGAACCCATTGAGCAAGCCTGACCAACGCAAATCGTACTCACATCGGGTTTAATAAATTGCATGGTATCGTAAATAGCCATGCCTGCTGTGACCGAACCACCAGGCGAATTGATATATAAATGAATGTCTTTATCAGGATTTTCGGACTCAAGAAATAATAATTGCGCGACAATTAAATTGGCCATGTGATCTTCAACTTCACCAACCATAAAAATGACGCGTTCTTTTAATAAGCGTGAATAAATATCAAAGGCACGTTCGCCACGCGAAGACTGCTCTACTACCATTGGCACAAGGCCGCTATTGATTGTTGGCATCATTATTGATTATCTCTTTTAAGAAGGACGCAAGCATTGCTCACACAAAATCAGCACTTACAGATTTTTCTCTCATCCCCAACCCTCTAGGTGATAAGCGAGTAAGTCCTGAAATAGTCATGCGTACAGGTTTAGATTATTAAAATCGAAAAATGTTTTTTAACAGAAAACTTAAAACTAAGCTAGCAAATTAGACAGACACTTACTATACAACAAACAAAAAGCCTCCAACAAAGGAGGCTTTTTCGCATCAACAACCGCAAACACTACTGTTGTGGACGTAACAACTCTTCGTAACCAACGGCTTTGTCAGTAATTTGTGCTTGAGCCAAAACCAAATCAACGACTTGATCTTCTAAAACAGCCGATTGTACTTGAGCCATTTGCTCTTTGGAGCTGTAGTACCATTGCACTACTTGTTCTGGCTGTTCGTAAGACTGTGCTACTTCGTCAACCAAAGCACGCACACGGTCAGCATCTACTTTAATTTGATTAGCGGAGATAATTTCGCTAACCAACAAACCTAAAGCCACCGAACGCTTAGCATTGTCTTTAAACAAATCGTCTGGCAACATTTCGGGCTTAATTTGTGCAGCATTACCGCCAAACTGTTTTAAAGCTTGTTCGCGTTGACGACCAATTTCTTCGCTCACTAAAGCTTTAGGTACTTCTAAGTTATGAGCATTGACTAAGGCTTCAAATACGGCAGCTTTGACTTTAGCACGAATGCCATTACGCAATTCACGCTCCATATTTTTACGCACATCAGCACGGAATTGCTCAACATTGCCATCAGTCACGCCAAAAGCGGTTAAAAACTCTGCATCTAATTCGGGCAAAGTGGCTTTAACAACTTTTTTGACATTGATTTTAAATTGAGCTTCTTTGCCAGCTAAGTTTTCGGCTTGATAATCAGCAGGGAAAGTGACGTTGATAGTTAATTCATCACCTGCTTTTGCACCTACTAATTGTTCTTCAAAGCCTGTAATCATGCGCTTAGAACCTAAGACGATGTTAAAGTCTTGTGATGTACCACCTTCAAAGGCTTCACCATCAATCGAACCTGCAAAATCAATGGTTAAACGGTCTTGGTCAGCCGCAGCTTCGGCACTCTCTTCCCATTTAGCACGTTGACGGCGTAAGTTAGCAATCATGGTGTCCACATCTGCATCTGTCACTTCTGATGAAGGACGTTCAACGCTTAACGTGGCAAAGTCACCTAAAGTTACTTCGGGATACACCTCAACTACTGCTGCAAACTCAATATCTTTACCTTCATCAAAATTAATCGGCTCAATGCTAGGAAAGCCCGCAATTTTGAGTGCTGATTGTTGAATCGCACCAACATAAGCATCACGAATAATATCATCTAAGGCTTCGGCACGAATACTCGCACCATAACGCTTTTTAACCACATTTAATGGCACTTTGCCCGCACGAAAACCATCAATTTTAATGGTGCGCGCTGCTTGATTGATTTTTTTGTTGACGGTCTGCTCTACTTGGCTTGCAGGTACGGCTATTTTTAAGCGACGCTCTAAAGCAGATATATTTTCGACAGAAACTTGCATGACATCCTCTAACAATAAGGCAAAGTAAGCATTAACAGAGGGCTTGCGCTAAACATTCCCTAAGCCAAAGCAAAAAATTATAAAGGGGCGATTATACGGAAGTTTGGCATTTAGAAAAGGCCAGAGATGCGAAAAAGCCCTGCTATCGTGATAATAGCAAGGCTTTTTGTTTAATTAGCTTGCCATGTGGCGTAGAAAGTCAGCTCCAAGGCATCGTAGTTTTCGGGAGCAAGGCCTGTTTCACCAAGACTTGGCTGAGTCAAGGTACTCATTGCTTGCACTAATACTTGGACATTACTACTGGTTAAGGTATAGCCATCACCACTGTTAATTGTCTCAACACGATTATTAGCCGACAAATACCAATCTTTGACATACACTGAGTCATTAGTACCAATAATGTCTATTTGTAAATCATTGCCTGTTTGTTTAAACCACAATTGGGTAAAACTAATATCTAAGCTGGCAAAGTTTAAAACATCATCGCCACCACCATCAACGATATTATCTACAGCATCATCACGGATAAAGTTATAAACCGTATTACCTGTTGCCCCTGCATTAAGGGTATCAGTACCTTGTCCACCTGATAAGGTATCATTACCAGCGTTACCTGTAATAATGTTATCGCCCGTGCCACCGACAATAATGTTATCTAAACTATTACCTGTCGCATTGATAGTGCCTGCACCAATCAAATAGAGATTCTCAACATTGACTGACAAAGTATAAGTCGCACTGGCGTGAACCGTATCAGTTCCTTCGCTGGCTAACTCAGTCACAACGTCTGAAGTCGCATCAACAAAATACGTGTCATCACCTGCACCACCCGTTAAGGTATTGGTATTACTGTTACCCGTCAGTGTGTTACTCAAGGCATTACCTGTTGCGGTAGTAGCTGCACTGCCTTCAACTAAGACAATATCGTCAACGTTGGCCGAAATAGTATAATTGACTGTCGTTTGAATCGTATCTCGACCTTGATTAGCAACTTCGGTAACAACATCATCGGTACTATCAATTACATACAAATCATTACCTGTACCACCAATCATGGTTGTAGCCGCACCTTGACTGGTTAGCACATTATCTAAAGTATTACCTGTCAAGGTTAAACTGGCTACAGCAGTGCCCGTTAAATTTTCGACATTAGCACCTAAAGTATAAGATACCGTACTCACTACCGTATCTAAACCTTGACTTGCTAATTCGGTCACCACGTCTGTCCCTACATCAATAAAATACGTGTCATCGCCCAAACCACCAATCATGGTGTCAGTACCTGTACTACCGTCTAGTATATTATTGCCAGTATTGCCCGTTAACACGTTGTTTAAGGTATTACCTGTGCCATTAAGTGCAGCACTGCCTGTTAAAGTAAGATTTTCGACATTAGCCACTAAGGTATAAGTAATATCACTATAAACGGTATCAGTTCCTGCTGCTGCGGCTTCAACGACCACATCACCTGTACTAATATAATACGTATCGTCACCACCCAATCCAGTTAAGGTATTGGTGCCACTATTACCCGTTAAAATATTGGCTGAGGCATTACCTGTACCATTAACATTGGCTGTGCCTGTTAAAGTTAAGTTTTCAATAGTTGCAGCAATGGTGTAAGTAATGGCGGAGTACACAATATCTGCTGTACCTGCACTATCGGTAATGGTTTCGCCACCATCAACATAATAACTATCATCACCCGTCCCACCATTTAAGGTGTCGTTACCACCACCACCAATTAAGGTGTCATTGGCATTTCCACCCGTAATACTGTCATTAAAGGTACTTCCTGTAATAGACAAAGCAGTCGTTGTACCAGTTAAGGTAATCGTTCTACCTGCGGTAAATTCATAGGCGATGACTTGCTCAATGTTGTTGAGTGTTGCTGTGTAATTGGTGTTAGATATATAGGCTGTATCTGCACCGCTAGCTGCTGCTTCTACTGCTGTATCGCCTGCACCTAACACATAATAATCATTACCACCCAATCCTGTTAACACATTGGCTGCGGTGTTATCACGTCCCCACAAGCCATTATCAGAAGCATTACCTGTACCGTTTATGCCTGTATCAGCACCTTGTATCACAAGAGTCTCTAATGCTGCGGCTAAAGTATAAGTAAAGGTATTTGCTGTTGAGTCTAAATAAACAACTTCCGAACCATCTGTCTCACCACTAATCACATCAAATTGGTCAATCACATAAATATCATCGCCCAAACCACCAATCAGGGTATTAGCGGCTGTCGTTCGTCCGTTTAAGGTATTGTTTAGGTCATTGCCTGTAGCCACGGTACCATTGGTAGTTAGGGTAATATTTTCAACATTTAAACGTCCTGCAATGGTTGAAGCATCAAAACTGACCGAACTACTCACGGTATCTGTACCTGAACCTAATAACTCAGTGACCACATCCGTTGCGCTATCAACAATGTAAATATCATCACCTGCACCACCTTCCATCGTGTCAACGCCACCATTACCATTAAGGGTATTATTACCATCATTGCCACGCAGCAAATCATTGCCTGTTGAGCCTGTCGCATTGGCGGCCAAACCACCTGTTAAGGTTAGCGTTTCAATATTTAAGCCCGCTATGCTAAAGCTAACGGCGGAATAAACGATGTCTGTGCCTGCGGTATCCGCATTAACCACATCCCCTGTATTGTCCACATAATAGGTATCGTTACCGTTGCCACCTGTCATGTTGTCGGAGTCATCACCTCCGTCTAACAAGTCATCATTATCACCACCACTTAAGGTGTCATTACCAAAACCACCATATAAACTGTCGTTACCTGCTAAACCACTTAAGTTGTTAGCACCCGCACCACCAACAATCATATTAGCAACAGCATTGCCTGTCGCATTTTTTTGGTCACTGGTGCCTCTAAAAATCAGATTTTCTACACCTACTAAACTTCCTGCACCAATGGTCACACTGACTGAGTCTATAACTTCATCAGAAAAAGTGGAGGTATCACCTTGATGGTCACTCCATTCAATAATCACTGTATCAATATCACCAGAGCCTGTACCTGTATCATTCACAATATCTTGTATAGTAGGCCCAGTTTCTGTGCCACCAAAAAAACCTGTTGTATAGTAATCCCATGTGCTAATCACATAAGTATCACTGCCATTACCACCATTGAGAGTGTCTCTAACGGTATTGTTGTTACTCGAACCTGTACCACCGCCAAACTCACTGTCTAAATAGTCATTACCATCACCACCATTCATGACTTTATTGTTACCACCACTGATAATTCTATCGGCTCCCGAACCACCCGTTGCTGTCATGGCATTACCTGCGCCCGCCAAGCGTACGCCTTCGACACCTGTGGCACTAAAACCTGTGGGGGTACTGCCGCCAACAGTAATGGTAGTAACATTCGTACCCGAATTATAATTAGTAGTAATCACCAAACCTGCTGTACTTAGCTCTACATAGTCATTACCCGCACCTACCGCTTCGGTAATTGTGACATTTTGCATACTGGCGGCATTGGTAAAAACAAAAACATCATCACCTAAACCACCTTGTAAAGTATCTGTACCGCCGCCACCCGTTAAACGATTAGCAGAGGCATTGCCTGTAATGACATTATTTGAGGCATTACCTGTACCATTGATAGCTGTGGTACCAATTAAAGTCAGGTTTTCGATGCTGGCAATTAAGGTATGTGTTGCACTAGAGAAGACGCTGTCCGTACCTGCGGTATCCGCGGCAATGGTATCTAAACTATCAACGTAATAAGTGTCATTACCATTACCACCCGTGAGGGTATTAGCTACGCCATTATTAGCACTGATAATATTGTCCGAACCATTACCTGTCGCAGTGCCACCTGCTAACATGGTTAAGTTTTCAAAATTGGCGGTTAGGGTATAGTTAAATGCTGTGCCAGCAATAACTGTATCATTACCTTCAGCCGCATTTTCGACAACAACATCGGTTGCTACATCCATATAATAGATATCGTCACCTGTACCACCCGTTAAACTGTCAGTACCCGCACCGCCATCTAAAACATCATTATTAGCTCCACCGTTAATGGTGTCATTACCTTGTCCACCATATAAGGTATCATCACCCGCTCCACCCAATAAACTATCTGCGCCATTTAGCGTGTTGGCCGTATCATCGCCATAAATTAAATCGTTACCATTCCCGCCATCTATAGTGTCAGCACCACCGTTACCATAAACAAAATCTTCTCCATCTAAAGCAGAAAAATTATTATTTGAGGCATTACCCGTCATGGTATTAGAAAGTGCATTACCCGTACCATTTGCTGCGGTAGCTGTTAGGGTTAAATTTTCGAGATTAGCTCCTAGTGTCCAATTAACACTGGACTCAACAGTATCTAAACCTTGTCCATCAACTTCGGTAATGACATCACTGGTATTATCCGCCACATAAACATCATCACCATCAAAACCAACCATGGTATCTGCGCCCGTACCACCATCTAAACGATTACTCCAGTCATTACCTGTAATGGTATTGGCCAAGGTATTCCCTGTACCGTTAATACTGCTGCCTGCTACCAGAATAAGATTTTCAACTTCGGCAGATAGGGTATAAGTCACTGTTGTATAAACAGTGTCATTACCAGATGCAGCCGCTTCGGTGACTACATCACTGGATGAGTCCACATAATAGATGTCGTCATTAGTACCACCGACCATGGTGTCATTGCCTGTACCACCAATTAAAGTGTCATTACCCGCACCACCCACCAAAGAATCACCAAAGGCTGTGCCTGTCATACTATTGTTAGAGGAATTTCCCGTTAAGGTGACGGCTGAAGTACGTGTACTGATAAGATTCTCGACATTGGCTTGTAAGGTATAACCTGTCAAGGCAGTCACAACAGTATCATTACCCTCACTGGCTAACTCAATGGTTTTGTCACCCGTCACATCGACGTAATACGTGTCATCACCTGCACTACCATACATAATATCGTCACCAGTCCCACCATCCAAAATATTGTTGGCAGTATTACCACGTAAGGTATTATTTAAGGTGTTTCCAGTGGCATTAATATCGTCTGTTCCTGACAAATAAACTTGCTCTACATTACTAGGAGCTATATAAGATACGGCTGCATAAACCGTATCTTTGCCACCATTGGCACTTTCAGTAACCACATCGCCTTCAATGGCAAGTGTTGTTAGATCATCTTCGGCATCGACATAGTAAACATCATTACCTTCTCCACCGGCCATTGTGTCGTTACCACCCCCGCCCAATAAAGTGTCATCACCTGCACCGCCTGTTAAGGAGTTATTGGCATTATTGCCAGCAATATAATTATTTAAGCTATTACCTGTACCATTGATAGCTTCTTCACCCAACAAAACTAAACTTTCTAAATTATTTCCTAACGTATAAGTAATCTTTGAATAAACAAGATCTATACCTTCATTAGCATTTTCGGTAACTACATCGCCAAGACTATCCACATAATAGCGGTCATTACCTGTACCACCTACCATAGTGTCATTGCCCTCTGCGCCATTTAGGTTATCGCTACCATCACCACCAGTGAGACTATTATTACCCGAATTACCACGAATATTGTTATTTAAGGCATTACCTGTACCATTAATATTGGTAGTTGAAGCCAATACTAAATCTTCTACATTCGCTGTTAAAATATAACTAATTTCACTATATACAAGGTCTGTCCCTTCGTTGAGAGCCTCAACAACCACGTCACCTGCGTCATTAACATAATAAATATCATTACCTGTACCACCTGTCATGGCATCAGTACCCGTCCCTCCAGACAGCGTATCGTTACCATCACCACCAATTAAAGTATCATTTCCTACTGCACCATATAAAAGGTCATTACCAATACCACCGTCCAAACTATCATTACCATTTTCACCAAAAATCACATCATTACCATCACCACCATTCACAGTATCATTGCCATCACCTGCATAAATGGTGTCATTGCCCTGTAAGGCATTAATTAAATTAGCTAAGCCGTTAGCTTTGATATAATTAGCCAAACTATTAGCAGTCACATTAGTGTTGCTGCCACTGGTCACTAAGTAAATTTTATCAATAAAAATCGTGGTAAAGTTGTAGGTACTCGCTGAGAGATATACGGTGTCTGTGCCTTCACTTGCGTTTTCGACAATAACATCACTCACATTATCGATATAATAACTGTCATTACCAAAACCACCGACCATGGTATCTACGTCTAAACCACCGTCTAATACATCATTACCATTTCCACCGATTAACGAGTCATTACCAGCATACCCATAAAGATAATCATCTGTTGCTGCACCTGTCAGTGTGTTGTTGCCTGATGTACCGTTAAATATTGCCATGATAAAGCCCTCTCCAAATCTCCTAGCCACCGTAGTGACTAAGAGATCAATCTGCTTGTTGTAATAGTGTGAGTAACAATGTGACCACTTAAGTCGTTACTGAGGCATAATGGTTAACTGCGAGTACAAACGACCACCCGTAATCACCATTTCACCTAAACGATAACGATTAGCTTCTAAAATAGGTGTTGCGGGGTTATTGTCATTTTCAAAACCTAAAACAAAGTCACCAATCCGAAATACGTCAGTCGCTAAATTACCTTTACCAAACTCTAAAGCAGTTGATAAAGTAATCGTTTGATTACCTACTTCAATACGACTCACATCGGTAAAGTCAGCACTGCCATGACCTATAATCGTTGGACGGTCGGGAAACTCCCCTTGGCTGATATGCTCTGATCGAATACCTAATGTACCGCTAATATCGGCAAGCTGTAATTCTGTACCGTCAGAAGGCTCGCTAATCACCAAACTATTACGTAAGCCTTGTGGGTCGGCCAAGACTGAATTGGCTAAGGTGTTATGCCATGTCGAATTAGGGTCAACCAATTTAATCTCACCACTAATGCCTAAACCAACGGGAATATTGAGTAAAGGTACGGCAATAATGGGTAAATAGCCCCCTTGTGGTGGTGGTGCAAACACAATACCTAATTCACCTTCCATACGAATGCGTAAGCCAAATAGTTCATCGTCATCTCTAATGGTAGTCACACTAGAACCATTCGGCAAACGACCTACTGCCAATTCACCCGACAAATCAAAACGCATATCTTTAGAGGTTAATTTTACACCGTCTATCCCATCAGTCGCGGTATCTACCAAATAAAACTGACCTTGATTAAGTTGAATCTGCGCGTTGAGGTTACGCATACCAATATAAGAACCTGCCGTAGGGTCGGCAATCATAAAGTGTGTGCCTTCTTTGCCTGTTAGATCCCGTCCTGTTGTGGCCATTTTGATGTCAAAACCAATACCACGTTTAGGCGTTACAGCAGCATTAGGATGACCATCAGGATAAAGTAGCACGTTGGCATCTAAATTATGTACGGCAGAAATGAGCGACCAATTTTGGGAAGCTTGAACAAACGTCGTATTGTTTTGGAAAGTTAATGTTTTTGGATACGCTTGGAAATTTAAACCACGTACCGCAATCGAAAAGGCATCGGCACTATTACCACCAACCGAACCAAAACCTGCACCATAACCTGTTGTAAAATTAGGCAACGTACCCGTCGCGGGTAAAATATTTAAATAAACATCACCAAAAGTAAACTTAGGATTACTTGGAGTAACGGCTGCACCATTAGCAAAATCGACCCAATTTCTAAAAATCATTGAGTAGGTATCGGAACGCCCCACTTCCATTTGAAAATTATTTCTATCCAAACTTCCTGAAAAACCAAGTTTAACACCCTGAGTATTAGCTACGCCTGTCGCTAAAGAGTTATCTGCCTTCATTTTTAAATCAAGATTTAAGATATTGCCCGAGATACCAAAACGCATTACTTCTTTAGCACCTACAGTACTAAAACCTGTTGCTAAATTGGCTTTATGAGCAATATCAAATTGTAAACCATGCGTTCTTGTAGCAGCATCACGGTTTAAACTTAAAGTACCTTGAGTGCGTAAACCCTCAGCAGCATCAATGGTAAATTTGCCATTCACCGAACCATTTAAGGTAAAGTCTTTAAGAATCGCTAAATTACGCACGCCACCAAAGGTTTGACCAAAATAAATATTAGCCTTACTAATATTAAATCTAAAACGGCCATTGGATGTATTACCATCAAACATACCATTAGTATTAAAGCCACTAAAGGTAGAGGGGGTTGTGGTTTCTATTGCCATTTCGCCAAAAGTGGTTGCACACGTGGTATTGGCATTACACAAGCCAATAGAGCCAACGCTTAACAACATTGGCTGTACCGTCAAGTTCCATGCCAAGGCAGGATTGGCACTTGCCAAGTCACTGTCTGCACCCACATCCGCTGTTAAAGTCGCATCAAGGTTATCAATTCGCAAGTTACGAAGTTGCATTTCTTTGCCTTCTTCGCGCCAAAACAGCCGTTCCATATCAATACGGTCAGCAGTCGCATGAAAACTTATGCCATCTTGACCTGTAATATCGCCCATGACTTCATCGCTAATGGCTTCCAAAGCATAAGCGTTATGACTTAACAAACTAATGCTTAATGCTAATAATGAGGGTTTTATTGTTATTGTCATACCAAAATCATCCTAGCAAAAAGTTAATGCGCCATAACAGTTATCAACAGGACGCTGACCCAAGTCAACATTTTGTAAAACCACTGGTTGACCAACTAATGCCCCTAAAGCACTCACCTCAATCGGCTCATCAATTCTCAAATTTCTGACCACAACATTAGGTACCGATAACCACCAGCCTTTTTGGGCAGGTACAACCCCTGTAAAAGTGCCAGTACTAATTTTTTGCCATCTGACCGCTTCTTTTTGTAAAGACATTGATAAGTCAGAAATGGCATTGCCGTTGCCGTCTTCTAAACCTAAGTCATGAATAAAACGCAAATCTTCGGTTAAGCGTGAATCTAAAACTAATCCAAACAAACTGGCACGCGCCACTAAACCATCAAAAAACATACAATTGACCGCACCCGGAAAATCGGTACTACCACAACCATTCACTTGTGAACGGGAAAATATCAGTGGTGTGCCACCATGCACTGCTGCGTAGTCATAGTCGTCTAATTGAGCTGTTGCAGCCAAACAAACAATTAGACGCGCACAAATGTCCGTAATACGCGCGCCAACAATTTGCGCGTTCATATCACCACTAAAACTGACAATACCTGTGTCATCAGCAGGGTTAAGTGGGTCAGGATTTTCACCAACTGACAGTCGGCCTAGTGCTTGTTGTGCGCCAAAACGAATACCGACTAACTCGCGGGTAGCTGCTGTGGTTGGATTACGAATTGCAAACTCAAAAAATGGCCGCGTCATAATGGCATCGCTAGTGGGACCCGAGTCACTGACTGAGCTAGAGTTTAAGCCTGTTAAACGCACATTGCCAAAGTTAATATCACAGACACCCGTACCATTGGGACCATCACAACCTAACCTAAACCCCCTGATGTTAGCATTGATACTTAATTCGGCATCAATCCCTAAACGATAAAAACCAATATTCGGATTGGGATTACTACCACCTGGTGCTATATAATCCGTGGTAAATAATGAGGCTTGCCCCGTAACCTCACTTAAATCTTCGTTGCTTAACAACTCTAAGGCATAACTAGGCAGTGTTGGCAAAACACAAAGTCCGATGACCGACAAAAACTGAGTTATTTTTTTAATTATCATTTTATGATGCCTCGTGTTGAGTATTAGCAACGTGGATGGTTAGCACTGCAAGGAAACATCTTTAACGAGCCAGCAATTTCAACATTACCATTGATTTGCAAGCCTAAAAATCCCTCCTCACTGGTAGCCATATAGCCTTTTGTACCCAGTGCCGTTCCCAAATTATCGCGTTCAAGGGCGATGTTACTAATCGTCAGATTATTAATTTGTATTTTGTTGACCCCGCCACCACCATAACCCAGTTTTAGTGCGGCAATGGTTTGAGTGCTACCATCAACATCACTCGTATAACTGACAGTACTGGCATCAATCGTTAATCGAGGAATATAGATACGACCATAAATCCCTTTAAACACCAACCACTCTTGGTCAACGCCCGCTACACCACGATTGTTAACACCAATAGCCAATCGACATTCAGCCATTGGCAAGGCTGTTGTACCACAAAGGCTATTGCCTGCAGCATCGGCATTAAGACGCATTTCTAAAGACAGTGCTACCCCTGCCTGACCTATTTCGGCATCTAACTCCTCATTACTAATAGGCTGTAATTCGGCAAAAGCAGCATGGGAAGACATCAAACAACACAGGACTAATAGTTTATTGATATTATTCATATTTATAGCCCCAATGTTTTGAGTTTGAGGTGATGAATCATCATTCCCTCATAAATAGCACTACCCAAGTTTACGGTAACCCCTGCTGGATTTTTGAAAGAGACGTTAGCAATACTCATTTCACTATGGGTTGCCCGCGAACAATCTATAGTGGTGCTGGTACACATTTTATAGGTTTGAGATGCGTCATTGTAGTCACGATAATGCTCATTGTAGATAGCTGGATTATTAGGCAATCTAACTAATTCTATTTGGAAATTTTGTGTACCATCACCTGCCGACCCAACAATAAGAGGCTGATAATGCATCGTACCAACAACCATATTCATATCAAAATCACGGGCATACAAGCCTTCTTGGGTATTAAATACGGGCGCATCGGTAGAGACAGTATTTGTTGTTGGTGTAGATGGTGTTGTTTGAGCCACCGAAAAACGAAAGATACCTGTATCGGAGCTATTGATACGGTTTAACCAAGCGACACCTAACGAACCTGAGTTAGTTGCCGAAACAGTGGTATGTGCGCTGGTATTGTAATCAACAGTGCTTTGGAAGATAGACATACGACTACCATTCAGCGAGACACCATTCCACACGGATTGACTTTGAAAGCGATCAATAAACACGTTTGTTGTTTTATTACGAATCACTAAGTCTGACCAAAAGCCATACTTTAACTCACCATCATTTAAGTTATAGGTAGGTGCGTAATAGCTTAAAACAGGAAAAGGCTCTACCGCGCCACTGAATTTACGCTTGGTGAGTGTTTCAGCCTTGAGAATCCAAGGATTCATGGCTGTCCCCCACGAGATAATGGGGTTACCTACACGGTCACTGACGTTACCGTCATTACCCGCAAAGGCCAGACCATACCAAACCAATTCAGCTTTTTCGCCAAAAGCAGGGGCGGTAGAAGAAGGTAATGTACGCACATAGGCTGTATCATCAAAGACAATTTTGATGTTTTCGGGTAAGTAGGCAATACCTTCACCCGTAATATCGCTGAGCGAAGCATCTTCTAGGGCTTCTAGCGCATAACTGTGGTTAATGCTGATGAAAAATATTGCTAAAGCAAAAGGAGGCAATCTCATACATTCGCCCTATTTTTTGTTGTATGGCTTACGAACAGTTTGTTATATTAAAAAACGAATTCATGAAGCGTAGTAATTTTAGATTGCCTAGATTATGCCGCTTTTTGACAACTTTGCCAAAGGTCAGGACAAACTATACGGTCGTTTTTTTGTAATAAGCGACAAATGGCAACAATTTTCAAGTAAATGGCCAGCTTTTGCCCTCATCCTAGCCCTCTCCCTGTTGGAGAGGAACTGGATTATTCAAATTAAGCAGGCACTCTAACCCAACCTTCCATCAAGATACGCGCACTACGGCTCATAATGGCTTTGGTCACTGTCCATTCGCCATTCACTTGTTGGGCTTCTGCCCCTACACGCAATGTACCCGATGGATGACCAAACCTCACGGCGGTACGCTCACCACCACCTGCGGCCAAATTAACCAATGTACCTGAAACGGCGGCGGCTGTGCCAATCGCTACGGCGGCTGTACCCATCATCGCATGGTGTAATTTACCCATTGATAAAGCACGGACTAACAAATCAACATCTGTAGCTTTAACGATTTTTCCACTTGATGAGACATAATCGGTTGGTGGTGCAACAAAAGCAATTTTGGGTGTGTGTTGACGTTTGACGGCTTCTTCGGGGGTTTTAATTAAGCCCATACGCAATGCGCCTGCGACTCGAATCGCTTCAAACTTGGCTAAGGCTTGAGTATCACCATTAATGGCATCTTGTAACTCGGTACCTGTATAGCCAATATCAGCGGCATTAACAAATACCGTGGGAATACCCGCGGTAATCATCGTTGCTTTTAATGTGCCGACGTTGGGTACGTCTAAATCATCAATTAAATTACCCGTTGGGAACATTGAGCCGCCACCCTCACCTTCGCCTTCATCAGCTGGGTCTAAAAACTCTAAAACAATTTCGGCGGCAGGAAAAGTCACACCGTCTAATTCAAAATCACCCAACTCTTGTACTTGGCGATTGGTAATTGGCACATGGGCAATAATCGTTTTATTAATGTTGGCCTGCCAAATACGCACCACACATACGCCATTTTCTGGAATACGCTCGGCATCAACTAAACCTGCATGAATGGCAAATGCACCCGCCGCCGTTGATAAATTACCGCAATTACCACTCCAATCGACAAAAGCAGAGTCAATCGAAACTTGGCCATATAAATAGTCAACATCATGATTAGGCTGGCTACTTTTAGACAAAATAACGCATTTACTGGTACTGGATGTTGCGCCGCCCATGCCGTCAATGTGTTTAGCGTAAGGGTCTGGGCTACCAATGACACGCATAAATAAATTATCTCGCGTTTCGCCCGCTACTTGGCAAGACTCAGGTAAATCTTGCAGACGAAAAAAAACACCCTTGCTAGTGCCACCGCGCATATAGGTTGCAGGAATTTTAATTTGTTGAATATTGGACATAATTGCTCTCAAAAATGATTAAATCGCTATGTACTATTGGTTGTGTCTATTTGCTTTGCTTGTGCCTGCCGCAGGCCTCACTTTTGTTACGACAAAAGTAAGCAAAACCATTTGTGGCACATAACTCAGCATCCATGTGCGTCCTTGCAAAAGCCAAAAACATCTATTTAAAATGTGTACAAACTATCTGAGTGTATAACCTTGACGCGGAAAATGCACATGCAAGGTGCCTAACTCGGCATCTTGTCGGGCAATAATCCAACGATTTGGCATCACTCCCACCAAAACGCCTGTTGTGGGTTCACAACCATAATCGGCAGGAGCAATAGACACTGTTTGGCCAATTAAAGCATCTTGGCGATATTCTTGAGCAATAGAGCGCGGTTGAGCTTGTGCCGCTTGTAGGGCTTGAGCTTCGCTAATGGCTACACTTGTACCATGACCAAAACCTTTCATTCTTGCCATCCATGCCAGCAATTTAGGATGACCTTGTAAAAAAGGCGTTTCGGCTAAATCGTGAATAAACCATAAACTATGATAGGTTGAAAAGTCGGCATGTGTGGGTTGTGAGCCAAACAAAAATGCTTGGCTTAAACGCTGTTCTAAATCAGCCACATGCTGTTTAATCACATCTTTAGCTTTGAGTGGGCTAACTGCTTTAACACGCGCTTTACGACCTACATTGACACGATCAAGCACAAAACGGCCTATATCTAATAAAGACATCGCTTTTAGCACTTTGGCATTCAATTTCATGGTGCCTGAAACAAACAAACAAGCAAAAAATAAATCCAAATCCACTTTAGCAATATACACCTGTTGCGCGGCATCTAAATTTTCTAAGTCTAATAAGGGCTTTTGACCAAGTTGGGCTATTTCGGCGGCAATAATATGCGTGTCGCAAAAAATATCTGCCCCGATTTGAGCCACAGGAATTTTACGATAGCCACCCGCTAAACGGGCTAATAAAGGACGCGGTGGCATTTCACGGGTAATACATGATTGCCAATTGATTTGGGCATAACCCAACATGACACGGATTTTTTCGGAAAATGGCGATAAGGCGTAGTGATGCAAAATTAAATCATTCATCAAAGTTTCACTAATAGCTGTAAAGTTGCCCGATTATAAGGGATGAACACCTTAAAAAGATGCTTGATACAGGCCTTTTTAGGCTATTTTTAAGACTTTTGTGCCTCTGATTTGTCCTGTTTTTAGTTCGATTAAGGCTTGATTGGCTTGTTCTAAGGCATAACATTGAATTTCGGGTTGAATACCCGCTTGTGCCGCTAAGGGTAAGAACTCGGCAATATCTTGACTGGCAACATTAGCCACAGATTTGATTTCTTTTTCTTGCCACAAGTCGCGAGCGTAATCTAAGGCAAGCCATGCGTTAATGTCGGTGTTTTCTTTGCGAATGGCATTAATTACCATCCGTCCGCCTGCGGCTAAATGTTGCAACAAGCTTAAAATCGGCTGCCAAACAGGAGTGGTATCAATAATCGCATTCATCGGTGTTGGTGGTATTTGACGGTAATCACCTGCCCATGTTGCCCCTAATTGCAAGGCAAATTGTTGCTCGTTGACTGAACGCGCAAAGACATAAATGGGTGATTGTGGATAAAGATATTTGGCTAGTTGTAATACCAAATGATTAGAGCCGCCAAAGCCAGACAACCCTAAGACTTGGCCATTTTCTAGATTAGCCAACCGTAAACTCCGATAACCAATTGCACCACCACACAATAAAGGTGCGGCTTGTTCAGGCGTATAACAGTCTGGAATGGGAACAACAAAATCAGCATCAACCGCAACATATTCGGCATAACCACCATTTACGTCTCGGCCTGTTGCTTTAAATTGTTGACATAGATTGTCTTGGCCTTGTTGACAATAATGGCAATGACCACAAGCCGAAAATATCCAACCGACCCCCACACGCTTGCCTTTGGTTAGTGAAGATACATCTGCGCCTAATTGCTCAACAATACCCACTATTTGATGGCCTAAAATAATCGGTAAGTGTGGGGGTGCTGTTCGGCCTTCAATTTCGTCCAACTCGGTATGACACACCGCACATGCTTCAATTTTGAGTAACACTTGATTGGCTTGTGGCGTAGGAATAGGTACATCCACCAGTTGTAATGGCGGATGGTCGGCAGTGATTGGTGAAGTTTGGCGAAGTTGCATAGCGCGCATGAAAATGTCCTATCAATACGATGGGGTTCGTACATCACCCCCATCATACCAATTTAGTTTCGACTCCGCTCAACTACCACGATTCCACTGAATCAAGGCAAAAAACGCCCCCTGAGCGAAGTCGAAGGGAGATTATTTCAGCCCTGTTTTTCCAAAAAGTCCTTAGCAAAACGTTGCAACACCCCACCTGCTTCGTAAACAGACACTTCTTCGTCAGAGTCCAAACGACAAGTCACCGCCACCTCAACAGTTTCACCATTTTTACGATTAACCACTAAAGTTAAATCGGCACGTGGTGTTAACTTACCAAGCACGTCATAAGTTTCTGTGCCATCTAAGCCCAAAGTCTTGCGCGTTGTGCCTGCTTTAAACTCTAAAGGTAATACACCCATACCAATCAAATTAGTACGGTGAATACGCTCAAAGCCTTCGGCGACAATGGCTTCAACACCTGCCAAACGTACACCTTTGGCCGCCCAGTCACGGCTAGAACCCTGACCATAATCCGCACCCGCAATAATAATCAACGGTTGTTTGCGGTTCATGTAGGTTTCAATCGCTTCCCACATACGCATGACTTGGCCTTCTGGCTCAACACGCGCCAATGAGCCTTTTTTCACTTGACCATCAACAATCGCCATTTCGTTAACCAATTCTTTGTTGGCAAAGGTCGCACGCTGAGTAGTCAAATGGTCGCCGCGATGGGTGGCGTAGCTGTTAAAGTCTTCTTCGGGCAAGCCCATTTTATGCAAGTATTCACCTGCGGCACTGTTCATCATAATCGCATTGGAGGGCGACAAATGGTCGGTGGTGATGTTGTCTGGTAACAAGGCTAATGGACGCATTCCTTTCAAGGTACGTTCACCTGCCAACGCACCTTCCCAATACGGTGGGCGGCGAATGTAGGTAGACATGGGTCGCCAGTCATACAATGGAGAAGCCGCTTTTTCGGCATCTTGCTTCTCAAACATCGGGATATAAACTTGATTAAATTGTTCTGGCTTAACCGCCTTGGCGACAATCGCATCAATTTCTTCGTCACTTGGCCAAATATCTTTTAAACGAATTTCTTTGCCATCGACCACAGTTAACACATCTTGTTCAATATCAAAACGTACTGTACCTGCAATCGCATAAGCCACGACTAAGGGTGGAGATGCCAAGAAAGCTTGTTTAGCATAGGGATGAATACGACCATCAAAGTTACGGTTACCCGATAATACAGCTGTGGCGTACAAATCACGGTCAATGATTTCTTGTTGAATTTTCGGATCTAATGCACCACTCATACCATTACACGTTGTACAAGCAAACGCAACAATACCAAAACCAAGTGCTTCTAGGTCTGCTAATAAACCTGCTTCTTTTAAGTACAATTCAACGACTTTAGAGCCGGGTGCTAAAGAGGATTTAACCCAAGGCTTACGCACCAAACCTAATTGACGAGCATTACGTGCTAACAAACCCGCCGCAATCACGTTGCGTGGGTTGGAAGTGTTGGTACAACTGGTGATTGCTGCAATAATCACTGCCCCATCAGGCATTAAACCTTGTGCTTCTTCGGCACGCGCTTTGTCTAAATCAACGGCAATACCACGCTCTTTTAAAGCAGAAACAGGCAAACGGCGATGTGGGTTAGATGGGCCAGCCATGTTTCTCACGACTGTTGACAAGTCGAATTTAAGCACACGTTCAAACTCAGCATTGACCAAGCTGTCAGCCCACAAACCTGCTTCTTTGGCGTAGGTTTCAACCAAGGCGACTTGGGCATCCGAACGGCCAGTCAAACGCAAATAATCTAAGGTTTGATTGTCGATGGAAAACATCGCAGCCGTCGCACCGTACTCAGGTGCCATATTGGAAATCGTTGCACGGTCACCAATAGTCAAGCAAGGTACACCTTCGCCGTAGAACTCTAAATAAGCACCAACGACTTTTTCTTTACGCAAAAATTCGGTTAAGGCTAAAACCATATCGGTTGCGGTAATGCCTGCTTGACGTGTGCCAGTTAATTCAACACCAACCATGTCTGGTGTACGCATCCATGAAGCGCGACCCAACATCACATTTTCGGCTTCTAAACCACCAACACCCACAGAAATAACCCCTAAAGCATCAACGTGTGGCGTGTGTGAATCTGTACCGACACAGGTATCAGGATAGGCCACACCATTGTCACTGTGAATCACAGGTGACATTTTTTCGAGGTTGATTTGGTGCATAATGCCGTTACCCGCTGGGATAACATCGACATTATCAAAGGCTGTTTTTGTCCAGTTAATAAAGTGGAAACGGTCTTCGTTGCGGCGGTCTTCGATGTCGCGGTTTTTTTGAAACGCATCAGGGTCAAAACCACCACACTCTACGGCTAAAGAATGGTCAACAATTAATTGGACTGGCACAACAGGATTCACTTTGGCTGGGTCGCCGCCTTGCTCGGCAATCGCATCACGTAAGCCTGCTAAGTCAACTAAAGCGGTTTGACCTAAAATATCATGACAAACCACACGCGCAGGAAACCACGGAAAATCGCGTTCGCGTTTACGCTCAATTAATTGTGTTAAACAGTCATTGATAATGGCTGGATCGGCTTTGCGGACAATGTTTTCGGCATGAATACGTGCGGTATAGGGCAATGTTGCCCAAGCACCTGCCTTGATAGCATCAACAGCAGCACGTGCGTCAAAATAGTCTAGGTTAGTATTGGGGAGTTTTTTGCGGAATTGGCTGTTCATTAGTGAACCTCATTTAATTTAAGTATTTTGTGTCATTTCAAACTAAATAATAGCGATGAATGATTCCCCTCCTCGGAGGGGCTAGGGGTGGGTTAGCTATAAGGGAAATAGACTTCTTACACCAACACACCCCTAAATCCCCTCTCAAGAGGGGACTTTACACAATCACTTTTATAATCAAAATACTGACTTACTTACGTTCTGCTAATGGCACAAACACTTGGTCTTCTGGCCCTGTGTAATTGGCACTGGGGCGAATGATTTTGCCATCAATCCGTTGTTCAATAACGTGTGCAGACCAACCAGAGGTACGGGCAATCACAAACAACGGTGTAAACATATCAGTTGGCACACCCATCATGTGATAGCTCACTGCACTAAACCAATCAAGATTTGGGAACATCTTTTTGATTTCCCACATCACACTTTCTAAACGCTCAGCAATGTCATACATCTTAGTATTACTTTGCTCTACACTTAAATCATGGGCAACCTTTTTAATGACTACGTTACGTGGGTCGCTGACAGTATAAACAGGATGGCCAAAACCGATAATCACTTCTTTGCGGCCTACACGCTCACGAATATCCGCTTCGGCTTCGTCTGGATTGTCATAACGCTTTTGGATTTCAAAAGCCACTTCGTTAGCACCACCGTGTTTTGGGCCACGTAATGCACCAATTGCACCACAAATCGCCGAATACATATCAGAGCCTGTACCTGCCACCACACGACCAGTAAAGGTAGAGGCATTAAACTCATGCTCTGCGTATAAAATTAAGGAGGTGTGCATGGCACGAACCCAGCTCTCGCTTGGCTTTTGACCATGTAACAAATGTAAGAAATGACCGCCAATGGAGTCGTCATCGGTTTCTACATCAATACGTTTGCCGTTATAAGCAAAGTGATACCAATACAACAACATAGAACCCAAACAAGCCATTAACTTGTCGGCAATATCACGCGCACCGGGGTGATTGTGGTCTTCTTTTTCAGGCTTCACACAACCTAACACCGACACACCTGTACGCATGACATCCATTGGGTGTGAAGACGGTGGCAATTGTTCTAAAGCCACTTTCACGGCGGCGGGCAAACCACGTAAAGCTTTTAATTTGGCTTTATAGCCTGCTAATTCAGCAACATTAGGAAATTTGCCATGTACTAATAAGTAGGCGACTTCTTCAAATTCACTGGTGGTGGCAATGTCTAAAATGTCATAACCACGATACGCTAAATCATTACCTGTGCGGCCAACCGTACATAAGGCGGTGTTACCTGCGGCTGTGCCTGATAAAGCAACGGATTTTTTGGGTTTAAAACCTGTGGTTGTTGTTTCTGTAGTCATTTGTTAGTCCTCTTTAATCAATATAACTTTGTAGGATGGGTTGATGAAGGAAACCCATTTCTGCTTAAAAACGCTATTCTGATGGGGCAACGACCCATCCCTACCTAACTCAAATAAATTCTCCTCCCCCTAATTTAGGGGGAGGTCGGGAGGGGGTAGACCTCACCCCGACCCTCTCCTAAATTAGGAGAGGGGGATTAAACCCCCACCTGAACCCTCCCCTAGTTTAGGGGAGGGAAAAGAATTGCCTTATTTCTTACCCGCAAAAAGCTGGTCAATTTTGTCTTCGTAACTGTGGTAATTCAAAAACTCATACAACTCTTTACGCTTTTGCATAAGGTCAAGCACATTCACTTGAGTACCTTCCTTGCGAACACTTTCATAGACAGCGAGAGCGGCTTTTTGCATCGCACGAGTCGCCGACAAGGGATACAATACCATTGCAATACCCTGCTCACCCAACTCTTGAGTCGTGTAATAAGGTGTATCACCGAACTCGGTAATGTTTGCTAAAACAGGCACGTTTACCGCGTCACATACTTTACGATACATGGTAATGTCGGTCATCGCTTCGGCAAAAATCGCGTCTGCACCTGCTTCGACATAAGCACTAATACGGTCAATCACACCGTTCAAGCCTTCTTTTTGCAAAGAATCGGTACGCGCCATCACCACAAACTCAGCGTCCGTTTTCGCATCAGCCGCTGCTTTTACACGGTCAACCATTTCATCAATGGCAACGATTTCTTTATTAGGACGATGACCACAACGCTTTTGTGCCACTTGATCTTCGATATGAACGGCTGCCGCACCTGCTTTAATCATTTCTTTAATGGTACGGCCAATGTTAAACACGCCGCCCCAACCCGTATCAATATCCACTAATAATGGGGTATCAACAGCAGCCGTAATACGACGAACATCTATCAGTACATCCTCTAACGAGGTAATACCCAAATCAGGCAAACCGTAGGAATAATTAGCCACACCCGCGCCCGACAAATAAATAGCCCGATAACCGACTTGTTTGGCCATCATCGCCGCATAAGCATTGACTGTACCCATCACTTGTAATGGACTTTCTTCACGTAACGCTTGACGAAAACGCGCACCTGCGCTGACTTGACTCATAAAGTATTCCCCTTGTGGTAGTTAGCTTCGATATTTTTTCGCGCCGAGCTAATATGCCGCCGCATTAACAATTCGGCCATTTCGGAATCTCTGGCTTCTATGGCTTCAACAATTCGAGAGTGTTCGGCAAAGGCTTTTTGTGGTCGGCCTTCGGTCACCGAAAATTGATAACGATACAAACGCACCCGATGATACAACTCACCGCACAACATTTGCATTAACACATCATTACGACTGGCTTTAACAATCCGATAATGAAAATCAAAATCACCTTCTTCCTGATAATAGCCTTTGCCCATTTGTAATTCGGTTTGTTGTTGATGTTGTTGCAATAAATGCTTTAAACCGTGTACTTCGTCATCTGTGACGTGTTCTGCCGCTAAGCGCGCTGCCATCCCTTCTAACACTTCGCGCACTTGGTACATTTGTAATACATCGTCAATGGTTAATTCGACCACACGCACGCCCACATGAGGAATACGGGTTAATAATTTACGTGCTTCTAAACGCCGCAAAGCTTCACGCAGAGGGCCTCTGGATACGCCATAACGCGCCGTCAACTCCGCCTCAGACATTTTTACGCCTGCTTTAAGCTGGCCTTTAACAATCGCATCTTGAATTTGAGCAAAGACGCGGTCAGCCAAAGTCAAATTAGCATCATCTAGGTCAGGGAGTATTGGGGAAGCAATTTGCACAGATTGTCTACAATTAAAAATAAACTGGCACGATAATAAGCAAAAAAAGTAAATAGTCAAATAAAAAACGCTACTTTGTCGACAATTAGCTGTGTCAGAGCGCGGAAAAAGCCTCATTAAGAGTAAAGTAATAAGTGATAAACGTGTGCGTTCTAAGATATGATGTTTAATTGCAGTACACAGCCTAAGTCCTGTATCATCAAGATAAAATTACACAACTTGATGCAACGGATATGACAAACTTAGCCCCAAGTGGCCTTGAAGCCATCGCTTGGCAAATTTCACCTTTATTTGTGGTTTTGAGCTTCATTCTTGGTAGTATCAGCTTTTATCTTGTACCGTCCATTGCCGAAAAAATACGTCATCTTAGTCAAAATCAGTCTAAACAAACACTCATTTATTGCGTAAGTGCAGGCACATTACTCGCACTCAGCACTTGGGCAATTAACATTGTTTTAATGCTTGGCATAAAAGTTGCTGTTTTAAATATGAGTCTTTTTTTATTTTGGTCTTTAGCCTTGCTTTGTATCAATTATAGCGTGTACTTTTATTTAATCGCTTTAAAAAAACAGATGATTTTTAGTCGTTTAACATGGATATTATTAAATACGGCTTGTCTGTTTTTTGTCAATTTTAGTATGATTTTATCCGCAGTTGGTTTTAACTACTTTGAAACAAACTATTATAAAATACTTTTTTCAACTGTTATTATTTTGGCGATTAGCTTTTTATCAATTGCTATATCTGAGCTTGAAAAAAACCATGATAATCATTTTAAAACAGGCGCATTAACACTCGGCATCGCCATTTTAATGATTATTTCTTATCGCATCAATTTGAGCAGTATCGATGTATTTAACTACCCGCCTTTATTATCTGAGCAACAGCTTTTTCAAAAAATTAGCATTGCTATTGCGCTTAGTTTTTTGATGATTCTATTTAATATCAGTGTGTTTTTGGCTTTATTAGCTTACAACAAAATTCAACAACAAACTCAAGAGTTGGCTAAGGCTTTAGATGTTGCTCATAAACTCAGTGGTGACCAATCTTCTTTAGAACAATTAGCACATTATGACAGCTTAACAGGCTTATTTAATCGTCATGCTTTTATGGATGCCTTTAACGCACGCCTTACCGAAGCCAAACAGGGTGCTAATAAACTTGCGGTCATGTTTATTGATTTAGATAACTTTAAACGTATCAACGACTCTTTAGGACATTCAGCAGGTGATGAATTATTACGCATTGTGTCACGGCGTTTACGCAGTGTCTTGCGTGGCCATGATTTAATTGGCCGTATTGGCGGTGATGAATTTTGTTTGATTGCGCCTATTGGCAGCACCCCAGAAGCAAAAGTGATTGGTAATCGTATTTTACATAAAATGCAAGAGCCAATTACAATTAGTGGTCAAGTTGCTAATACTACGATTAGTATTGGTATTAGTTTATTTCCTTATGATGGTGATAGCCAAGATATCTTGATTAAAAATGCTGATAATGCCTTATATCAGTCCAAAGGATGTGGCCGTAATACGCTTAATTTTTATAGTGATTATTTACAACATAAATCACATCGAGAACTGGCATTACAAAAAGACTTACATGCCGCTATTACCCAATCACAACTATTTATTCAATATCAACCTGTCGTGCGTTTGAGTGATAAAAAATTAGTCAGTTTAGAAGCCTTAGTGCGTTGGCAACATCCCGAAAAAGGTATTTTAACGCCTGAGCAGTTTATTAATATTGCTGAGTTTAATGGTTTTGTTGAGTTAGTCGATAAGTGGGTTATTCGGCAAATTTGTAAAGACATTAAAATTTTACATCAACAACAACATCCTTTAGTTATTAGTATGAATTGCTCATCACTCAATTTAAGTAATGATAATTTTATTACTGATACCCTTAATATCTTAAAAGAAGAAAAAGTAGATTCTCATTGGTTTTGTTTTGAATTATCAGAAAACGTGTTGTATGAACATCGCCATAAAGCCCCGATTTTTTTATCTAAACTCAATCAATCAGGTCTCAAATTGATTGTGGATGATTTTGGCTCAGGCGTATCGTCATTAATTTGGCTTAAAACCTTACCTGTTATTGAACTTAAACTTGACCGTAGCTTATTACTTGACCCCAATAACACAGAAGATAACGAAATCATTTCGGCACTGATTGCCATGTCGCATAAATTAGGTTGGAAAGTAACGGCTAAGGGCGTTGAATTAAGCGAGCAAACGGCATTATTAGCACAAGAACGCTGTGATAACGCCCAAGGTTATATGTTTGGCAAACCAATGCGTTTTGATGAAATTTTGCAAATGGTTTAATTTTTCAAAATCAAACTTAAGCCCACGACAATCGTTAACACTTCAAAACTGCGTTTAACTAATTTATTGCCCTGTAATAACGCCCAATGTGCGCCCAAATAACCGCCTAATAACGAACCAACAATCAATGCGGGTAACCAAGTCCATGCCACTGGGCTTTGTTGAGCCAAAAAAATCGCCCCTAATCCATTCCAAAATAAACCCACCAAAATCAACGTATAAGAAACAGCACGAGTAAAATCCAAACCAAACCAACGTACCAGCCATAAGGTCACAAATAACCCCGTTCCTGAGGTGAGTGAACCATTTAAAATACCAATCACAAACAATACTGCCGCCCCAATGCTTAAACCTTTTGTATCGCGGTGAATACGTTGCGGATTTAAACCTAAGTTGGGCTTAAATATCGAATATAATCCGAGTGCCAAGGTTAATACCCCCAACGCCAATTTAGCCCACAGCTCGGGAATACTGACAATAATTTGTGTCCCTAACCATACACCTGGCAAACCCGCCAACAAGATAAAAGCCGAAAACTTTAGGTTTAACTGCCCTGTTTGCCAATGACGTAACGTTGCACCTACCCCCAAAGCCACACTGGCGATTTTATGTGTCGCCAAAGCGATTGCAAACGGTAAACCTAAATGTAACAAGGCAGGTAATTGTAATAAACCTGCTCCCCCACCTGCTAAAGCTGATAATAAATTGGCTAACAAGGAAACAACAAATAATAATAACAACTCGGACATAGACACAAAACATATCCTTTTTTAGTAAGACAACTTGCGTTATGCTAATCACTGGTACTTTGTTAATGATTTAGGGTGCAAAATACACTAATTTCGATAGAATAAACAACGCTATACCATATAACCTAGCCTTGCTAATAATTTTTAGAAACACAGGCACACAGTTTAGCTATTTCGGTGGATAACAACTCATGCATTATTTACAGCGTTTTCTATTTGTAGCAGCCACAACTTGTATATTATCGAGTGCAAGTTTTGTTTATGCTGCCGAGGATGCTTCTGTGGGGAAACGCTTATATCGTTATTATAATGATAAAGGTGTTCCCACCATGAGTGACCAAATTACTGAAGAACATATTCGCCGTGGTTACGATATTGTTGACCGCAATATGCAAGTGATTAGAAAATTTCCACCCTTTGATGAAGGTGTTTATTTAAAAGACAAAGCCAGACGCGATGCTGCTTTTAGACAACAACAAGAAGATGCGCGTATTTTGCGTTTATTTTCTTCGGCGCGTGATGCTGAGTTAGCGCGTAATCGTCAATTAGATACCTTAGAAACCAGTATTGGCTATAACACCTTGCAATTACAACGTATTAAACGCTTACGTGCCGATTTTGTGCAAGATGCCGCCGCCGCCGAACGTAAAACCAATACGCCTGACCCTAAAGTTAAAGCACGGATTGTCGAATTTGATAAACAAATTTTAGACTTACAGGCATTAATTACTTATCAACGCACCGAACAAAAGAAAGTCAGTAATGACTTTGTCCCGATTATCCAACGACTCACCGATTTAGAAAAAGCTGAAAGCAGCAAATCTAACGCACAATTTGTTCCTATAACCACTCGCGCCCAATAAAAAAGCCCGAATTATCGGGCTTAGTGAGAAGCAAGTCGTTAATGACTCTATAACAAGCCATGCAACTTTTCTTCAAGAGCATCTAATTCAGGAATAACGCACAAGGCATTTTGGTATTTTACTTGTAAATACTCCATCGCACCTGTAGCTGCATTATCTAAATCTTCTAACTCGGCGATTTTAATTTTATTTAGTACAGGCTCACCTTGTAGGGCAAGCGCAAAATGTTGCACGGCTTCGCCCAAAGTTGCGACAACAACAATCGCTAATTTTTGTGGATCAGGCGTGGCTGCTTCGCCATTAAAAACCTCAAAAGACACCACAGGAATCGTTTCATCTTCCCAAACCACTTGCCCTAACAAGCCAACCGCTTTGTTTCTTTTGGTTGGTTTAATGTGTGATGCAGAAATAATCTCAACCACTGCCGATGCAGGTAAAAGTAATTTTTTTTGCCACAACGGTAGTACATAGACCTCTAATTTACCTGTTGTTGCACTCAACAAAGTAGTGTGACTTAAGGTGATACGTTGTTGCTGTGCTTCTGCCATGACCTTAACCTCTATGCGATACTCAATTGTATATTTCTACTAATATATGAGACCAATTTATGCGCCAAATCAAAAGGATTACCCGAAAATGACACACAACCTGTCGCTCTCATCGCATCTGGCTGACTTGGACACGCACAAGTTTTTTCGTCTTGCGCCCAAATCACACCACCTAGCTCTTGCATTTGTGGGCCACTAATCGAGCCGTCACTGCCCATACCGCTAAAAACAATCGCTATCGAACGCCGTCCAAAACGCCGACTGACATTTGCTAAAACTTGGTCTATAGAGGGTGAGTAAGGGCCATCCCATTTAATATCACGGGAGATAACTTGACCATCGGCACTAAAATCAATTTCAGTTTCGACAGGTGCAATTAATAACTCTCCCGACTTTAAAATATCCCCTGCTTTAGCAATACGGCATGGCATATGATTATGACGCACCAAAACCCGTGTTAAAGACTCTTGCATTCGTGCATCAATATGTTGCGCTAACACAAAAGAGACAGGCAAACCCGCAGGCACATAATCCAAAAACTCTTTAACGGCAGCAGGGCCACCTAAAGAAGCCGCCAAAACACAAATATATTCGGCACGTTGCGTTTTATAAGCCAACACATCAGCAGGAACGACAATATTTTTGGGTCGTGCTACAGACGCTACAGGCTCTTTTTCCAAAGGCTCTAAATTTTCCTGAATAACAGGATGACCTACCACATCATATAATTTAATAAAAACTCGCCGTTCCCAACGTGGATACTGACGTGTTCCTTGAGCAGGCGCTTGGTCTAAGCCAAATAATACAGGCACACCACTATCTAAGACTTTATCAAGCAATGCATCATCTTCATCCTGCATGTCCATAATCCAAACATCAGGATGCACCGAGTTAAACAAACGCTCATCCAGACGTTCGGGCGAGCTATTCAAAACCAAATCATAACCTTGCCCTTTTACCGCGTGTGCTAAGGCAAGGCGTTGCAAACTTATATCGGATACGATAGCAACCCGCGGGTTCCTTTTCGCCATAATTGCCCCTACTTCACTGTCGCTGCCAGTAGCTCAGCAATGGTTTCTAATAACTGTTGCTCTTGGAAGGGCTTACCCATATACGCATTAACACCAATTTGGAACGCACGTTCACGATGTTTTTCACCTGTACGTGAAGTAATCATAATAATCGGTAAACCAACTAAATTAGGATTGTGACGTACCAATGAGGCGACCTCAAAACCGTCCATGCGTGGCATTTCGATATCTAGTAACATAATATCAGGACGAATATCTTCAAGTTTAGTAATCGCATCTAAACCATCTTTGGCCAATACCACCTCATAACCATGACGTTCTAAGAGACGCGAAGTCACTTTACGTACTGTTACCGAGTCATCAACCACCATCACCATACGCGTAGTACGCTCTGGTTTTGCGGGGACTTTGTCTTCGACAATTTGTTTTTGACGTGGTTTTTGCAAGGCAGCCGCACGTAACATCGCAATGGTATCTAAAATGATAACCACCGAGCCATCGCCTAAAATTGTAGCACCAGAAATACCTGCTACTGAGGCTAATTGCGCGCCTACCGATTTAACCACGATTTCACGCGAACCAATTAATTGGTCAACTTGAATCGCAACCCGTTGTTCTGCACCACGAATCAACATGATGGGCAAAGGTAAGGTTTGACCAAACAAACTCGGCACACGCACACCATGCACAAACTCACCTAAATAATGGAGCTTGTAACCGATGTTGGCATATTCAAAGGGTGGGCCATCAGGTGCATAGTAGGTTTCTAATTCATAAGGATTAGCACGAACAATACCTTCAATTTGTGATAAGGGAATGGCATAAACATCTTCGCCAATCCGTACCATCAACGCACGGCTCACAGCAACGGTAAAGGGTAAACGCATGACAAAGGTCGTGCCTTTACCTACTTCCGATTGAATAACAACTGTACCGCCTAGTTGTTTGATTTCACTTTGTACTACGTCCATGCCCACGCCACGACCCGAAATTTGGGTAACTTTTTGGGCAGTAGAGAAACCCGCATGGAATAAGAATTGCAGCAATTCTTTTTCACTAATTGGGGTGTTTTCTTCAAGCAAACCACGCTCTATGGCTTTTTTACGTACTGCCTCAACATTCACACCACGACCATCATCAGACAGAGTTAAAACAATCTCCCCCCCTTCACGACCAATTGCCAAGCTAATTCGTCCCATTGGCTCTTTGCCTGCCGCCGCACGGTCAGTTGGATTTTCTAAGCCATGGTCAACTGCGTTTCTTAACATATGCTCTAAAGGTGCAACAATACGTTCGAGCAAGGTTCTATCCATTTCACCTTCAGCGTTAATCACATACAACTCGGCAGGCTTATGCAATTCACCTGCAGTTTGACGAACAATACGTTGTAAACGCGGTACCAAGCGCGAGAACGGTACTAGACGCGAACTCATTAAACCTTCTTGCATCTCGGTGTTAAGACGCGCTTGTTGTAATAACAAGGTTTCAGTATCACGCGCCTTATCAATCAAGGTGCTTTTCAAGTCCATTAAGTCGGAGGCGGATTCGTACAAGGATTTTGACAATTGGTTAACCGAGGAGTATTGGTCCATTTCCAAGGGGTCAAAGTCAGCATATTTTGTTGCTTCGGTAGTATGTTGAGCAATAATTTGTGCTTCTAATTCACCTTGCATACGGCGTAACTGTTCGGCCAAACGCTGTACGGTTGCACCCATTTCCTCTACGGTTTGACTAAACCCATGCACACCCATTTCAACACGCGAGCGTACAATGGAGGTTTCACCTGCAATGTTAATCAGCTTTTCCATCAATTCCGATGAAACACGAATCATTTCTTGAGCTTGTTGTGATTTGGCCGCTTCACGGAAATTACCCGTCATTTTTGGCATCACACCATCAGCTACCACAGGAGCTAAAGCGACAGGTGTATCCGTGGTTATCTCGGGTGTGGCAACAACAACTTTGGCCGCAGGTGCTGCAACAACTGGCACTGTATCAACAAACTGTTGAGGATTAGACAAATATCGTTTGAGCTGTTCCACTAAATCGGTCAACACTAAAGCGCGACCGTTGTCTTTTAAGCTATCAACATCATCGGCAATGCGGTCGTGACAACGTTGTAATAGCGAAAAGACTTCTGTGCCACCATGATAACGTTTTAAACACACTCCCTCATAAATATTTTCCATTTCATGAGCTAAATCACCCAAAGAATTAACTCCAGACATTCTTGCCCCGCCTTTGAGCGTGTGCAAACCGCGCTGCAAAATTTGCACAGGCGTTACATCTTCTGGAGCCTGAATCCATTGCTGCAAACTTGCGTTAGTTTCGTCAACAATCTCTTGGGCTTCTTCTAAGAAAATAGACAACATTTCTGCATCTAACTCTTCATCAGTTAAACCCATCGCCGTTGCTACAGGAGCAGGCGTTGCTGATGGAGTGATATCGGCAGTTTTTTGTACTGCCACATCTGTTGCTTTTAACTCTGCGACAGGTGCAGCAACAGGCACTGACGCACCTTTAGTCGAGCCACTTGCCGCTAAGGAGAAAAAATCAAGAATCACATTATCTGTAGGTTGATGACGATATAAATCAATAACTTGAACCAAATCTTTTGCATATTTGCAACGACCTGTTTTTTGTAAGTCATCAATCATCTCTGCCAATCGGTCATGGCAGCGTTGCAATAAATCAATTAAGACTGGCGTAGATTTATAACGATTATTGACAAGGTCTTCGTATAAAAACTCTAGCTCATGGCCTAAATCACCCAAACTGGCGACGACTGCCATCCGCGCACCGCCCTTTAAGGTATGCAGATGACGCTGCAAGACCCGCAAAGGTTGTTTTTCTTCGGTGTCATTTTTCCATTTTCCTAACTCATCATCCGCTGCCGTTAATACTTCTTCGGCTTCTTCTAAGAAAATTTCTAACAGTTCTGCATCTGCACCATCATCGATTTCGACAACGGCAGGCACATAACTGGCCAAAGGACTCTCTGACAACTGAACAGGACTTCCACCCCACTCGCGCAACCGCTCCAACAATTTAGGATTATCTTGTACTGTTTGACAGGCTGCTAAGGTATCAAAGATGTTGATAATTTCATCATGGGCATTGGCTAGGTCTTCTAATAGCTGTCCATTATTTAAGACTTTATCCACATCTTCGAGAATAAACTGATAGACAACAGCAAGCTGACTCACGACATCGGCAAGCGGTGTTACCGAAGCGGCTCTAGCGGCTGGCTCTAACGAAGACAATTCCTGTAATAAGGTTTGGACATGAGTTAATCGCTCATCCGATGTTAACCACTCTGTTAACTCCCACGGTGCATCCATCAATCCATCTAAACCTAAGTCAAGGAAACCCGCGACTAAACCTGCGGTATTGACAGGCACTGCACTTTCAACAAAATCGTCATCTTCCGAAGCAGGTGATTGAGCAATTTCTTCGACACGCGCAATAAATGCTAATGTTTGCTCTAATTCGCCTGTCCCACCTTCTTGTACATCGGCCAAACTCAAGGCAATTAAACGCCGTACTTCGGCCAATAAATCAATGTGCTTATGGTGTAAGCCACGATTTTGAACTCTCAAATCTTTAAACAATTGCTCCATCGGTGCGGCAAGACGGGCTATCGTTTTAACGCCCGCCATCCCTGCACTACCGCGTAAAGTATGCAAGGCACGCAACATGACATCGGTCACAGGTAGCACTTTATACTGAGCAGGTAAGCCTTTGATATAGGCCTGTATTTCGTCTAAATAGCTATTGGCTTCGGTAACAAAAATTTCTAGTAATACAGGGTCGTAACTGACTGCCGATATTTCTGGCTCAGTTGCGGCTTCTGGATTAATATCGGCCAAACTAGCGGCTAAACTGTCAAAAGCATTACTTAAATCTTCTTCACTTTCTGTATCAGCCGCTTCGGGTATATCAAATACTTCATCGTCAATATCAGTAATGACATCGGACTCGACTGTCTCCTCTGCTTTTTGCTCAACAGGCTCAGCAACAGCTTCTACTACTGACAAGCGACCATGCGCGCAAGCAATCGCTGCCTCTACTTCTTCCATCGTCACGGTTTTAGCGCGAGCAAAATGGTCGGCAATACTCATCAACGGCGAAGTATTTAGCGTTGGCACTTCCCGATTTTGAAAGTTACTAATGAGCTCTGGAACGACCTCAATCACATGACTGATTAACTTCATCATTTCTGAGCTAGGTTTGGTGGTTTTATCAATCACCCGATTGAGCATGTTTTCAATCGACCACGCCAATTCCCCTTCTACTTTGGCACCGACCATACGGCCAGAACCTTTTAAGGTGTGGAAGCCTCGGCGGAATTCAGTGAGAGCATTTTTATTGTCGTAATTTGCTGCCCATTTGGGGAAATATTCATGGATGGTTTCTAAAACCTCTTCCACTTCTTCAATAAAAATTTCTCGAATTTCATCATCTTGACTAAAGTCATCCTCGGGAATAGCAATATGTTGTGGCACAATGCTAGTGACCGCGAGAGGTACAACCACTTTAATTTCTGGTGCAGGAGCTTGGATTGCAACAGGCTCTGTGACAAATTGTGAGTTTTCAGTCACAAACTCTGAACTGGATACTAAATCTGATTCTTCACCTAAATCAATCGGTACGTCAAAAGACTCATCTTCAAACTCGCCAAAGCTAATCGCATCAACTTCTTGGTCTATATCGTCTAAGTCATCTTTGGGGTCTTCGACTTGAATCGCGGCCATGACAGGAATAGTGACATTATCTAAGCCTTGTTCATCATTATTTTCTGTCACCACCTCAACAGCAATCGGTGTTTCTTCAACAACGGCTTCTGTCGTTATGACAGACTCAACCAAAGTCGATGGACGATGAGTATAAGTCACCGCCCAATCAACTTGCTCTTTGGTTAAGGAGTGTGCTTTGGCAAACCAATCGGCAGCACTCATTAGCGCGACTGTATTTAAGCTGGGTAGTGCTTTATTTTGAAAGTCCGTCATCAATGTAGGAACAACATCAACCACTGCATTGATAAGCTGCATCATCGCAGGTGTTGCGGGAGTCGTTTTATCAATCACCCGATTGAGCATGTTTTCAATCGACCATGCTAACTCGGCAACGACTTTACCACCGACCATACGACCCGAACCTTTTAAGGTATGAAAACCGCGTCTTACTTCGGTTAAAGCTGCTTTATTCTCTAAATTGGCCGACCATTTGGGCAAATAGGTATGAATCGTTTCTAAAACTTCTTCAGCTTCTTCAATGAAAATCTCACGAATCTCTTCATCTTCACTAAAATCATCTTCGGGAACAACGGCTGTTAATTCAAAGGCAGGGGCAACTTCTGCAACCGCAAACTCTACTTTTGGCTCAACAATTGATTCAATTTCGACTGGTGTAGGCTCATCGACTGTTAATTTTACAGTAGCGTCTAAATCGACTATCTCAGGTACATTTTCAACTGGTTCAAGTTGCTCTTCGGGGGCAACATCAGCTTCTAAAGCAGCAAGATTAGTTTGAGTAATATCCGCATCTGTCAATGCGGGCATACCAATCAAAGTGGTGTCTAAATCTGTACCTTCGGGTTTAAAAATAGACTCGGTATCTTCAAAATAAACGGGTTGAGTTGGCTCTATAGGTGATGTTGCTTTAGGAGCAACCATGTGTTGTAGATAATCTTCGGCATTAAAAGTCAAGGTACTGCCAAACATATCATCATCTTGTGCTTGTGGTTTGGCATCAGGCACTAAATCCACATTCACAGCAGGAATGTTAAGCAAGGTTTCTGCTTCAGGAGCAACTTCTTGACGAGCAAACAACATCTCGTCAGTCAAAGCAGGCATCGCAATTTGTGTTTTATCCAAATCATCTAATTCCAGCTCAGACGATAATAATTTTTCTTCTGGCAAGACTAAGGCTGGGATACTTAATAAAGTTGGGTCTAGCTTAGATGGCGGTGGCTCACCAAACTCAATTTCAGGTAAGGCTTTTTCTTGTTCAGTTTTGGCCATTGTCCGCCGTTCTACTGGCTCGTTAGAAGCAGGAGTCAACGTCAAACCATAACCTAATTTATCTAAAGACTGTGCTGCAACATCAAGCAAATTATTGTTTTGATGATGGTTTGCTACCCGCTCTAAATAGTATTCAACCGATGAAATGATATCGGCCAAAGTGTCCATTTCTGACCAACTAGGGCGATAATCATCTTTGAGTAAATGCTGTTGCACAAATTCAGATAACCGTCCCAAAATTTGGGCAGGACGAGACAAGTCCAACATCGCCAAACCACCGCGTACGGTATTTAACAACATTGGCAAATCAACTAATTTTTCGGCATGCCATTGTGAACTAATATATTCAACAATTGACTCTTTGGCTTTCTCAAGAGCAGTTCTTGACTCCCGCAATACCGCACCCTGCGCGGCTGACACTTGATCAACCATCGCATTACCGCCAAAAGTCTCTAAAGAAGAGGCTAAAGGTTGATCTTCTATCAGTTGTTGCAAACTGGACTCTACTTCAATCAAACCACTCGCAACTACCAACAATGCCCCCTCGGGTAACACACCAAAATTAATTGATTTATTGAGGGTTTTTACCAAATCAGAAATAATACGTTGTAACTGTTGCAGTCCTAAAACCTGCAAGGTACTCGCGACTTGTCGTAAAATAGGCAACAGAGGGCGTAAATCTTCAATGTTAGGGCGACTGGCATAGGTTAGGTCATCAATCACTTCTTTGACGTGTGCTAACTCATCAGTGACACCTTTAATCACCGATTGCATGGCTTGTCTATCGGGTGCGGCAAGTTTTTCTTTTTCGGACTCTACCACTTCAAAAGTGGGTAAAATATCATCCAAATGATATAAGGCGCGCATCGCTAATACCCGATGTGTCGTCCCTCTGCTTTTGGCTATATAATACAAAATACTTTTGAGTAGTTCTAAAGAGGGCGAATGCTGTGGATAGGCAATATATTTGCGTAACTCTTGTTCAATCTCGCCTAATAAAGTTTTAATAGCAGGCGTTAATGGTACATCATTGGCCATTAAACCTTCGACCAAAGCAGACGAAGTACGCCATAAGGCTTGTAGAGGCTTTTGCCCCATAAATAAGCCGAGCTTTTCAAATACTAAAATTAAATGTTCATATTGCTGTAATAAATTTTGTTGACGAATAATTCCTAATAAACTGAGTTGATAACCATGACGTAGTTTTTTGAGTGCATCGGCGGTTGGCGAAATACCAGATTGCGCCAGTACCGAAAAGACACGGATAAAATCGGGTTTAAAGAGTGCCAGTTCAGAAATGGGGTTTTCTTCATGTGCTAAGCGTAACTCATTAATATACGGCAATAACACAAAAGGCACATCTTTTTTGGCAACCTGTAACCGCTCTAAATAGGCGGGCAACTGTAACATAGCTTCAATCAAGGCATGATGCGCGCGCGCGCGGTCTGTGACCTTATGATTAACCAAAGATAAACAGAGCTTTTCCATTTCTTCGGCAAGCATGGCTGCGCCATAAAATTCAACCATTTGCAAAGTACCAAAAACCTGATGCAAATAGGCCAAACAAAAACGCAATTTGGCCGTATCGCTTGGCGTAGCAATATAGGCTTCTAAGGCTTGTTGTGCTTGCTTTAGTGTTTCTTCAATCTCGCTTTTAACCCAGTCTAAAGCTAGAAAGTTATGATTATCTGTCATCTTTTTACCCCCCCTCTGGGGACAGGATGTTTTTTATTACGTTCTTGATACTATCAGGACTTAGGCATTTTACCGAAAGCTTGTGTTGAGCGAAGTCAAAACAAGCGCGTTTTGCGAACTAAACATCGTTAAAACAATTGTTTAGTCAGCAAATAAGCAATAACCGTGTAAGTCCTAACTATAACTAACGCGATTAGTGTATGCGGCGATAAGCTAAAGTATCAGGATAGTCAACGCGCTCTAGTAAAGGGTGTTGCCAGTCCATCACTTCACCAACCCCCAACACTAAAATGCCTCCCACTTGCAATCGTGCAGCAAGATGAGAAACCACATCACGCTTTCTAAAACGGCGAAAATAAATAAGTACATTTTGACAAAATATCACATCCATATCACCAAAAGGTGCTTTGTCTAGTTCCATTAAATTGAGTTGTGCAAAGGCAACTCGCGCTTTTAAAGTTGCGTCAACCTGCCAATCACGTTGATTAGCAAGCGGATGAAAATACTGTTCACGCATTTTTTCGGGAATGCCATGCAATTTGCGCTCGTTATAAATACCCAATTTGGCTTTGGCTAAAGTAGGTAAACTAATATCGGTGGCAGTAATGCCATAATATACATCTTCGCGCTGTGTAGTTTTTAATAAATCTTCCACTAACAATGCCAAAGAATAAGGCTCTTCACCTGTAGAACAACCTGCACTCCACAAATTGATATCTCTCAATTGTGAATGTGCAAGTAATTGTTGTAGATGATATTCCACTAATGCGTAAGAGCTGGCATGACGAAAAAAAGAGGTCTCTTGTACGGCCAATCTATCAACCAAAACCAACCATTCACGTTCACCACGAGCACCCGATGCCGCTAATTCATAATAAACATCATAATCATCGACCGCGATTTCACGCATTCGTGTGGACAAAGATATTTCTAAAAACGGCCTACGGGTTTGAGTAAATATCATGCCCGTCCGCGCTTCTATCAACCCTTGCCACAAAGCAAATTGCTCATCCGAAATAGGTACAACTGGCTTGATACCCCAATCCTCTAGTGCCATGCCAGCTCCCCTTCCTCAGCCTTAGGCATAGTCTGGTAATTTGAAGCCAGATACCGACAAACGTAATTCAGCAGCCATTTCTGCCAAGTTACCAATCGAACGTGCCGTTGCAATCGTACCCGCGGTAGTTTGCGTGGTAATTTCTTGAATAACGTTCATGGTGTTAGAAATATGACCCGCCGATGCCGCTTGTTGACGAGCTGCGTTAGAGATGTTCTGAATCAAGTCCGCTAAGTTTCTAGAAACGGTTTGAATTTCTTCCAGTGCCACACCCGCATCCTGAGCCAAACGCGCACCGCGTACAACTTCAGATGTTGTTTGTTCCATCGAAATAACCGCTTCGTTAGTATCAGATTGAATGGTTTTAACCAATTGCTCAATCTGTTTAGTCGCTGAAGCAGAACGTTCCGCAAGACGTTGTACTTCGTCGGCAACCACCGCGAAACCACGACCTGCTTCACCCGCCATCGACGCTTGAATCGCTGCGTTTAACGCGAGAATGTTGGTTTGGTCGGCAATGTCGTTAATCAGAGAAACGATATCACCAATTTCTTGTGAAGACTCACCCAAACGTTTAATACGTTTTGAAGTTTCTTGAATTTGCTCACGAATAGTATCCATACCCTCAATAGAACGTTGTACCACATCCGCCCCTTTATGGGCGATGGCTACCGACCTGTCCGCAACCACCGCTGATTCGGCGGCATTAGCAGATACTTGGTCAATGGAAACCGCCATTTCGTTAACCGCAGCAGACGCACCCGCAATTTCTTGCGCTTGGTGTTCAGAGGCTTCGGCTAAGTGCATCGCCGTTGATTGGGTTTCTTGAGCAGCAGCAGAGACTTGTACTGCTGTTTGGTTAATCGTGGATACCAACTGACGTAACTGGTCAATAGAGTAGTTAATAGAGTCGGCAATCGCACCCGTAAAGTCTTCAGATACCGTTGCTTGTACAGTTAAATCGCCATCCGCTAAATCACCGAGTTCATCAAGTAAACGTAGAATCGCTGATTGGTTACGTTGGTTTTCCATTTCAACTTCTTCAGCACGTTTACGGTCAATTTCAGAGTCTTTTTCGGCACGTTCTTTATCTTGACGCGCACGAACCCGAATAAAACCAAACAACGAGACTAAAGTTAGTACCAACGACAAAACACCAATAATACTGGCAACAATCGCATTAGCTTCTTCGTTTACAACGGCAGTGAGCTTGGTTAAGGTGGACAATAACTCTGGAGAATCACGGAAAATCGCCGATGAAGCTTCACGTACTTGGAACAACTCTGGTGATGATTGCAAAATTTCATTTGCACCTTGTTGTACTGAGCTTTCAAATAACTTTTGAATCGCTGCCAAAGAAGCACGAGATTGCTCATCTTTTACAGCAGTAATGCCCATATCTGGGTCGCCATTTAGCAAGCCCTCTAAGGTTTGACCGAAAGCCTCAGAGTCTCGACCAAAGTCATCGGCGGCCATTACCGCATTTTCATCACCATTTAACACGCTACTGACTGAACGTAAAATACGTTCGGCTAATACGGATTGATTTTTGGCAATCACCACCTGTGCAGCAGGCGCACCCGCATTAAGCATAGATTCGACAATACTATCATTTTCTGCCTGTAACTCAGGTACAGCATCGGCAATGCCTGCAACTAGATCGTGCAAGTTACCAACTGTTTTTTCACCCGCGCTCACTTTTTGTAAGTTATCAGAGACACGTTGCCAAACCACTTGTACTGCCTTAGCCTCAGCACGGTCTTCACCATGCATATCTTTTAACTCAACCCAACGTTTATTAAACGCATCAATCGCTTTATTGAGCGCATCAAAGGCTTGTTGGTTACCTGAGGAAGACTCGGTAGCATTTTTGGCAATATCTTGTGACAACACACGCAATTCGGAAGCGTGCTGAATCATGATACGGCCATTAGCACTCTTTTTAGCGACAACAACGAATGAACCCGCTGTGAGCAAAATAAAGATAAGGAAGCCTGCTAAAAAACGTGTTGCATCTGGAGTGTCAGCAAGTGACCGCCAAAAACCACGACTAAACAAGGTCTGAAAAGCTTTTTTAGATAAAAGACTTTTAAAATTAATTCCCGAAAAAGTTTTTCGTACATTCGGCACGGGTGATTTCATAGCGGACTGATCTCCACACAACCTATTTTTTATTTTCTTGAAACGTATTATAAAAGACTAACACTACTAGGCAGCGGCAGCCTTTAAAAAACGTGGGTCTTCAATAAAACGACTTAATAACAAGACATACCACGTTTGCCCATCACGAATAAAAGCACCTTGTACAAAAGGAGCTATTTCGGTAAATGGTGCTTTAACATCGGTAGAATAATCTTGCGCATTAAAGTGCTGCATTCCCAACACTTCATCAACCACTAACCCTGCAAATATTTCTTCGTGGTCAACCACCAAAACACGGCGTTTTTGTTCTTGTATTTGTGACTTTCGCCCCACAAACAAGAGAATATCAGTAATGGGTAGCAAACGGCCACGCACATTAGCCAAACCTCTCATCCAAGACTCAACACCTGGTACAAGCGTATAACGCGGCGTTTTAAGAATTTCAGAGACCTCACCTATTGGTGCTAAGAAATTTTCACCTGCCAGCGCAAAACCAACACCCGTCCAACCAGTTTGACCTTGTCCCAACAAGCCCAAGCCCCGTTTTTTGGAGCGTTGTGCTATTTCTAACAGTTTGATAAAGCCTCTAGCTGCCATATCACACCTATTTGTTTGGAATGAGGTTACGAATCACATTCATTAGTAAGGATTCATCAACAGGTTTAGTGAGATAATCACTCGCACCTTGTCTTTTGCCCCACACTCGATCTGTTTCTTGGTCTTTTGTTGTGACGATCACAACAGGGATATGTGATGTCTCAGCCCCCTTAGTGATTTGACGTGTTGCTTGAAAACCATTGATACCTGGCATCACAACATCCATCAACACTAAATCTGGCAACTCAGCACGAGAAACGGCTACGCCATCTGCACCGTTAGTTGCTTCTAAAACAGCATGACCATGTCGCTCTAAAATCTCTTTAAAACGATAGGTTTCTGTGGGCGAATCATCAACAATTAGAATACGCGCCATACTGTCCCTCATTTTTTTCTATTGACAGGTTAGGACTTGACATACTGACGAATGGCAGTAAACAACTCTTCTTTGCTAAAAGGCTTAGTTAAATACTCGTCGGAGCCGACAATACGCCCTTTTGCTTTGTCAAACAAGCCGTCTTTACTGGAGAGCATAATAACGGGCGTTGATTTAAAAGCAGAATTATTTTTAATGAGAGCGCAAGTTTGATACCCATCTAAACGCGGCATCATGATATCAACAAAAATAATATCAGGATTAGAGTCCGCAATTTTAGCTAAGGCATCAAAACCATCTGTGGCGGTGAGAACAGTACAACCTGCTTTTTGTAATAAAGTTTCGGCAGTACGGCGAATGGTTTTTGAATCATCAATTACCATGACTTTTAAGCCATCAAAATTTTCTTCCATTGGAATTGCCTTTCTATGTTCTGTGGAGTTCAAAAATAATACCCAACACTCCGTTTATTATATCTGGAATTACACATTGCTCATTGTTGGCATACGACTGTTATTACAGATAACTGTATGCCCACAACCCACGCTGATTTTAGCAAAATGCGTAAACCTGCATAATTAGAATGTACTTTTCGGAGAGGGTCACCTTGTTTTAACATAGTTTTTAGCATGAATCCATAGCTTAATGGATTTTGCGCTAACCATGCTTAAATATATTACAAAGGCTTAGCCGAGATTTCTCATGCACTTTAATAAACTTAACGTGTTTGACAAAGCAAGACAAGCCCTTAAATGCTAAGTCTGTGAGCTTAGCCGCATTAGCACTATTTATTGTTTATGGCTCTTGTAATCGTTGTATATCTAACAAAGAAAACGGCCAGTTGAGTTGTTGGCCTGTTTTTGTTAATAATACAGGTATTTGTAATCCGTATTGTGTCACCAAATTTTGGTCTAGGGCAATATCTACCGTTTGCCACTCAATCGCCATTACCTGTTGGGCTTGTGTGAGTAATTGTTCTGCTTGCTCACACAAATGACAGCCTAGTGTACCATATAACAAATAGCTATTTTTAATCATTATCGACATGACTTACTTGCCAACAACGGTGAATTTTTGCATTACGTTTGTAGTCAAAACCAATGGTATCATGGCTAATTTCGCGTAACTGTAGATAAGACATGGCTTCTTGTTGTAACTCAAAACGTCTAAAATTAGTCGAAAAATAGCATATCCCATCAGGCGTTAACAAGCGCATCGCTAAAGTTAATAACTCCACATGATCACGTTGTACATCAAACACATCTTGTGTTTTTTTGGAGTTAGAAAACGTGGGTGGGTCGATAAATATCACATCAAACTTCTCTTTGCATTGTTTGAGCCAAAGCATGACATCCGAGTCAATAAATTGATGTTTACTGTCATCAAGACCATTTAGAGCGAAATTACGCCTACCCCAATTTAAGTAAGTATTTGATAAATCAACACTGACAGTTTTAGTTGCTCCGCCCAAAGCCGCATGAACACTGGCTGAGCAAGTATAGGCAAATAAATTTAAAAAGCTCTTAGCTTGTACCTGCTGAGCGATTTTAGTGCGTAATGGTCGATGGTCTAAAAATAATCCTGTATCTAAATAATCGGTTAGGTTAAGCAACAAACGCGCTTTGCCTTCTTGCACTTCGATATATTTATTACGCTGATTCAGTTTTTCGTATTGTTGTTGGCCTTTTTGCTGCGCCCGCACTTTGATAAAGACTTTATCTCGATGCAAACCAAACACCTGACGAATCACCTGTAAGGCTAATTTGAAACGCAAGGCGGCTTTTTCGGGGTCGATGGTTTTGGGTGGGGCATATTCTTGAACATGCAGCACTTCACCATAAATATCTATTGCCACATTAAACTCGGGCAAATCGGCATCATAGACGCGATAACAACATACCCCTTCACGCTGGGCTTGTTTGTAACTATGCTGGATATTTTTGCGTAGGCGGTTTGCAAAGGCTTCCGCCTCAACAGGTATCTGCCCTTCTGCCTCGCTAAACCGATGCGCGACAGGCGCGGCAACGGATTGCACTTTGCCATGACGCACAAAGACGTTTAAATCCCCGTTACGCAATTTTTGCGTGTGTAGATGTTCAAACCCAAGTGCATCCGCATGTTCAATTTTGGCAGCTAATACCGCAGCTTGCCAACCCCCTAAACGCTCACGGGCTAAACGCCCTAAGGCTTTGTATAAATAAATCGCCGTGTCATCTTCACCTAAACGCTCACCATACGGTGGATTAGTCACCAATAAGCCGTTATCACACGGTTTATAAGGTAAATCTGCTAAGGCTTGCGCTTTAAGCTGTACAAATTGTGCCACGCCTGCACTGTGTAAGTTTTTCTCAGCGGCACGAATTGCTTCGGGGTCAGCATCATAACCCATCATAATTGGCCATGTTTTTTGTAAGCCTTGTGCTTGACGTTGTCGCGCTTCTTGCCAACAGGCTGCCCATAATGCTTGGTCGTGCTGCTCCCATGCTAAAAAGCCAAAAAAGTCACGCATTAAACCCGGTGCAATGTCGCCATACATTAACGCGGCTTCACTTAAAAACGTACCCGAACCACACATTGGGTCAATCAAAGCCTGATACTGATTTTTTGGCCAGCCTGCTTGACGTAAAATAGCCGCTGCCAAGGTTTCTTTCAGTGGTGCTTCGCCAATCATGCGCCGATAACCACGCCGATGTAGGCTATCGCCTGACATATCTAAACTAACGGTAATGCTATCGGGTTTCACCAATACATGTAGCGCAATGTCCCCTGCTTGGGTATCAATGTTTGGTCGTTGACCTGTTTGTTGGCGAAAAGCATCAACAATCGCATCTTTTAGTTTTAAAGCCATATATTGGGTATGACAAATCACGCCTTTAATGGCAACGGCACGCACCGCAAACGTTTTATCTAAACTAAATACCTCTTGCCACGGATAATCAACAGCCGCTTGATACAAGTCATCGGGCGTATTGGTATCTATTTTAAACAACGGTTTATAAACCCTTGAGGCCAAACGTGACCATAAACACAGCTTATAGGCGGTACTTAAGTTGGCCTCGACCCACACGGCGCTGGGTTCTTGACGAATGACATTAGCACCAATTTCACTTATTTCTTGGGCTAATAAATTTTCTAAGCCATCGGCACAAGCGACAACCCATGTAGATACTGACATAACAATTTTCTCTAAACTGAACTTAACGCCGCTTTAAAAAGTCTGCGCGTAATTGTGGTGCGGCAGGCATACCTTTGACTGGCCAACGAATCATAGGAATGCCTGCGGATTTGAGTGCTTTGTCTTTTTTGCTATCGGCTTTAATTCGTTCGGGCAAATTATGGCTACTGTCATCCAATTCAATCGCCGCTAAAATTTTTGCGCCATCGTTAGCACACACCACAAAATCGACACTCATGCGATTGATACGATTTAACCATGCTTGTTTTTCGGCATCGGGTGCAACATCAATCAAACGACTCAGTTGCACTTGACTAAAAATCAAATAATCAGGCAAGGCTTGTTGTAAACGGCGATAAAGCTCACGTTCAGGAGCGGTCATTAGCTCCCTCGGCACATAAGGCCAAACCTTCATATCATCAACCGATGGCTTTTTAATCAGCTCTGGTTTTGCTTTGCGAGCTAATAAAGCCCAAATAATTAACGCAACAATCAATAACAAAACAATGGCAAGTGTGGTAATGCTTATGGTTTCCACGGTGCAACCCATGCTCCCGATACACCCAAACTGCTTTCGCCGCTTAACTTGGTTTTTAACGATTGCGCTTTAGCTTTGTCTAACTCTGGCCCAACCACGACTTTCCAACTATCGCCATTTTTGACCACACGACTACGATAACCTTTGGCAGCTATTTTACTACTCAAAGCATCCGCTTTGGCTTTATCACTTAGACTGGCGACTTGTACCACCCATGCTTCGGATTTTGCTTCTTTATCTTTTTTACCTTCTAATGCCAGTTTGGCTTTTTCTTCTTCTTTCTTTTTAGCTTCAGCTTTTTCTTTAGCTAACTTTTCTGCTTTTGCTTCTTTATCTGCCGCCAATTTCTCAGCTTTTGCTTGCTCTTCGGCTTTCTTTTTAGCTTCGGCTTTTTCGGCAGCTAATTTTTCGGCCTTAGCTTCTTTTTCAGCAGCAAGTTTTGCCGCTTTTTCTGCTTTTTCCTCAGCAAGCTGTTCTTGCTCTTCGGCCTTCTTCTTGGCTTCAAGTTTGGCTTTTTCCGCTATTTTTTCGGCTTTAGCTTGTTCCTCAGCTTTTTTCTTGGCTTCTAATTTAACTTGATTAACCTCTTCTACATTCATCTTGCCTTCTAAAGCTAAACGGGCTTTTTCCTCTTCGCGCTTTTTAGCCTGTTCTTCTTTTTGTTTAGCTAATTTTTCGGCAGCTACACGTTCGGCAGCCTGTTGGGCTTGGGTATCTTCAGCTTCTAACATCGCTAAGGCTTTTTCGGCTTCAATCGGTTTGGGTGTTGATAACGGCTCAACTTGGGCGTTTTGTTCTAATTCACGCGCTAGTCGTGCTTGTTCTAATTTCTGTTGTTGCGCCTGTTCGGGCGTAATTTCTTCAGTCGTGGCAAACAACTCGGCAGTACGCTGTTTGGCTGCTAACTCGGCAGCAATTTGCTCGGGTGTTTTGCCTGCTGCTTGCTCGGGGCTAGGTTTGCTTAAAGAGTAAAAAGGCACATCTTCGCCCTGTGCATTGGCGATTTGGTCTTCAGCCTCTAATTGTTGCTGATTAAGCTGTGGTTTGGCTTGCTCCACAGTCGCAGTCGCAGGTTTGGCGGGCAAAGGCTCTAAACGCCCCAATAATTTTGCGCCCGAACCATCAAGCATCAAAGGCAATAAAATCGCTGCACCCGCTATTAAAACGATGCCACCTAAAAGACGTTGTTTGACTGCTGTATCCATAAGTTTACTGTGTCTGTAACCACTGTTTGGCAGCGGCAACCGTATAAAAAGAGCCAAAAACTAAAATTCTATCACCCGTTTGAGCCGTCTGACACGCCGCACGCATTGCAGCAGCAACCGAATGATATATTCCACCCACATACATGCCGTTATCTTGTAACAACGGGACAATACTGTTTGCCGATGCACCACGCGGCACATCCAAACCAGACACAAACCATTGGTCAATTCGTCCTAAACAGGCCGCCACCGTGCCTGCAATATCTTTATCTGCTAACATCGCAAACACCGCGAAGGTTTTGCCATGCCCAGCCGATAATTGTTGCATAAAAAACGCTGCTCCGTGTGGGTTATGCGCTACATCCATGATAATTTGTGTGCCATTGTGCAAAAAACACTCAGCTCGACCTGACAAACGCGCTGATTTAATGCCTTTTTGTATGGATTCCTCAGTCAACACTAAAGGAGCTAAGCTGGTTGCTGCCAAAGCGGTGGCGACATTATCAACTGCAAGCATCGGTTTAGCTAATGTTAGGTATGATTTTCCCATACCTTGCCATGACCAAGTTTCATCCTCTAGGCTCGAAAAACTAAAATCACGACCTTTAACATACAAAGGGATGGCTAATTGTTGAGCATGGTCAACTAAAGGCTGAGGAGGATTTAACTCCCCATATACGGCGGGCTTATTAGCACGAAAAATTCCTGCTTTTTCAAAACTAATCGCTTCGCGGGTATCACCTAGCCAATCGACATGGTCAATACCAATACTGGTGACTACGGCGACATCGGCATCTATTAAATTTACCGCGTCTAGACGACCACCTAAGCCCACTTCTAAAATCACAATATCCAGTTTTGCTTGTTGAAAAATATAAAAAGCGGCTAGTGTTGTAAACTCAAAATAAGTCAGTGAAATACCCGTTTGTGCGCGGATTTGTTCAATAAAATTAAAGGCATCTATCAATAACTCATCACTGACCATTTGGCCATTTAAGGCAATACGCTCATTAAAATAGCTAATATGTGGCGAGGTATAAGTACCGACTTGATAGCCTGCTGCCTGATAGATAGCAGTTAAGGTAGTGACTGTTGAACCTTTACCATTTGTCCCTGCAACAGTAATCACAGGACAAGAAAAATTAAGCACTTTGGCTGCTTGTGCGACTTGACGCACCCGCTCTAAGCCCATATCAATCGCTTTAGTGTGCTGATTTTCGAGATGATTTAACCATTGGCTTAGAGTCGCTAAACGCATAATGAGACTATCTTAAAAATTATAAAGGACTATGAGTCAATTTAGCCAAAAGCCGATATAAGGTGTCACGCATTTCATGACGATGAACAATCATATCGACTGTACCATGCTCTAATAAAAACTCAGAACGCTGAAAACCTGCAGGTAACACTTGACGTACTGTTTGTTCAATGACGCGTGGTCCTGCAAAACCGATTAAAGCATACGGCTCGGCGATGTTGACATCACCTAACATAGCTAAACTTGCCGAAACTCCGCCATAAACAGGGTCAGTCAATACCGAAATATAAGGAATACCTTGTAATTTCATTTGTTCAATAATGGCTGAGGTACGCGCCATTTGCATCAAAGAAAACAAGGCTTCCTGCATTCTTGCACCACCTGATGTAGCAAAACACACTAAGGGGATTTTTTCACGCAAACACACTTCGGCGGCTCGGACAAAACGCGCTCCCACGACCGCCCCCATTGAGCCACCCATAAAGCTAAATTCAAAAGCGGCCACCACTACAGGCATTCCATTAACTGTACCTTTGATGGTCACTAAGGCATCGGTCTCACCTGTGTCTTTTTCGGCATCGACTAAACGGTCAACGTATCGTTTACTGTCTTTAAAGCTGAGTCTATCTTCGGGGCGCAAATCCATCGCCACTTCTTCGCGTCCTTCGGCATCCAAAAATAAATCAATACGCTGACGGGCAGTAATCCGCATATGATGGTCACATTTAGGACACACATAACTATTACGTTCTACTTCGGCCTGATACAACACGGCATCACATTTAAGGCATTTTTTCCACAAGCCTTCAGGAACAGACATCTTGCGTTCTTCAAGGTTTTTCCCTGCATTGGGCAGAATCTTTCCTAACCAGCTCATAGCATTACTCTCTAATAATTAAACAGCATCCATCGCCTGACGCATTTCGGCCATAATACGCTGCAATTCAGCAGGAATCGCTTCGGGACTTGTGGCTAATTCGGCAATGCGATTGACCAATACCGAGCCAACGACTACCCCATCGGCACAACGAGCAACAGCTGCGGCAGAGGCAGCATCTTTAATACCAAAACCAACACCAATCGGCAAATCACTAAATTGACGAATGGTTGCTACACGTTCGGCGACCGCGTCAACATCTAAAGCACTTGAGCCTGTCACCCCTTTCAGCGACACATAATACACATAACCACTGGCGGCGGCAGTAATACTTTGAATACGGTCATCGGTAGTGGTGGGTGCTAATAAAAAAATCGGGTCAATATGATGGGCTTTAAATGAAGCCACTAAACACTCGGCTTCTTCGGGCGGCAAATCAACGGTTAAAATGCCATCAACGCCTGCGGCTTGGGCATCACGGGCAAAGTTTTCATAACCCAAAATTTCTAAGGGATTTAAGTACCCCATCAACACAACAGGCGTATGTTGATTGCTTTGTCTAAACTCGCTGACCATACGCAACACATCATGGCTGCTCGTGCCATGCACTAAAGCGCGCTCGTGGGCTTTGGTGATAGTTGGACCATCAGCCATTGGGTCAGAAAAAGGCACACCTAACTCGATAATATCCGCACCACCTGCGACTAAGGCGTGCATCATGCCTAAAGTCGCATTGGGATGAGGGTCACCTGCTGTAATATAAGGAATTAAAGCTTGGCGATGTTGGCTTTTGAGCGCGGCAAAACAAGAAGCTATTCTGGACATAATTAAATCTTTCTATAAAAAATTGAGGCATATCACCCGTAAATTTTACCGCGTGTAAAACATAGTAGATGGGTCAACGACCCATCCTACAGCGGAGTCGAAGCCAATATTTTAAGCAATCACAATGCCATCTAATTTAGCCACTGTAAGCAAATCTTTATCACCCCGCCCCGACAAATTACAAATAATAATTTTATCTTGGCTCATCGTGGGCGCAATTTTATGCACATAAGCTAAAGCATGGCTTGACTCTAAGGCAGGAATAATACCTTCGGTTTTGGTGACATGACGGAATGCAGCTAAGGCTTCATCATCGGTAATGGCTGCGTAATGTACTCTGCCAATGTCTTTTAACCAGCTATGTTCTGGCCCTACACCGGGGTAATCCAAACCTGCGGAAATCGAATGCGTTTCAATAATTTGCCCATTTGCATCAGCCATTAAATAGGTACGATTACCATGTAACACGCCTATCTGGCCCGCATTGAGTGGTGCAGAATGACGACCTGTTGCTACGCCATCACCTGCGGCCTCAACGCCATACATCGCCACTGTTTCATCTTCTAAAAAGGGATGAAATAAACCAATGGCATTAGAACCACCACCGACACAAGCCACTAACGCATCAGGTAAACGGCCTGTTTGTGCTAAACATTGTTGACGGGCTTCACGACCAATAATTGACTGAAAATCACGGACTAACATCGGGTAAGGATGTGGCCCTGCGACTGTACCAATCGCATAATAAGTATCATCGACATTGGTGACCCAATCACGCATCGCTTCATTCATCGCATCTTTAAGGGTTTTAGAACCTGACGTGACAGGCACAACCGTTGCGCCCAACAACTTCATACGATAAACATTGGTTGCTTGACGTTTAACGTCCTCTTCGCCCATATATACCACACATTCCATGCCCAAACGTGCGGCAATGGTCGCGGTAGCAACACCATGCTGGCCTGCGCCTGTTTCGGCAATAATGCGAGTTTTACCTGAATGTTTGGCCAACAACGCTTGACCAATGGTGTTATTAACTTTGTGTGCGCCTGTGTGATTTAAGTCTTCACGCTTTAAATAAATTTGTGCGCCGCCGAGTTCACGACTCCAACGCTCAGCATGATATAACGGCGAAGGACGGCCAACATAAAACGCTAAATCTTTATCAAAATCCGCACGAAATTGCGGGTCATCTTTTAAACGGGCATACAATTTTTCGAGGTCGAGTAAAGCGGCCATTAAGGTTTCGGAGACAAAACGACCACCGTGTACCCCAAAATGACCACGCGCATCAGGAAAATTATGAAAGTTAATCGCAGTCATGCTGCATTTACTCCTGCCATAAAGGCTTGTAATAACGTAAATTCTTTAATGCCTTTGCTGGCTTCTACACCACCACTGACATCAACGGCATAAGGTTTGGTCAAATGAATCGCTTCGGTGACATTTTCGGGGGTTAAACCACCTGCCAAAATCAAGGCTTTATTGCACTGTGGCCAATGTCGCCAATCAAAAGCTTCACCCGTCCCTCCTTTTAATTGAGGGTGCCACGCGTCAAGCAAAATGCCATGTGCAAGGGGATATTGAGCAATTTTGGCAAGAATATCACTATCTGGCTGCATACGAAGGGCTTTTATCCACGGCACACCAAATTGCTGACAATACTCCGCGCACTCATCACCATGAAATTGCAGCAAATTTAGCGGCACTTGTGCTAATACCTCACGCACTTGCTCAACGCTCGCATCAACAAACAATCCAACCGTTGTCACAAATGGCGGAAGTTGCTGCACAATATCTCGCACGACTTCCGCCGTCACAGCGCGGGGACTAGGCGAATAAAAGACAAAACCCAAGGCATCTGCACCTAAATGAATCGCATCTAAGGCATCTGTCAAACGTGTTATGCCACAAATTTTTACACGGGTACGATAGGACAAGGCTTATTCTACTTTCAAAAATGCAATGAGCATGGGATTTTAGCAAAGCAGGCCATAATTGCTAGAGTCAATCGTTAAACTTGTTGGACACTTTTAAGAATAGCACTTACACGATACGAATAAATCCCTTCACGATACCCATATAATTCAAGTTAAAATGGTTACTACAATGCCAATCAAGCCTTTTTGTAGAGAAAACACCTTATGCTGTGGCTAAAAGCTTTTCATGTGATTGCGGTTATTTGTTGGTTTGCGGGCTTATTTTACTTGCCGCGTTTGTTTGTGTATCACGCACAAGCTAACGATAAAGAAAGTATCGAACGCTTTAAAATTATGGAGCGTAAACTGTATCGTGGCATTATGTGGCCATCGTTAGTGCTCACTTTTGTCTTTGGTTTGGCAATGATTGAGAATGCACCCGAGTATTATTTGCCTCAGGCTTGGTTACATGCCAAATTAACTTTAGTGGTGTTATTGGTGGTTTATCATTTATTTTGTGGTCATTATTGCCAACAATTTGCCAACGATAACAATCAAAAGAGCCATGTTTTTTATCGGGTGTTTAATGAGTTACCCGTTTTGTTGCTGGTAGCCATTGTGATTTTGGTAGTGGTTAAGCCGTTTTGATTGACGTAGAAAACCCGCCAATCACGGGTTTTGTGCCTCAACCCATGCTACTTTTATTTGGTTTTTAATGCCCTTACATAGCCATATCCACAAGCGAATACACATAACCAACTACACAGAGTCAATACCATTAAACCTGTGTTTAATTTGTGATTGTTGACTTTGGTTAATGAGGATTTTAACTCTGGACTATCACGATAGATGGCAGCTTGTGCTTCGCGCACTTGAAAAATTTCAGAAGTCATTTGCCGTATAGTATTAACATGACTATGTATTTTTTCATACAAATTTATTTGTTTTTCAATAATTTCTCGTGCCTTTGTGTACTTAATTTTTTCAATACCCAAATTTGGGTTTCCAACTAAAAATCCATTTAATATATCTGCAATTTCTTCAGACTCACGATCAAAACAATCACAAGCACAAACAGCATTCTCATCACCAAGAAAAGGAAAATGAATTTGCTTCTCTACACGAAGTAGTAAAATAGTCAATTCTTTAGCCCGAAATACTTGTCTACTATTTTCATTATGACTTAACAAAATACTCACTAGCTCCTCATTCAATTTGTGCATTGGTTTAAGGCTACGATTTATATATTGAAAAGCTTCTCGTAATGCCATCACCTCTTTTTTCATCGACAAAATCATTTGTGCTTTGCTATTTTCTCTTTGCCAAACAACATCTACTTCTTCAATTGTTTTAGCTGAATAATGATGATTTTGTTTGAAGTCTGTCCATTGTTGATTAAAGCTGTTTACGCTCTTTTCAAACTCATTAAATGCAGCTTCTTCGCCCAAAACTAACTTACTACTACTCACTATAGCTTCAATTGTCCGCCCTGTTATTTGCAAATCACCGACTTGTTTGGCAATTTGCTTTTGCTCTATTAGGCCATACCCTAACAACGCCAACCCTGTTACAGCAAAAAACAACACAATCATGCCTGCTAAAGCAAAGCTAAAGGCAGATGGATTTTTTTGTTTTAATTGTTGAATTATTTTTAGCATGTTTTACTTCCCTATTTTTAATGCCCTTACATAGCCATATGCACAAGCAAATACACACAACCAACTACACAGAGTCAATAGCATTAATCCTCTGTTTAATTTGTGATTATTGAGTTTAATTAATGCTGGTTTTAATTCTGGTACATTACGATATATGGCAGCTTCTGCCTCCCGTACTTGAAATAACATAGGACTCATTTTCAATATAGTCTTCGCGTGACTATCTATTTTTTTGTACAAAATCATTTCATTTTTAATAATTTCTCGTATTTTCCCATCTTCAATTTGTTGGTAGTGTAAAAACTTAACGTGTTTGATATTTTTGCATAATTTCCTGATTGTACTGCAATATAAAGGCATGTAACACGGCCTC
>Ga0209599_10000089_pt1 | contig 66109 bp, 62 predicted proteins | sample Shrwel_input2_FT_FD_187534 | JGI IMG/M metagenome (GOLD analysis project Ga0209599, IMG submission 187534) | Subsurface microbial communities from deep shales in Ohio, USA - Utica-3 well 1 S input2 FT (SPAdes) (version 2) ...
GGGGTCAGCCTGGTGTCGCAGCTGCTGGGCACGCTGGCCGGGGTGGTGATTGCCTTTGTGGGCGGCGGGGTGGTGTATGGCGTGCTGAAAGCCACGGTGGGCTTGCGGCTGGATCAGGAAGAAGAGTATCAGGGGGCGGATCTGACCGTACACAAGATTACCGCCACGCCGGAACGTGAGGCCAGCTGGTAAGACAATCAATACCTCAAATACCTGGATGGCAGCCCTGCCTGTGCGGGGATGAATCAAACACGCCCCCGCCTGCGCAGGGGCGTGTTTTTTTTTCGCTTACACATGGCCAGACAGGGTAAGCATGCGGCTGGTGTCAAACCCCAGCCGCAGCGCGCCCCAGTGGCGGTTGTTGACAAACACCGGCAGCGAGATTTCCGACAGCACTTCGCCGGTATCGCGCACATAGGTTTGCAGCAGGAAGGGCTGGGTGTTGCATGCCGATTTCAGGCCGGCTGGATCGTTAAAAATGCGTTTGTCGCGGCTGTGCAGCAGGTCAACGCGGGCATCGCCGGTGGGTTTTTTCGAGTAGAACGAGTTATGCGTTGGCGCGTAGCCGCCTTCGTCCACCAGCAGGGCAAACCGTCCGCCGGGGGTTTCGTCTACCAGGCGGTCATAGTCTGGCTGCATCAGCTGCTCAAAGCTTTCGTCGTAGCTGGTGTGGTATTTTTGCGGATGCGAGCCGGGAATCGGGCGGTAATTGCGGTCAAACAGATTAATCCCGCGTTCGGCCATTTCCTGCAGGCGTTTTTCCAGCATTTCGCGGTAGCTGCGCGCCCGGTTGATGGCGTGGTCAAAATCGCCTTCGCCCACGCTGAAGCGCGACACCAGCTCCTGCACCTGTTCGGAGGCATGCGACAGCTCTTTGGATACCTGATGCGACAGCTGCAGCTTTTCGGTGACCTGCTGGCTCAGCTCGTCAATATCCGACACATGCCGGTTCACCTGCTTGTTGGTGGCGGCAAAGGTTTCCATGGTGCGGGCAATTTCCGACAGGCTGCTGGCGGTGTTGTCGTAGTCGATCACCATTTTTTCAAAATGCTGGCTGGCCTTGCTGACGGTTTCGCTGGCTGAGCGGGTATCGGTGGTGATCTGGCTGGTTTCTTCCAGGGTGTTGCCCACCAGCCGCAGCATGCCTTCAATATTGTCGGAAATCTCGTCGGTGGCCACTTTCACCCGCTCGGCCAGCTTGCGCACCTCGTCGGCCACCACGGCAAAGCCGCGCCCGGCTTCGCCCGCACGTGCGGCTTCAATCGCGGCGTTCAGCGCCAGCAGGTTGGTCTGGTCGGAAATGTCCTTGATCAGGTCAACAATCTGCTTGATGCTGGCTGAACGCAGGTTCAGCCCTTCTACTGTCTGGTTAAAGCGGCTGACTTTCTGGTTGACCGCCTCAATCCGCGCCGTGACGTCAATCAGCTCGGCGCATGAGGATTTGGCCACGGCCAGATTGTCCAGCGTGGTGTAGGAAATATGCTGGGTTTGCTCCGATACCTGGGTGATGCCGGCGGTGGTGGCGTCGCTGGATTCGCGCACTTCGCGGGCAAACTGGCCCTGCTTGCGCGCGCTGCCCAGCGAATCGCTGATATTGACTGCCGAGCGGGCCGAGTCCATGGCAATGCGCACGGTCATCAGCCGCACATTGCTGATGATTTCGCGCATTTTTTTCAGGAAGCGGTTGTAGGATTCGGACAGCTCGCGGATTTCATCGAAGGTCATCGCCGGAATGTCGCGTGACAGATCGCCTTCGCCCTGGCCAATTTCGTTGAAGATGGAAATGATCATGCGCAGTGGCCGCACAATCAGGAAACGCAGATACCAGACCATGAAGCCAATAAAGGCCAGCGAGACAAACCACAGCGCCACCACCGCCTGCAACGCCTGGCGCATGGTCTGGTCCAGTTTCTGGAGAAGATCGGGCTTCACCTCGGCGCTGGCCAGCACCTGATGCACCTCGGTGAAATAGAACCACAGCAAGGCCACAAAGCCGAGCTGAAACAGGCTGATGAAGAAAAAACTGCACAACTTGCGGCTGATTGAATTCCAGAAGGTTTTTTCAACCAGCGTGTAGGTTTGCCAGAACCAATTCATTGTTTTCCTCCGTCCTGGTCATGCTGGGTCAGTGCCGGCATGCCTGTGACCACCTGACTTGATCCGAACCGTGCCGCCATGGCACTGTCGGGATGAAGCATGCTGCATCACCCTCACGCGACCACCGGGGCGCGGGCGCGTCATCCTGCGCGATGACGCGGCCCGGGTGTGTCCGGTGTGGCCCAACCTTATGTTTTTATCGGCAAAGCACCAGATGGTGCAGTGCATCAAGACATGCCCTCATCACATCTTTTTGATGCTTTTTAGATATTCAGCATCATTTTCACCCCATCACCTGCTGACAGACCCCCTGTGTCGTGACACAGTTCCCCAGGTCGTTGCCTGTACACGATTTGACCGGGAAACCTGTACCGACCAGCGGACAAGCCCCCCGGCCAGAACATGCGCAGGTGCAGGGTGTATTTACGCCGTATTCTGGTATGAAGTGCAGAAAAAATCCAGCAGTTACTACGCTGCTGTGCAACATGTTCACCGCATTGCCCACCCAGGCCACAAGCCTTGCCCTGTCTGCCTTGCCCCAATCCTGACGTTTGGCTAAACAATCCTGTGACAAATTCACGAAAAATAAAAAAACGTGGCGATTGGCCACGTTTTTTTGAGGAGATTGCCGGCTTACAAAATTCTGGCCAGCAAGGCACCGCTGGCCACTGGGCCGAGGTCGAGCTCCACCACCACCCCGCTGCCCCCGGCCACCTCCACCGGGCCGTGGCCCCGGCGCAGCATGTCGCCCACGATGATTTCCCGGTTGCCCGCTGGCTGAATCACCTCCAGCCGGTCGCCACGGGCAAAGCGGTTTTTAACATCTACCGTGGCCAGGCCCTGAGCATTGACGCTGAGCACGTCGCCCACATACTGGCTGCGCTTGGCCTGCGAATGCCCGGTCATGTAGTTCTGGTAATCCTGGGTATGGTGGCGCTCATAAAAACCATCGGTATAGCCCCGGTTGGCCAGCCCGTCCAGCTCGGCCAGCAGGCCCAGGTCAAATGGCCGGCCCGCCACCGCGTCGTCGATGGCCCGGCGATACACCTGGGCGGTGCGTGCCACGTAGTACAGGCTTTTGGTGCGGCCTTCAATTTTCAGCGAGTCCACGCCAATCCTGGTCAGCCGCTCGATATGTTCGACCGCGCGCAAATCCTTGCTGTTCATGATGTACGTGCCATGCTCGTCTTCCAGAATCGGCATGGTTTCGCCTGGGCGGCTTTTTTCTTCAATCAGATAGGTTTTGTCGGCCAGCGGATGACGCGGCGCGCCGCCACAGGCGGCAAACTGCTGGTTGGCGTCATCCAGGGCGTGGTTGAAGTCAAAGTCGATGGCCTGCACATCGCCATTGTCGCTGGCGTCGCTGGTATCGTGAACCTTGTAATCCCAGCGACAGGCGTTGGTGCAGGTGCCCTGGTTGGGGTCGCGGTGGTTGAAGTAGCCCGACAGCAGGCAGCGCCCGGAGTAGGCAATGCACAGCGCGCCATGGACAAACACTTCGATTTCCATGTCCGGGCATTCCTGACGGATTTCCGCCACCTCGTCCAGGCTCAGCTCGCGTGACAGGATAATGCGCGACAGCCCCAGCTTTTGCCAGAACTTCACCCCCATGTAGTTGACGGTATTGGCCTGCACGCTCAGATGAATCGGCATGTCTGGCCAGGTTTCCCGCACCATCATGATCAGGCCAGGGTCGGCCATGATCAGCGCGTCTGGCTGCATGGCAATCACCGGGGCCATATCGGCCAGATAGGTTTTGACCTTGGCATTGTGCGGCAGCAGGTTGGAGGCCACGTAAAATTTCTTGCCTCTGGCGTGGGCTTCCTGAATGCCGACGCCCAGTTGTTCCAGCTTGAACTCGTTATTGCGCGCGCGCAGGCTGTAGCGCGGCTGGCCGGCGTATACCGCGTCGGCACCAAAATCGTAGGCAGCACGCATTTTATCCAGCGTGCCGGCGGGCAATAGCAGTTCGGGAGTGACAGACATGTTCAGCATTCCGGTAGGCGGGTAGGCGGAGCACCCGGAGCGGGCGCGCGCTGCCTAAGGCCAGGCGCAGGGACGGGCGGCGCTGGCCATGATGGCGTAAAGCCGCGATTATCCGCAGCCACCGGGGCAGCGTCAAGCACAGGGCAGTGGCTTGGGTAAATTAACCCTATGAATCGTATGGGTTAATTTTTGCCTTGCCGCTGCCGGCCCGGCTTATAGCTTGTGAATCAAAGCTTGTGAATCACATTGCTGACCACGCCCCAGATCATCAGTTCGCTGGCTTCGTCGATTTCAATTGGGGCAAATGCCGGATTGGCCGGCATCAGCCGCACCTGGCCGTGGCGGGTGGACAGCCGCTTGACGGTCAGCTCGCCATTGAGCGCCGCCACCACAATCTTGCCATCGCTGGGTGGGCGGGCGCGGTCCACCACCAGCAAGTCGCCATCGCGAATGCCGGCTTCCAGCATCGACTCACCCTTGACCCGCACCAGAAAACTGGATTCGCGGTGCGGCAGCAGATAGTCGTTCAGGTCAATCAGGTCTTCGATGTCGTCATCGGCGGGTGCAGGTTGGCCAGCCGGGACGGTGTGGCTGTATAAGGGAACGCTGACCACCTGGGTCAGATGCGGGGGCAGGATGGCCCCCAGCTCGCGCAGCAGCGCGCGGTCGGCGTGGCTCAGCGGGCCACGGCGGCGCTGTTCGGCGCGGTCGCGCAGCAATTGCAGCTGCTGAAACTCGCTGGGCTTGAGCGCTACCTGCTTGATGCCGCGCGTGGCGCGAAAGCGCTCCTGGCGCAAGGCCCCCAGCAGCTTGGTGCGGCTGCTGGGGGTCAGGTGGGCGTCCACCCATTCCGCCACCACACGCTGGTCGGCAGGCTGACTGGCTTCGCCGAGCTGGCGCAAGGCCCGCACAGCGGCATCGTGCTGGCGCGGCTGTAGCAGACCGATCCGGCCTTCTTCCAGCGCGCCCAGCAGGCGCTCGGCCAGCTCGGCCTGATCCACCTGATAATGCACCGGCATGTCGTCGAAACTCGGTTTGCCGTTGACCCACTGCGGGGTTTTGCGTTTTCTGCCTGCCATGATGCGACCAATTTGCGTGACTGTTACGAAATTATAAGCGCAATTAGACGAATACAACATGGCTTTCCTGATGATTTGGCCAATTTATCCTGATATTTGCCGGATGAAACGGTGTATTTTGGCCCAATTGGGCTGCCATGACACGGCCCAGGCGTAGGAGCTGGCGGGTCAATCCGGTAAGCTCGGCGCTTTTCTGCGCAAATCAGGAGCCACGATGTCCGCCGTTTCCCTTTCCATCTGCACGCAATGCGGCGCTTGTTGCGCCGCGTTTCGGGTGACGTTTCATTATTCCGAGCTGGACAGCGAAGGTGGTCGGGTGCCTGCCGGGCTGGCCGATGCGGAAACCGCCAGCTTGTACCGGCTGCGCGGCACCGACTACGCCCGGCCACGCTGCGCGGCGCTGATTGGCACCATTGGCCAGTCGGTGCAATGTGGTATTTACGCCGAACGCCCATCGCCGTGTCGCGAGTTTGGCGCACGGGCAGAAATGGGCGTGTTTGAAGAGGCCTGTCATCACGCCAGGGCCTTGCATGGCTTGCCGGCGTTGACGGTGGAGTGAGGCGGTGGGGGGAAAACCGGGTGGTGCGTCGCCCTGCGGGTGACGCACCCTAATGGCAAATCAGCGAAGTTCAGGCGGCCAGTGCCGGGGCATCTTGCATACAGATGCCATTGCGCCCCTGGCGTTTGACTTCCAGCACCCGCTGTTCGGCGCGGCTGACCAGCGCCGTCCAGCTATCAAGCTGATCTACCTGACGTTCGGCCACGCCCATGCTCAGTGTGAGCGGCTGCCCGTCCGGGCGCAGGCCAAAGCCCATTTCGCGGAAGCGGTTCAGGGCAATCACCGCGTGATCCAGCGAGGTATTGGGCAAAATCAGCAAAAAGCGTTTGCCGCTCCAGCGCACCAGCATATCGCCCTGGCGCTGGGTTTTGCTGATGTACTGTGGCACGGCCACCAGCATGCTGTCGCCTTCGGGGTGGCTGTGGCTGTCGTTGATTTCGCTCAGGCGGTCAACGTCCAGCAAGGCCACCGCCAGCGGGGTGTTACTGCGCTCGGCCACCTGAAACTGCAGGGCCAGCACTTCTTCTCCGCTGCTGCGGGCAAAGGTTTGGGTCAGCGGGTCGCGCTGGCGGTTTTGGTAAGCATGGTGCAGCTGGGCAACCAGCCTTAGGGTTTCCAGACTCAGCGGCATGATGACTCCCTCCTTTTATTATGGTTTTGCCGTCGCGGCCATGGCCGGTTTCGGGGTGTGGCCGTTTGTGCAAACATCTCTGTTTCATTTATAGCATGCACCATCAGCCTGCCCGGAGGTTTAGCCCAATAAAGGGCAAAAATCCAGAAAGAACTTGATATGACCCCGAATATGAAAAAACCCCGTCAGGGTGAGCTGACGGGGCAGTGGGTCGATGCCAAGCCCGAGGGCCTGCCGGGTGGAAACCACCCGGAGTGAGACAAAATCAAATCTTAGTGGAACTGTTCTTCTTCGGTGGAGCCGGTCAGGGCGGTCACCGAGGACTTGCCGCCTTGAATCACGGTGGTCACGTCGTCGAAGTAGCCAGTGCCCACTTCTTGCTGGTGCGACACGAAGGAGTAGCCACGATCGCGTGCGGCGAATTCCGGCTCTTGCACCTTCTCGACGTAGGCCGACATGCCGCGAGCGACGTAGTCCTGGGCCAGGTCGAACATGTTGTACCACATGGAGTGGATACCAGCCAGGGTGATGAACTGGTACTTGTAGCCCATGGCACCCAGTTCGCGCTGGAACTTGGCGATGGTGGCATCGTCCAGGTTTTTCTTCCAGTTGAACGACGGCGAGCAGTTGTAAGCCAGCATCTTGCCCGGGTGAACCTTGTGCACGGCTTCAGCAAACTTGCGGGCGAATTCCAGATCCGGGGTGCCGGTTTCGCACCATACCAGGTCGGCGTAGTGAGCGTAGGCAATGGCGCGGGAGATGGCTTGGTCCAGGCCCTTGCGGGTCTTGTAGAAGCCTTCGGCGGTGCGCTCGCCGGTCAGGAACGGCTTGTCGTTTTCGTCGTAGTCGGAAGTCAGCAGGTCAGCGGCTTCAGCATCGGTACGGGCGATCACCAGGGTCGGCACGCCGTACACGTCGGCAGCCATACGGGCGGCGATCAGCTTTTGCACGGCTTCTTGCGTCGGCACCAGCACCTTGCCACCCATGTGGCCACACTTCTTCACGGAAGCCAGCTGATCTTCCCAGTGCACGCCGGCTGCGCCAGCGCGGATCATCGACTTCATCAGTTCGAAAGCGTTCAGCACGCCGCCAAAACCGGCTTCAGCATCGGCCACGATCGGAGCGTGGTAATCGATGTAGCCCTTGTCGCCAGCGTCCACACCCTTGGAGTGCTGGATTTCGTCAGCGCGGGTGAAGGCGTTGTTGATGCGCTCAACCACCTTCGGCACCGAGTCCACCGGGTACAGGGATTGGTCCGGGTACATGGCGGAGTATTCGTTGTTGTCAGCAGCAACCTGCCAGCCGGACAGGTAGATGGCCTTGATGCCAGCTTTCACCTGTTGCATGGCTTGGCCGCCGGTCAGCGCGCCCAGGCAGTTGATGTACGGTTCGTTGTTGACCAGGTTCCACAGCTTCTCGGCGCCACGGCGGGCCAGGGTGTATTCGACCGGGAAAGAGCCGCGCAGGCGCTCCACGTCAGCGGCGGTGTAGCCACGCTTGATACCGGCCCAGCGCGGATTTTCAGCCCAGTCTTTTTCGATGGCAGCGATGCGTTGTTCGCGAGTCGTCATGTTTCTGTTACCCCAGAATGATTAATTTGGCCTAAACGGGCGACATGCCCGAAATCATTTTTGCCCCAGCACATGGCGGCAAAAAGTGCGAGCGCGGTGTGTCGGCTTGCGCAGAGGTTGCGGAGATGGCCACAACCGGATACGAGCCAAACTTGGTGTTTTTCACCACAGTTTTGCAGGCTTTCGTACAACTTTGTGTGAGGATTAAATCATAAAAACCCCCACTTGTGTGCAGCGCAGCAATAAAAAAATGTCGCATTTTCGTAAATGAAAACGGCTGTTCGCCAGCGGAAAAATTTGCCCTGTCGAAAGATGAAAATACGGTTACTTGCGCATCTGAGTGAACAAGCCCGCACCCTGTGCCTGCTGGCCTGGCTGCCCATCCCCCCCTGAAAAATGCCAGGCCGGCCCGCCGCCCTCTCAGAGGGGCGGGCTTGTTGCCGCTGGCGCAGATGCACCGCCTGGGGGTTGAAACCGGCCACAATGCCCCTACTTGTCGCATCATTATTCACGGAGGTCGCCATGCAATCCCAAGAATCCCATGTGCCTGCATCTGATGCCGTGGCCGCGCAGCCCGAAACCATTTCCACCGGCCTGCCGCCCGACGCCGCTGCCGCCTTTGACGCCAGCGCCCGCATTGCCGAACTGGAAACCCAGCTGACCGAAGCCAAAGACCAGTTCCTGCGTGCCCGCGCCGAGCAGGAAAACCAGCGCCGCCGCGCAGTGGAAGACCTGCAAGCGGCCAATAAATACGCCGTACAGAAATTTGCCGCCGAAATGCTGCCGGTGAAAGACAGCCTGGAAATGGCCCTGCTCGACCAGAGCGGCCAGTTTGACACCCTCAAGCACGGCGTGGATCTCACCCTGAAACAGCTGATTTCGGCTTTTGAGAAATTCCAGCTGAGCGAAATCAACCCGGTGGGCGAAAAGCTCGACCCGCACAAGCATCAGGCCATCAGCATGATCGAGTCTGACGCCGACGCCAATACCGTGGTGAATGTGATGCAAAAGGGCTACCAGATTGCCGAACGCGTGCTGCGTCCGGCCATGGTGGTGGTGGCCAAGGGCAAATAGCCCGGTAAGCGACAGGGGTAAAATTTGCACCCTGTCCCTTGAAAACGGTTAAACCAGCTTTATCTGACATCTCAAGAAAACATCTGCCAGCGCGCCCCCGGCGACAAAGTGCAAGTGCTTGAACATACAGCCTTCACTGCTGGCTATTTTGCAAGATAGACGCGAAAGGAACGCAATAATGGGCAAAATCATTGGTATTGACCTGGGCACCACCAACTCCTGCGTGGCCGTAATGGAAAACGGCCAGCCGAAGGTGATTGAAAACGCCGAAGGCGCACGCACCACCCCGTCCATCGTCGCCTACGCCGAAGATGGCGAAATCCTGTGCGGCGCGCCGGCCAAGCGCCAGGCCGTCACCAACCCGAAAAACACCCTGTACGCTGTCAAGCGCCTGATTGGCCGCCGCTTCGAAGAAAAAGAAGTGCAAAAAGACATCGACCTGATGCCGTTCTCCATCGTCAAGGCCGGCAATGGCGACGCCTGGGTGCAAGTGCGTGACAAAGAACTCGCCCCGCCGCAAATCAGCGCCGAAGTGCTGCGCAAAATGAAGAAAACCGCCGAAGACTACCTCGGCGAAGAAGTCACCGAAGCCGTGATCACCGTGCCGGCCTACTTTAACGACAGCCAGCGCCAGGCCACCAAGGACGCCGGTCGCATTGCCGGTCTGGAAGTCAAGCGCATCATCAACGAGCCGACCGCCGCTGCACTGGCATTTGGCATGGACAAAAAAGAAGGCGACCGCAAAATTGCCGTGTATGACCTGGGCGGCGGCACCTTCGACATCTCCATCATCGAAATTGCCGAACTCGACGGCGAACACCAGTTTGAAGTGCTGTCCACCAACGGCGACACCTTCCTGGGCGGCGAAGATTTCGACCAGCGCCTGATCGATTACATCATCGAAGAATTCAAGAAAGAGTCCGGCGTTAACCTGAAAGCCGACGTGCTGGCGCTGCAACGCCTGAAAGAAGCCGCCGAAAAAGCCAAGATCGAACTGTCCTCGGCCCAGCAAACCGAAGTCAACCTGCCGTACATCACCGCAGACGCCAGCGGCCCGAAACACCTGGCCATCAAGATCACCCGCGCCAAGTTTGAAAGCTTGGTGGAAGAGCTGGTCAACCGTTCGATCGAGCCGTGCAAGATTGCCCTGAAAGACGCCGGCCTGTCGATTGGCCAGATTGACGACGTGATTCTGGTGGGCGGCCAGACCCGCATGCCCAAGGTGCAGGACAAGGTCAAGGAATTCTTTGGCAAGGAACCGCGCCGCGACGTGAACCCGGACGAAGCCGTGGCCGTGGGCGCAGCCATCCAGGGCGGCGTGATGAAGGGCGACGTCAAGGACGTGCTGCTGCTGGACGTCACCCCGCTGTCGCTGGGTATCGAAACCCTGGGCGGCATCATGACCAAGCTGATCCAGAAGAACACCACCATTCCGACCAAGGCCAGCCAGGTATTCTCCACCGCTGACGACAACCAGAACGCGGTGACCATCCACGTGCTGCAAGGCGAACGCGAAAAAGCCAGCGCCAACAAGAGCCTGGGCCAGTTCAACCTGTCCGACATTCCGCCGGCAGCGCGCGGCATGCCGCAAATCGAAGTTACCTTTGACATCGACGCCAACGGCATTTTGCACGTGTCCGCCAAGGACAAGGCCACCGGCAAGGAAAACAAGATCACCATCCAGGCCAGCTCCGGCTTGTCCGAAGCCGAAATCCAGAGCATGGTGCAGGATGCCGAAGCCCACGCCGACGAAGACAAAAAGCTGCACGAACTGGTGCAGGCACGCAACCAGGCTGACGGCCTGATTCATTCGGTGAAAAAATCGCTGGAAGAATACGGCGACAAGATTGGCGCAGACGAAAAAGCCAAGATCGAAACCGCCATCAAGGACGCCGAAGCCGCGATCAAGACCGACGACCAGGCCGATATTGAAGCCAAGGTGGAAGCGCTGGGCAAGGCCAGCCAGAAACTGGGCGAAATCATGTATGCCCAGGCGCAGGCCGAAGGTGCCGGCGCTGACGCGGGCCAGGCTGGCGGCGCTGCCGGTGGCAGCGGCAAGAAAGAAGACGGCAATGTGGTGGACGCCGAATTTGAAGAAGTGAAAGACAAGAAGTAATTTAGTTTAACTTCTTGTGGGCACAGTGCATCAGAGTTCCATTCTCTGGGCTCTGTGCCTTTTTCATGTTGGCAAGCACATACACACTCGGCCCGCCCGGCATTGCGGGGCGGGTTCTGCACGGTGAACAGTGATGGCAAAAAAAGACTTTTACGAACTGCTCGGGCTGAATCGCGATGCGTCGGATGACGACATCAAAAAAGCCTACCGCAAAATGGCAATGAAATACCATCCGGACCGCAATCCGGACAGTAAAGAAGCCGAAGAGAAATTCAAGGAAATCAAAGAAGCCTATGAAATTCTCTCCGACAGCCAGAAACGTGCCGCCTACGACCAATACGGCCACGCCGGGGTAGACCCCAACGCCGCAGGTGCCGGCTTTGGCGCGGGCGGGGCCGGCTTTAGCGGCTTTGGCGACGCCTTCTCCGACATCTTTGGCGACATCTTCGGTGGCCGCGCTGGCGCGGGCGGTGCAGGTGGCGGCAGCCGCAATAATGTGTATCGCGGCTCCGACCTGCGTTACAACATGGAAATCACCCTGGAAGAAGCCGCACGCGGCTGCGAAAAGCAAGTACGCATCCCGGCAGTGGAAACCTGCGACGTCTGCCACGGCAGCGGCGCCAAGCCCGGCACCGAGCCCAAAACCTGCCAGACCTGCGGCGGCCACGGCCAGGTGCGCATGCAGCAGGGCTTTTTCAGCATTCAGCAAACCTGCCCCACCTGCCACGGCACCGGCAAGGTGATTCCTGACCCGTGTACCGCCTGCCAGGGCTCGGGCCGAGTGAAGAAAAACAAGACGCTGAACGTGAAAATCCCCGCCGGCGTGGACGAAGGCGACCGCATCCGCCTGGCCGGCGAAGGCGAACCCGGCGTGAACGGCGGCCCGGCAGGCGACCTGTACGTGGTCACCCACATCCGTGAACACGGCGTATTCCAGCGCAACGGCCAGGACCTGCACTGCGAAATGCCCATCAGCTTCGCCACCGCCGCTCTGGGCGGGGAAATCGAAATCCCCACCCTGGACAGCGTGGCCCGGCTGAAAATTCCGCCCGAAACCCAATCCGGCCAGGCCTTCCGCCTGCGCGGCAAGGGGATCAAATCGGTACGCGGTGCCAGCTACGGCGATTTGCTCTGCCATGTGGTGGTGGAAACCCCGGTGAAACTCACCGAACGGCAAAAAGACCTGCTGCGCCAGTTTGACGCCGAGGGCGCGGACAATAGCGACACGCATAACCCGCGCGCCAAATCGTTTATGGACAAGTTGAAGGATTTTTTTAACTAATTGTTCAGTGAGTTAGGGTGTGGAAGTAAGGCAAAAAAGGACGCTTGTGGGCGTCCTTTTTTGTGGGTGAGGTATGTTGTTATAATAAATTGGCATGTTGGCGAGAGATTGGGGTGCAGTGGAGATGAGTGGCGTAGGCAAGGATTGGCTGGAGGCGGAACGGCGGATTGAGGAAGCTCGAGCGAGTGGGGCGGAAGAACTAGATTTATCGGGATTGCGGATTGAGGCAGTACCGACGTCGGTGGAGGAATTAAAACAGGTGAGAGTTGCTCGTTTTTCGGAGTGCTCTCATCTGGTAGATTTAACCGCATTAGTACAGTTGTCTTTAAAGCAATTGGATTTAAGTTGGTGCGGAGCATTGCGTAACTTGTTGCCACTGGCTACATTAATCTCTTTGCAACGTTTGGAGTTGAGTGGATGTCCTGACCTAGTTGACTTATCTTCTCTCCTCAAATTGTCAGCGCTAACAGAGCTACGCTTATTTAATGCAGTTTCATTGCCTTGTTTGCCAGGGGAAAGTATTCTCGAAACAGCCTCAGGGTTAAAAATGCTACTATGTGACAGCCTGCTCATCGCTCCTAATGAGCTGGCTTCACGAGGTAGTTATTGGCAAGATGACAACTGCCTCCCCCGCCTAAAAGCCTGGCGGGCCGATCTCGACCAAGGTCAGGCAGACAATCACCGCATCAAACTGTTCGTCCTGGGTAACGGCTCAGCTGGCAAAACCCAAATCTGCCGGCGGCTGAATGGCCAAGCGTTTGACCCCAGCATCCCGTCCACCCATGGCATCGACTTGGGCCGGGTGGATTTAATCCCAGCCAATGAAGACAAGCCGGCGGTGATTGCCCATGTTTGGGATTTTGGCGGCCAGGATATTTATCATGGCACCCATGCCTTGTTTATGGACGAGCGCGCGCTGTTTGTGATTGTGTGGAATCCAGAATTGGAAACCGCGCAGCCATATGACGAGCATGGTGTGGCCATGCGCCACCGGCCGCTGGCGTATTGGCTGGCCATGGTGCGCGACGTAGCGGGTGAGGATGCCGCCGTGGTGGTGGTACAGTCCAAGTGCGACCAGTTGCAAGACAGCGTACCACCGCCGCTACCGGTCGAGCATGGCTTACGCCAGTTGCGGCACACCGAATGCAGCACCCTGCAAGTGGACGGCATGGATAGCATATTGGCCGAGATCCGACGTCAGGCGCGGCTGTTGCTGGCGCGCTATGGCCAGGTGCTGTTGCCGGTCAGTTGGGTGGCCGTCGGTAACACCTTGCGCGCGCGTTGTAGCGAGGGGCAGCGCACCTTGCCCCGTGCTGAGTTTGAGACATTATGCCGCGCCCACCACGCCAGCGCGCCGCCTGAGGTGGTGCTGCATTACTTGCACCGCAGCGGTGAGGTGTTTTACCGGCAAGGTTTGTTTGGCGATCAGTTGATTCTTGATCAGCAATGGGCGCTGAATGGGGTGTATGCGGTGCTGGATCGTCAGCGCACGCTGCCACTGTTGCGCCGTCAAGGCGGAATGTTTGACCGGGAAACACTCGATGCCTTGGTATGGCGAAGTGAGTATTCACTGGATGAGCAAGCCTTGTTTATTTCTTTGATGGAGCAGTGCGGCGTCTGCTTTAGGCTGAAAGGCAATTGGGAACAGCCAGTGCGTTACCTTGCCCCAGATTTATTGCCTGAACGCGGTGGGGTACAAGAGCAAATTGATCGTGAATGGCGCGGCGCAACACCTCATCTGGAAGTCTGGCTGGATTACCGTTTTCTGCACGATGGGGTAATGAAAGACTTGCTGTGTCAAATTGGTCAGCGAGCAGGGAGGTATGCGGAGTATTGGCGTTATGGCGTGTGCTTTTTTGACCAAGGCATGCAGGCCACTTTCTGGCTGGAAGCGCAACCAGATATCAATCCTGACCAACCAGGCGCTGGCCGGTTGGTGTGGCGGGCGCATGTGGCGCAGGCAGAGAACAGGGCTAGGGTGCAGCGCTGGCTGGAGGATTTGTTGAAAACCATCCAGCGCAAGGCGCAGGGCCAGCCGCCAGTCGTGACGTGGCGTCATCAGCAGGTGCAGGAGCTGAAGCAAGATAAAAAATTGGTTCAAGACCCGATTCAACGTTTGCAGCCGGGCAGTCAGCCAGACGCCAAGCCCACCGTGTATGTATCGTATGGCTGGGGTGAGGCCAATACTGCGCTGTTGGCGCAGCTGAAAGCAGCCTTTATCCAGCGCGGTTGCCAACTGATTTACGACAAGGAAGAAATGCGGCCAGGTGATTGGATTTCTGCATTTATGCGTGAAATCGGATCAAGCCGGCATGTATTACTCTTGCTGGACGAAAAATACATGTATTCAACATATTGCATGCGCGAACTACATTATCTGCACAGTAGTGCAATGCACGAAAAATCTAATTTTCTACAGCGAATTGTACCTTGTGTGCGTACTGAGCTTGAGTTGGGTAATGGCTTACAGCGTAGCAAGTACGTCGAATTTTGGCGCAAAAAAAAGCGTGAATATAAAAAATTAATCAAGAAACAAAAATACGCCACAGGAGATCCCACCATGTATGAGGGGCGCGCAATCAATACCTTTTATCAAGATACGGACCAGCTATTAGGCTGGATTTCAGATGTCATGATGCCACGCGGCACTCAAGCCCTCTCCGACAACAACTTCGCCGCCATCTTCACTGCCCTGGCCGCCAACGGCTTCCCTGTTCCCCATCCCGACCCCGGCTCGCCCGGCTAACCCCTTCCCCCCACTGGCAGACCCTGTATGGAACCTTCCCGCCCGCTTTCCCCTCCCATTCCCCAGCGCGTCACCCTGCCCGACCCTGACCATTTGCGCTTTCACCGTCGCCATGCGCATCTGGCATCGCCGTTTGGCAATGACTGGTTTGCGCTGAAGGCCGAGGCGTTTGCCCGGTTTTTTGGCACGCCGGTGTTTTTGATCTCGCAAACGTTGATCGTGCTGGTATGGATTGGCCTGAATGTGGCGGGAATCACCGGCTTTGACGTTTACCCGTTCATTTTGCTCAATCTGGCGTTCAGCCTGCAGGCGGCGTATGCCGCGCCGCTGATTCTGCTGGCACAAACCCGGCAGGCGGAGCGCGACAAGGTGCATGCCGAGGCCGATGCGCTGCATCGGGAAAACCTGGCCGCTGACCATGCCCGGCAGCTGGCCGACGCCGCCCGGCACGCGGAGCAGATGCTGTTGCTGTTGCAGCAGAACACCCAGCTGACCGAGCTGAACAAGCAGTTGTCCGAGCGGATTGAAAAACTGACGGTGGAGCTGCACCAGAAGTTTCTGGCGGTCCCGGCCACGCCACCTACGCCGTAAGCGCTGGCCAGGTGGCGAGTATGTGGGCAAGCGAACGGAAAAAATCCCGGCCAGGGCGCAAGCTGTTCGGGTCGGGGCAAGCGTGTGATGGCCCGGTGCGGTGCGTGGCCGGTTGCGTGCTGTTGTGTGTTCACCCCCGCAAGCGAGCGGGTTGCCGGCATGGGCCGGGAGCCTGGCGCTTGTGCTTTCAGAAGGCGTTTCCCATGCGCAATTCCATGATCAAAGGCGTTCTGGCCCTCACCTTCGGCTTGAGCGCCAGCCTGTTGTCGGCCCAGGAACTGGCCCCGCTTCCCACTCAAACCGACGCCCATGGCACGGTGTATCTGTCTGGTGGCATTGGTGAAACCGAACTGGAGCAGGTCAATCAGGCGGCGCGTGATTTTCCGCTCAAGCTGATTCTGGCCGAACGCACCGGGGCGTATGTGGCGGATGTGAAGGTGGCCATTGTCGATGGCCATGGCCGCATGGTGCTGGAGGTGCCGTCGGTGGGGCCCATCTTGCTGGTGCGGCTGGCACCGGGGCGCTATCGGGTATGGGCCAGCTATGAAGGGCTGGTGCGCGAGCAGCGGATTAACCTGAACCGTGGGCATAAAACCGTGTCGCTGGCCTGGTAGCCCGCTGCTTGTCACAAGTCATCAGCGCGTGAAGGGGCTCGCAGATGATTTTTTCAGCGTTTCTCTAAAACCCGATTGCTTGCCGGGCCAGTTGCCGCTTTACCAGCGGCAACCGCTGGGTCAGTGACAGGCCGGTATTGCGCAGCCAGCCCAGCAGCGGGTCGCGGGTGTGGAACAGCTTGAACAGCCCGTCACAGGTCAGCTGCATGGTGTTCACCGCTTCCCGGCGCATGCGCTGGTAGCGGCGCAGCAGCAGCAGGTCGCCGGCGTCGCCAGTATGGCTGGCCAGCAGGGCGGCCAGTGCCTGGGCGTCGCCAAAACCGAGGTTGACGCCCTGGCCGGCCAGCGGGTGGACGGTGTGCGCGGCGTCACCCACCAGGGCAATGCGCGGGGCGATCACGCTGTCCGGACGCATCAGCCGCAGCGGAAACGCCTGTGCTGGCGTCAGGCAGTGCAGCTGGCCCAGCGCCTGGCCGCCAGCCTTGGCGACGGTAGCGCACAGTTCATCCGCGCTCAGCCGGGTCAGCGCGTCCGGGGTGGCGGTAGACCAGACAATGGAAATGCGCCGTTCCGGCAACGGCAGCCAGGCCAGAATGCCATCGCCCAGAAACCATTGCCGGGCAATATTGCCGTGGTCGTGCTCGGCGACAAAGTTGGCCACCACGCCGCTATGGCCATAGGGCGAGACGGCAACATGAATGCTGGTTTGCTGGCGAATCCACGAGTTGGCCCCATCCGCGCCCACCAGCAGCCGGGTGTTCAGTGTGCGGCCATCGTCCAGGCTCAGGCTGACATGGCGTGGATGATGGCTGACGCTGAGCGGGCGCACGCCGGTGATGCAACAGGCGTTGCTCTGCGCCAGTTGCTGCCACAGCGTGGCCAGCATCCAGCGGTTTTCGGCAATCCAGGCCAGCGCAGGCTGGCCGGCGTCGGCAGCAGAAAAAGCAATTCGCCCATTACCGTCGCCACGCACATCCATGGCACTGACGGTGCCAATCCGGGACATGTCCGGCCAGGCGTTCAGGCTGTCAAGAAACGCCCGGTTGGCCGGGCTGACGGCGTAGACGCGCGGGTCCCAGTCATGGGTATCGGCCAGCCCGTCACGCGGTGGCTGCTGGCCTTCAATCAATCCCACCCGACGCCCGTGGCGACTCAGTGCCAGCGCCAGGCTGGCCCCCACCAGTCCGCCACCCACAACCAGTACGTCAAAACACTCGCAGTTCATTTTCAATGGCTTTCCTGTTTCTGGTGCCTGGCAGTATGCCCATCCCGCCTTGCGCCGGCTTTGCCCCAGCGCAAAAGTGGCGCACCGCCTTACACGCCCACGCCAAACACCAGGTGTCCGGCAAACGCCCGACGCAGCGGGCCAATGCTGTCCAGCAGCGACAAGCTCAGGCCGCGCACGGTGTTGATCACCGGGTCGTGGCGGTCAAACAGCTGGATCAGGCTATGGGTGAAGCCGGTGACCGAGCGACGGTCAATGCGGCGCAGGCGGGCAAATTCGGCCAGCTTGCGCGCATCGCCCACATCGCCGCCCTCACCCAGGGCTTGAACCAGCCCCAGCGCATCGCGCAGGCCCAGGTTCAAGCCCTGGGCAGCCACCGGGTGCATGGTTTGCGCGGCATTGCCCACCAGCGCCACCCGGCCACTGACGGTATTCAGGGCAAACTTCAGTTTCAGCGGCACGGTGGCGCGTGGGCTGACAGCGGTGATGGCCCCCAGCCGGTCGCCAATTGCGCCTTGCAATGCCGTGCAGAAGGCGGTGTCGTCCAGGGTTTTCAGGCTTTCGGCAGTGGCGCTGTCGCGTGTCCACACCAGCATCAGCGCATTGCCATAGGGCAGCAGCGCCAGCGGGCCATCGGTGGCAAACCGCTCAAAGGCCATGCCCTGATGCGGCAGGGCGGTTTCTACCCGGGCAATCACCGCCGATTGCTGATAGTCATGTTCGTGGCGGCGCATGCCGGGCAGGCCGGCTGCCAGCGCGCCACCTTCGGCCAGCACCACCAGCCGGGTGGTCAGCGCATGGCGCTGGCCATCGTGCTGAAACTGCACGCGGGCATAGGCCGACAGCGAGCTCAGGCCGGTGACCGTGGCGGCATCCACCCGCTGCACCGACGACTGCGCCAGCGCCTGGTCCAGCGCCACGTTCAGGTCGTGGTAGCCCACGGTGTAGCCCAGATGCGGCAGCTGGAGGTCGTCACGCTGAATCAGCGTGCGGCCAAAGCTGCCTTGCTGGCTGATATGTACGGTGTCGATTGGCGTGGCGGGCAGGCTGTCCGGCCAGGCCCCAGCGGCCAGCAGCGCCTGCTGGCTGGTGTGCGACAGCGCCAGCACCCTGGGGTCGTCATGCCGGCCCGATCCGCTGGGCCGGGCTTCCAGCAGGGTAACCTGGCGGCCCGCCTGGGCGGCCAGCAAGGCCACGGTGGCCCCCACCGGCCCGCCGCCCACCACGGTCAGTTCGCTGTGTTCGGGCAGATGGGCAGTCATGCGTGGGCTCCTGTCTGGGCGCTAGCCATCAGCGCTTCGATGGCGTCGGGGTGTTTGGGGGCGTCAGCGGTCAGCACTTCCGGTCCCGTATCGGTGACCAGGACATCGTCTTCAATGCGAATGCCAATGCCGGCAAAGCGCTCCGGCACATTGGCCGCCGGGCGGATGTACAGGCCTGGCTCGACGGTGGTGACCATGCCGGGCATCAGGCTGCGCCACTGGCCATCAAGCTTGTACAGGCCCACGTCGTGGACATCCAGCCCCAGCCAGTGGCCAATGCGGTGCATGTAAAACTGCCGGTAGGCTTCGGATTCGATATTGCCGGCCACGCTGCCGCTGAGCAGGCCAAGGTCGATCAGCCCCTGTACCAGCACGACCAGTGCCGCGTCTGCCGGGGTATTCCACGGCACGCCTGGCTGAATGGCATCAATTGCCGCCAGCTGTGCGGCCAGCACGATATCGTACACGGCGCGCTGTTCGCCGCTGAAGCGGCCATTCACCGGAAAAGTGCGGGTGATGTCGCCGGCGTAGCCGTCCAGCTCGCAACCGGCATCAATCAGCAGCAGGTCGCCGTCGCGCAGGCGGTCGCGGTTGCTGACGTAATGCAGCACACAGGCGTTGGCTCCGCCAGCCACGATGCTTTCATACGCCGGGCTGCGCGCACCGTGGCTGACAAAGGTGTGCAGCAGTTCGGCTTCGATTTCGTATTCCATCCGCCCTGGCCGGGTGGCCTGCATGGCACGCACATGGGCGGCGGCGGAAATCTGCCCGGCCTCACGCAGCCGGTTCAGGTCGTGGGCATCCTTGAACAGGCGCATTTCGGCAACCGGCAAGGCCACATCGCTGATGCAGGGCGGCACCGACACGCCGGTGCGCAGCTGGCCGCGCACGGCGTCAATCCAGCCCAGCACGCGACGGTCCCAGTCGGCATCGCGGCCCAGGCTGTAATGGACGCAGGGCTGGTTGGCCAGCCAGCCGGGCAGACGCAGATCGAGTTCGGACAGCGGGTAGGCCTGGTCAAAGCCAAACTGCGCGCGCGCACCATCCGGGCCATGGCGGTAGCCGTCCCAGATTTCCCGCTCCAGATCCTTGCTGCGGCAAAACAGGATGGATTGGCTGCTGGCGGGCAGCAGCACCAGCACGGCGTCGGGTTCGTCAAAACCGGTGAGATAGTAAAAGCTGCTGTCGGAGCGATACGGGTAGTGGGTGTCGGCATTGCGCACGGCGTGGCGGGCGGTGGGCAAAATCACGATGCCGCTGCCCAGCTGCGCCATCAGGCGCTGGCGGCGTTGCAGATAAGGGGCTGTGGACATGAAGGCTCTTTCCCGAAAACAGGCAAACAGTGCGGCCCGGCCCGGTTAAACCGTCCGGCGCGCAGATGTGCGCAGTGTACACCGGCTGGCCGGCCAGGGGCAGGCGGACCGATCTGGGGCTCACTGGCGCGGGGACAGCCACCCAAGCAAAACGCCGCCGCTCGGGCAGAGCGGCGGCGTGTGTCCCGACCGGATGGCGTGGGGTCTGCAACACTTGACGTGTGCAGATCCAAAAAAGGCAAATTACTCGTTACTCGTCCATCACTGCCGAGGTAAACACGTCCTGCACATCATCCAGGCTTTCCAGCGCGTCGAGCAGTTTTTGCATGCGCAGGGCATCGTCGCCACTCAATTCGGTGTCGTTGAGCGGTTTCATGGTCACTTCGGACATTTCGGCCTTGAAGCCGGCTTTTTCCAGGGTGGCGCGGATGTCAGAAAACTCATACGGCGGGGTGATGACTTCAAATGAACCGTCGTCGTGGCTGAGCACATCGTCGGCACCCGCTTCCAGCGCGGCTTCCATCAACGCGTCTTCGTCGGTGCCCGGAGCAAACAGCAGCTGGCCGCAATGCTTGAACTGGAAGGCCACACAGCCGTCACTGCCCATATTGCCGCCAAACTTGGAAAACGCATGGCGCACGTCGGCTACGGTGCGGGTTTTGTTGTCGGTCAGGCAATCCACCATCACCGCTGCGCCACCAATGCCGTAACCTTCGTAGCGGCATTCTTCGTAGTTGACGCCTTCCAGGTTGCCGGCACCACGGTCGATGGCGCGCTGGATGGTGTCCTTGGGCATGTTGGCGTCAAAGCCCTTGTCTACGGCCAGGCGCAGACGCGGGTTGGAGGTGATGTCGGCACCGCCCATTTTGGCGGCGACGGTGATTTCCTTGATCACCCGGGTGAAGATCTTGCCGCGCTTGGCGTCCGTCGCGGCTTTTTTATGCTTGATATTGGCCCATTTGCTGTGTCCAGCCATAGCAACCTCAATAAAATGTCAGATAGCGCTTACGCAAAACACCCGCCAGATGCGGGTGTTTTGCGTAACCGGAAAAAAGCATCAGAAACCAGCTAATTTTATCACAGCCGGGCGCAGGCGGGCGGGCGGGAAAAAGAACCCGTCTGCGAGCCGGTCTGGCTCAGCTGGGCTGTGCCTTGAGCAGGGTGAGAATCAGGCTGGTGCCGTGTTCGTAGAGCATCTTCACGGCTTCAATAAAATAGGGCATGGAAAAGTACAACACCACAAAGCCGATGGTGATGGTCAGTGGAAAACCAAAGGTAAACACGTTGAACTGTGGGGCGGCACGGGTCATCACCCCCATGGCCACGTTGGCAATCAGCAGCGCTGCCATCACCGGCATCGACAACAGCAGGCCCAGGGCAAACACTTCATGGCCCCACTCGGCCAGCAGGCGAAAGCTGATGGCCGGCAGGCCTTCGGTGCTGATGGGGAATACCTTGAAGCTGTTGATCAGGGTGGACAGCATCAGATGGTGGCCGTTCATTGCCAGCAGGAGCAGCAAGGTGAGCAAAGACAGCAAACGCGACAGGGTGGGCACCTGGCCGGAGTGTTGTGGGTCGAAAAACATGGCAAAGCCCAAACCCATTTGCGAGCTGGCAAAAAAGCCGGCCATTTCCACTGCGGTCAGCATCAGCCGCATCACATAGCCCATGGCCAGACCAATCAGCAACTGATGGACAATGATGAGCAGGCCGGTGCCAGAAATGACTGGTACCACCGGCATCGGTGGCAAGAGTGGGGCGATCATCACGGTGAGTGCAATACCCATGATGATTTTGGCCTGACGTGGAATGCTGCGCGCGCTGAATACCGGTTCGGCGATAAAAAAGCCAAGAATGCGAAACAACGGCCATAAAAATGCACTAAGCATGGCAGAAATTTCGGCATCAGACAGATGCAGGGCGGCGGGAATCACAGCGGTTCTTTAGCCCACAGCATTGGGGATGCTGGTAAACAGGCGGATGGTGTAATCCATCAGCGTGCTGACCATCCACGGCCCAGCCACCACCAGCACGACAAACATCGCCAGCAGTTTGGGAATGAAGGTAAGGGTCATTTCATTGATCTGAGTAGCGGCCTGCAAGACGCTGACCAGCAAGCCCACCAGCAGCGCCACACCCATGATCGGGGCAGATACCACGATCAGCATGAACAGGGCACCTTGAACCAGATTGATCACAAATTCCGGGGTCATTGCTGTCTCCCTAGCTGACGTAGAAACTTTGCACCAGCGACCCCAGCAGCAGTGTCCAGCCATCAATCAGCACAAACAGCATCAGCTTGAATGGCAGGGCAATGGTGACGGGCGACACCATCATCATCCCCATGGCCATCAGAATCGACGCCACTACCAGGTCGATGATCAGGAACGGAATGAAGATCATGAAACCGATCTGGAAGGCGGTTTTCATTTCACTGATGATGAAGGCCGGAGCCAGGGTTTTGATGCTGACGTCTTCCGGGCCGCGAGGTTTGGGGCTTTGCGAGACTTCCAGAAAGAACTCCAGGTCTTTTTCCCGGGTTTGTCGCATCATGAACTGTTTCATTGGCACCGAGCCCTTGTCCAGCGCCTGCAGGAAGTTCATCTTGTCCTCCGAGAACGGCACCCAAGCTTCTTTATATACCTTGTCAAACACCGGTCCCATGATGAACAGGGTGAGAAACAGCGACAGGCCGACGATCACCTGATTGGGTGGCGACTGCATGGTACCCAGCGCCTGACGCAGCAGCGAGAGCACAATCACCACGCGGGTGAACGAGGTCATCATCAAGAGTGCAGTGGGGATGAAGCTTAGCGAGGTGAGAAACAGCAGCATCTGCAGCGACAGGGAATAATTGTTGCCGCCGCCCGGTGCCGGGCTGCTGTTCATCATTGGCAGGCCTTCGGCCATGGCCGGGTTGGCCCAGAGCAGGCTGGCAGCCAGCATGCCCAGCCCGGATACCGCCAGGACTGCCCACATGGCGCGGGACAGAGGAGGCAGGTTGAGCCGGGAAATATAACAAGACAGCTTCATGATGGTTTCTTTGGCAGGGAAATGCCACGCGATTCAAGCAAGGCGCGCAGTTTGTCAGCAAACGGGCCAGTGGTGACCGAAGGAGAGGCGGGCAGGTCTTCTGGCCGGTCCAGGGTATGCAGCAGGGTAACGGATTGTGCGGCAACGCCCAGCACCAGCCATTTGCCCTGCACTTCGACAATCACCACCCGCTCACGCTGGCCCACCATCACGCCGGAAATCACCCGTAATGCGGCCTGGCTGCCAGCCAGTGCCATCGGGTTGACCCGGCGCATCAGCCAGGCCAGGGCAAAAATGACCCCCAGCACCAGCCCCATGGCCAGCAGCATTTGCACCAGGCCAGACACCGGGGAGAGTTCACTGGCCATGGGCGTGGCGGTGGCCGCCAGGGTGGTGCCTGGAAAAACAAGCGCTGCCCGGCAGGGCAGCGCAAGAAGACGGGTGCAGCGCGCGAAAATGGACACGGCTTATTTTTGCAGGCGACGCAGACGCTCGGACGGGGTGATGATGTCGGTCAGGCGAATACCGAATTTGTCATTCACCACCACCACTTCACCCTGGGCAATCAGGCAGCCATTCACCAGCACATCCATCGGTTCGCCCGCCAGGCCGTCCAGTTCCACCACCGAGCCCTGGGCCAGTTGCAGCAGATTGCGGATGGCAATCTTGGTGCGACCCAACTCCACTGTCATGTTGACCGGGATATCCAGAATCATGTCCAGATTTTGCGGTGCGCTGCCATCACCGGTTGCCACCAGATCCGTGGCAGAACCAGAAAAGTCCTGGAACAGATTGATGGCCGGCTGCGGCACCGAAGACGGCGCTGGCGCTGCAGCAGGCGCTGCGGCATCAGTAGCAGAGGTTTGCTCGGCCAAGGCAGCAGCCCAGTCATCCATGCTGACAGAGTTTTCAGTCGTCATTGCTTATTGCCCATTGAGAGATTGTTTTTGCAGCTGAATTTCCCGTGGCGGGATCACCAGCTCGCTCATTTCCTGCGCGCCGGCCAGAATCTGGTCGACTTTCAACGCATACTGGTTATTGACCGTGCCATAGTGGCATTCTGCCACAGGGATGCCTGATACCGAAGCCACGATCGATTCGGGAATCTCTACCGAAATCACATCCCCCTTCTTGAGGTTGAGAATCTGCCCCAGGGTAATGTCGGCTTCGGCCAGCGTGGCCACCAGATCCACTTCGGCCACCTGAACCTGTTTGGACAGCAGATTCACCCAGCGATTGTCCACTTCGGTACGGTCAGCCGCCATGGTCGAGGCCAGCAGGTCACGCAGCGGTTCGACCATCGAATACGGCATGCACACATGGAAGTCACCACCACCGGCACCGAGTTCGATGCGGAAGGTCATTGCCACCACCACTTCGGTTGGGGTGGCAATGTTGGCAAACTGGGTGTTCATTTCCGAGCGCATGAACACGAATTCGATCGGATAAACCGGTTCCCAGGCTTTCTGGTATTCGGCAAACACCACATCCAGCATGCGACGGATGATTCGCTGTTCGGTTGGGGTAAAGTCACGCCCTTCCACCCGCACATGATAGCGGCCATCGCTGCCGAACATATTGTCCACCACCAGAAACACCAGATCCGGATCAAAAATCAGCAGGCCGGTGCCACGCAGCGGCTTGACATGAACCAGATTCAGGTTGGTGGGCACCACCAGATTGCGGATGAATTCACTGTACTTTTGCACCCGCACCGGGCCGACAGAAATTTCAGCGTTGCGGCGAATGAAGTTGAACAGGCCGATGCGCAGATTACGGGCAAAACGCTCGTTGATGATTTCCAGCGTCGGCATCCGGCCACGGACAATACGCTCCTGGCGACCGATATCATAAGGACGGACCGGGGAGATGCGGGTATCGTCGGACTCGGTGCTGCCCGAGACACCTCGCAATAGCGCATCAACCTCGTCCTGGGAGAGAATGTCGTCAGCCATGCCTTAAGCCTTTATTGCTGGACAATAAACGAGGTGAACACCACCCCGACCACCAGCGGACGATCCGGGCTGGCGCCAATCGTTTCATTGATGATTTTACGAATCTGGTTGCGCAGCTTGGCCTTGCCTTCGGCGCTGGACAACTCTTGGGCGCTCTTGGACGACAGCAGCATGATGATGGCGCTGCGAATCTTGGGCGTATACGCCTTGACGATTTCGCGCGAACTTTCTGCCGACAGCTCGGTTTCCATTTCGACCTGCAGCATGCCACCCTGCTCGCCGCTGAGGTTGATCACGAAGGCGTCCATTTTTTCAAAGACGGGCAAGGTGCCTGGCGCGCCGAGTGCCGGACCGTCTTCGCCATTCTGGTTGTGCTTGTTCAAAAACAGATAACCCACTGCACCGGCCAGCAGGATCAGCACAGCCGCCAGCGCGGAGATGATGATCACCATCGTGCGCTTGTTGCCAGCCGGTTTCTGATTGGGAGCTGCCGTAGTTGCCTTGCTTTGTGCCATGTTTACGACCTTGATGTTGATGATGCTGTACAGACAGCGAGTTATTTTTCCAGATTTTCAGAGAAATTGCTGGATATTTTTTTCTTGCCCAACATTAACACAATGCTGTGACGTCCGCATGTGGTCAGGCGTAGATGCTCACGTCGCTACTCGGAATCGGCATATTCACCGCCACCGTATCCGCTGGCAAACCAGCGGCAATCAGCTCTTGGGCGGTGGCTGGGCGTCCATTTGCTTGTCCACCTTGTTGACCCTGTCCCTGGCCTGCCTGCCCTTGCTGGGCAAACTGTGATGCATCACGGGAATTCTGTCCCTGGCCAGACGACACCTGGGCATCCGCCAGGCGAATGCCGTTGTCAGCCAGCATGGCGCTCAGGCGGGGCAGGCCCTGCTCCAGCGCCTGACGGGTTTCGGCCACACCGGAAACAAACGACAGCTGGGCAGAACCATCATTACCCATTTTCAGCGAAATTTCCACCGGCCCCATATCAGGCGGGGTGACTTGCAGCTGGGCGGTTTCCAGCCGGCTGTTCATCATCACCACCACTTGCTGGCCCACGTCATCGGCCCACTGCGGCTGTCCCACCGGGGTTGGAATGGTGATCACATGTGCTGGCGCACCACGCTGGGCGCTGGGCACGGCCACTTGAATCTGCCGGCCATCGCTGGCCAGCGGAGCGGTACTGGTGGTGGCTTCGGCGACGGTTTCCTTGAGTGCCTGGGTAAAATCTGCCGCATCCTGGCGAGATTTTTGTCCGTTGGCGGCAAGTTCTGCCGCTGTTCTGGACGGCAATTCGGTGGCTACGGCCAGTTCAACACGCGGTTTTTGCTCAGCTGAGGTCAAGGCGGGGGGCTGCTGGCCGGTGGCCGGCGCGGGTGCGGTTGCCAGCTTGGGGTCCACCCAGGCGGCGCTGGTGTTGGTAGCAGCAGATTCTGTGTCGCTGGCTTCACTGGATGGCGCGGCCACGGTGGTGGTGCCTGGCACTTGGGCCAAGGCTGGTGACGTGGCGGCTTGCTCGGCATCGGCACTCACCAGCAGATCGGTAGAAACGCCTAGCTCAGGCTGGGTCGATCCTTCGGTCACGGCATCAGGATCGCGCGCCGGGGCGGGAATCCGGGCAGGCAAAGGCAGCAGGGCCGCCGCGCTCAGCATGGCGGCCAGATTGGTATCCGGGGTGGGGGTGGGGGTTGTTGCTTCCTGGGTGATTTCAGGGGTGTTTTTCAGGGCTTTCAGCTTGCGGGCCAGCGGTGACAGCGCGGCATCTTCGCTTTGCAAGGTGCTTTTGTTCAGCGTGTCACCCAGCAACGTGTCCAGTTCGCCCAGTTGTCCGCCCAGCAGGCTGGAAAACAGGTCGATGGCCCCCGCGTTTGCGCTGCCCGGCTGCTTGAACAAAGAGGTGGACGGCGTCGCCGTGGGTGCATTCGAGATAATTTTGATGGTCATTGCAAGCGCCCCTGAGGAAGGTTTTGGCGTAGCCAAGCAATTTGCATTCCAGATGATTTTTCACGTTCTGGACTTGGATTCCCGGAAAATCCGGGCGGCAAATTCATCCGTTTGTTTTTGCTCCCGTTTTGCTTCGCGCAAACGGGCTCGCATATCTTCCTGCTCCTGGAGTTTTTCCAGGGCTTTCAGTTTTTTTCGTGCCGCCTGCCAGGCGTCGGTTGCCTGCTGATAGGCATGCTGGCTGCTGTCCACTTCCTGGCGTTGTACGGCAATGGCTTCCTGCAAACGCTCGATAAACTTCTGATAATCCACCCACTGGCCGGCGGCCATGCCTTGTTCGCCCTGAGCAATTCGCCGATGCAGATAATCCGCCAGAAACTGCGCCAGCTGCTGCAGGCGCTGACGCGCTGTTTCCATACGCTGACGGGCGTAGTTCATCACTTGGGCGGCGTCATCACATTTTTCAGTGGCCAGGCGAATCAACAGCTGATACTTGCTGACGGCCATGCAAACTTCCTGACTCGTTGGTCCCCGCCACAGCGGGATTTAAGGTTTGGCAGCGTGCTGCCTGAATCACTGGAATGCCGGAAAGCCATGCCGGCATGGGTTAACGGTTCTCAGGATACTAACACATTGCCCAGCAGGAACTGGGTGTTGTCCAGATCGTAAGACTCGTCCATGGCCTGCATCAGGAAGGTTTCCATGGTCGGGTGCAAACGGATTGCCTCGTCCAGCATGCGGTCAGAGCCGGACACATAGGCCCCGACGTTGATCAGGTCGCGGTTGCGCTGGTAGCGCGAATACAGTTGCTTGAAATTCCGTGCGGTTTCCAGCTGCTGCTTGCTGACAATATCCACCATCACCCGGCTGATCGACTGTTCAATATCAATAGCCGGGTAGTGGCCAGATTCGGCCAGCAAGCGCGACAGCACAAAGTGACCATCCAGAATGGCCCGCGCCGAATCGGCAATCGGGTCTTGCTGGTCATCGCCTTCGGATAGCACGGTATAAAACCCGGTAATCGAGCCGCCATTGCCGCCATTGCCCGCCCGCTCAATCAGCTGTGGCAGTTTGGCAAATACCGACGGCGGGTAGCCCTTGGTGACTGGCGGTTCGCCAATCGCCAGGGCGATTTCCCGCTGTGCCATCGCATAGCGGGTGACTGAGTCCATCAGCAGTAGCACTGACAAACCCTGATCGCGAAAATATTCAGCCAGCGCGGTGGCATAGGCTGCGCCATGCAAACGCATCAGCGGCGGCGAATCAGCCGGGGCGGCCACCACCACCGAACGGGCCAGGCCTTCTTCGCTCAGAATGTTCTCGATGAAGTCCTTGACTTCACGGCCCCGTTCGCCAATCAGCCCAACCACCACCACGTCGGCCTTGGTGAACCGGGCCATCATTCCCAGCAGCACGCTCTTACCCACGCCAGAGCCGGCAAACAGGCCCAGCCGCTGGCCGCGTCCCACGGTCAGCAGGCCATTGATGGCCTTGACACCGACATCCAGCACATCACGCACCGGGGTTCGTCCCAGCGGATTGATCGGCTGGGCATACAGCGGGTAATAGGCATCGGGGTGAATCGGACCCAGGCCATCCAGGGGTCGTCCCAGCGAATCAAGAATGCGTCCAAGCAGGCTGGCCCCTACCGGCACCTGGCGGCCAAACGGGCCATTGGCATTCAGTGGAATCTGCTGGTGTTCGTATTGCGGGGGGTGATGGGAAATCAGCGCAGAAACCGGCGTGCCTGGCACCAGGCCATGCACATTGGTCACCGGCATCAGATACAGATTATCGCCGGAAAAACCCACCACTTCGGCTTCCACCCGATGATGTGGGTCGATTTCAATCACGCAGGCGCTGCCCACCGGCAAACGCAGGCCAACGGCTTCCATGACCATGCCGGTAACACGGGTCAACCGGCCTTTGGGTTGCCAGAGCACGGCTTCATCCAGGGTCTGCTCACAGGCCCCCAGATACGCCAGCCAGCGATCAAGCGCCGACATCGGCGTCGGCTCCCAGGGTGGCCAGCAGGGCTTTCCAGCGGGTCTGCAGGGTCAGGTCAAGGCTGGCAGACGGCATGTCCACCAGGCAACCGCCCTGCGTGATGCTGGCGTCTTCAACAAACTGCCACAGGGTATCCGGGGTTTGCGTCGGCAAGAATGTTCGCAGGGCGGCAATATCTGCCGGATGGGCGCGCACCGTGGCGCGGGCCACTTCGGTGGGAATCACTTGCAGGGCCTGCTTGATCACGGCCAGCACGGCATCAGGCTTGGTGGCGAGTTGGTCGTGCAGCAGTTTTTCCACGGCATTCACCGCCAGCTTGAGCAGCGCCGGGGCAATTTCCACTTCCAGTTCGCTCAGATTGGCCTGAAAGGCATCCTGCAACTGGGCAAAGGCTTGCACCTGCTGGTCGAATTGCTGCTGTGCCTGGTCAAATGCCTGTTGATGACCCGCTTCAGCGCCTCGCGCCAGACCTTCGGCGTGGCCGGCATCATAGCCTGCCTGATACGCTTCCTGGTGGATGGCTTCCAGCTCGGCCGCCGTTGGCCATTGCGGTGCAGGTTCTTCCGGGATGTCGGGTTCCGGCTCAGCGTCAGGTTCATCACTGGCATCATCCACGCCAGCATCAGCGTTTTCGCCGTCCAGGATCGGATCCGGTGCCAGCAACGCGGAAGCTTCATCGGCATCCACCTGCATTGAGGCGGGCAGCGACGGTTCAGCCGCTACCGCCGCCCTGGCCGCGGGGTCGTCCACGCCGGCTGCCGCCAGCAAGGCGCTCAGGTCCATGTTGGATGGCAAGGTGACCTTGGGCGCGATGGCAGCCGTCGTCCTGGCCAGGCGGGAGTTGGGTGTGCCTTGGCCAAACGAGGCAAATTGCAGGGTTTGCAGCTGCTGTCCCTGCAGGTCGCCAGCGGAAATGATTTTACTCGACAACGCCTTCTTCCCCGCTCTTGCCGGTCAGCACGATCTGACCATCGTCGGCGAGCTTGCGCACGATCTTGAGAATTTCCTTCTGTTCGGCTTCCACTTCGGACACCTTGACCGGGCCTTTGGCCTCGAAGTCGTCCTTGAGCATTTCTGCCGCCCGCGAAGACATGTTCTTGAAGATCTTGTCCTTGAGCTCCTGACTGGTGCCTTTGAGCGCGGTAATCAGCGACTCTGGCGAAATTTCGCGCAGGATTACCTGGATCGAACGGTTGTCCAGATCGCACAGGTTTTCGAACACGAACATCTTGTCCTGAATGCGTTGCGCCAGTTCCGGATCGTATTCGCGGATCGAGCCCAGCGCCGAGGCTTCGTAGGAACTGCCCATGAAGTTGAGGATTTCGGCAGTCATCTGCACGCCGCCAATGGCGCTCTTCTTCATCCGGTCCGAACCCGACAGCAGTTGGGTCAGCACGTCGTTCAACTCGCGGATCGCCTGCGGCTGCACGCCTTCCAGCGTGGCAATCCGCAGCAGCACGTCGTTGCGCAGCCGTTCGGAGAAATGCTGCATGATCGCGCTGGACTGATCGGGTTCGAGGTGAACCAGAATGGTCGAGATGATCTGCGGGTGTTCGTTGCGAATCAGGTCGGCAGCCGAGGACGGGTCCATCCACTTCAGGCTTTCGATACCCGAGTTGTCGTTGCCGGCAAAAATCTTGTCCAGCAGGTTGGAGGCCTTGTCTTCGCCCAGGGCTTCCACCAGCACCTGACGCAGGTATTCGTCAGCGGCACCAATCGAGGCGCGCATCTTGGCTTCGTCACGGAACAGCTGGATCGACGTGGCGATTTCATCAATGCTCAGATTGGTGATCTGGGTCATGTTGGTACTGATTTTCTGCACTTCTTTCGGGCCAAGGTATTTGAATACCTCGACCGCGTCCTGCTGTCCAATGCTGAACAGCAGGACTGCGCTACGGCGCACGCCGGCATCACTCATCGCTAATCCACTCCTTGATGATCTGGGCAGCCATACGCGGATCGTTGCGGATGATCTCGCGTGCAGCCTCAAGGTTGGCCGCGTATTCACGGCGCTGCAGTTCTACGTCGTCAACCACTTCGTCGCCTTCTTCACCAGTCAGCTCTTCGCCTTCGATAGCCGGGCCATCCGGGTATTCTTCTTCCGGCACTGGTGGGTTGATCACCTCGCGCACGATCGGACGGATGATGCCGAAGATCAGGTAGAGCAGCACCAGCAGCAGCAGGCCCCATTTGGCGATGTCAAAGATATTTTCGGTGACAAAGTCGATGGCGCGCTGTTCCAGCGCCGGGCGGGCGGTGTTGTCGGCAAAGGCGGCGTTAACCACGTTCAGGGTGTCACCCCGCGTCGGGTTATACCCCATGGCTTCCTTGACCAGATTGTTGATCTGGCCCAGCTCCTGCTGGGTCAGCGGAACAAACTTGCTCTCGCCATTGTTGTCGACTTTTTTCTTGTAGTTCACCACCACGGCAGCCGACACCCGCTTGATTGCCCCCACCGGCAGCTTGGTGTGCTGGATGGTGCGGTCCACTTCGTAGTTGACCGTGGAGTCTTTCTTGCTGGATTTGTCTGGTGCAGCCTGACCGTTGGCGGTGATCCCGGCTTGCGTGCCCGGCGGCAGGGTAATTGGCGCAGCAGCAGCATTGGGAGGCTGGTTGGACAAGGCACCCGGCACGCCCCCTGGGCCAATCGGTTCGCGCTCGGTGCTTTCGTGCATCTGCTGGCTGCGGATGGCGGCGGCATTGGGCGGCGAATTGGGGGTGTAGTTTTCCGAGGTTTGCTCACGCTGGGCGAAATCCAGCTCGGCGGTCACTTCGGCGCGGGCGTTGCCCTTGCCAAAGATTGGCTCAAGGATGGTTTCGATGCGCTTGATGTAAGTTTGTTCGATTTCCTTGACGTAGGTCAGCTGGCGCTGGTCCAGACCATTCTGGTTTTGCTGGTTCAGCTCACCCATCGACGACAGCAGATTGCCTTCCTGGTCGACAATGGTGATGTTGCGTGGCGGCAGCCCAGGTACGGCAGACGATACCAGATTCATGATGCCGTGAATCTGGGTGGCGTCAATCAGGCGGCCAGGGTTGAGGTTAAGCACCACCGATGCCGTAGGTTTTTGCTGTTCGCGCAGAAAAACACTGTTTTTGGGGATGGCCAGGTGCACCCGGGCCGCTTCCACCGTGCTCAGCGCCTGAATGGTGCGCGCCAGTTCGCCTTCCACCGAGCGCTGGTAGTTCACCTGTTCGGCAAACTGACTGATGCCGAACTTCTGGTTGTCCATCAATTCGAAACCCACGCCGCTGGCCTTGGGCAGGCCTTGCGAGGCGAGCTTTAGCCGGGTTTCGTATACTTTCTCGGCGGGCACGGCAATCGTGCCCCCCGGAGAAAGCTCGTAGGGAACGTTCATCTGCTGCAATGCAGTGGTGATCTGCCCGCCGTCCTTGTCAGACACATTGCTGAACAGGACTTTCCAGGTGGGTTCACGCATCCACAGTGCGGTGCCAATGACCAGGGCGGCAATCGCGGCTAAACCCACGTAGAGCAGGGTGCGTTTGTTTGTCGGGAGTTCCCGGAAACGCTCCATGCTTTCACGCACGCGATTCTGTCTCAGGTTATTGCCTTGTTCTGCAATCTCTGCCATAAAAATCTACATGTAGTTGCCACCCGCTAAGGGCAGAAAAGCCACCGTGTCTGCTGCCGGAAAAACCGGTGCTTACACCTGCGTGTTCATGATTTCCTGGTAAGCCGTGACCAGCTTGTTCCGCACCTGAACCATGGTCTGGAACGACAGGCTTGCCTTCTGCAACGAAATCATCACGTCGTGCAGATTCACGTTTTCGTCACCCAGCTCGAAACGTTTTTGCAGGTCTTGCGAGGTTTGCTGAACCGTATTGACTTGCTCGATCGACGAGCGCAGCACTTCCGCAAAGTCTACGCCAGGCGGTATGGCGGCAGCAGGGTCTGGCGCGCGTCCGGAAGCCAGGGCCGAAACGCCGCGCATTTCACCTAAAACCTGATCAATGCCTTGTACAGACATGCTGTTCTCCTGACATTTGATGAGCCGGCAGGGGTTCTGCCGGAGATTGTTCTTGCGCTCCGGATGGAGCGGTGTCTTCTTCGCGGTAACGCTGTAATTTGTAGCGCAAGGTCCGTTCGCTGATGCCCAGTTTCTCGGCGGCCAACTTGCGCACCCCGTTGACGGTAGCCAGCGTATCAAGGATATGCCGCTTTTCCAACAGGTGCATGCTCATATCGTCTTCTGTTGGCGCTGCAGCCCCTTCGCTTTCGCCCGGCGTGGCGTCCGGGGCAGTGCATTCCGGAGGTGACAGAACCTGAAGCATCAGGTCCTGCGGGAGGATGCTTTCTCCACAAGAGAGGATCAATGCCCGTTGCATGACATTTTCCAGCTCACGGATGTTACCGTTCCACTGGTAACCCGTCAAATGCTCGATAGCTGCTGCCGATAGTGCGGGCACCGGGTGTTTTTTGTGTGTCGGGGCATATTTTTCCAGAAAATGCTGCGCCAGCGGCACGATATCACCCTTTCTCTGGCGTAAAGGCGGAATCGTTAGCGGGAACACGTTGATCCGGAAATACAGATCCTCGCGGAATGTGCCTTTCCTGACCTCATCCGCCAAAACCCGGTTGGTGGTGCAGATCACCCGCACATCCAGCTTCAGTGTGCGTGTTCCGCCCACCCGCTCCAGTTCGCGCTCCTGCAGCACCCGCAGTAATTTGGCCTGCAGCGCCAGCGGCATTTCCGAAACTTCGTCCAGCAACAGGGTGCCGCCCTGCGCTTGCTCAAACTTGCCGGCAAAACTGGTGCTGGCACCGGTGAAGGCCCCCTTTTCGTGGCCGAACAGGGTGGACTCCAGCAGGTTTTCCGGAATCGCCGCACAGTTGACCGCCACAAACGGTGCATCCGCGCGCATGGAATGCCGATGCAGGAAGCGTGCCACAACCTCCTTGCCCACTCCGCTTTCACCATTGAGCAGCACGGTGGCGTCAGTCACCGCCACCCGGCTGGCCAGACGCAACACCTCCTGCATGCTGGCATCCTGCGCCACCATATCCGGCTCGGCCCGGCTGCGCGGCTTGAGAATGTGGCGCTCTACTTCGGTAATCAGTCCATCCGGCTCAAATGGTTTGAGCAGATAGTGTGATGCACCGTTGCGCAGCAACTCGATGGCGCGCTCGATCACGCCGTAGGCGGTCATCAGAATGAATGGGATGCCAGGGTGGCGGCTGCGCAGCTCGGCAAACAGCTGATAGCCATCCATGGGCTGCATCTGCGCATCCGACAGCACCAGGCCCACCAGCTCGCGCTTCAGGCACGCCAGCGCCTGGTGGCCATCTGCGGCCTCCAGCGTGGCGTAGCCGGCCAGGCTCAGGGTATCAATTATCGCTTCACGCAGGTCGGCATCGTCTTCAACGACCAGCACCGGCAGTGCGTGGCGAGCTTCATCGCGCATGCAGAAGGTCTCCGTCCACTCGAATGAACCGGCCCAAGCCGGAGAATTACGTAAGTTTACTTAATGCGGCGGCCAAGTGGTACGCTTTTCACATAATGCGATCAAACGTGAGGCAATATTGGTCAATGGCAGCACTTCGTTTACCCCGCCCAGGGCAATCGATTCCTTGGGCATGCCAAACACCACGCAGCTGGCTTCATCTTGGGCCAGATTATAGCCGCCGCATTGTTTCATTTCCGCCATGCCGCGCGCGCCGTCACGACCCATGCCCGTCAGGATTACGCCAATCGCCGCACGTCCCAGCACATTGGCCGCAGAACGGAACAAGACATCCACTGAAGGCCGATGTCGATTCACCTCTGGCGCGTCCGACAGGCGCAGGCTCAGCCCACCGCCTGATGCGGTAATCAGCACATGTGAATGACCAGGGGCAATATACACCGTCCCTGCCTTGAGCACATCGCCCTGTTCGGCCTCTTTGACTCGCAAGGCCGCCAGCGTGTCCAGCCGGCTGGCAAACGAGCGGGTGAACATTTCCGGCATATGCTGTACCACCACAATCGGCGGCATGCTCACCGGCAGCTGGCACAACAGGGTTTTCAGTGCCTCGGTGCCACCGGTGGACGCGCCCACCACCACCACGGTGCCACTGGCCCGGCGTTCGCCAGGCTGAAACGGCAGCACGATATCGGCGGTGTGGCTGGGGGTCAGGGTAAAACTGGCCGGCAGGCGGGGAGAAGAAGCCGTCATAAGGGCAATCCTTGGCGCCAGTTGCGTAAAAATACTGTCAGCGCGGCGCTGTCCAGTGGTTTGCTGATCCAGTAGCCCTGCACATGGTCACAGCCATGCTGACGCAGAAACTGCCATTGCTCGGGGGTTTCCACCCCTTCGGCCACCACTTCCAGGCGCAGATTGTGGCCCAGATGAATGATTGCCGTGGTAATTGCGGCATCGTCCTGGTTGCTGGCGATATCGCAGACAAACGATCGATCAATCTTCAGGCGATCAATCGGAAACCGCTTCAGATAAGACAGGCTGGAATACCCGGTCCCAAAGTCATCAATCGACAAAATCAACCCCATCTCTTTCAATTCACGCAGGCTGGCAATCACCTGATCCGCTTCACCCATCACCAGGCTTTCCGTCACTTCCAGCTCCAGTCGCTGCGGCGGCAGGCCACTGAGGGCCAGCGCGCGGGACACGCAATCCTTGACCCCGGCGCGGAACTGATGGGCCGATAGATTCACCGCCACCGGCACATCGGTCAGGCCTTCGCGCTGCCAGCGCTGGGCTTCCTGACAGGCTTCCAGCATCACCCATTCGCCAATCGCAACAATCATGCCGGTATCTTCCGCCACCGGAATGAACTTGCTGGGTGCCACCAGCCCCAGGGTAGGATGCTGCCAGCGAATCAGCGCCTCCATCCCCACCAGCTGGCCGGTGGCCATATTGATCTGCGGCTGGTAATGCAGGCAAAACTCATGGCGCGACAAGGCACGGCGCAGGCTGTGCTCCAGCTGCAGGAACTCGCTGGCGCGGAGATTCAGCGCCTCGGTAAAAAACTGCACATTATTGCGGCCTTGCGATTTGGCGTGGTACAGCGCCGCATCGGCATGTTGCAGCAGGGTGTCGGCATTGCCGCCATCCTGGGGAAACACGCTGATCCCGATGGATACGGTGGGGGCCAACTCGGTGCCGGCCACCCACAGTGGCTGCAGCAAGGCGTCCTGAATCAGTGCGGCGCGGCGGGCCAGCTCGGTGGGCTGGTCGATGCCGGTCAGCACCAGCACAAATTCGTCACTGCCATAGCGGCACAGCAAGTCCTCGCGGCCCAGCCCGGTGTGCAAGCGGGCGGCCACCTGGCGCAGCAGCTCGTCTCCGGCCTGATGGCCCAGGGTGTCGTTGATGTTCTTGAAGCGGTCAAGGTCGATGAACAGCACCCCCAGGCCGCGATGGGTGTAGCGATGCCCGTTCAGCATATCTGGAAGGCATTGCTGGAGCAAGACCCGGTTGGGCAAATCCGTCAGGCTGTCAAAGTGCACCAGTTGATGCACGCGCGCTTCTGCTTCCTTGCGCGCCGAAATATCGGCAAACATACCAATATAATAGCTGATATGCCCATCGGTTTCGCGCACGGTGGTCAGCGATGCCCATTGCGGGTAGTTTTCCCCCTGGCTGTTGACGCCCCACAGCTCGCCATGCCAGCCGCCTTCCTGCTCGGCAGTGCGCCACAGCTGCTGATAAAATGCTTCGTCGTGGTGAGGTGAGGTCAGGCAGCGCACCGGCTGGCCCAGCACACTGTCGGCGCGCAGGCCGGTCATTCGGCAAAACGCCGGGTTGACTGCCACCAGCCGGCGCTTGGCGTCGGCAATGAACACCCCTTCCCGGCTGCATTCAAACACCGTGGCGGCCAGCTTGAGTTGATCCTGCGCCGCCTTGCTGGCGGTGACATCCTGAATCGAGCCAAACACCCGCACCACCCCACGTCGGGCGCTATGCTCACTGCGCCCTTGCAGATACAGCACCCGGTCGGGCACCCGTGTGTTGCCAGCCAGGTCCAGCTCCAGCTCAAACTCGGACAGCGTGCCGGCCATGGCCGCCTGCAACTGGCGGCTCAGTTGTTCGGCCTGTTGAGCCGGCAGACGCGCCTGCAACGCGTCAAATGACGGTGCCTGCTGGTCACGAGCCAACCCAAGCAGGGCAAACATTTCTTCCGTCCAGAACACCTCATGGCGCAGGCTGTCGATTTCCCAGCCACCCACCTGGGCCGCGCGCTGGGTTTGCGCCATCAGCAAGGACTGACGGGCAGAATCGGTCATGTCGCGCACGGTAATCACCACCCCGTGCGAGGGGTCGCCAGGCTGGCCACACGGGTCGTAACGCACATCGACATACCGCCGGCCCTGTGCCGGGTACACCATCCAGCGCTGAAAATGCAACGCTTCGCCGGCCAGCGCCCGCTGCAGCCCGTCGCGCATGCTTTCCACAAACAGGGTCTGGCCAAACACTTCGGCAATGCTGCGCCCCACCACCTGCTCCGGGCGCAGGCCAAAGCGGCTGCTCATCGCCTGGTTGGCCAGCACAATCACCAGATTGGCATCGATAAACGACATGGCGTCCGAGCTGCTGGCCACCAGATGTTCATGCCGCTGCAACATGGCTTCGGTTTGCTTGCGCGCCGAAATATCACTGAGCACTCCCAGCATGTGCTGGGGCACGCCATGCGCGTCGCGCTCAATCAGCAAGCCGCGAATCAGCACCCAGCGATAGTGGCCCTGGTCGGTGCGCAGCCGGTATTCATGGCGCAACCGCCCGGTTTTGGAGCGCCAGCAGGCGTCCAGCGCGTGGCGCAGGCCGGCGCGGTCTTCGGGGTGTACCCGTTCGCGCAGGGCCTCCCAGGGGTCGGATGGCAGCGCGCTCAGTTCCAGCAAGGTACCCAGCTGGGCAGAACAGCGCAGCTGGCGGGTAGGCAGCCGGCACTCGAACAGCACATCGCCCACCGCCCGTTGCCAGTCGGCCTGCGCCAGCCCCAATGGCCAGTTGCTGGCCTGTGCATCGTCATCGGCGTCTTCGTCCCAAAGCGCTGGCGGGCTGTCAGTGTGCATCTGTGCCCCCTGGCGTGCCGCGCTGTGCCGCTTGATTGCTGGGACACAGCTGCGCCAGCATGGCCGCCATCGCCTGTTCCAGCAGGTGGATCATGTCGACAAACCCTTCTGGCCCGCCGTAATACGGATCGGGCACGTCCTGCCCCTCCAGCCAGGCGCACATCAGCTGCAGTTTGTGCTGATGGTCTGCCGGGCAGCGGCGTTGCAGCTCGGCCAGGTTTTGCCGGTCGGCTACGATAATCCAGTCAAAACGGGCAAAGTCGATCGCGTTCACCTGGCGCGCGCGCAAGGCGGTCAGGTCGTAACCGGCCTGTCTGGCGCTGGCGATGGCGCGCGGGTCGGGGGCTTCCCCAACGTGGTAAGCGTGCGTGCCAGCAGAGTCCAGCGTCACCCGTCCGCCCAGGCCACGGGCGTGCGCCTGAGCGCGGGCAATGGCTTCGGCGGTGGGTGAGCGGCAGATATTCCCCATGCAGACCAGCAGGATTTGGGTGGGCGGATGGCGCGATGACATGAAGGTTCCTTGCCGTGCAAACGGCGTATGCCATACTGGGGCATGGCAGGTAAAACTGATGCTTATTAACTATAGTACACAAAATAAAATATCATGGTCATAATTTAGTCATCCCAAAAGCGCGGCTCAGCCAGCGTGGCCTCCAGCGCCGCCACCGTGGTGAGCTGACGTACCTGCTGCAACAAAGGCTGTGCCGCCGGAAATACCCGGCTGACCAGCGCCAGCCATTGCTTGAGCCGTGCCTGGGGATACTGGCTGTCGGCCCGATGGCATAACAGCTGAAAAAACTGCTGTGCCACCGGCTGCATCTGCGACCAGTTGCGTGCTTGATACGGCAGCCCCCGTTGCTGGCAGGCAATTTGCCAGGCCAGGTCGGGGCGCGCCACCAACCCACGGCCAATCATGATATCGGCGCTGCCGCTGGCCTGACGGCAGGCCAGGGCATCCTCCAGCGACCAGATTTCACCATTGGCCACCACATTGATCGCTACCGCCTGACGGATGCGGGCAATCCATGGCCAGTGCGCCGGCGGGCGATAACCTTCCAGTTTGGTGCGCGCATGCACCACCAGCTCTGCCGCGCCACCCTCGGCCAGCGCGCGGGCGCAGTCCAGCGTCAGTGAGGTGTCGTCGTAGCCCAGTCGCATTTTGGCGGTGACCGGCACCCCGGCGGGCACGGCTTCCCTGACGGCCCGGACAATCTGCTGCAAGCGTGCCGGTTCACGCAACAGCACCGCGCCACCGCAATGACGATTGACCGTGGGAGCAGGGCAGCCAAAGTTCAGATCCACTGCCAGCGCACCCAGTTCCGCTGCCCGGGCGGCATTGTCCGCCAGGCAGGCGGGATCAGACCCCAGTAGCTGTACGCTGACCGGCACGCCAACCGCCGTGCGTCCGCCCTGCAGTAATTCCGGGCAGAGTCGATAAAAGGTTTTGCTGGGCAGCAGATGGCTGGTAACCCGGACAAACTCGGTGACACACTGGTCGATGCCGCCCATGCTGGTCAGCAGTTCGCGCATCAGGTCGTCGACCAGCCCCTCCATCGGGGCCAACAGGATTCTCATGGCAACATTCCAGGCCGCGTTGCCGGGCCAATAACCGAACGGGCGATTGTACCCGCGCCCTCAGCGAATACCGACAGCCCGCATGCAGATTTTTTACATTGACCATTTTTCCTTGCCCCTGCCGCCCGGCCATCGTTTTCCGATGGAAAAATACGCGCTGTTGCGCCAGGCCGTGGCCGAATTTGCCCAGCCCCTGCTGGCCGAACCAGACGCTGCCAGCGCTATTGAACTGGCATTGGCGCATGATCCCGACTATATCAGTCAGGTATTCAGCGGCACTCTCAGCGCAGCTGCCCAGCGTGAAATCGGTTTTCCCTGGTCGGCTGCGCTGGTGGAGCGCAGCCGCCGCTCGGTGGGGGCCACCATTGCCGCCTGTCGCAGCGCCTTGTGGAGCGGCTGCGGTGTCAATCTGGCCGGCGGTACGCACCACGCCAGCCGGCAGACCGGCAGCGGGTTTTGCGTGTTCAACGATCTGGTGGTGGCATTGCGGCTGATGCAGCAGGAAGGACGGATCCGCCGTGGGCTGGTGATTGACCTGGACGTGCATCAGGGCAATGGCACGGCGGCGCTGTGCCAGGACGATCCGAGTATTTACACATTCTCCATGCATGGTGCCGGCAACTTTCCGTTTCGCAAGGTGGCCAGCGATTGGGATATCGAATTGCCTGACCATACCGGTGATAGCCCTTATCTGGCGGCTTTGTCAGCTGCCCTGCCAGCATTATTTGCCCAGGCTCGCCCGGATTTGGTGATCTATCTGGCTGGCGCGGATCCTTTGGCTGCCGATCGCTTGGGCAAACTCAGTCTGAGCGCCGACGGGCTGGCGCAACGCGACCGGCTGGTGCTGGATGCGTGCGCGCAGCACGCCATGCCGGTGGCGTTATGTATGGGGGGCGGCTATGCCCAACCAATCAGCGCCAGTGTGGCGGTGCAGACGGAAACCGTGCGGGAAACCTGCCGCCGTTATGCGCATTCGAGGTGATTGGGATTTTTTTGCAAAAAAAGCTGGAAATTTTTGCTTAAACCCCATATACCGTACTCAGTAGCTGCATTAAGTATTTCTACGTACAGGACCTGATGATGATATCTGCTCCGGCAGTGACCCTGAGCCAAGCCACGTTGGCAGGCGGATGTTTCTGGTGTCTGGAGGCGGTGTTTACCCGCTTGCGCGGCGTTCATGACGTGCGCTCGGGTTACATCGGCGGCCATACCCAGAATCCCACCTACCCGGATATTTGCCAGGGTGATACTGGCCATGCCGAGGCAGTGCAGATTGTCTTTGACGCAAACATCATTGATTTCAGTATGTTGCTTGAGGTGTTCTTTGCCACGCATGACCCTACCACCTTAAACCGGCAGGGTCATGACGTTGGCAGTCAATACCGCTCAGCCGTGTTTTACCACGATGCCCGGCAACGGGAAGCCGCCCATCAGGCCATTGCCAGCCTGACTGAAAACGGTGTGTGGCCTGACCCGGTGGTGACGCAGGTGGTTGAGGCTGGGGTGTTTTACCCGGCAGAAATGACGCACTACCGCTACTTTGATCGCCATCCGCAGCAGCCTTACTGCATGGCGGTGGTTGGACCAAAAGTTGCAAAATTACAACAGTATTTTATCCACGCGATTCGCACGGAAGGATAACCGACACACAGAGCGACTGTGTTGTGGCGTCAGCTCTGCAGCCTTAGCGGCTGTCAGCGGGCGTTAAAATAAATTGCCAGTGGGGCTTCCCCAGGCAAGGCACATCGGGTATGATGGTAAGTTCTATGGCGGGTCTCCCCGCATTGCAAGGTGGTGAACCTGGTCAGGTCCGGAAGGAAGCAGCCACAGCCGCTTATTGCAAGTGCCGGGGGTCAGGCTCGCCACCTTCCCCTCTTGTATTCCCCGAAACGTGCGTATGCCTGAATACGACACGCTTTTGCGCGTTAACGAAACTTTTCGTCGCATTCCGTTGTCGTCATCTTCCCCGCTGGTTAAAATATTAAGTGGAAGTACGTAGTTGTGGAAACTTCCAGCTAAAAATACAGTCAAGCTCACTATGTGTTTGGAATTTTTCCAAATCTGACTTATAACCTGAGTACGGGGCGTACGCTACCAACGACGAGAGGAAATGTTATGAAACTGTTTGAAAAAATCCCGAACCCACGGGAAATCCGCCGCAAGCTGGGCCTGAACCAGCAAGAATTCTGGAGCAAGATCGGGGTAACCCAATCGGGTGGCTCCCGCTACGAATCGGGCCGCAACATGCCCAAGCCGGTTCGTGAACTGCTCCGTCTGGTGCATATCGAGCAGGTGGATCTGTCCAAGGTCAAGCGCGAAGATTTTGAAATCATCGAGTATCTCAAGGACACCCATCCGGATCTGTACAAGAGCCTGCGTAAAGCCGTCAAGGCCCAGGCCGACATGCAATCCGACGCTGTCACCTCGGCTTGAGCCGGCATGGTGCCGGAGAGGGGTTGCGCAGTTGACTGGCCGGAGCCCGCAGCCCGGCATGGCTATCCTGTCATGCCAGACTGTTGCACACCGCCCAGCAATAGCAGGCCATCATCAGCACCCAACGCCTGACTTCAGCCCGCACACGTCACGCACTGCGCATATTCAGGGGCAAAACGGAGAGCAGCCAAGCTTGTTTTTCGTGCTGAGTATTGCCAGCGCATGATTGAATGCGCAATGGCCTGTGATTCGATGACATCTTCCTTGCCCGGTTGGCCCCGTGGCCAGGCAGATGATCCAGCGGACACAGGCCATTGTGCGTTTATCATGCCACCCAGACGATACCGTCTGCAGCAGGCTGCGCCATGCCACCCCTGCAAACCGGATGCTTGCCGCTCAAATCGACGGCATAGCAACTGTCTCAGTCACCGGACCGGTTTCATTCGAGCGCACCAGCATCACCGGCACCGAGGCTTTTTTCATGATGCCTTCAGCCACACTGCCCATCAGCAGATGCATCAGCCCGGAAAACCCGTGAGTGCCCATCACAATCAGTTCGGCATGCTCGGCCTCTGCTTCCTGCACCAGCACCTCGGCCATTTTGTCGCCCCAGCTTTCCAGCAGGGTGGCATTGCACGGCAGGCCGGCGGCTTCCACCAGCGATGACGAGGCATTCAACACCGCTTCCCCGGTGGCCTTGATATTGCTCTGTAGTTCAGACGCATCGAGAAACTCGGTGCCGCCCCAGCCAAACTGGGCCAAATCCACCACATGGGCCAGCAACAGGGTAGCCCCGGTGTGCTTGGCCAGACGCATGGCTTCTTCCAGTGCCCGACGCGACGTGCTGCTGTCGTCAACCGGGACAAAAATCCGTTGATACATGGCTCACTCCTTGAAAATGGCATGCTGCGCCCACAGAACAGGCCACGCCCGCCACAGCGGCCAGATTGTGCCAGACCCCTGTGCAGCATGGATGAAACCCTTTCATCGCATGCAAACGCCACAGAACAGGCTTTCAGTCTAGCAAAGCCAGCCCTTGGCCTGTTGATTTAACACAAGGCCACGCATACACTCGATCGTATTTTCCACCCTGACTGGAGTTCACCTTGGCCCGTGTCAAGCTGACCCTGCCGGACGCCTGCCACTTCCAGACTGAAGTGGCTGTGCGGATCGGCGACATCAATTATGGCGGCCACCTTGGCAATGATGCCGTGTTGTCGCTCGCCCATGAAGCGCGCCTGCAATACTTTAAATCGCTGGGCTACAGCGAAATCGACATTGAAGGCGTGGGCATTGTGCTGGCCGACGCCGTGGTGGTGTACCGCGCCGAGGCCTTTCATGGTGAACAACTGACCGTGCGCATCGCCCTGGGCGACTTCAATCCCTACGGCTTTGACATGTTCTACCAGCTGGACAATCAGGCTGGTGGAAAAGAAATTGCCCGCATCAAGACCGGTATTGTGTTTTTTGACTACCAAACCCGTAAAATTGCCCCTATTCCGTCGCGTTTTCTTGAGCGCGCCGGCTTGACCGAACTGGCTGTCCCAAAGGAATCTGCATGAAAAACTACGCCCCCAACAGCCCGCAGGCGATTGCCCGCATCCTGTGTATGTTCATGATGGGAGACGGGGTGATGGACCCGCGTGAACTGGACAGCTTTGAGCGTCTGAGCCTGTTTTCCCTGCTCAACCTGGAACGCAAGCAGTTCCTGACCATTTTTCACGACTACTGCAACGACATCAGCGATGAAGCCGAGCCCGATGGCAGCATCCACCTGATCGACCGCGCCCGCGCCGACCTGCTGCTGGACGAAGTGAGCGACCCGCAAAAACGCCTGCTCACCTGCGCCATCGCGCTTGACCTGTGCAAGGCCGACGACACCATCAGCGAGCCGGAAATGGCCCTGCTGCAATACATGATGGCCAAATGGCACATCACCCTGGATACTCTGGAAGAAGAATTCATTCGGCAATAACCCATGCATACCCTGTTTAGCGGCACCGAACACTATGTGGCCACCGATGACCTGATGATGGCGGTCAATGCGGCCATCACCCTGCAACGCCCGCTGCTGGTCAAGGGCGAGCCAGGCACCGGCAAAACCATGCTGGCCGAAGAAGTGGCCAGGGCGCTGGGACGAGAACTGATTGTCTGGCCAATCAAATCCACCAGCAAGGCTCAGCAGGGCCTGTACGAGTACGACGCCGTGTCCCGCCTGCGTGACGCCCAGCTGGGCGACAGCCGCAGCCGCGACGTGGGCGAGTACATCATCAAGGGCAAGCTGTGGGAAGCATTCGACGCCGACCAGGCACCGGTGCTGCTGATCGACGAAATCGACAAGGCCGACATCGAGTTTCCCAACGACCTGCTGCGCGAACTCGACCAGATGGAGTTTTACGTCTACGAAACCCGCCAGCAGGTGCGCGCCCGCCAGCGACCGATCATCCTGATTACCAGCAATAACGAAAAAGAACTGCCCGACGCCTTTTTGCGCCGCTGCTTTTTTCACTACATCCGCTTTCCCGACGCCGACACCCTGCGCCAGATCATCCAGGTACATTACCCCGACCTGCGCGAGCAACTGATTGCCGAAGCGCTGGAAGTGTTTCTGGCCGTGCGCGAATTGCCCGGCCTGAAGAAAAAACCCTCCACCTCGGAACTGCTCGACTGGCTGCGCCTGCTGGCCGACGAACGTCTGACCCCCGGCAGCGCCCCGCTGGCGGCCAGCCTGGCCGGCAGCAGCGCGCCGCCACACGCGGGTGCCCTGCTGAAAAACGAGCAGGACCAGCATCTGCTCGACCGCTTGATCGGGCTGATGAAAAACCGTCGTTAACACAGCACCAAGCAACCCGGCTCAGCTTGCGCACACGGCCCTGGCGGCGATTTCACTGACCCTGAATCGCCGCCAGGGCCGTTGTCGTGGAGGGTTGGTCAGCGCTCAATACAGCACCGTCACCTTGGCTGACACTGCCTCAGCCTGGCAAGCCAGTGTCCAGCCCTCGGCCAGTTCGGCAGTACTCAGCGCACCATTTTCCCGCAGCCGTACCTGCCCGGAAGTCACCCGGCACTTGCATGCCCCACACGCCCCTGAGCGGCAGGCGCTGGGCGGCTGCAGACCATGCTGCTCCATGGCCGTCAGCAATACCTCTCCAGCTGCCACTGGCAACTGGTGGGTGTGGCCATCCAGCGTCACCTGCAGTGTGCTGGCTACGCCACCAGGGGTGGGAGTGCCAACCTGGGCAGGCTGAAACTGCTCCTGATAAATCCGGCTGGCCGGCATGCCAGCCGCCAGCAAGGCACGCGCCAGTTCAGCCATCAGCGCCTGTGGGCCGCACAGCATGGCGTTGGCGTGCGTCCAGCCCTGCACCCGAGGCAGCAGCGCCAGGCGGTCCAGCCGGCCATCCTGTGTATCCAGATGCCAGTGTACCGACAGCCGCTGTGGGTAGTCGCGCTGCAACTGGGCAATTTCCCTGGCAAAAATCACCGCATCGGCCTGGCGATTGGCGTAAATCAGCCGGATGTTTGCCTGGCCGTCATGCAAGGCGGCGCGCAGAATCGAATACACCGGGGTGATGCCGCTGCCTGCGGCAATCAGCAGCAGATCATGTGCCAGCGACGGGGCCACAAACTGCCCTGCCGGTGCCCGCACGCGCAAGTGCTCTCCCGCTTGCAATTGGTCGTTCAACCAGTTTGACGCCTGGCCACCAGCCACCCGCTTGACGGTCAACTGCCAGTCCGCATCGTGCGGCGCGCTGGACAGCGAATAACAGCGCCACACTGGCGCTGACGCCAAGGGCACCGCCACGGTCAGAAACTGGCCAGGCAAAAATGTTGCTCCCTCTGCTTGTGCCGGTCGGCGCAAGCGGATATGGCAGACTTGGGCACGGGGGTCACGTTGTACTGCCAGCACCTGCAACGACATCAGCATTGGCGCTGCCAGCGGTGCTCGCGCCGCTTGCGGGCCGGACGATGTCGCGCTGGCGGCCTGCGCTGGCGTGCTACCGCGTACCAGCGCCCACGCCTGACGGCGGTTAAACAGCAGCAACCAGGCCAGATGCCCGCCCACCAAAGCCAGCGCGGCATTGGCCAGTGCCTCGTGAACTTCATCGCTCTCGCTCAACCAGCGGCTGAGGGTATGCGGGCTGAATTCGCCTCCCGAATCTGCCTGTGCGGCAGGAATCAGCCTGGCCATGCCATCAGACAGCGCGGCACGGTTGTCCACCAGGGTCAGCCCCAGCCCCAGCGTGGCAGCAAAGCCCAGCAAGGCACTCAGGGTAACCATCCGCCCCAGCGCCCCTACTGGCTTGCGCCAGGCCGGCCCCGATGGCCACAGGCGTGGAAACCCCCTGGCCTTGAACAGCGCCAGCAGCAGACGTAGCCCCAGTAACAGCAACAGGCCATAGCCCAGCCAGACATGCGCCAGCTCGGCATCTTCGCCGGTCAGATATGCGGCGGCAAACACCAGGGCCAGCACCCAGTGATAAAAACGAAAACGGGAAAACGGCTTCATGACAGATCAGCTCCTGCACAGTCAAGGTATCGCCATCAGCTTAAAGCGCTGAGCTTAACCGGGGATTAGCGGCGTCCACAAAGCACAAAATCCCTGAGTATCAAGAGGGTTAATCTACTGTTAAGTTTTCTCGACCAGGATAGCCAGACTGACTATGTACCAGGGAGTTTTCGATGAAGTGTTTCATTGTCATGGGATTACTGCTGTCGGCCAGCCTGGCCCAGGCCAACCCTGCCTTGCTGAAAGACTATGAACAGCAGGCGCGCCAAGCCAACCCAGCGTTTGCCGGGTTTGCTGCCGAACGTGGCAAGGCCTTGTATTTTCGTGAATCCAGTGCCAGCGGCAAGCCGATGCAGTGCGCCACCTGCCACAGCAGCGACCCGCGCCAGCCGGGCAAAACCCCCGCGTTTCGCCCGATTGAGCCGCTTGCCCCGGCAGTGACCCCCACCCGGTTTACCGACAGCAAGAAAGTGGAAAAATGGTTTCGCCGCAATTGTGATGATGTGCTGAAACGTGAATGCACCGCGCAGGAAAAAGGTGATTTCATCAGCTGGATCGTTACCGTGAAATAATCCCCGGCCCGCTGATTGCCCAACCTTTCATCCCGATTGATTCATGCATTCAAGAGCACACCATGACCTGGACACGCGCCCCGATATTCTTGCTGGCCATGACCCTGTGCAGCAGCCTGGCTTACGCCGATGATGATGACCACCACCATGGCTATGGCAAACGCCCGAAGCAGCTCAGCGTGGGCCAGGCACCTGCTGTGTGGAAAACCGAATGTGCCAGCTGCCATATGGCTTATCCACCCGGCCTGTTGCCCGCTGCGGCCTGGCAGCAGCAGATGGACACGCTGAAAAGCCATTACGGCAGCAATGCCACGCTGGATAAAAAAGACGAACAGGCGATTCGCACCTTTCTGGCGGCGGCATCGGCGGTAAACCGTTTGCCGCTGGAGCCATCGCGCAAGGCGGGCGAGCCGCCACGGATTACCACCACCACCTGGTTTGTCCGCAAGCACGACGAGGTGCGCGCTGAGGTATGGCGGCGTCAATCCGTTGGCAGTGCCGCCAACTGCCTGGCCTGCCACAGCGGCGCAGAAAAAGGGGATTTTGACGAGGACCGGGTCAAAATCCCGCGTTGAGCGGACTGGTCGAAGTCCGCACAAGCACAGAGGCCCCGACGCTCGCCGCGTCGGGGCCTCTGTGCCGTGAGCCTGGCACCCGCCTGGCGGGTGGCATGGCTTATACCTTGAACACAGGCAGTTTGGCCGCCACCGCCTGATTTTGCAGGCGCACATACTGCGGCAGGCCATTGGCAAACGGCGGAAAAGCTTCGCCCTGAATCAGCGGTGACAGGTAACGGCGGCAGGCGTCGGTGATATGGAAGCCATCGGCGCTGATAAACTCAGCCGGCATGAATTTTTCCACATTGGCCACGTCCTTCAGCTCGGCCACGCCGATATGCCAGGTATACGGGCTGTCGGCTTCGCGCACCACCGTCGGCATCACCGAATTGGCACCGTCAAGCGCCAGTTCCACCGCCTTCTGGCCCAGAGCATACGCCTGGTCTACGTCCACTTGCGAGGCAATATGGCGGGCAGCGCGCTGCAGGTAGTCGGCCACTGCCCAGTGATATTTGTAGCCCAGTTTTTCCTTGACCAGATTGGCCACCACCGGTGCCACCCCACCGAGCTGGGCATGGCCAAAGGCGTCTTTCAGCCCGGTTTCGGCCACAAAGCTGCCGTCCGGATTGCGGATGCCTTCCGACACGCCCACCACGCAGTAGCCGTATTCCTTGACGCAGGCGTCCACCTTGGCCAGGAAGGCGGTTTCGTCAAAACGCACTTCCGGGAACAACAGGATATGCGGCGGCTCGCCGGCAGCTTCGCTGGCCAGGCCACAGGCAGCGGTAATCCAGCCGGCGTGGCGGCCCATCACTTCGAGGATGAACACCTTGGTCGAGGTTTTGGCCATCGAGGCGACATCGTAGCCGGCTTCGCGGATCGAGGTGGCCACGTATTTGGCTACCGAGCCAAAGCCGGGGCAGCAATCGGTGATCGGCAGGTCGTTATCGACGGTTTTTGGCACATGGATGGCCTGGATCGGGTAGCCCAGGGTTTCCGACAGTTGCGACACTTTCAGGCAGGTGTCTGCCGAGTCGCCGCCGCCGTTGTAAAAGAAATAGCCAATATTGTGTGCCTTGAACACCTCAATCAACCGCTCGTATTCGGCCTTGTGGCTTTCCAGGCTTTTCAGCTTGTAGCGGCACGAGCCAAACGCACCGCCAGGGGTGTGCTTGAGCGCGGCGATATCGGCGTCGGATTCCTGGCTGGTGTCGATCAGGTCTTCGGTCAGCGCGCCAATAATGCCATTGCGGCCCGCATACACCGTGCCGATTTTGTCAGCATGGCGACGGGCGGTTTCAATTACCCCGGCTGCCGAGGCATTGATGACGGCGGTGACGCCACCGGATTGAGCGTAGAAAGCATTTTTCAAGGTCATGACAGAGCAGGCCCACAGGCAGTTCACAATCCGGCGATTGTAGCAAAAAGCCCCGCCGGGCAGGAGCCAGACGGGGCTTTTTGTGCCAGGCAGCACGCACTAAGGCGTACTGCGCAGACGAGAGGCGCGGAATCAGGCACCCAGTGCGCGGAACACCGCGTCGCGGATGCCATCCACCGAACCCACGCCCGGCACCTTGACATACTTCGGCGCAGTGGCGTCGCCGCTGGCGGCCATCTTGGAGTAATACCCCACCAGCACTTCGGTTTGTTCGTGGTACACGGCCAGACGCTTGAGCACGGTTTCTTCGCTGTCGTCATCGCGCTGGATCAGCGCTTCGCCGGTTTCGTCGTCCACGCCTTCCACCTTGGGCGGATTGAACTTGATGTGGTAGGTGCGGCCCGACCCCACATGCACGCGGCGGCCCGACATGCGTTCAACGATTTCGCTGTCCGGCACGTCGATTTCCACCACGTAGTCGATGGTCACGCCAGCGGCCTGCATGGCGTCAGCCTGCGGCAGGGTGCGCGGAAAACCGTCAAACAAAAAGCCGTTGGCGCAGTCCGGCTGGGCAATGCGGTCCTTGACCAGGCCGATGATGATTTCATCCGACACCAGACCACCGGCGTCCATGATCTTTTTGGCTTCCAGGCCCAGCGGGGTGCCGGCCTTGACGGCGGCGCGCAGCATGTCGCCAGTGGAAATTTGCGGAATGCCGAATTTATCTTTGATGAAATTGGCCTGGGTGCCCTTGCCGGCGCCCGGTGCGCCCAACAGAATCAGTTTCATTGAGTGAGACTCCACTTGTAGGATTGGCGGTCGTTATGATTATGAGTGAAACAGGGCGCGCACGCGGGCGAGGTCTTCTGGGGTGTCCACCCCGCCTGGCGGCGCCTGGTCAACCACGCCAACAGCGATGGCGTGGCCGTGCCACAGTACGCGCAATTGTTCCAGCGCTTCGATGGCTTCCAGCGCAGACGGTGCCAGTTCACGGTAGTGACGCAGAAAGCCGGCGCGGTAAGCATACATCCCGATATGGCGCAGAACGGGTAGATCTGGCGGCAGCGCGTCGGTGCGGTGGGCAAACGCGTCGCGGGCGTAGGGAATCGGAGCCCGACTAAAGTAAAGCGCATGACCGTGGCGGTCAAGCACCACTTTGACGATATTTGGATTAAACATGTCTGCCGCATCATGGATGGGATGCGCCAGCGTGGCCATCGGCGCTTCGCCAGCGGCCATCAGCGCGGCCAGCTGGTCGATCAGCGCCGGGTCGATCAGCGGTTCGTCGCCTTGCACATTCACCACGATGTCATCGTCGGCCAGCGCCAGCAGGTCGGCCATTTCTGCCAGCCGGTCGGTGCCGGACGGATGGTCGGTGGCGGTCAGCCGGGCGGCCACGCCATGTTCGGCGCAGGCGTGCAGGATACGCGCGTGGTCGGTGGCCACCACCACCTCGCGCGCGCCGCTTTTGGCCGCCTGCTGCGCCACGCGCACCACCATTGGCAGGCCGGCAATGTCGGCCAGCGGTTTGTCGGGCAGGCGGGTAGAGTGCAGCCGGGCCGGAATCACCACCCGAAAATCAGCCACCGCGCACCTCTTCGCTGGCCGGCAGTTCACGGGCGTCGCTTTCCAGCATCACCGGAATGCCATCGCGAATCGGGTAAGCCAGGCGGTCGGCCTTGCAGATCAGTTCCTGCGCGGGCTTGTCAAACACCAGCGGGCCTTTGCAGACCGGGCAGACCAGAATTTCAAGCAGCTTGCTGTCCATGGAGCAGTTCTTTCAGCGTGGAAACCAGCCAGTCGGCCAGTTCGGGGTCGAGCTGGGCGGTGACTGGCAAAACCCAGAGTTTACCATTATCGAGCGCTCGCCATTTAACCGCGTCCTTGCTGGTGATTACAATCGCATCAGCGTCGTCGGGCAGGTCGGCGGCGGTAAAGGCATGGTGATCGGCAAATGCCAGGCAGCGCGCTGGCGTCAGCCCCTGCTGGCGCAGGGTGGCAAAAAAGCGTTGTGGGTGGCCGATGCCAGCCAGCGCCACCAGCCGTTGTCCGGCAAATGCGGCAGCCTGGGCGGTCTGCTCAGGCTGGGCCAGCCGGTACAGCGCACCGGGCTGCAAATGCATATGAAAACAGCGCGGATGCACCGGCAACCCGGCTGGCCTTGTCTCGCCATTGATCACAATGGCGTCCACCTGCGCCAGCCGGCTGACCGGCTCGCGCAGCGGCCCGGCAGGCAGCAGCCGGCCCGTGCCAAAACCACGCCCGCCATCCACCACCGCCAGCTCGATGTCGCGTGCCAGTGCGTAGTGTTGCAGGCCATCGTCGGCCAGAATGACATTGACCTCGGGGTGGGCGGCCAGCAGCGCGCGCCCAGCCTCGCTGCGCCGGCGGCCAATCGCCACGGCAAAACCGGCCTGGGCGTAGAGCAGCGGCTCATCGCCCACCAGGGCCGGGCTGTCTTCGGCTCCGACTGACTGCGCCTGCCGCGCTGTGCCGCCATAACCCCGGCTGATCACGCCGGGGTGTAGCCCGGCAGCGTGCAGTTTAGCCAGCAGCGCCAGCGTCAATGGGGTTTTCCCCGCACCGCCAACATGGATATTGCCGACCACCACCACTGGCACTGGCAACTGCTCACGGCGCAGCAGGCCGCAGGCAAATGCGGCGCGACGCAGAGCCGCCAGCGCGGCAAACAGCCAGGATAGCGGAATGGTCCAGAGTGCCAGCCATGGGTCGCGCCGGCCATGCCAGAAGGCTTGCAGACGCTCAGAGAAGGTGTTGGGAGTATCGGACATAGTGTGAAATGGCAGCGCGGCAGATGCCTGGGTGCAGCGTGAGCGGAGCAGAAAAAACCGCCTGGCAAGGCACCTGTGTGCGATTTACCCAGCAGGCCAGGTGCATGAGATAAAGCAACCAGGCTGGGCTGGCCGCTTTATCCCGAAGGCTTACTGCGCTGCCGGTGCCTGTGTGGCGAAGGTCAGCTTGCTCAGGCTGGACTGGCGGGCGGCTTCCATCACCGACACCACCGCCTGATGCGGCGCCTTGCCATCGGCCTGAATCACCACCACCGGGTCGGCCTGGCTGCCAGCAGCGGCTTTCAGCGCGTCGGCCAGCGCCGGGCTGGCCACAGCCTGATCGTTTACCCGGTATTCACCGGCTGGATTGACCGCCACGCGGATTTCCAGTGGTTTTTCCAGTGGGGCATCGGCGCTGGCGGTGGGCAGGTTGATCTTGAGTTCGGCAAAGCGGTTGTAGGTGGTGGTGACCATCAGGAAAATCAGGATCACCAGCAGCAGGTCAATCAGCGGGATGAAGTTGATTTCCGGCTCTTCGCGCTTGCGGCCTCGGCTGAAGTTCATGCCGATCTCCTTAACGGTCGCGGTCGCCGTGGACCACGTCCACCAGATGAATGGCCTGCTGTTCCATGCCCACCAGCAGCGCATCCACCTTGGCGCGGAAATGGCGATAAAAGATCATGCTGGGAATCGCCACCACCAGGCCAAAGGCGGTGTTGTACAGCGCCACGGAAATACCGTGCGCCAGCTGCTGCGGGTTGGTGCCGGTCGGAGTGGTGGCACCGAACAGTTCGATCATGCCAATCACCGTGCCCAGCAGGCCCAGCAGCGGGGCCATGGCGGCAATGGTGCCCAACGTGGTCAGAAAGCGTTCCAGCTCATGGGCGACGGCGCGACCGGTTTCTTCAATCGCTTCTTTCATCACTTCACGGCTGGCGTGGTGGTTTTTCAGCCCGGCGGCCAGAATGCGCGCCAGCGGCGCGCCATTGGCCAACTGTTCGGCCAGGCTGCGCGATTCGCCGGCCTGCAGCCGGGTGAGCACGTCTTCCAGCAAACCGGCAGGGGCAACCAGGCTTTGCCGCAGACTGTAAAAGCGCTCGAAGATGATGGCCAGCGACAGCACCGATGCCAGAATGATGGTCCAGATTGGCCAGCCGGCCGCTTCGATGATCGACAACACGCAAGACCCCTTTGAAGTGCGTAGACAGTACAATCTTCTTACTCTACGCTAAGGTTTTGCTTGCGGCAACCCAGTTGACGCAATTGCCCTGCCCGACACGGTGCCGATAGGCCCATGTGCAGATAAACAAATGGTTTTTCAGGGTTTTTTCCAGCCATCCACATAATCTGTGGATAACCATGTGGACAAACCTTGGGCGAACGGCTAAACCCCGCGTCTGGCAAGGCTTTTTTCTGGATTGCCCATTTGCTGGGCAGTTGGAACAATTTCTTTAAAAACAAATACTTGATAAATACACCCCCGGTTCATGACAAACCCCTCTTGACAGATTGATTACAAGGAAAAGGGGTGTGGATGACTTGACAAAGCGCAAGGATGCCCAATGCAGGCTGTTTTTCCCGAACTGGTCAGCGTGACCGAACTCAACCGCCTGGCCCGTGGCCTGCTGGAACGTGGCTTGCCCCCCCTGTGGGTCAGCGGTGAAATTTCCAACCTCACCCTGGCTGCCAGCGGCCACGCGTATTTTTCACTGAAGGACAAGGGCGGGCAGATTCGTGCGGTGATGTTCCGGGGCCGGCTGGCCGGCCTGCCGTTCCGGCTGCGTGAAGGTTTGCAGGTGGAAGCTTTTGGCCAGGTGTCCTTATATGAGGCGCGGGGCGACTACCAGATTCAGCTGGACATGCTGCGCGAAGCCGGGCTGGGCCGCCTGTTCGAGGCATTCGAGCGACTCAAGCAAAAGCTGGGGGCCGAAGGACTGTTTGACCCGGCACGCAAGCGGGCGCTGCCGGCATTTCCGCGCCGGATCGGCATTATCTCTTCCGCCAGCGGTGCCGCCCTGCGCGACGTGGTCAGCACCCTGCGCCGGCGCATGCCCAGCATTCCGGTGCAGCTCTACCCCACCCTGGTGCAGGGTGAGGCGGCCCCCCGGCAGATTGTGGCTGCGCTGGAGCAGGCCGCGCTGCGCGCCGAAGTGGATGTGCTGATTGTCTGTCGCGGTGGCGGTAGCATTGAAGACTTATGGGCATTCAACGACGAAGCGGTGGCGCGTGCGCTGGCCGCCTGCCCGATTCCCACCGTCAGCGGCGTTGGCCATGAAACCGATTTCACCATTGCCGATTTTGTCGCTGACTTGCGTGCGCCCACCCCAACCGGCGCAGCCGAACGGGTATGCCCTGACCGGCAGGCGCTGGCTGCCGAACTGGAGCAACGCCACACCCGGCTGGCGCGCGCTATGCAGCGCAGCCTGCACACCCGCATGCAACGGCTGGACGGCCTGGCGGGCCGGCTGATTCACCCTGGCGAGCGGCTGCGTCAGCAAGCACAATTGCTGCTGCGCGACCAGCAGCGCCTGAGCCTGCAGATGCAGCGCAGCCTGGAGCGCGCACGCTGGCAGCTGACGCGCTTGAGCGAACGCCACGCCCGCCTGCGCCCACAACCGGCCCGACAACAGGCGATGCTGGCGCATCTGGTCGACCGTCTACACCTGGCCATGCAACGACAGCTGGGCCAGCAGCGCCAGCAACAGCAGCATCTGGCCGAACGCCTGGCGGCGCTCAACCCGAATGCCGTGCTGAAACGTGGCTACGCCATGGTGGAAAACCGCAAGGGCCAGCCGGTGCGCAGCCCGGCCCAGCTCAAACAGGGCGAGCGGATCATCTTGCGCCTGGCCGAGGGACATACCGAGGCGGAAGTGCGCCATCCGGATGGCGGGCAGGGCAGTTTCGGGTTTTAAGCGGGAACTCGGGCGATACCCATGACGCATCGGGTGGCATCACCCTGGGCGCGCGCCGGCCAGGCTACACCCGGAAATGCTGCACTTCCTGGCGCAGGGTCAGCGCCATTTGGGTCATCTGCCCGGCGGACACCGCCGCATGCTGGGCGGCCGCCTGGTTGGCATCGGCCATTTCCACCACCTGATGGGTGTGCAGGCCAATCAGCTGGGCGCTGTCGTTTTGTGCGTCCAGCCGCTGCTTGATGGTATCCATCATCCCGGCAATCTGCTGGGCCCCCTGTTGCAGGGCGTGGATGGCGTCGCCCACTTGCCGGGTGGCTGCCACGCCCTGATCGACCCGGCTGACCGCGCTGTGCATGCTGCTGACGGCGGTCCGGCTGCTGCGCTGCATGCGTTCGATCATGTCACCCACTTCGTGCGTGGCGTGGCTGGTGCGCTCGGCCAGCTTGCGCACCTCGTCGGCCACCACAGCAAAGCCGCGTCCTTGTTCGCCAGCGCGGGCAGCTTCAATGGCGGCGTTCAGCGCCAGCAGATTGGTTTGCCCGGCAATCTCGTCAATCACGCTGACAATGGCGGAAATCTGCTCGACCTGCTGCTGGGCACTGCTCAGCGTGCTGGCGGCGGTGGACAGGGTGTCTGCCACCTGGCTGACTTCTTCAATTGCGTGTGCCACATCCTGCTGGCTGCGCTGCGCCTGCGCTGCCGACTGAGCGGTGAGCTGCTGGGCCTGGCGGGTGTCGTCGGCAATTTCGGCAATCCCCTGGTTGAGCAGGTCGATTTCCTGGGAGATATGCTGGGCAGCCAGGCTTTGCTGCTGTGAATCCTGCGCCACCCGGTGCGCACTGTCGCTGACCCCACGGGCGGCATCATCCACTTGCTGGGCGCTGTCCAGCGTGGTGCGCAGCGCCTGCTGAAACGCCTCAAGCAGGCGATTGAACGCCAGCGCCAGTGCGCCCATTTCATCGCGCCGTTGTGCCGGCAGCCGGCAGGTCAGGTCGCGCTGCTGGCTGATGCCGTTCACCTGGCTGGCCAGCGCGCCCAGTGGCTGGCTGACCAACCGGCGACTGCTCAGCGCCATGGCCGCCACCAGCAGCACCAGCAATACCCCCAGCCCAGCCAGCAGCCAGAACAGGATCAACTGGTTTTCTGCATTGATTTCATCGTGCAGTTCATCGCTGACCAACAGCCAGCGCCAGTCTTGGTAAGCCGCGTAGCGCAGCAGGTGGGGCGATGACGTTCCGGCAGGCGTCACGCTGCGGGCCCCCTGGGGGGCTTCCAGCATCGGCGCGTAGACCGGCTGGTCGCGGCTGTCGCGCAAAGCCAGAGCATTTTTGCCGGTCAGGCTGGGATGCAGCACAAACTGCCCGCGTTGCGGGCCATCCAGCGCCAGCACATGCAGCTGGCCACTGTCGCCCACTCTGACCTTGGCCAGCCGCGCCTTGAGATTGACGATGTCCTGGGTGATGTCCACCCCGACAAAAGTCGCGCCGATCACCTCGCCCTGGGCGTTTTCCAGCGGGGTATAACGCGCCATATAGTCGCGGGAAAACAATTGGGATTTGCCAATATACGGCAGGCCGGCCATCAGGCTTTGATAGGCCGGGCCGCCAGGATCCAGTGCCGTCCCCAGCGCCCGCTCGCCATCGGTTTGCCGCAATGAAGTGCTGACGCGGATCAACTGTTCGCCATGGCGGACAAATACCGTGGCCACCGCACTGGTGCGGGCGGTGAACCGGTCTACTTCGTCAACGCGATTGTTCAGCACGGTGTTGTCCAGCCTGAGCACGCCGGTGCGGGCCGGCCCCGTGGCCAGGGTCTGCGTGTTGTCCAGGGTGAACTGGCCAATCAGCTCGGCTTCAAACATGCGGGCAAATTGATCGACGCTGCCCTTGAGCGCCTGGTTATACGCATCCAGCATGTTCCATGCATCTTCCAGCCGCTGCGCCTGCACCTTGTCGCTGCGCGCCAGCAAACGCTCGCCCAACTGGCTGGACACCCCCAGCGCAAAGCTTGCGCCCAGCGCCAGCAATAGCAGGCCCTGCGCCACGGCCAATTTGCCCCCGATTTTCATCTGTGCTTCTCCTCGCGTCCTCGTTGATGGCGGCCCGATCTGTCGCCGGGTAGCCGTGCTGCAGGGTAGCGGGGGCGGGCAGCGCCCACAATCGCGGGAAACCCGTAAAGGAAAACCCCTACAGCGCTCGCGCGTCCCCTGGCGGCAGTTTGCGCCAGCGGGTCTTTCAACTGGCTTTCAGCCAGGGCGAATGGGGTGCAATCTATAGCGGGCTAAGGAGGCGCTGATCTGGTTGGCGCAATCAATGTGTCAAGGGCGGGACACGCCCGGTCAGCTTGTGCAGAGACTTCGCCTGAAGCTGGGGCGTTGGGCCAGGAGCCCGCCGAAGCGACGCCTTCCGGCTTGATGCCGGGATGCCCGCCGTAGGCATCCCCTGCCTTCAGACAGGGAAGGATGTCAATCAGGTGCCTTGGTGGCCTGATGGCGGATTGCCCTGAAGTGTTGCGCCACCGGAGCGCGAGCATCCGTTATCATGTCTGCCCTTGTCTGCCCTGGCTTAAAGCCGTTTACGCGATGAACAACCTTGTTGCACTGGATACCTCAACCGAATACCTCAGCCTGACGGTGGCGGCGGGCAGCGTGCTGCGCAGCCACCACGCCCATGTAGGCCAGCAGCATGCCGAAGCCACCCTGCCCACCCTGCACCGTTTGCTGGCCGAGCAGGGCCTCAGCGCACAGGCGCTGGAGGCGATTGCCTTTGGCAATGGGCCGGGGGCGTTTACCGGCTTGCGCATTGGCTGCGGGCTGGCGCAGGGGCTGGCGCTGGCGCTTGGCATTCCGGTGATTCCCGTATCCACCCTGGCGGTGCTGGCGGCCAGCGTGCCGGCCAGCCGGGTGCTGGCCTGCCTGGATGCGCGGATGGGGCAGGTGTACTACGCCGGCTATGTTGACGGCGAGGAAGTGCTGGCCCCTGGCCTGTACACCCCGGACGACGTGCCCTTGCCGTCGGGCGAGGGCTGGTGGCTGGTGGGCAGCGGCGCAGCGGCACATCCGCAAGCCTTGCAAACCCGGCTGGGCGGCTGCCTGGTTGGCGTGGATGGCCAGGCCACCCCGCACGCCGAGGCGCTGATTGCCCTGGCGCGCAGTGGCCGCTGGCCGGCGTGCGCACCAGAGGCCGCCGAGCTGTGCTATGTGCGTGACAAGGTGGCGCTGAAAACCCACGAACGGCTGAAGGCATGAGCGCGCTGGTCAGGCTGGACGCCCGCGCCGTGGACGCGCTGGCTGCGCTGGCAGCCGAGGTGGCGGATTATCCGTGGCGGGCGGCCCAGTTTGCCGACTCGCTGGCGGCAGGCCATCAACTGCTTGGCCTGCAGGCGGCGGATGGCGCGCTGCTGGGGTTTGCTGTGTGGTCACAGGTGCTGGACGACGCCGAACTGCTGGATATTGGCGTGACTCCAGCTTGCCGCCGGCAAGGTCTGGGTCAGCGTTTGCTGGATGCCGTGATGGCGGAGGCACAAGCCCAGGGAGCCCAGCGGCTGCTACTGGAAGTACGGGCGGGCAATCTGGCCGCGCAGGCGCTGTACCAGCGCGCCGGCTTCCAGCTGTCTGGCCGGCGCAAGGGCTATTACCCGGCGGCGGGTGGCCGCGAAGACGCTTGTCTGATGGATGTCGGCCTGACACAGGCCAGGAAGGAGCCGTCATGATGGCGCGACAGACGCTGATTCTCGAGGCACTGGGGCTGGGGCCGCGCTGGCTGCCGCGTTCGCCGCTGGCGGCATCTGTTAACGCTGACAGATGCGTGGCGGCAGCGGACATGGGGCCGGAACCCTGTCTCCCCGCCCCGATTGTCATGCCAGACACGCCGCCTGCGTCAGTGGCTGACCTCCCATCCGTCTACGCGCCGCCCGACACAGACGCGGCCCAGCCGGCTGACGCGCTGACCATGCCTGAAGTGGCGCAGCGCATCACCGCGCCGGCAGAGGATGCACCGGCACTGGCCGAACCGGACAGGCTGCTGGCCAGCCTGCCACTGGACGAGCCGAGTGTGGACTTGATGCCCGCGCCGCCCGAGTCTTTGCCCAGCTGGGCGCAACTTCAGGCCCAGGTGGCCGCCTGCCAGCGTTGCCGGCTCAGCCAGTCGCGCACGCAAACCGTATTTGGCCGGGGCAACCCGGCGGCGCGCTGGCTGTTTGTGGGCGAAGCGCCGGGTGAGCAGGAAGACCTGCAAGGTCTGCCGTTTGTCGGCCCGGCGGGCAAGCTGCTGGACAATATGCTGGCTGCGCTGGGGCTGGACCGCGAGCAGGATGTTTATATCGCCAATGTGCTGAAATGCCGCCCGCCAAAAAACCGCAACCCGCAAGGCGATGAAATTGCGGCTTGCCAGCCCTATCTGCGCCAGCAGATTGCCCTGCAACAGCCGGCGGTGATTGTGGCGCTGGGCCGCTTTGCCGCGCAAACCCTGCTGGATAGCGAAGCCAGCATTGGCAGCCTGCGTGGCCGGGTACACCAGTACGCTGGCGTGCCGCTGGTGGTCAGCTACCATCCGGCTTACTTGCTGCGCAGCCTGCCGGAAAAAGCCAAGGCCTGGCAGGATCTGCTGCGTGCCAGACAGGTGGCGCAGACCGGCGGCTGAACAGGCGGAATTCATCTCCGCCCTCTCCCGCCGCCACATTCCCCAGCCAGTCGGCAATCTTGCTACCATGCTGGCAGACGAGATTGTCCAAGGAGCTGTCATGCTGCGCCCCAACCCTGCCGACTGGCTGGCTTATCACGCCCTGGTCCGCCCCGCTGCACCCGCACTGCTGGCACCTGCGGAGTTGCTACGCTGGTCGTATGCCGAATTTCACCAGCGGGTGGAGCGGCTGGCGGCTGGCCTGTGCGCTGCCGGCGTAACCACCGGAGACCGGCTGGCGGTGCTGGCGGAAAACCGCAGCGACACGCTGACCCTGCTGTTTGCCTGCGCCCGGCTGGGGGCCATGCTGATGCCGCTGAACTGGCGGCTGACCGTGCCGGAATTGCAGTTTCAGCTGGACGACGCCCGGCCACGCTATCTGTTTCATGACGCCACTCACGCCGCGCTGGCCGCGCCCTTGTCTGGGGTTCAGCGGGTGGCGTTGACCGAGCTGGACAGCTGGCTGGGCCAGGCGCGGCTGCCAGCAACCGACATCAACCCGGAAACCCCGTTGCTGTTGCTGTACACCTCGGGCACCACCGGTCAGCCCAAGGGCGCGCTGCTGTCGCAGCGCATGCTGGCCGCCAATGCCGACAATACCGCGCTGTCGTGGGATCTCTCCGCCGCCGATCGCAGCACGGCCCATGCGCCGTTTTTCCATACTGGCGGGCTGAACGTGCTGACCCTGCCGCTGCTGCAGCGCGGTGGGCTGGTGGTGGTGCTCCCGCGCTTCGACCCGGCAGCCGTGCTGGCGGCGGTGGGCCAGTGGCAGCTGACCGTGCTGTTTGCCGTACCCACCATGTTCCAGTTGCTGGCTGACCACCCCGATTTTGCCGGGGCTGACCTGCGCAGCCTGCGCTTTTGCATGTCTGGCGGCGCGCCGTGCCCGCTGCCGCTGATGGCGCGCTGGGCCGAGCGCGGGCTCACCTTCAAGCAGGGCTACGGACTGACCGAAGCCGGGGTGAACTGCCTGACCCTGCCGGAAGATTACGCCGTGTCGCATCGCGGATCGGTGGGGTTTCCCAATTGGGGCACCCAGGCGCGCATTGTGGACGAACACGGCCAGGAGGTCGGGCCGGAGCAGGTGGGCGAGCTCTGGCTGGCCGGCCCCACCTTGTGCTCGGGTTACTGGCAGCGCCCGGACGCCAGCGCCGCGCTGTTTGCCGGGCCGTGGCTGCAAACCGGCGATCTGTTCCGCCGCGATGCCGATGGCTTTCATTACGTGGTTGACCGTAAAAAAGACCTGTATATCAGCGGGGGCGAAAACGTCTACCCTGCCGAGGTGGAAGCCGCCATTCAGCGCCAGCCCGGCGTGGTGGCCGCAGCGGTGATTGGTATTCCCGATCCGCGCTGGGGCGAGGTGGGCTGCGCCTTTGTGCAAATGGCGGCAGGCCACACGCTGGATGTCGTTGCCTTGCAGGCGGCGTTGAGCCACTGTCTGGCCCGGTTCAAATGCCCGCGTGAGCTGCGCCAGCTGGACGCGCTGCCGCTGAATTCGTCCGGCAAGGTGCAAAAAGCCGAACTGCGCCGGCGCTGGGCCGCCGGGGAATAAACCACGAACAGGCGGGCAACGAGCGCCTAGAGAACCCCTTAAACAGCCCTGTTTTCCAGCGTTTTCCCGGCGTTCATGGCACAATAACGCATCATGCCTGTTCGCCTTGCCCGTCATCTGCTGCACCACCATCGCACCCCGCAAGCCAATCGCCAACTGGGCGCGATGCTGGCGTGGATTGCCGGTGCCGCCAATGCCAGCGGGTTTCTGGTGGTGCATCAATATACTTCCCACATGACCGGCATGGTGTCCACCCTGGCCGATGCGCTGGTGCTGCAACAACAACGGCTGATCTGGACCACCCTGGTGTCGCTGGGCTGCTTTCTGGCCGGCAGCGTGTTGTGCACCCTGAGCATTCAGTGGGCGCGACGGTGGCGGCTGCGCAGCGAATATGCGCTGGTGCTGGTGATCCAGGCCTGCCTGATGCTGCTGTTTGGCATCCTGGCCAGCCGTATGTTTCCCAAGGTGGCACTCACCCTGTCGATGACCGCCTGGCTGCTGTGCCTGATGATGGGCTGGCAAAACGCCATGATCACCAAATTGTCCCACGCCGAAATCCGCACCACCCATGTCACCGGCTTGCTCACCGATATCGGCATTGGCCTGGGTCGTTGCCTGGGGCCAGCGCTGGAGCGGGAGGCGCGCCAGCGGGTGCTGGGCAAGCTGGCGGTGCAGGGCATGATTTTGCTGATGTTTTTTTGTGGCGGGGTATGCGGGGCGCTGGTGTTTCAGCGGGTGGGGGTGATTGCCACCGTACCACTGGCGCTGGCCTTGCTGCTGATGGGGCTGGTACCGGTCTGGGATGACCTGTGCCTGTACTGGCGCTGGCGACGCATGCACCGGCACGATCAGGCACTGCACTGAGCGGGTGATCGGGCGCGCCAGCCTGGCGGCCAGACGGGTTTCCCACCGGGCAATGTCCCGGTTTTTTTGAGGGTTTGCGGAGTATTCATGATTGCAATTATTGGCGGCAGCAGCCTGTCGCAGCTGGCCAGCTTACAAACCACACACCGCCAGGTGGTGCGCACGCCGTATGGCGAGCCCTCATGTGCGCTGACCTTTGGCCAGTTGTCCGGGCGCAATGTGGTGTTTCTGGCCCGACATGGCTATGGCCATATGCACGCCCCGCACGAAATCAACTACCGGGCCAATCTGTGGGCGCTCAAGGCGCAGCAGGTGCGTCATGTGCTGGCCATCGGTTCGGTGGGCGGCATCCACCCCGGACTGGCCCCTGGTGCGCTGGCCATCCCTGACCAATTGCTCGACTATACTTGGGGCCGCAAGCACACCTTTTTTGAAGGGCCAGACTCACCCGTGGTGCATGTGGACTTTACCCAGCCCTACACCCCTGGCCTGCGCCAGTGCCTGCTGGACGGCGCATTGCAGGCCGGGCTGGACGTGCTGGATGGCGGCACCTACGCCTGCACCCAGGGCCCCCGGCTGGAAACCGCTGCCGAAATTGCCCGACTGCGCCGCGACGGTGCCGACATGGTGGGCATGACCGGCATGCCGGAAGCGGTGCTGGCGCGCGAGCTGAAACTGGACTACGCCTGTGTGGCGGTGGTGGCCAACGATGCTGCTGGCTGTGGCACCAGCACCGGCCAGATCGACTTTACTGCCGCTGGCGTGGTGATGGAACAGGCGATGGTCAAGGTGGAGCGCCTGCTGGCCACCACGCTGGCGCTGGGCCTGTATCACTGAGCCGCATGGCCGATCACACGCATACCAAGGAGACAGACCGATCATGGCGATACGACCGATCCTGAAAATGGGCGATGCCCGGCTGCTCAGCCAGGCACGCCCGATTGAAGATTTTACCGCCCCGGCATTGCAGCAACTGCTGGAAGACCTGCGCGACACCATGGCCGCCCACAACGGTGCCGGCCTGGCTGCGCCGCAGATTGGCGAGCCCTGGCAGGTGGTGATTTTTGGCAGCGGCAAGGCCAATCTCCGCTACCCAGATGCCGAGCCGGTGCCGCCCACCGTGCTGATCAACCCTACCGTGACCCCGATGGGCGCGACCATGGACGACGACTGGGAAGGCTGCCTGTCCATCCCCGGCCTGCGCGGCGTGGTGCCGCGCTACGCCGAAGTGCGTTATCAGGGCTTTGATGCCCAGGGCCAGCCGATTGACCGCACGGTATCCGGGTTTCACGCCAGGGTGGTGCAGCATGAGTGCGACCACCTGTGGGGCATGCTCTACCCGATGCGGATGAAGGACATCAGCCAGCTGGGATTCACCGAGGTGTTGTTCCCTGAATTGCTGGAGTAATGGCGCAGGTGGTTTCTTGGCCCGTGGTGCCGGGCGTGAGCACCGCGTGCGGCGAGCATGCGTTTCCACGCCCGCCGCACTCGCCGCTCAGGCGGCACAGTGTTCCGTATCAAAATGGCGCACCAGCGTGCCCATTTCCTCGGCCTTCAGCGACAGATCCCGGATCAGGCCACCTGCCTGGGCAATTTCCTGTGTTGATGCTTCAATCCGGTGGCTGATGTTCAGCATGCGCTCGGACAGTTCGCGTGCGGCGGCAGACTGCTGGGTGTTGGTGCTGGCAATGCTGCGCATCATCTGGTCCACCTCGGCGCTGGCGTGGAGAATTTCGTTCAGGCTGCTGGCCGTGTCGCTCAGATGCTGTTCACCCTGGCTGGTGCGCTGCCCCACCTGTGCCATGCTGGCCACGGCAGAATCGGTCACCACGCGGATATTGGCGACAATCTGGTTGATTTCAGCGGTGCTGTGGCCGGTACGCTCGGCCAGCCGGCGCACTTCGTCGGCCACCACGGCAAAGCCGCGCCCTTGCTCGCCAGCGCGGGCAGCTTCGATGGCGGCATTGAGTGCCAGCAAATTGGTCTGGTCGGCAATCTCGCGGATGGTGTCGGTTACCGTGCCGATATTCACCACCGCCTGATACAGCTCCTGAATGGTCAGCTGCGCGTGCTGCACGGTGCGCGCCGCTTCGCGGGTTTCCTCGCACGACTGCGCCATCTGGCTGGCCCCGCTGCTGGCTACTGCCCGCGCCTGGCCCGCCGCACCGGCGGCGCTGCCGGCGTGTTCGGCCACTTGCGACACGGAAATGCTCATTTGCTCGACCGCGCTGGAGACCCCGGTCACCTCGCTGGACTGCTGGGCAAAGCGCTCCATCAGCTGTGACATCAGCTGGTGCAGGCCCTGGCTGTGAGAATGCATCAGCGTGGCGGCCTGAGTCAGGTCGTCGATCATCACCTTGACATGCACCTGCATGGTGGCCAGGCCGGCTTCCACCTGACCAATTTCGTCGCGGCGGTCGATGCGCACCCGGTTGCTTAGCCGGCCTTCGGCAATCCGGTCCAGGGTCTGGGCAATGGCGCGCATGCGCTGGTTGGAGGCAAAGCCGCGCAGCAGCAGGCCAGCCGACACGGCGGCACCCAGCAGCATGGCCAGCCAGTCCTGGCCCTGGCCGTGATGCAGGGCCAGCATCAGCAGCACGCTGTTGAAGGTCAGCAGCGCAGCCAGATTGACTCGGGCGTCGGTAAGCACTGGCAGCCGGCGGCGTTTGGGCAGCCGGCCATCGCGGCCCAGTTTTTGGTAAAGCGCTTCAGCCTGGCTGATGTCCTGACGCGCCGCCGGGGTGCGCACCGACATATAGCCGGTGGTCACGCCATCCTGCTTGACTGGCACAATAAAGGCCGACACCCAGTAATGGTCGCCGTTTTTACAGCGGTTCTTGACCACCCCCTGCCAGGTTTCCCCGGCCTTGAGCTGCTGCCACATGTCCTCGAACACACAAGGCGGCATGTCCGGGTGGCGCAGAATATTCTGGCTGGCCCCGATCAGCTCGCTGCGTTCAAACCCGGACATTTCAACAAAGGCGTCGTTGGCGTAGGTGATGACCCCACGCAGATTGGTTTTGGTGACAATGGTGCCGTGGGTAAACGGCTTTTCATGCTGGGAGACCGGTAAGTTCAGTTTCATGGCGGCGCGCTCTTTCGTGTATTCATCGTGGTGCTGGCCCTGGAGCCAGGGGGGAACCACCGTATGCCAGCCTGGCCCAGCGTGAAGCCAGGCCATCAGGCGGCGGGATGAATCAAAGCTGACAATCTGTCTGCCCCGCGCCATGCCAAATGAAAGGTTTGCGACATTTGGTTTAGGGCGTCAGCCCAGTGCAGAGGGCCAGCTCATCGCCGCAAGCGGCGATCCACGTACCGACAGAGGCTGACAGGGTGGTGTCTGCCCGGCCATGCGGGTAACGCTTACCCCATATTCAGCAATTTCCTTGCCTGAAATTCGCCTATAAAAACAGATGTATAACGATATTATTGTCTGAATTAGACCGGTATCGTGCATGAAAAGCGGTCTTGACTGGATAAACCGTATAACAGCCATGGCGCGCGATTACTTTGAGAGGGAACGAATAAGCGATGCGGGGCGTGCTGAAGGAAGGATAAAGCAGTCAGAAAATGGTGCGGCGCACAATAAGCAGGCAGGCGGTCACCTCAACATGGGGCGACCGGCGGGCACATTGACCCATGCGTTTTTGCTGCGGCAGATGCGATGATGAGCGGCTTGATCGGCGCTGATCAGGCGTGTTCAAACACCTCGGCCAATGTCTTGGCATCCAGTACCCGATCACTCCACTGCTCCAGTTGCCCGGAACTCGCGGCACAGATTCGAGCGACGCAGTCAGCAGGCAGTGCACCAAAGCGGCGGGTGAGCAAGCGTTGCAGCAACAGGGCTTCGCCTTCTTGCCGGCCTTCTTGTCGACCCTCTTGCCGACCTTGCTGCTGACCTTTCTGCAAGCCCTCCTGCCACCCCACCAGCTTGCCACGCTGCTCATACTGCTGCGCCCACTGGTCAAACCGTTCGGCCAAGGTCATCTTCAGCTCCTTCAAGTCGCGCACCTTGGGCAAGGCCAGGGTGTGTTTGCTTTGTCTTAACAGCACGGCCCGGATCCAGATGGCAAACGTGCGTTTCAGCTCTGGCTTGCCTTCCAGCCATTCGTTCAACAGATCAATCAGTTGCAGCAGTGCCTGTTCGTTTTCC
>Ga0209599_10000090_pt1 | contig 65996 bp, 87 predicted proteins | sample Shrwel_input2_FT_FD_187534 | JGI IMG/M metagenome (GOLD analysis project Ga0209599, IMG submission 187534) | Subsurface microbial communities from deep shales in Ohio, USA - Utica-3 well 1 S input2 FT (SPAdes) (version 2) ...
GAAGGACTTGAACACCGAAGCGATGTTACGTCCATTTGAGTAAACTACGGTTTTCGGATACACTCTCTTCCGAAATACGAGCACGTTACCCTCTGCACGCGCGACGGAGAACTCATCGCCGAGCGTTACCCAACGACTTGGAAGTTCCGGCAATTTCTCCACGGTAGGCCACGGAGCATTAATCAGTGCGGGAACGTCTGTCGGGCTCAACAGTTTCTTGGGCACCTGCATTTTCGAGAACATATACATCGAGCCGCTTTTCATCACCGCATTCATGTCAGAAGTTTTCTGAGGAAAGCCTTTGACAAGAGCCACTGAGACGTAGAGATCAAGATGCTGCGGGACGAATCCGCCAACCACTTCGTTCAACATGTAAGAAGGGATGATGTTCACGCGCTTCGTTTTGAAGGAGCGAAACACGCTGCGTTGCGTTAACGGCGTAAGCAACTCGGTGTCGAGCAACGCACACAATTCTTTTTCTGCCGCATTGCGTGAGTGCTGTTGCGGATTAACTGGTGCGTTCTTGATGAAGATCTTCGAAGCGGGCGCGCCTGCGGCCTGCAAGTGACTGACGAAAGCCATCACCACTTCTAACATGCCGTCCGCTGTATCCCGCTTGGAATTGAACAGGTCGGTGCATGATTGCGTGCCGATGAAGTGTGCCCACGGCTCCAGATATTCTGGATTGATCGTGGTAGGGAAATTCAGCACGGAACATTCGCGCCGTGGAACTCCCAAACGTTTGAGTGTTATGCTACTTGCGGTGGTCATCAACCCCTCCGTTTTATCCCGCGCAGAAGACGAGCGCCGAGTCTGTTTGACCGACCGATCTCGTTGTTCATGTGGCAGTCGATACACCGTAACCGCAGATTGTCCGGCGTATATCTGCCGCCGTCTGCGTGCGCGATGATGTGCGCAACAGTCATTTGAACTTCGTCAGCCGAACGATGGCAACGAGTGCAGCGATGGCCGTCACGAAGATAGACGTATGCGTCCACCTTATCTTTTACACTTTTCGGTATATCGCGCGTTAACGTTCCGCCTCGCGCACGATCAAGGCCAGACACACCGCGAATCCGTGCCGCAGTGCTTCTGCCATGACCGCCAAAGGGTGCCGCGCGGGCAGCAATTCCGCCTTTCGTTCTTGCCATGATCAACTCCCGATAACAATGTGCAGTCGATCAACCGCCTCTTCATACGACCGTTGCATTGCAGCAGCGTAGCGAGAGAATACCGACTTGACCAAACTGGATACAAGCTCTTTGCTCTCGGGGCCGAGTGATCGCGTCAAATCCGCAACAAGTTCCCCGCGCACTGTCAGGGTATCCTGTGCGAGTGACTGCACAAACGGAATCAACAACTCTTCGCGCACACGCAGCGCAACAGAACCAACATCACGCAGAGCACGAATGTCGGCAATGACCTCGCGCAACTGCGAATAGGTTTGCAGCAACGGATAAACGTCGCGGCTTGTGCTTGTGGTCTTGATGCGAGCTTCAAGGATCTGCGCGATGGTCGTCAGCTCGGTATACATGCGCATAAGCTCACGCAACTGCTCATCGTCAGTATCAGCACCGTTGACGAGTTCGCCCTCAATCTCTTTGCGCATCTTCTCAAGACGCTTTTCAAGATTCTTGGGTTTCTTATCATCGAGATCGACCGGAGCGCGTACACGTTCAATGCTCTTCGCAGAGCCTTTCTTCTTCGGCAGTTTCTTATCGCCTTTGGCACGCGACAGCAGCTTCTTGCGTTTCTTCGTAAACTCTTCCGGCTCCACGGGTTTGGCACGCGACCGCAGTTTGGGTCGCGGGGTGGATACGCTGGAAAGTTCAATCTCCTTTACGGCCATGCAAGATCCTTAAAAGGGGCCGCGCGGCCCCTTTGTTTCTGTTCCTATCATCAGGCGTACGAGTGCTGACGGATGCACGCTTCCAGCTCTTTGAAGTATTCCGGAGCGTGACCGAACACACGACGGTAGTAGTCGATGATGGTTTTCAGGCCACCAGCGGCAACACCGCTCTCGCTCAACTGAACTTCGTCTGGGTACTTGATGGCGTCGCATTCAACCTTGGCAACAACCTGACCGCGATTGATGGTGGATGCGGACTGGCTCGCCACGTTGAAGACGTGCAGCTCTTCAGAGCCGGAAGTGGAGGCAGCGACGAACGCCACACCAACTTCACCGCCGTCAACGTAGGACACCATGTCACCGCCGGACACGGAAGCGATCACGTTCTTGTGCGAGTCGATTGCTTTGCGCAGATAGGAATCACGCGCAATGATCAGCTCGTTTTCGTGATCGGAAGAACAGGACGCCATCATTTCGATCAGGGTATCCGGATCTTCGGTGGCAGACATTACCAGCACGCTATCGTTACCGCCGCCACGCAACGCCCACAGACGCTCGTTGTCATCCATGAAGATGTTGGAGGAAACGGAAGTCATGTGCGCGCGGTGAGACGCCGGAAGGGTACGGGTCGCCGGAGTCAGAGCGGCAGCAACAGCAACTTGACCGATACCGACGTCATCCAAACGAATAACGGAACCCGGAATCACGCGCATGGTGTTGTTGGTTGCAGCAGACAACGCAGCGAAAACTTCGTCGCTGTTAACGTCTTTGCCTACGCCCATGAGCAGAGCGGAGACGCTTACGATTCGCTGGTCAGCATTGACGACAGCGGACTTGAGAATTTTACTGGACAGCATGGCTGCTCTCTCCTTAACGATGAATACCATAATGGGCACGCAACCACACACGGGATTGTCCGTACATGGAACCTGCACCAAGTCTTGTTGTGGGGGACGTTGTTACGCCGAGCACCCCGAACTTCTGCGCACCATCAAGCACGCGACCACCAATCGAACCGTCGCCCGTTACTGCGCCAGCTTTGCCGAGCAGTTTACGGTACGGAAGAACGATGGAGTTGAGTACATCCTGCAAACGACCGAGCGCGGATTCAATTCCCGGTGAGCGATCCATGTTCAAGCTCACAGTCTGGCCCGACAAGTCGAACGCGAGACTGCTTTCCGCCAAGAACTGCGCAGACAGCGCGTGGATACAAGCACACGTTACCCAGTGCTCCAACAACGGCCCTTGCATGTTGGTGCCGAAGAAGTTGGTAGCGCGAGGCGGCAAACTGTTGAACGTCGCCAGCCCACGATACAGGTAGAGTACGAGATCCGATTCGACGTATTCGAGTTCGGGAATCACGTTCTCAAGTCGCGCCTTGTCGATGAAGTCTGCGACCATACTTGCAGCAACCATTACCTGTTGAGTAACAGGCCACACCTTGCGCATGTCCGTTCTGCGCGACGTACCGGAAGCCGCATTCCCTGGGGTCAGAGTAATCAGCAGCGAGTACGGTTCGAGGCGCGGAGGGAGACCCGTAATCGGCAACTCGAATTCAGCACGATCAGAGTACGTGGCTTTCGCAACGACGTCGCTATCCGTAGATGAATAGCGTGCAACGATTTCGTTGTTGAGGGACAGCGTGAACTTCACAGTGTCGCCCGCACGGACGGGCCACGGAACCACAACGTTGAACGTCACAGTTTCTTCCGGCCCTTCCATTACGATAACGGTATCGCTTACTCGGTGCTGACGCACGGGCTCAACAATCACTTGCTGACGTGCGACGTGTCTTCCGCTTTCGGTGTCGAACACCCACGCAACGGTAACAGTGATTTCATCGACAAGTCCCATTTCGGGGAACGCCATATCGACAACCCAGCGACCAGGGATCGCATCGGGAACTGCCGACTGTTCGAAGATAATGTCACCTTCCGCCGTGGTGGCGATAACGAGCGGCCCCTGCCCGAACTCATCGGGATTGATGGGGTCGCCGTCAACTGTAAGGAACGACTCTGTGAGTTGCTGGTATCCGCCCTCAACCACTCTCATTTGTCACCATCGCTTCAATGAGTTGCACTGCGGTGATCAGATCGCTGTTTGCAGCAATCAAGCCACCGACTACGCAGCGCGCCGCTTCGCTATTCGGAACGCGAGACAGCGCAGTGAGGATTTCGTTGCGCACGGCAGGGTTCTTGGCAGCACCTTGAATCAGGCGCAGCATATACATCGACACGTAGCGTTCGAATTCAGAGTAACGATCCTCTTCCACCGGAACGCCTTGGCTTGCGCGAATGCGGACAACCAACGCAACCAATTCAGGCGGCGGGGTCATCGGCACAACGCCGAGCTTCAACGCGCCTTGCAGATAACCGAACGCAGGAGCGAGGTAATCGGAGTAAGCGGCTTCGAGTGCTGAACGTGCAACCGCATCGATCTTGAAACGGTACACGTTGTCGTCGAGGAACAGCGCCCAGTAGAGCGGGAAATGCCGTGGCAGATTTCCGGTGAACAGGTATCCGTAGTCTGCCCAGAATTTCGGACAGTAGATCCAATCCTTCACCGCAACTTTATCCACCAACTCACCGAACGAACCGACAGCCGGAACACCACGCTGAATCATGTGGAAGTACGACGGCTGAGTTTCTTCGGGAACGGCAACGCCGCCGGAGACCTTGAACAGGTTGCGAGTTGCTGCACCGACTACGTTGTAGACCGCACGCAATGTCGGCTCCAGCAACGCGAGTGCTTGCATCTTCGACAACTCACTGCGCGAAATCAAAACGGTGCAGAGCGGCATACGGGTAGAACCCCACACGTACATTCCACGGCCCCGCGAGATTCGCGATTGACTGTCAGGGTACTTGAACTTTTTGCGAGCACCGACAGGCTTCAACGCAAACGTGAATGCCAACCCTGCATCTTGCTGAACAATGTCAGGCGATTGCTCTACGTAACCGAGACTGATGTTGTTCGGCGCGTAGTGCATGTTGATCAGAGTGAAGTCATTCGCGTAGACGGAAAGCAAACTGGAGCCTGCGGTGTCGGACAGCAAACGCAACACCTGTGCGAGAATTGGACTCACCACTGCGATGTTGGGCAGGCTATCTTCGAACAGCGACAGGCCGGAACTCGGAGATACCTTAAACGTGGTTTTCCACATGGGTGAACTCCCTTACTTGATCGCAGAAATCAGAGCGCGTTTCTGGCTCTCATCCATGCCAAGCATAACGGCCACTTCGTTGATCCGCTTGAGCGTCATCTGGCCTGCTTTGCTGCCGCGAGAAGGCAGAATGCTGAACTCCAACCATTCGCGGTTTTGACGGCCACGAACTGCGCGGTAGGTGATAGCGTTCTTGTTCTTCACAACGCTCGGGCCACTGCGGTACATGCTGCTGACGATACTGACCAGCTCGTTGATTGCTGCGGTGCGCTCTTTCGGAGACAGACCTTCAACCAAGCGAACATAGATCTTGTTGTTCGACACACGCACGCCGTCACTGATCTCCATGTTCTTCCCGCCAATCTTAACGGTGCGCAGACCGAGGGCGGAAGTTTTACGAAGTTGATCAGTGGTGCGGCCAACAGGACGGCGGTCGCCGAAAGTGGCGTGACCGTCGATTGCCATCAGGCGAGCCAACGAAGAGCGCATCGCGGACGGGCTCTTGATTTGCGTACCGAACGGGAAAGTCCCAGGTGCTTTAACGTCTTGCAGACTGGTCAGGTAGATAACGGTTTGTCCGGAGTTCACATCAATGGAAGTAGTCAGCACCACGATGTAGATGGGATACACGAAACCATCTTCGGTGGTGAAGTCTTTGATGTTCACGAAGGACTGATAGTTAACCACGGAACCAACGCGACTGGCGATGAAGTGCGTTACAGTGATTGCACTGTATTGCGAACTATCGACGTGCGTTTTGATGATCTTCGCAGCTTGCGCACAACGGGTCAGATGCTCTTTCGGCATCTTAGCGCTGACGGCAGCGGCGCGAGTCATTAACTGCTTACGAAGCTCATTTGCTTCACGAATGGCGGCAACAACTGCACGCGCTGCGGTCTTCGCGGAGGAAACGGGCTTGAACGCCTCACTCAACAAAATCTGATATGCAACGTTCAGATCTTTGAGAGAACCATTGAGGGTAGAGAGGGTTTTCGCTGCGTCAATGTGGCCGCGAATCTCGGAAGTGTCGAGACCCGTGGTGTCGGTGACTTCGCGGTACTGAGTTTTTGATGCGTCACGACCCGCAGTACGTGCAACGTCAGAAGCGTCGATAGAACCGACTTCCATCGTTTTTACGCCTGCACTCGTTGAAGCGAGCTTGAGGCTAACGCGCACGGAGTTGGCGAAGCGCGCTGCCTTGATGGGCTCATCTTTCAGATTCCGAAGAGCGGCTGAAACAGACTCAATCACCGGATTGATGTGATTAAGAATTTCAGTCACAGTTCGGCTCGCAACGAGTTTATCGTGAAGCGGTGTGGAATGGTGCATTGTGTCAACTCCAATAAGACTGTGACAGCTTTAAATTAGTGAGCAAGCCACATTGCGCCTGCCTATGTTCCATTTACAGGTTTGCGAAACGGAAAATTCGTCAGAGAAAAAGAAAAAGGGAGAGCCGTGAAGCTCTCCCTTCTGTGCGCAACTTAATGAAATTAAGCAGCGGCTTTGGCACCACCCTTGGCCTTGGTCTTGGCACCGCGCTTGGCTCCGGCTTTCTTGTCCGGATCGGCGGCTTTCTTCGGCTTGGCAGTGGTAACGATCTTGCCGTTGCTGCCGATACGCGGCATCGGCTTGGCGTCGAATTTCTTCGGAGTGTAAACCGGCTTCTTGGCAGCGGCCAGAGTGATCTTGCCATCTTTCAGAACGGGTTTACGGGCCTTGGCATAAGCCAGACGGGCACCGAAGCGGGCTTTCAGGTTGGCGTCAGTCACCTTCTGCTTCCCTTTCAGGTTGGAAAGCTGAACGGTCTTACGCTTGTCTTGAAGCTGTTGATGCAGCTTGTAGGCGGCTTCCAGCTTCTTCACCTTCTCGGCGTGAGCGGATTTGCGCGCGTTGAACTGAGCGCGAATGTCGCCACCCTTGGCCTTGGCCTTGGAGCCGTCAGCGCGATCTTTCAGGACTTTACGACGCTTGTTGTTGAAGTCCTTGTCAGCGGCATCCAGTTTCTTGGTGCCACGTTTCACCGGAGCCTTGGTGGCCGGAGCTTTCTTCACCGGAGCTTTCGGCTTGACGTTGGTCTTGGTGGCAGGCTTGGTGGAGGCCGGAGCTTTACGCTTTACGCCAGCACTGGTAGAACCCATTTTGGGATCGTGAACGGTTTTGAGTTTACGCTTGATACGCATGATGACTCTCCTGATTCTGAAAATTACCGGAAACATACCGGCGAGGATTTTAACTCACGCGCCGGATGTTCCGGCAGTTACCTTGAGCAGTTTGAAATTAGTATCTAAATAAAAATTTCTTCACTGTTCTGCACTATAACCGATTTCGGTCAGTGCGGTTTTCAGAAGTTCCATTCCACGTCTAACTTGTCGCTTGTCAGCACCGAAAGATTTCAACCGTGCCTTTAATCCTTTTCGCGGATTAACAACGGCTGTTGAAGTGGTATTCACTTCGAGAGTGCCATTCTCCACAATGCTTTGTAACGCATGTGAGTCGGCCATTCGGATTTGCGCGATGTTCGGATACCGGATTCGAAGGTCGGCAGGTATGATTACACCTTCCTCAACCAACAAGCGGTAGCGTGTGTACCGAGATTTACTCAAGGTACTGAACTCCTGCTGGGTTGAAATTAGCTTCGTTTCGAAAATAAATTTCGGCACCTGATTTTTAAATTCATGGATGACTTCGAGCTTACCTTTTTGGTAACGTGCCTTGAATTCAACAAAACCTTTCGGCAAACTTTCACCGAAGTTCTTTTGATACGGTGAACCGTTCAACAGCAAGCGCTTTGATTTCAAGAACTGCTGCAAGTGAATGTGTCCGCCGATTGTGAAGTCGCGTTTATCAACTTCAACTTCGTGCGAAGTTCGCAACGGTCTTCCGTTATCACCATTGGCACCAACAATGTCGCAATGCACGAAGTTCAAGCACGGCTTCTTGTGTGGAATGCTACGCTCTGACGGATGCGGAATCATGTTCACCACAATGCCTTCAACTTCAATCTGCGTTGCATCGAAGTAAACGTGGAATGTTTTGAGGAACTTCCATTCGTTCGCCATCTTCGCAATCAAATCGAGAGACGTGTGCAGTGAATCGCTGCGGTCGTGGTTGCCGCTGAGATAAATCGTGGTTATCTTTCCGTCGTAACGCATAAGCAGTTCGAGCAGCTTACGCTTCGTTGAATCGCGCATTGTGTTGCGATCAGAAAGGTCACCTGGAACGAAGATGTACTGAATACCACGTTCGATAGCATAGAGGTAAATGCGTTCGATCTCCTGCAATTGAAGATCGACGCCCTCTTCACCGAAATGTTTATCCAATCCTTCTAAATGCCAATCGCTAGTAGAGAGGGCGTGCAACATCATCAGTCTCTCATGAATGTGTTGGTGTAAGAAGATTTCACCGGACGCTTGCCGACAACTTGCTCAGGTGTTGCAGGCTCACAGAAGCGTTGATACGAAAGCAGCGCACAAGATTGACGCACACGATCCAATGAATTCTCATCAGACCACTCGATGCAAGCACCTTGCCATTCTACGGCATTCGCAAACTGCTCTGCGGTACACAGCGTCAGGAACGGCACGCTAACTTTGGTGATACGCGTGTCTTTGTCTTCACCGGAAACTGAAACGGTTTGCGAGTTCGACTCACTGGCATTCGCCGTACTGTTCAGCACTGCCGTGGTTGCCATCGCAGTTGTTGCTGCAACAACTGCGATGTTGGTTGTACTTGCTTGCACCGGAACAGGTTGACGCGGTGCGTCAGGAATTGACGCAGGTTTCGGTGCGGGCTTTGCCGGAGCAATCTTCGGTGCCGGAGTAATCTTCGGAGTTGTGATAGGGCGTGACGAAATGATCGGGCGCGAGATTGTCACAGGGCGCGAGATAGAAATAACTGCCGCATCGGCGTGAATGCTCATAGCGGAAAGCAGTGCGACAGCAAGAAACTTTTTCATTAGAACTCCGTTTGTGTGGTTGGGTTAACTGTTGTCTATTTACAGTTTCCAGAAACGAAAAGAGGCAAGCCGAAGCCTGCCTCTCACCGAGATTACAGATAGTAAAGCTCTGCAACAACCTGCTCGGTGGCAGGATAGAAATCGCTGCCGTTATAGAGCACGTAGGAACCAGCACCAACTTCAACTTCGCCGTGGTTGGTCTGAGTCATCAGCAAACCGTCAGCGTTGTAGAAGATCGGACATGCAGCACCGACCAGCGCTTGTGCCCAAGTGATCACAGCGCCCGCAGATTCGGGAGTGCCGTCATATTTGAAAGCGTTGACGGGAACCGGACGACGCACCAGAGACAGGCCACCATGCGCGCCAGCAAGCTGCTCGGAACGCACGCGCGCCAGATGCTCGTTGTGCTCGACGCTGCCTTGTGCCACGATCTTGCGACCGTTCTCTTTGTTGCCGTCGATTGGAATGATCACGGCACCCGGGATGAGTTGCAGTGCTTCGGCAACGTTATCGCCTTGCTGGGTAGTGACTTGCACCATCACACCGACGCCTGCGACTTCCATTGCCTTGGTGCTCTTCATCCAGCCTTCTTTCGCGCTGCTTGCTTTGCAAATCAGCTTGAAGGTGTCGCCGTCGCCGAACACAACCAGATCCTTGACGTTAACACGCGCACCGCTCACGGTGGAGTTGTGCAGAGTTTTGCCGGAAGCCGCCGCACGGTTCTCACGACGTTGACGGTGACGCGCACCACCACGGGAACCACGGGGACGGCGCGGCTTGGTGCGCTGCTCGGTTTCCGGCGCGGCAAGATCCTGTGCGACTTCTACGTTCTCGGTTTGTTCGACGGTTTCTACTTGTTGCATGATACCTGACTCCTGTTAATGCAGGCTTCTCGGGTCAAGACCAGTGACGAGCGTGACTTCATCGTCCAAGCCTTCGTGCTCCAAGAGCTTGTTGAAGAACTTGTTGCTGAGTTCACACGCGAACGGCTGATCGTCTGGGGTGGCGCTGTTGATATGCTCGGCGAACTTCGCATAAAATTCAGCTCGCTCCTGCGCAGAAGCGCGCAGCGCCGGATGGCAGCACGAGAAATCAGGGAGACATTCGTGTTCGATCTCGGAGACCCACTCACCCTGAAAACTCGCGGAACGTGTGTTCAAACTAGCTGGATCAACTACACCACCTTCGGCCCAGATGCGCGTGACGTCCAGAATGTCGTAATCGCGGTAGGTGTAGCAATACGCTTCGGCATCAGCGTCGGTGCATTCGCTTTGCGGGGCGCGTTCGGCATTGAGGTCAACGATTTTGCGGATATTCATGGGTGTTCCTTAGTCGGAGTTGATCAACCAGCTTTGACGTCCGGTCGCAGTAAGGATTTGCGTCATCTGAATGTCGCGATCAGACGGCGACACCAGCATAACGGTCTGCACGTTCTGCGAAATGAAAGTGCGTGCGAAGTCTTCGATGGCAGCGGCGTTGGATTGCGCGGCGTCGAACACCACAACCAGACTGTCGCTGAAATCAGGATAGCGGTTGTTCATCGAGCGCAGCGATGAGTGAAGCGAACACGCAGTACGTGACCGCCGTTCGTGACCGCCGAAACTAAAGCTGTTACGCAACACACCTTGCAGTTCCCGTTCGATGCGCTTGTCGTTGCTGAAAGTTTTCCAACGGTCATTCATATCGGCATACGGGGAGTACACCGCAAAGTGACGCATCGGAAACATCGAATGCAGGTGCTCGCACAGCGTAGTGTTACCGGAGCGCGGCAGCACGTAACGCATAATGTTCATGCCGGAAGAGATAGCGAACATCAGCATGTCGAGGAATTGCTGGTCGCTGACTTTCATTTTGGAACTGCGAATGAATTCAGTGACGACGTTCCATGCGCGGCGATACGCTTGAGCCGAACAGTCGGTCTCCGCAATGTAGTCTTCCGCAACACTGCGATCCTGCAACGTGAGTTTCGCGTCGCCCGCAACGGTGGCCGGAATCAACACGATGTTAGGATGCGTGCAAATCGTGCGCTCGACCAGTGCGGCGTCAGTCGCGTGAACAGGGAGCGGGCCGAAACGCAGCAACGCATACTGTACTGCGGCGAACGTCGCACGCTGCGCTTGCACACAATCCGGTGCGCCGAGTGATTCGCGCAACTGGTGCGCGATGTAGCAAACCGACTGTTGAACGTTCGGCTCCGTGAGGATGTAACTCATTATGTCGTCTCCGTGATGAATGAGTAGAGATAAAGGTCGCTGCTCAAGAACGGGATCGCGGCCTTCAAATGTCGCAGGTAAGCATGGCCCGTGCAGGTGAGGCGCACGTAATGCTCAAGTTTCTCGTACGGTTCGCCGAATTCATCATCGACTTCGACATACTCGCTGCCAATTTCAACAGCGTCGTACTCACGCTCCCACCACAACGCCTCTTGATGCCGGACGTCGTGATGCTGCAACTTGCAGAAGTCGGAGTGCCGCTCAACCAAATCAATGGCGGCAAGCACACGCGCCTGACGCAAGTTCACGGTAAACATTTCGGACGAATGCGGAATCAACGCATTAAGGGGAATCGCTATCTCCCCTATCTGCATATTTGCGTACGTGCGATCCAAACTGTAGCTGAGGATCGGGTACAGAAGTTTTAAATCCGGAATCATTAGTCTTCTCCAACGTTGGCAACGTGCGTGTCGAGAATGTTCTTCTTGCGTGACAGGTTGCCGAGCACGTAAGAGATTTCATATTCGGGCACATTGAATTCTTCGGCAGCAACATCATGCGCCGCACCTTCGGCTACTGCCTTGAGTGCGCCACGCAGACGTTCTGTGATCGGGCGCGCTAAGATTTCCATCATGCGCGTATGCACATCGACTTTACGTTTGACGATGGTGCGAAGAACTGGGTCGAGTGCAGATAACGGTTCGTCAGTGGTCAACCATTTACACACGGCGCTGGTTGCCGGAGACTGACCGCTCTTGCTCGGCAGATCGTAGATGGCGGACATAAGGTCGCCGAATACGGAACGTGCCTGAACCTTTTGCAGCACACGCTGCCCGATGGATTCGAACTTGGGACGACTAGCGTTGCGTTGCCCAGATTCGAAGTCAACATCGAGAATGGATTCATAACCTATGTCGATAGGTTTCAATCCCCAGCGTGCAAGTTCTTGCGGATGCGCAAAGACGTACACGCGATAACGTGCAGCCCGAAACAGTGCGGCGTTGTGAATGAAATCGTTGAAGTCAAACACAATCACATGGCGCGCTGACGGCTGCGGAACACATGCGGGCAACAGGAACTCGATTCCCTTGCGGCGTTCGTGCTGCAAGCGTGCGAGAACCTGTTCAGGGCCGAAGTTTTCAAATGCGAATATCATAGGCGTTGCGATGCTTCGTAGGATGAGCGTGCTGCAATACACGCGGACATTGCAGAGTACAGATCAGAATGCGTCACTTCATCAAGGCCAAGCGACGGAACGTGTAGCGCAAAATACTGACGGATTGCATCCACGGCATCAATCAACATCTTCGGGCGCGGCTTGTATCCGGCAGCAACATGACTCGGGTTAGAGAGGATGAAGCCGCCAGTGCAAGCAAGGCAACCGATAATGTCGTGACACGAAACACCGTGGTCGTGGTTCGAACTGGCGACAGAGATCGGAGTTGTCGGATTACGAAATGCGGCAGTCAGAATGCGAATGGTTCGGATCAGGGTATCCACCGTCGCACCTTCCGGCAAGTAATCGAACAGGTCTATGTCGTCAGCAGCAGCCCCGTGAATAGAGTCCAGAGTCGTTGTGTTAATCACAATTCTTTTCCTTGCGTGCCATACACAATCTCGACGGCGCGCAGAAACTCTTCCGGAGTGACTTTGCGCTTCAAGAGGTTTGGCGTAGAGAATGCGTCGCCCTTTTCGTAAGCGTGACGCGATGGGTTGAAGAACAATGCGCCAGCGTGCTCCCTGCGATAGCTGGCGATTTGACGTGTCGCCGTTGGTGCCGCAACATCAAACGCAGACATTAGGTCGTCGCGATTAAACGTTCCGGCTACCGCCAGCTTTGCTTCGATAAAACAGTGATAGGCACTCACGTTGCACCTCACATAATGACAGTTGAGACGCCGCCTTGTTTCTCGACGCGCCAGTGAACAGCGTCGCCGAACAACTCGGTTTCGAGCGGCGTTACCCAGAACACATGCGGAACGATGCTCATCAATTGCGGCAGGAACTCTGTCACAAGATGGCGGCGCAGTGCCGGAGAACACGCTTGATCCGGTTCGTCGAGGATAATGAAACTCGGCCGACGTTGCGGTGGCGTGAACGTCAACATGGTAAGCGCCCACAGCAATGCAAAGCAACTACTCTCCGCGCCGCTCAACATTGAAATGTCTGACGTGCGTCCGTTGTTGCGCGTTACCTGTGCGTCGATGCCACCCTTGTTATTTACAGAAAGGTCGAACGTCATACTCTCGGTGTAAACAATCGGATGCAGCTCATTGAGTTTCGCACTCAACATCTTCAACACGTTGTTCACGTTGTCGGCTTTCAGCTCCGGCCCCGAGTAAGACTTCTGCATCATTTCGTAGAGCTTCAAGTCAGCAACTTGATCTTCGAGCGACACCAACTCTTTACGCAGACGCTTCACGTTACGCATTGCGTGACTGCGGCGTTCGTACTTGCTGCTAGTCGCGCGGTAATTGTCGGATACTTCGGACAGACGTTCGATTGACTTCTTGCGCACACGTTCGAGTTTGTCGTGACGGGCACGCGCTTCGTCAATGTCGAAATCTTCCGGCACCTTGTAGCGATTCAACTCGGACAGCAGAGTGGAGAGCTTGGACAGCTTAGAACCTTGCGCGAAAACTTCCTCGACAGTGAGTTCGGTATCCGGCGCTTCAACCTTCGCAGGTTTCTCCAAGCGCTTGAGACGATCAGCAATTGCTTCACGCTCCTGCAAGAGTTCGAGTTGTTCGTCAGCGGCACGGCCTTCACGCTTGACTGCTTTCAGTTGCTTACGGACTTCGGAAATGTCCACGGCTTCCGGCAGCGCTTTCAGTTCCTCGCGGACTTCGGCGATACGGTCAAGGCCATCGAAATACAAGAGCGCTTCTTCGGCACGCTGTTTCGATTGCGTTGCACGTTCTGCACTCGCTTCAATCTCTGGCATCGACACTTGCTGCAAACACGTTGGGCACTTGCAGTCGCCTTTCTTCTTACCGATTGTCGCGAGCAGGTCACGGAATGCCGATTGCTGTGCGCGACTAGCGGCACGCAACTCGACGTAGTATTCGCGATCCTTCTTCGGCTTGGCAGGTAGAATCTTCTTGAAGCGTTTCAGTCGTGCGTTGAGTTCTTCGCGCTGCTCTTCTACTTCACGCGCGTTCTCAACAGCGGATTCCAAATCCAGCCACTTCTGTTCCAGATCACGAATGCGCGTACGCAGTTCGCTGATAGCTGGAGCCTTCTTCGGCAACTGTTTGTCGAGTGCTTCAAGCTGCTCACGCAGCTCATCGTTCTTGCGGCGATAGCGCTTCAAGTCCTTTTGGTACTCGCGATACTCACTCAACGCATCGTGCAGTTCACCAAGTTCTTCGAGCGCCTTCTCGACAGCTTTCTTGGTGAGTTCAATTCCCTTGATGCCCAGCTTCTTGATCTTCGCCTGCACGTCAGCACGCGCTTCGGCATGTTCAATGGTGGTCGCCAGTTTGGAAAGTTCCTCGCTGGACTTACCGAACACCTTGTTGTGCAGTTCCTTCTCTTTCAAGCGAAGTTCTTCAACGTCATCTTTGGTGACGGAGATAGAGTTGGCTTCGGACTCTGCAACTTGCAACTCGGAAGCAAGGACGTTCGCACGTTCGAGCAACCGTTTCGATTCCGTTACCTTCTTCGCGAAATACTGACGCAGCATGTCGTAAACACTGAGGTCGAACATTTCAGTGATGTAAGACATTCGGTCGGCAGGCTTCTGACGCTGGAACGGATGCGGACGCAGCGGAGTAAGGTGCGCATACGTGTAGTACGCCGCCTCACTGAGCGGGAACATCTTGGCAATCCACTCCCGCGCAACGGCTTGCGTGCCCTTGTGCGTTTCCAAATCCACGCCATCAACTTCAACGTGATACTTGGTTGGCGTCTGCTTCACCTTGGTGATCTTGCCGTCAAACTCCCACTCGAATTCGATTTGCGAATCCTTGCTGCCGAGTACGTTCTTCTTACTGGTGCGGCGCGTGAGTGACATAGGGTCATTCTCAAACGCCAAGTTCGGCAACGTATTCCACAGCACGCTCTTTCCTGCGCCGTTGGGGTTGTTGGGAATTTCAGAGTCAAGGTTTGCGCCAGTCACGACAACGAGCGGATGCTGATCGAGGGGCAGTTCTACTCCCTCGAAGGTCACGACGTTCGTAAGGCTGATCCGTTTCAGCTTCATGTTCTACTTCCGATTAGGTTTTGAGTTTGCCCTCGTACACGCAAACCATCGTGTACGTCAACGCATTCTCAACGAGCACCGACGGGTGAATTGCTTTGGACGTAATGTCCACGGTCGCGGTGTTGAGTGCGTTTTGCAAATGAATCAGTTGGGGCAGGCCGTACTTCAATTTCGCTTTGCGGATCACTGCAATGCACTCGCGGGCATCGGGTGACAGGAAGCGGTTGGACTTGGCGACTTCGCCGATCAGCGCGTGAACAATCCAGCGGCACTTGTTCAAGAACCCCATGTAATCGTCAACGCTACGGATGGAGGAAATCACTTCGATCAAATCCATCTTGAGATAAGCGACCACGGCATTGACTGCCGCCTTCTGCACGTCGGCATCGCTCGACTGTTGGATTTGCACTTCAACCGCAGCCGGATCGAAATCGGGATCCAGTAGCACGTACAGAACGGCTTGCAGAGTGGAAAGCGCGTTACGCACGAAGCCGCCAGACGATTCGGAGATAGCGCGCACCTGCACGTCAATCTTCTTCTGATGCTTCTTGCTGATCTTCACGTCTTCTTTATCTGCGAAGTGTTCGACAACTTCTTGCAGACGTCCGGCAATGACTTCGGCATCGACCAGCTTCATTGCGAAGTGCGTGCAGCGGTTGTTCGCAGTCGGCAACAGCTTGTGCGGTTCCGTGGTGCAGAGAATGAATACCGTATCGGGCGGCGGGTTCTCCAGAGTGATCAGCAACGCATTCATGGATGCAGTGGTGAGTGCATGACATTCGTCGATGATGAACACGCGCTTGTTGGTCAGTGGCATTGTTGCCGAGACACCGATGAGGTTCCGCACGTCTTCGATACGCCCGCGCGTACCCGCATCAATGTGCGTGACGTCGGGGTGACTGCCACCAGACAGAATGCTGCGCATCATCTTGCATGAGTTGCACTTACCGCAACTCGTTCCCTTCTCGCAGTTGAGGTAACGAGAAATGAGATATGCGAGTGTCGTCTTACCGCAACCCGTCGGGCCACTTATGAGGATCGACGACGGGAAGTTTTTCTTCTTCAACATCGTTTGGATCTGCTCGACGACATGCTCCTGACCGATGAAGTTCTTTAAACGAGTCGGGCGCATTACTGCTCCCAGATTCGACGTTGTGATGCTCATAGATTTCCTCACAGAATGGGCAAGCCTTGTTTTCTTTTACACGTTTCATTTTCAAAAGCCGAGCGCAGACAAGTCGAAATCTTCATCCACGGATTTAAGAGTTATAGATACATAGTTGTCGATGAACTGCGCATCGCACATTTCGTATGTGCCATCCAACGACTCTTCGATTTCCGCTTTGGTGAGCGGGTCGAAGCGTGCGAATTCTGTCAGCGACATAGTGAAGCTCACGCTCTCGACGTTGTGATCCGGCAGGCCGTCAGCCAAAGTGCTGAGGTCGCACACGCGACGTTGGACAGAGGGGCTGTTGCGAACGTAGCGGTCGAACAACTTCGATGGAATGATGTTGCCCTCACCGTCTTCGAATGCGACGACAGTCAGCGGTGCGCTTTCCAGCGAGATAGCGACGACCACGTTTACCCAACGCGAGTCAATCACATGGTACGCCCAGTAACCGTTGGCGGTTGGCGCATCGAAGTTGATCATGCTCAATTCGTAGAACGCACTTTCAAAAACGATGTTGGCAGCAATCGCACTTTCCGGAAGTTCACCGGAACCAACTTCGGCCCACGCTTCATTCAACAGCGTTGTCCACTGGGACGATGCGAGTTCGAAACCGTGTGGGCGATCAATCGGTGCAGAAGTCAGCTTGCAGGCAACGACTGCCAGACAGTTGATCAGCGGACTGCGGTTTGCTTCCCACAAGCCGCTCGCATCAACCGAATCAATGACGTAGGCCAGCGCACTGAACGCACACTTCGCACGATACGTCACAGGGCAGTTGGCGACCAATGCCGCGACGTTCGCATCGAACTCGATTACCTTGAACACGGATTCGGGAATGATTTGTTCGCCGTGAGCCGAAGCAGCAAACACGCCGTCGCCTTTTACGTAAAGCAACGTGCTGAATTCTGCGGAAGGGGTGACGACGCGATGGCGAATGCTGCAACCAACGAGCCCAGCCAGCGGGGAGTCGGAAGGTTGGAATGCTTGCAGCGGAGCACCTTGGCGAGTGACGCCGCATTTCATGAATGCTTCGAACGGAGCGCCGAGTTTAATGTGCATGATATGTCTCCTTATCAGATACGTTCTATTTACAGATTTTCGGCGCACGTTCGACCGGAAAAGAAAAAAGGCCCACCGAAGTGAGCCGAAAATAGAGCATTGTGAATTCAGTGAACAAAGAGCTGCGGGTGCAATCTGCGAGAAAGCCCGCTCATAAGAAAAGCCGTGAACTGGTCACGGCTTTCAGGTAGAAGAATGATTGGAACAAAGAGCAGGGTTGTGTTGTGCAGTAATGGGCATTACAAAATAAAAGGCCCACCGAAGTGAGCCTTTCAACTTGAACAACGTAAGGAACAAAGAGCTACTATTGCCTTTACTTTATGCCTAAGAAGGAAGATTGCTCTTCCAAAATAAAAGGCCCGCCGAAGCGAGCCCTTTGATTAAGATTTTGGAGTGATCACTGATGTGATGAACAAAGAGCTTGACCAATTGCAGAAAATGCAAAAGCCATTCCTCAAAATAAAAGCCCCGCTCCATCTGCGAAATGGTCGGGGTTTTTCGGTATGCTTCTAGGGAGCTTCCCTTGGGGAAGGAACAAAGATCGTTGTCAGATTTTCTCAAAATAAAAGGCCCACCGAAGTGAGCCTTTTTGGATACGAGACAGAGCATATTGAGTTAAGCTGTGCGAGAAACTCTCTATGCTAACAAAGAGCGCGTTGCACTAACGTCCATGAAGCACGACGACTACGTAGAATTTAGGTTCTCAAAATAAAAGCGCCCGAAGAATTAACTCCGAGCGCTTCGCGGTAAAGCAATGTCAGACGCTTGATGGCTATCAAGGAACAAAGAACACCCAACCGTGAGGTTATATATTAAAAAGGCCCCGCAAGCGACCGAACACCTGCGGGGCAAGAGCAAGCACGCAGAGTGTCCGTGCTGCAATAAATTAGCAAGCACAGGCGGGCGGCTCCCATGTGAAGAGCCTCAAATTTTCTTGGTGCCAGTTACGCAAGTGGGCTTGCGAACTTAAAGCCTCGAAGTAGTAGCGATGATCCCATTGGGCGATTCCACCCCACTGCGCGGAAGCGGTCTGCACGTAATCCACGTCGAGAAATTCGTGCAGCGTGTCACTTGCCATGTGCGCAATGAGTTGGTCGATTGTGAGTTCGGCGCGCGGACGTGCAACAATCAAATCGTCACCGCCGCTGATAACGTGGAACCGCGTACCGTGCTTGTCGAAATCAATGAAGCCGACCTCGACAAGTTCAACACATTCGTTGAAGACGTACAGCGCTCTTACTGCGAAGACTTTGGCCATAACATTTACTCGTGCTTAGGGCTCAACTTTTTCAGCGTGACCGTGATTGCTTTGTCCAGCGACTTCGGTACGGCACCGCGAGCGTGACAAGCAAACGCATAGGCGAAAAGAGAGCGAGCGTTACGACGGGCGTGCGTTGGAAGTTCGACACGCATCGCGCTGAACGCAGTCCACTGCGGCCACATCTGACCGATGAGCACAGAATCCTGTCGGCACATCATGTCAACTTCGGAAGCAGTCAGACCGTGAACGGTTTTGAAGAACGATATAATCGCTTTACAGATATAGCTGGCGTTTTCGTCCTGCATCAAATTGTGCAGACCTTTGAGATCCGGTTCGGTTTGACGTTGGTAGGTTGCCAGCAAATCGGTAAGCTCTTGCTCATCGACTGCGGTGATGCTGCGCATTTTGTGCAACAGGTTCATCCACTTGACGCGCATGTCGGAGTTGATCATGTGCTCCCAAACGTGCGCGCCCCATGCTTCGTAGAAAGCGTAATGCGCTTCGACGGGATCGGCGGACACGATCAACACGTCACGATGCTCACCGCCCTTGAAGCGCTTCGTGTACGTGTAACCTGCGGCGGACTTCTTGCACAGATGCAGTGACGGGATCATGTGCTCGCACGCCAGCAGACGGCGATTGCGCAGATCGTTAACCGCTTCTTGAATTGAGGTCTCGACTTCTTCGAGCGACGTCGCTTTCAACTTGGTGCGAACTTCAATCTTGGAAGTCAGATGCTTGATGCTGATCTTCTTCAACACGCGGTCAACCTTGAGCCCGTAAACAGAGGCACCCGGTTCCGGAGCGCGACCCAAGTTGGCGAGCACGTCTTCGGGGTGGAAGCGAATCTCATCTTCCATTCCGGCGACCGACAACAGAGTTTGTCCGATGGCCTTGCCGCAATAGCGTTTGCCATCCTGCGCGTTGACGACCAGATAATCGTCAGCCTCGAATCCAATCCGCCGCACCTCTTTGCTTTTCTTGCCCTTCTTCTTTTCAGTCTTGGTAGTCATTGTCATCCCTCAATTGAATGGTGAACATATCTTCTTCTTTACAGTAGTTGACGCGAGCGTGTACCGGATTGCGGGATTTGATTACGCCGTCAACGGTAATGCGACCCACGGGATCGAGGTCAACGTAACGCTCGCCACAAGTAGGGCTGCGGAAAATTAGAACGTGAACACCTTTCGGATAACGCTTCGTGTCGCCGAGACGTTGAAGCGCGCGAATCGTTGTCGGCCAAATGTGTCTGTGATCTCGCCACAGCCGACGCATTGCCCACGACGGCAGCAACTTGTAAGGCGTTGGAATCCGGTGCCAGCGAATGAAATATTGCTGCCACGTCAGCATGTCGTCGAAAAGCATGTGCAGCCACTTGCGCTGGCCTTCGCTGGGAACGAGCGTGTACGTGCGGAAAGGCGGACGCGGATGCGCTTCGAAAATGGAATGCCATTTGCCACTCGAACACGACAAACCAATGCAACGAACCAAAGTGACGTCGGTTGGAATCTCGTAAGTGATCGAGAGGCAAGGGTTAAGGGATTTCAAATCAATCAAGCCGTCGCAAAACTTCAAGGAACGTGGAATCGCTAGAAATCCGTTCGCGTTGCAGTCGATTGCGGTGTCGGCCCACAGGCGCGGGAGTTTTGGGTTTGCAGGAGGCTTACGGCCCTGCCTTCCGTGCGCTGCCCACACGCCGGACTCTGCGACCAGCGTATCTAAAACGCGCGCGGCATCTGCGGGACAGGAAACGGGGATCCAAACCCGTTTCAGTTTTTCTATCGCCATTGTTTTCTCCAGACAAAACATTCAGCCAGCAAAAAGATACATCTCCGGCCTCCACCGATCCCGGGATTGCTTTCAACGTTTCAACCTTTTGCGTTCGGCATGTGCCGCTTTGAGCTTTGGGGTTTGGAACCTTTTACTGGGAGTTCGCTTCGCTTCACTCCCCCGCTCGCTTGCGCTCGCGTTTTGATTCTCTGATCTAAGGCCCAATCAACCAGAGATAACTGTTCAATGATCCACAGATCGTTAAACCGGTTCGTGTGGTGGTGAACCTTGTTCGAGTTTCCACACTCACGTTATCAGTTTATAGATTTTGAAAACCACTTTGCGGATCTTTTTTAAATCGGTACTTTTGGAGCAGATCAGCATGGATCATTCGAAATCCGTAATGGATCGATGCGCATACCCCGTGTATAGGGTGATCCTTTCAATTTCAACGTTCGACAAGAGATCGGTTTGTGACAAAAAAGTTTGTAAGTGATTGAATTACAAAGGAATTTAGTTTTGAACGTTACACGCACCGCGAATCCGTCGTCTGCACGCTTCTAAACGCCGACGATGCACCTCTAAACACGGTATTCGCGATTTCGTGCGTCCGCCGTCCGGCCACCGCCGTATTCCATTCGAGTCCATAGGGTATGCAAGCCATTGAAAACTAAGTGAATTTAGTTTTCGCAGAACGCGCACCAAAGAGAAAGGGGCCGAATCCGCAAAGGATCAGCCCCTATATGTCATTTCACACCCATTTGCTTTTTCTTCGCCACAATCTTCGCAACCAAGCGATCCCGAATGGTATCGAAGCCGGAAGCAACTGCACTTTCATCAAGTGCTTTGAATGCGTTGGCAAGACGTTCGCCAGCGTCACCGCTGAATTGCGGCATCACTTGACGAAGCATTTCACTGCGCGCGCTGCCTTTCTTGCTTTTGCCCTTCTTCCCTTTCTTGCGCTTGCGGCTCAAGCTCAATGCGTCCGAGCTTTCGGACACGATGTTCGTTAGTTTGATCATCGCAGTTTGTACCCCTTGTGGATTGTGTAGAACATTTCTTTGCGTTGGATTGTACGTGTTTGCACAACCCATTCGAGCGTTTGATCCTTCGACGTGCGCTTCTTCGGCGTATCCGTCACCATCAACACGTAATTGCGTGAAGGCAACACGATCAAGTCTTCTGGATTCAGTGTGCCGACGTAATGCGGCAGAACAATCGTCAGGTTTGCAACGGTCAGCTCTTTGTCGTAATCGAGCACGCTGGTCTCTTCGGACACCGAACACAGAATGTCACGGGCACCGAGATTGAAATGCACGATCAAGTGACTGAACGCTGCGCAACGCGAACGAATGCGCACACGCTGGCCGCGATACGAATCGAGCACCACAAGCGACAACGGAATTTCATTCGAACCTTCGAGGGCTACAGGTATTTCGCTCGCCGGTAGTAATTCACCGTCGTAAGTGCGAATGCTCCATGTGCAATCCTTGAAGAATCGCGGCACTGTCAGCGCAAAGTCAACGTAACCATCATCGGTTACGCGCTCGAATACGTGCGGCTGTTCTTCGACTGCAATGCGATAACCGTGATAGGTCAGCTCGTTTCCAACTGTCATGACCTGATAGTTGTACCCGATAGGCTGGTAAGCAGGAACGTAACCTTGACGATAACAGATCGGACAGTTGATCGTGTTGCCGCCGAGTGCGTGTTCTTGATAGAGCCCGTCGTCTTCCGCGCTGTTATCTGTTTGGCCCGCGAATGTGCCGAGCGGATTTTCAACGGAAGCCAACTCGATTTCGCGCACGCCTTTGTGTGCAGTCTTGTATTGCGGTTGGTCGAATTCCATTTCGGCGATGCTACTGCCGCCAAGGTCTTCGCTACCGAACAAACCGCCCATGCCATTATCAACGATGCCGACAGAGTTTTCTTGTCGCGTATCTTCCCGAGGTGCGATTACGGTTTCAGCGTTAATCGGACGATCCGAATCGCTGTTATCGGTCAGCACCACGCAGCAACTACACGGAGCGCCAACGCGAGCGCGCTTATAAATATGCGCGACAATACTTTCGACTGCGAGTGAGTTATTCACACGGGCGCGGTGAGAGTCGATGACGCTATCCACGCGCTTTTGCACTCGGGCTGTTTCGCTGTTGCGCCAGCCCGTCTGCTTTAACCTTTTGCCTTTAAACATTGTGCTCATAATTGGGTTCCTCCCCGCAACGAAATTACAGGTATCGCAATGAAAAAATTTCGAGTGCTCGCAGGCGATCCAGGTACGAAAAACTTTGCGTTGTCCGTCATTGAATACAACGAAGGTAAACTCACAGTCGTTGGAACCAAGATGGTCGCGCATCCGTTTTGCGATCTGAGTTCCCGCACCGCTCCCGATGACTTGTGGAAGTTTACGCGCGAAATAAAGCGTATCGTCAATCACTATGGGATTGATGCTCTTTACTTCGAACGTTTCCAAGTTCGCGGATCGAATGCGACAGCAATTGAGGGCATCAACGTAATGCTCGGTTCAGTGTTGATGCTTGCGTTCCGGTTGAAGTTACTCGCGCGTTTGATCACCGCGAGCACATGGAAGAACAACTTCAATCGCAATAATGAGGCACAGACAAAACTCGATGACCTTTACAAGGAATTCAAGTTGACGTCTAAGTTCTCACCGAAGGCGATTCATGAATTTGACGCGAGTTTGATCGGCGTGTATTGCATCTACGATACGTTGGTGCAGAGCCGAAAACCTTTTGTCGGATTCGATGCCCATGCGTTCTTTGAACATTTCATTTCAGCCCCGACGCTCGCGTTAAACTGTAAATGAACGTTACGCAACCAAAGAGGCAACGGACATGAGTAAGAAAGTAAATGTGTGTCCTATGCGCGAGCAGTACAAGTTTCGCGGCGCTTGCTGTGTCGAAACTTGTCAGTATCACACGAAGACGACGCCGCATCACTGCATGTCGCTCGACCGCGCAGAAGGAGACCGTACGATCACCGCGATTGAAGTTGGACACTACAAGAGCTATGCGTTGCAGCGTAGCGCTGGAGCAGAACCGCTTTCGCAGAAAGGAAAAGAAACAGCACTGCGCCGCATTCAGTTGCAAGGCCGCGAAGCGATTCGCCTTTACCTCTACGTCTGTTATCTTGATGAACACGGCATCCGCAGCATTGCGCCGTTGACGCCGTTAATGCAAACGCTGTTCGAAGAGCTTACGCCAATCGTTCGTGATTTGCGTGAGTACATGGTTCCGCTTTTGTTCGACAAAGACGCAATCGCCCAATACGCTGTAAGTCAGCGAAAAGGGATTTCTTCGGAGTCCTTTAATTTCAGGCTCATTCTGGGGAAACGTACAACACTGACCCCGCAACAATTTAAGGAGTTACAAGATGAGTAAGATCGCACCGCTTCCTAAGCTGCAATCTATCGACCTCGGCACCTTCACCAAAAACTTCGGTGACGATCCTTCCGCGTCCCTGTGGGTGGTGAACCGTTCCGGCAACCGTGCAGCCAACAACGCTGGTCGCCCGAATGCAGAACAAGGCACCATGCTCGGCGGCCTCGGTAACATCATGTTCAGCGTTACTGGTGATGACGCGCGTCCGACCTCGCTGGTTGTTCCGGTGACTTTCATCCCTATCGATCTGTCTGTGCAGGCTCCGGTGGACAACCTGATTCGCAGCACTCACTTCCGCGCCGCGATCAGCCAAGGCCGCCTCGCCATCATCAACCCGAGTTGCTTGAACGAATTCTTCCAGCACCCTGTTGCTGCCAACGAGTATCGCCGCCTCAATGATGGTGACTGGACTCCGATCGGTGGCGACGGCATGAGCTTGGATCAAGGCAGCGAAGCCGACCGCATCAGCGACATGCAGTTGCAGGGAACCGAAGGCGACACCGTGAAGCCGGAAGTTCGCGCAATCATCGACTCTTCTCTGGCGGGCGACGCATCCGATCAAGTTCAGGCCGCAATCCTGAACCAAGCGGACACCCTGACCTCCGAAGATCTGCAATTCATCGCAGACAGTGTTACTGATACCAACGTGAAAGAGTTGTGCATCGCGACCATTCACACCAACTAACACTTCTGGAATGGAGAGGGCCGCACCATTGCGGCCTTTTTTCTTATGCGCCTTGAGAAGCTACTTGAACCACTTGTTCACAGCGATCCACTTCGAAATATTTGGTATTCGCCAAATCATGTAGGTATGTACGAATTCTCGACGAGCGTTGCGCGCTCTGAAATTCTCGCACTCACTCTGCAACGTTGTGGTGAACCTGTCACTCCAAAAGTTCGCGGTGTAACTCCGCTGAATCTGCTCGAAGCGTTAGCGCATTTCGAGACCGACCCGCAATTGCAAGTTGCAGTTTTGAACTTGCTTGCACTCTATCAGGAAAAGGAGAAGGTATGACTCAACGTAATGTCACGGGAGACGTTGGTGCGCGCAAAGCCGTGCGCATTCCAGCGGCAGCGGTAAACAAATTGATCGACCGCGTGCAGGTTCACGCCAGCCGTGTTCCGAATCTTCCGGCAGTGCTGACCGCGCGTGCGCGTACGCATTTCGACTACGTGTTGAAGTGTTCCGGTGAAGCGGCAGTCGCAGATACTTCCAGCACCAACGATCAGTTTGCCATTGATATGGCGACCGACCGTTTGATGCCGAAAGCGAAAGAAGAAATCTGGGCGCACGAAGGCTGGATGATGATGCAAACCATGAACGACGTTGATCGTATGGTGTTGCCGATGTTGAAGGCGATGGTGGATAGCGCGTGCAGTCCGCACAGCCGCCGTTTCGCTTCCGACGAAGCGTGTCGTCGTGTCTTCTGGCGTGCAGTGCGTGCGCGTGTGGACGGGACAATGTTTATCATGATCGGTGATCTGGTTGACACCAACGACCAATCCGCCGGACGTCAACAAGCGCTGGTAGTTGCGCAGAACGTTGTGATGGGTGTGCTGCAATATTTCGAAGACACCTACAGCGGCATTTGTGCTTACTGGCTCGAATCTCTCAACGCTCTGTCGCGCACGCAGGATCCTGTTGCGGGAACCGTGTACGTGCAAAGCCTGACTGCTTCCGCCAACCGCATGATCAACCAGATCGTTGAGCGCAGTCCGTACGTGTTCAAGAAACATCTGGAATCCGGTGAGGGCAAGTTGTCCAGTATCGAAGCATTCCGCCTGCTGTGGGATTGCACTTACACCGACAAGAAGTTCGACATTCCGTTCGCGTGTGATGTTACTCCCGAAGTGTACGAACTGATCGCCGCCGACTTGCGTCAAGTGGTGAGCGAGGAATACATTGCCGAAGTTGGAAGCGCTGATAACTTCCAATTTTAAGCAAAAGAAAAGGGAGCCAGTGGCTCCCTTTTTCATTCCCGAACCCATCCGAGTTTGAATGGATTGAATAGCGCTTTCTTCCCGTGCTTCTCTTGCAAGAAATCCAGAATCTCTTCCATGAGTTCTTGCGGTGCGTTGTCGGGATCCATCTTAATCAACTTCCCTTTCTTGTCCTTGTCTTCCGGCAGCCGTATCGTTCGGAACTTCACAGCCGAGTTTGCAAACGCAGCTTTCAATTCCGTGCGCAACTTCTTACCTCCCTTGTCGTTATCCGTGAACGCATAGACATACTCGACGCCGAGACTTTCTATCAGCTTCGTTTTCTTTGGCGACCACGTATTCGCACCGAGCGCGGCAATCGCAGGCACACCTTCCGAAAGCATCCGCAACATATCGCGCGGGCCTTCCTCAATCGTAACGAACGGCAGATTCTTCTGACGGATCAACTTCGCTGACATATCGAAGCCGAGCAATCCGGTATCGCGAACCCATGACCCGCGAGTTGTCAGATAACTTGTGCGGCCTTCCATCTTCTCAAGGTATCCGGCAACGCCGCCGACGTACGACTTGCGAATCTTCACCGGAAGAAAGCACACAGGCAAATCCGCATTGGGTGGCATCTGCAACAGCGCGCCAAGATCGGAAAGTATCTTGCCGTTGTATCCGCGCCAACTTACGTCTTCCGGCCATTGCAAGTAACTCGGGCGGCCAACTGCACGCATCATTTCGCGCACGGTGCTGAATCGGCGGTATGTGCCGTTCTCTTCCTGCACGCTGCTTTTGCCGTGAACGACAAGATCTGACGCAGCCTTTATTTGCCAATCCGGAATCTCTTCAAGTCCGGCCTTCGGTGCCCACTGGTTCCAGTGTCCTTTTGTTCCGCAACCGAGGCAGTTGAAATAACCGAGCGGGATCGACATGCCAACGCCAACGAATACGCCAGCGGATGGCGAGCTATCATCGTGGAACGGACAGCACACCATTATCGTTTCGCCTGCCATTTGGCGACGGCCCGGTAATCTGCTGATCTCACTCACGACCTTCTGCTGAATGTCTCCGATGTTCATTGTCATATGGATTCACCGAAATGATTAGATTGATGGTTGTCTAATTTGATATACCACCTATTTACAGAATACAAGGAGGGGCCTGCTGTGATTGACCGCATAGGTGATAACCTGCACCTGCCAAATGAGTTGCGCTCTTTTGTAAATGGAAGGGTAGTCGGCTTCTTTATCCCGTATGCCACTATTCCGGAAAGCGCGCTGCGTACTCGCGCCGCCACATTCCCATTGAAGAATTCCAAGCGTGCCCCTGGGTTTCCAGTGCAGGACACGCATACGGTTTCCGATTCGTGTGAATTTGAAATCCTCTATTACCACAGTCACGCCGTACTGCGCATCGTTTAGGAGTGTCCATCATGGCACGAGGTTTAACAAACATCCCTGTCAACATAGTTGATGACGGATTACATGCAAGCGTCCACAGTTCACCGATTGACGAATTCATCCAAGACGCTCTGCAACACGAAGAGCTGACTGACCACAATCCAAAGAAGCAGATGAGCGCGTCGATGTTTCCGATGTGCAGCATCCTTCTGTTTACGCAACTTTGGCATCAACGCACTTCCGGAAGATTCTGGCGCAAGTCGAACGTACTGCTCGACATATTCGCGGGTTCCGGTACTGCGATGCACGAAAAGCTGCAATACGCGCTTGGGTTCAGCGGTAAGCAGTTTGGTCATTACCACTGCAAGAACTATCGCTGCAAGGATTATCTCAAGACCGAGGGCTTCCGTCCGAAGCAGGACAATCCAAAGTTGCACACGTTTACGACCGACAACATTTGCCCGACGTGTGGCCGTGGTATGGCTTACGTTGAAATCGCAATCGAGCGTGATGACATAATCATGTACCTCGATAGCGTGCTCGTTGTCGGCAAAGGAAAGAAAGCGCGCGCCATCGTGCTCGACTTGAAGTCGTGTACGTCCAACGCCGCATTCAAGGCACGGACGCCCGCAGACTTGGCGAAGCACAACAACATTGCGCAGATTCGCGCGTACGCTGTTGAGTTTGAGCGTGAGTACGATGTGCGGGTCGAAGGGTACGGGCTCGCGTATATCCCACGGGATAACCCGCGCGGGTTCAAGGTTCATTATGTTCCGTTCGATGATGCAGAAGCGAGTCGCGCATTCAAAGCGTATAAGCGTGAACGCAAGAAATGGCACCTGACGAATGAAGTCGTTGAGAGCCAAGAAATTGAAGCATTGGAAAAAGGCAGGCTGTGCAGTTCGAGCAATGAGCACGACAAGCTGCACCCATTCGAGCCGTGCCCGTTATCCAGCGTTTGCTTCTCCGATCTGCATCTGCATAGGGTGCTTCGAAACTTCATTGTTTTGAGTGAGGAGCACAAGGACTTAGATTTCTTCACCGTACTCGATATGGCATTGCGCGATAAAAAAGATAACAAGGTCGAAGGGAACCGAGCGACCTCAAAGCCGAAGGGTGGTGGTAAGAAGCAGCGAGTTAAGCAAATCACGCTATGATAAATCTCTTCACTAACCAAATTCAGTTTAAGCTGGAAAACTCGTTGGCCGAACTCGCGAGCTTTCCACGCTTCGATGACAACGTGTTGAAGTTGTCGATGGAAGTACGAAACGAGTACGACAAATACGCCAAGTGTCCGCAGGAACTTTATCTGTTCGCAACCGCTTTGTTCGCAATGGCAACCGCACAGGGAAGTTTGGAAATCGCCGAAAACAAAATGGCGCAGGCGCGTACCGTCCGCATCGAGAACGGCCCGCAGTCCGGTGAAATGGAACGTGCCGCGCTCGACGTGTATGCCGAGAACTGTAAACAGAAGACAGAGGACGCATCTGCCGCGTACCTCCATCTTGTATTCCGACTCAACCGATTAATGGAGAGCGTAAACAATGTTGCGAGTACAGATATATCTGAGCACGACGCAGCCCAGAATGCTGTCGCGTTCAATGAACGAGGGAGCGGCAGCGCGTTACCGTCTGACTGACACTGATGCGCATGTCTCCCGAGTTGACCTTACCGATCTTGCCGAGGCAGAGAAGAAGTTGCGTAAGTTGCGTGAGCACAAAGACGTAGCTACTGACCTCGAACTCTCCGAGCAACTGAAAGCTGATCGTACCAAATCCAAGAAGGGTGATAAGGGCGAGAAGGCCGACGGCGACTCGAAAGAGAAAGCCAAGGAAGGCGAAGAGGACGAAGAGAGCTTCGACGAGGAAGAGGAAGCGTAACATGGACGGCCTTCTGCGACGAGTGATGGATATTGATTCGCGGTGCATCAAGCACGGTGTTTCGTTTCGACCGCAGTTAGTTGGTCGTGATGTTGTCTTGACGTATTCTGATGGCCGCAGTGTCGAACTCTCTGACCGAGCAATGGAAGCCCGCGACTCTCGCGCGTATGTGTTGGATGATGCGTTCAAAGCGATCAAGCACGTTGCTGAAATCTACAGCGTGCAAGTTCACTTCATCATTCCAATGTATGCCAAGCGATCAAGCTCTGTGCTGTTTCAGCATGGCTTCCATACAAATCTCCTGTGCGAGACTAGCGATGGCACCCGTTTGGAAGTCAATCGCGCTCGCATGTTGACGTATAGGGGAAAGAAGAATGGCTAAGTACAAGCCGATTCCAAAACAGAAACGCGCGTCTACTTCGGCGGCGAAGAAAGGCCCGCGCGTAATGAGCGGCGCTGACAAAGTGCGTATGATTCGGATTGTGAAGTTGCAGCCGAAGAACGACGTGCCGCAGCCGCCCCACAATGCGCAGGCAAAGCGCGGACTTTCAATTGCACGCATTCTCGACGCGACTACCGCTGACGCTCTGAACTTTGGGCGCGAGATTGTTATTGAAAGTGCGAAGAAGTTCCGTACGGGGAAAGGTCTGCCTGCCGTAACCAGTAAATCGTGGCACCGCGATCCCTTGCGTCCTGATGCCGCCAAGCGAATTCACGAAGCGACGATCATTGCACGCGACGAACAAGACACGCCGATCAGTAAAGCGAAAGCCGTGTTCATTTCGTGCGACTGCGAGGACTGGTGCTATCGCTGGGAATATGCGTGTGCAACTTACGGGGCGACGCGCATCATGTACGGTAACGGTGCTCCACCTGTAATCACAAACCCGCAGGAAGTCCCCGGTTGCTGCAAGCATTTGGTTGCACTGCTGCGTTACGTTCGTGACAAGGGGATTTGAGTATGGGATGTTCATCGTGTCAACGACGTGTTGAACAAGTCCGGTCACAGATGGCTGAGAATCGCGTGCGCCAAGTTGCGAGCGGCCATCTGCTTTCGGGCCACACGTTAACCGAATTCGGATGGGTAAAGACGTGCGTTGTTTGCGGCACGAAGACTGATCCGAAGACGTATCCGGAAGAGTGCGTTCCCAAATGCACATGTAAATAGAGGCCGCCTTGTGTGGCCTTTTCTTTGCGCGAAATCTGTAAATAGTATGGAGCAACTGCCGCCACGACCTCCACAGCAAATACGGAAATCTGTAAAGGATAAGAACGATGCGACCACTGCCAAAACTGCCCCGAACGTTCGAACCGGAACAACTTGAATTTCGCAACAGCGCGCTTTGTGACGAACTGGATTCTTTCAACAAGTCACTGTTTCTGGAACTGCAAGCAATGTTCACGGCCACAGACTTCTACGCATTCGCAATGCTTGGCGCACATGATGTTGTGGGATGCTACTCCGGTTTCTTCTTTGGGCCGGAAACGAATCGCCGTCACACGCTGGTATTGCCGTCGCTCTTCTACTTTGGCGGACGCGATACGGAGATCGTGAATGCGTTGGTAACTCACATGGTTGATCGTGAGCCGCAGATTCGCCAGATCATTGTTACGCTGCAACCGAAGCAAGACCCGCGCGCGTTTTGGCGACTAGGTTTCGACGTCGGAAGCAATGCCGACAAATCAAAGACCGCAACTGTCTACACTAAACTCCAACTGAAATTGCAAGGAACCCACCTATGAGCACTGAAATCACCCAGATGGAAAACGTAAGCATTCGTACGATCTCACAGGACGAGTGGAATGCGTTTCTGGAGAAGCACGGACAGGAGAACAAGTTCACCTTCATTGAAGGCGCGCATCATGTCGCGGCCACAACGCTGGGCGGCAATGTGCTCAAAGGTTTGATGATCTTTGACGTTGCGGAATTCGGTATGCACGACGTACCGCGCGTCACAGTGCTCACGCTGGAAGAGTTCGGCATTGACGAAGGTCAGATGGCACGGATTCTGGTTTCCGTGATTCCGCTCGTTGTTCCGAAACTGGAACAGCTCGGTTGCAATATCTGGTACACCGCGCACGGCAAGGGCATTAACGTGTGTGCAGGCAACAAAGAATATCACGCAGGTTTTGGTGTCTCGGCAATCACGTACTCCAAGTACGTCCCGCCGAAGTGTCCGGTCGGTTTCAAGTTGCACATCCTTGAAGGTACGCCTGCTGAAATTGGTTGCCCGATCTCTGCATCGCAGTGGCGCGAATTCCGTGACAACTTCCTTGAAGCGAACCCGCGCACCACTGTTTGCAGTTCGCACCCGTGTGAGCTGGGCGGCACCGATCCCGATCACCGCTTCCTGCATCTGGCGCTGATCAGCTTGCGCGATCAGTCCATCGTTTCTTACGGGCGCTTCATTGTTTCCGAAGGTGGCGACGGGTACGACGCTTCGCTCGCGTTCTACCATCACCACACTGAAACGCGCCGTGACGAATACGCGAAGTTCATGATGGCGGCATTGCGCTTCTATTTCGACGTCGAATACGGTTCACGGATCGTTGTGCGTCCGCAAGGCTCCATCGTTGAACCCGCTTGGCATCTGCTGGTGTCTGGTGAGCTTGTTGCGTAATGACAACTCCGCTTCCTGTCCGTGACCTTACGGGCGGTCAAGTTGAAGAACTGATCGATACTCTGCTGTATGGGGCACTGCGCCCCATCGTTGAGCACACCGATCTGTTTTCTCCGCAGCTTGCATTCATCCTGTCGCTAATCGTTAGCAACAAGAAACGCAAGCCCTGCACAACTGACGTCACGACCGCAACGTATTATCTTGTTCGTGCGCTCCATGCCCCCCGCGATCAACGTATGCAATTCATTTGCAAGGTTGGCTTGGAGCGCAACTTTATATCCATGTTCCTGCATCGTGTCTTGGAGAAGTACCACAAGCCATTCATGCAGAACTACGGTGCAATGCTTAGTGCGCACGCTGCACGTCGAGAGAAGGATGCGTTGGTATTCCGCCAGCGCGTTGATACCCTCGTTGTGTCGAGCGGCGCATCGTCCCGCACATCACTTTACACGGCACTGACCCGTGTCCAGTTGTTGCTGCCGGAGTTCATGTACGCTTTCGATAGCGTAGTCGGAAACTTTGCCAATCTGTGCGCACGACTTGCACATGACCACGTAAAGAAAAATCCAAACCACCAGTATGACGTTCGCGACGTAACGCAAAACTTTCTGCGTGCGACGATAACCGCATTGAACAAATACAGTTCGAAGCGCGGCGCACATGCGTCGTACGTCAAGTGGTGGATCTTCAATGCGCAAACCTGCGGGTCGAACGATCATGAGTACGGACTCTCGTACACGATTCCGCAATCGCAGCGCAAGAAGATTGCAATAGGCGGCGCGACTCAACCTTCCGCAATCAACTTTAGCGTGAGTTTGGATCAGCCGTCCGGTGACGAGGAAGACGAAGGCAGCTCCCTGCACTCGCGTATAGGGGGAAGCTCTCAAGACCTTGAGCACGACATTAACATGCGACGTCAAGCACTGAGGATCGCAGAGGTGGCGAAGGCCGTCGATCCGTTTGGTGTGTGGCGTGTCGCTCTTGATATGGAAGAGCCCTTTAGCGCAGAAGAGATCGCGCTGATGGATGCGCACATGGCATCGCAGAAATCTGTAAAGAGAATTTGAACCTTTTAGAGGAATTGAAATATGAGCCGTGGTTTTGATAGCGTGCCTGCGGGCCGTAACGATAATGCTAACCTCGAAGATCTCTTCGAGCTGTTCGACTTCCGTTCTGCAACGAAAGGATACGTGGCGATTCGTCTGCTGCCGTATTCGATGCTTCCGATCAAGCGTCACTGGATTCACGCTCTGAACAAAGAGAAGAAGCCGACCGCGTTTCCGAAGATGTGTGTCGAGTTCAACCCCGACGACGGCAACAAGCCGCTGAAAGGTCGCGTGTGCCCGTACTGCAAACTGGAACATGGCCCGATGCGCGAGAACTATCCGGCGCACTATGAAGAGTTCATGCTGGCGAACGCAATCATCCGTCCGCTGCAAGACTCCACCCGCATCAACCGCAAGAAGTTCACTCCGGCTGAAAAGAAAACTGGCATCAAGGACGTGACTTCTGAATCCGCAACTCCGGTGCGTATCGTTCGCCTGCCTATGGGCGTTGCGCGTCGCATCAAAGAAATGGCCGAGCTGAACGGCGGCAAGCACGTCAACGATGCGAAGAAGGGTATCGACGTTCTGGTCAAGTTCGATCCGAAAGCCAAGAGCGCGGGCGACACCTATCGTCTGGAGCGTGGTGATCGCACTCCGCTGACTGCCGAAGAGCTGGAATATCTGCGCTACGATCTCGAACCGTTCGAAGAGATCTATGACGCGCTGGGCCGTACCGATAGCGCCGCCGCAATGGCCGACCTCAAGAAGTCTACTCTCATCGGTGGCGGCAGCCGCGACGATGACGACGATGACGACGATGACGATGATGACGACGGTTTCAGCCGTGGCGGTAAGAAGGGTAAGAAAGGCAAGAAGGACAAGAAAAAGTCCAGTCGCGACGATGACGACGATGACGACGATGACGACGACGACGATGACGATGACGATGATCGTTCGTCCAAGAAGGGCAAGAAGGACAAGAGCAAGAAGCGTTTCGCCGATGACGACGATGACGACGATGACGACGATGACGACGATGACGACGATGACGATGACGATGATCGCTCTTCCAAGAAGTCTGGCAAGAAGTCTGGCAAGTCTTCCAAGAAATCCGACTCCAAGAAATCATCCAAGCGTTTCGCCGATGACGACGATGACGACGATGACGACGATGACGACGATGACGATGACGATGATCGCTCTTCCAAGAAAAAGTCGTCCAAGAAATCCGGCACCAAGAAGTCTTCCAAGGTAACTGGCAAGAAAAAGAAAGCCAGTGACGATGATGACGACGATGACGACGATGACGACGATGATCGTTCGTCCAAGAAAAAGGCGTCCAAGAAAACTTCGGTGAAGAAGTCTTCCAAGGTAACTGGCAAGAAAAAGAAAGCCAGTGACGATGACGACGATGATGACGATGAAGATGATCGTCCGGCCAAGAAGAAGAAAGCCGTCAAGAAAACCGGTAAGTCCAAACGCTAATCATGTTGGGCTCTCTCACGGGAGCCCACGTTTGAAGGATGCAGACAATGGCTGCGAAGAAAGCGAAGGACGAAGAAGCTAAGAAGCCTAAGAAGGCTCCGGCTTCCAAGTCGAAGGAAACCAAGGCGAAGGCTCCCGCAAAAGAGAAAGCCCCAGCCAAGGCGAAGAAAGAAAAAGCCGAAGCGCCCGTTGGCCCCAAGAAGTTCAGCGCGCGTTCTGTCATGCTCGACGAACTTGCAGAGATTGAAAAGAAATCCGATCTTGTCAGTCACGGTTTCGGACGTTACTGCAAGCGCCTGTCTACTGGTGTGCTCGCCGTTGACATGTACCTTGATGGCGGCCTGATCCCAGGTGGCTGGTACACTGTTGCTGGCCCTGAGCAATCTGCCAAGTCAACGCTGACAATGACGTTGGTTGCTGCGTGCGTGAAACAAGCGTTCAGTGGTTATGGCGCGCTCTTCGATTACGAAGGTTCGAGCGACATTGAATACATCATGAACATGTTCCGCAACTTCGGCATCAAGAATGCTGACCAAGCGGCGATCTTCGGCGTGCAAGATCCGTCAACTGGCGACTACATCAAAGAAGGCATCTTCCGTTATTACGATCCCGATAACGGCGAGAAGTTCTTCTCTTATATGTCGATGCTCCGCCGTCGCCTGCCGGACAAGATCATTACCGAGAAGGGCGAGCCGTTCCTGATCTTCGATAACAACAAGAAGAATCAGAAGAAGCTGGCAGGTCACTACGATCCGAAATTCTTCCGCGAGAAGAACAAGTTCAAGGTTCCCGCAGAAGATACGTCAATGCAGTCGTTGACCGTAGTTGACTCGTATCCGGCGATGCTGCCTGACCAGATGGACGATGATGATCCGAGCGGCGCAATGGCGTTGCAGGCGCGTATGTTCTCTGACGGCATCAAGCGTTTCCGTGGCGGTATGCGTCGTAAGATGATGACCATCTTGGGCGTTAACCAGTTGCGTGAGCGTCCGGCACAACAGCACGGCGATCCCAATTACGAACCGTGCGGCAACGCATTGAAGTTCTACTGCGTCCACAACTCCACCGAAGTTCGTTACCTTAATGAAGACGGTGACGAGTGCGTGATGAGTGCGCGTGAATACTTCGAAGCGTATGCGGAAGTCCCGCGCGAAGAGCGTCCGCCGATTCGTGTGCCGAACGATGCAGGCTGGTTGATTCCAGATGAAGTGTTCGAGACCGATGGCTCCAACTTCTCTGTCCGTAGCACTTACGAAATGTTCACCGAAAGCGGCCACGTAATTCGCGGCTCCGCTGGTCACAGTGTTCTGACTGCTACTCCGCTGGTTGCAATGCACCCGTGGGGTGACGATGACGCTGCGTGTCGTGAATTCGATATGCCGAACAAAGGCCAACTCAATGAGCTGGAAGAGCGCAAGCGTGACTTCTCCAAGAAGACAATGCGCATTCCGCGAATCGGCTGGTCACGGTTGATCAACATCGACGCACGGAAACGTTCGTTCGCTTTCGTTGAGGCTAACGGTCTTGACGCGAAAGCATGGCGCGCCGGATGGAATGATTTCATCCTTGCTATGGCTCCGGAACTTGCAGAGTTTATCGCAAGCGTTCGTGAGTTCGCAGACATGCCTATCGACTTGCTTATGCGCGAGATCAACGGCATGACTAGCGAGTACGCAATGGAGATCATTTCTGCGTACGCTTCAAGCGATCCGGAAGAAGGCTGCGAAGACGAGTACGTGACTGAGCTGTACGACATTATGTTCGCGCAGTTTGCTTACATCGAAGAGTTGGTGAACGTTTACCTGCAAATCTCCGACTCCAACAAACTCGTTCCGTCGCGCGTCACTTCCGTAGGTGAAGCCAGCGCTGAGTACCAACTCGCGAAAGGTGAAACCTATATCGACTTCTCTGTCGGTGGTTCGTGGATCAGTTCTGGCATCGTCAGCCATAACAGCGACGTGCGTATTCGCGTTATGTCTCGCGCAATTCCGCCAGCGTTCAAAGGCGAGCGCGGTATTGTCGAAGAGCCGTCTGTTGAATTCCTCGACAAGAAACGTGTTGACCGTTACAAGTTCGTTTCCGGTCGTACGATCAAGAACAAACTGGGCGGTATCCCCAACCAAGAATTCTGGATGCGTATATGGGAAGCGGACGGCAAGGGTAACGCGCGCGGTGTTGACCCCGTGTTCGACGTGTACTTCTACTTGAAGACACTGAACCTGCTCGGTGGTCAGCGCAACAAGATCAAGTTCCTCGATCCGGTGCCGCTGTCTAAAGCACGTCGCGCCATTACTTGGCAGGAACTCAAGATCCTTGTGCTCGGCACGCCGTCACAGATCAAAGAGCTGTGCGCAGACATTGACGTCAAGCCCGTGTCGCTGCGTTCGTGGTGCTTCAAGTTCGTGAGTAGCGAACAAGGACGCCAGATGGTTCGTGATGCCGTGGTTAGTCGTGTTGCTGCCGAATCCGATGGCGGTGACGATGACGACGATGATTGATGCGTGAATGGAGGGGCGGGGTAACACCTGCCCCTTTTCTTTTCAGTGAAAAGACTTTCTGCACACTGGAGGTACACATGGCGAAGTTACGCTTCATCGAAGTGCCCAACCCGTTGAAGGGTAACGGCCTACGATACAAAGATGTGCTGGTGAATTTCGTTAACGACACGCGCACGGAATTGCATGAACTTGATTTGCGTACGTGGCGTGAGTATGGGCATGACGTTGGCGATCTGAAAGCTGAAACGATCAAATGCCTTTCGGACGTTTGGAGTAAGAATGCTCACGCAACTTTGCTTTGTGTTGACGGCAAGCCCGCCGCATTCGCAATGACTGCTATCGACGAAAAGTTTGTAGCATTTTGGAACTTCATTGTTGCAAAAGAATTCCGCACCGAAGGCTATGGGAAAGCGCTGCTTACTCACTTGATTGAACGTGGCCGTAAGAGAGGTTGCACCGAACTCTGCCTAAACGTTCACGCATACAACGATGTGGCGCTCAACATGTACCGTGCGGCAGGATTCAAACCAAAGTCACACCTTCTCTCACTCCACCTGTAAGGAAATCCAATGAGCTTGATGCTTCCGATGATCGGCCCGCTCGTTTCAGCCGAGCATAAACTCCCCGAGACCCACGCCGCAGAAATGCAACTCATAATCCGCGCGCTCGCGTTGCGTCATTACGTCCACACTGTTCAAGAGCAAATGGGCGGCACCTGTCCGCTGCGCTTGTTCGAGATTTTCGACAGAGCCCAAAGCACAATCCCGTGCGCGTATGTGCTCGCGCATTTGGACGGCAATGGTTACGTTGCAAGTATCGAGTACGCATCACATGACGGCAGTAAATACGTCAACGAGATTCGCACGTCCGAAGCTGCGCCGACACATTTCGGCTATCGCTCGCTTGAGCCTGACGATCCGTGCTCGCGCTGGCGTCGAGTGATTGACGAGCTGCACCTTGTCGAATTCGCGGGAACCGGATTGCTCGATTTGCTCGCGCGCCGTCCGAAGTAACGCGCTATGGAAAAGCCAAGAGCAGTCTATAACGAATTGCCACGGACGCGCGTCGTTTGTCCTGACTGTGGTGCGTCCGGCTCAAACTCCGGCCCGTGTTATTGCCACGTCTGCGATTTTGACGTCATGATGTTGCCTGAGATTTTCAACGGCCATCCGTGCAACTGGGGCGAGATTGCCCGACGCGCAAACGCAAACGGCAAGCGCACTTAACCGCGCTTTCAAGGGGCAGGCTCTCGGGCTTGCCTCTTTTCATTTCAGGCACTTACGGGCCTTGGCGTCGAAAACCGTACTAGCCTTTTGGCACCCCATTTCGTACACTATAAAGGTGAGGGGAGAACCCCACTAACCGACAACCACAATAAGAGGCAATCAAATGATCGTTACCATGATTACTGGCATCCAAGGCTACAGCCTGACCTCCGCAGAAATCCAAACCGTTATCGACGTTGTTCAGGAGAAGTTCGCGCCTGAGATCAATTACATCGACGTGCGCAACATGAATGCGGATTGCGGTGCGGGCGCTCCGAACAACGTGCTCGACATTTCCGTGAAGGGTGAGCAATACGAATATGTGTTCGCGTCGTGCGGCCCGATGGCTCAATATCAAGACCTCGCCGATGCGCTTGTGATCTTGAAAGCCGGATTCGATAGCCCGATGTGCCCACGGGCATTGAAGACAATCAAGACGATGACCGAGCTTTCTGAAATCGCGGCGCGCAGTTTGGAAGGCATCACCGACTTCATCGCCGTGCCGTTCCCTGAGCAAGGTGTCTACTGGATGTTCCGCGCAATCAAGCATATGAATGCTGGCGTTGCGTTGTTCGCGCTGAAAGAATCTCACAGCGTTCGCGTAATCCACAACCCGCCGAGTCAAGAAGCGCGGATCTCGAATCTGGTTGACCAAATCAAAAAGCAAGCACGCCCCAATCTGTAAGGAGTCCGACATGTTTGACCTGACTGTAAAACAAGTTGAAGCAATCGAAGCATTCAACGCAAGCAAAACGTCTGTGACTGAATTCTCTGACGCAATGAAAGAAGGCGGCTTGGTGATCGAAGAGTTGTGCCCCGTGCCCGTTGACCTCAACTTGATTCGACAGTCGTACAATGAGGCGGAGTATCTCCGCCTTCATCGCCGCGACAAAAGCGAATACGGTTCGCACACTGCGTTGCAGGTTATCGTGTTGTCTCGCAAGGTCGGTAAAGAAACCGAATACTGCGTTGTCCGAATTATCTGAGGTGTGCTATGTGGTTTGTAAATGAGAAAGGAAAGCCGGACGACAGATGGGAAATTTCCATCATCAACAATGAATCGTCAGACGCCAAGCAACTGTCCCGCAGTTATGGCTGGCCGTGCGCCCACAAGATCATCGTGTGGAGTTGCGGCGGCACAATGGAGCTGACACTCAACGAACGGCTCGCATCTGTAATGCGACTTGCCGCACGCGAATACGCAAATGAATTGAACGGGCCGCTGCCACGCATTGATTCTAACATCGCAGTGCAGACGATGATCTCCGACATGCTCAAAGAGCAGAAGTAACAACATATAAGAGGCAATCAAATGAAAAAATCTAACCGTTCCGCACTGTCTACCGTCGCCGTCAGTGACGTGGCCGCCGCAGCAATTCACGCACTGCTTCATAGCATCCGTTCCTACGCACTTAACTTGCACACCGAGAATATGGAAACTGCGCGTAAGTATTACGAGACCACTGTTAGCGAGTGTCTGAAAAGTCCCGCCGACTTGGGCATCGTGTTCCAAACCGTGCAGAGTGACGGCGTGCAGCCGAGCAGTTCCGATGCGTTCCTCACTGACTTCATGGCGCAAGTTGCTTGCGTTGTTTCCGGTACGCGAGTGAGTGCGGCGATTCACTCGCCATCACCGTCGCGAACCTCCGTTCGTTTCGAATCTGGTGTGATCAAGATGGAGTCGGCGGAAGCGGTGACGATGCGCAAGACCGTCCCACTCAATGCAATCGATCATCCGGTTATCTTCACTGCGCTTGGTTGGGGCGCGTACGTTATTCAAAACCTGACAGTCTCCGCCGATTGCTGTCAGTCTTCGAACAGAGTGGCGCAATTCATTCGTAAGCACGCGCGTTTGCTGACCCGCGCGTCCGCACCGGAAACGTGGTTCATGCGTGAAGAAGAGCATGTGGCTTTTTGGAGCGACTTGCGTGCCTTGTTCCGTCTGCTCGAAACGACGGAAGGCATCGAGTTACTTCGCAAGCACATCGGTGAATTGAACGGGCGTCACGCATACCCTGACATTCACGGATTCGTGAACGAACAAACCATCCTGCTCGACGTAACCGGAAGGGATGGCGATCTTTGCGTTGCACGGCACAAACGCGCAGAAGGTGCGTACGTCAGTGGCAACTTCCCTGAGCTGACAAGCGTCGTCGCTTCGTGGGTAACGCTCTGCATGTGCGACCCACTTGTCTTCCTGAGCGCGTTTGCACAAATCCATGCGCCGCTTTATGAGGAATCCGGCGAGTGGGTGGATCCCGAAACTCCGCTGTCCGAAGTCGGCTATCCCCTTTGCGACGAATGGGAACTTCCGGAAACCTACTCAATCCGTCACGCTGCAAGTTAACGGCGGACGTCGAAAACCGTACTAGCCTTTGGGCGGGCCATTTCGTACACTATATATGTAGCGGGAAGGCCCGCAAGATAACCAAAACAAGAGACCAGCCGAAGGAGGCATTATGTCAGTCCATTTCTATCTCACTATCGAAGGCAACACCATCAGCGAAGTTGCACGCAATCGCGAAATCGACGGGATTCACTCTGTTGGGATTTGCGAATCCATCCTCAACGGCGAGGGCGTTCACTGGGCGCAAAACTTCGCAGACGTTCTTTGCCTGAGCGAAGATCAGGCAGCATCTTCCGAAGGCCATCTGTGGTATTCGAAAGAAGCGAGCGCGCAAATCAGATTGAACTATCTGATCGAACGAGTGCGTTACGCAATGTCGGAGACGTTAACGATGCACGGCTACGGCCAGCGTGTGCATTTGGCTGAGTTGCTTTCGCTGCTGCACGCCGCGCAAACACTTTCGAGTTTGCACCGCGACGAACGGTTCGAGATTCGTTGGTTCTGATAACAGAGGGCGTTCAAGTAGCGCCCTCGATTATCTTAACCAGTCAAGGAGACTGACAAATGTGTGACGCACTGAAAAGCCGCTTCGTGAATTTCATGAATAGCGAAATCGTTCAAGTGTTCGCTCCGATAAATGCTGACCGTGCCGAGCCGCGCGGCATCAAACCCATCCCTGCACAAATCACTGCGGATGATTTGCAAAACGTGTGGCAAGCGATGCGTGGTGATGATCGTGAGTTTGTTCTGGGCGTTGATTCGCTCGACCTCATCGAATTCATCATGGCGCTGGAAGAAGAATACAACATTGACATTTCCGATGAAGATGCAGAAATGCTGATCACCGACGAACGTTATGCGAACGTCGATGATCTCATCAAGTGGATTGACGAACGTCGCCCTTCCGGCCACATGTTCTAATCCACGTAGTAAACCACAACCACAATAAGAGGCAACTATGTCTAACGTTAAAACTCCGATTCGCACTGTCCTGACTCTCGCCAGTCTTGTCGCTGGTAGCTTTGCCCGCACTGGCAAGCGCACTTGCAGCAAGAAGATGGCCGACGGCTTCCCGTTGATCGGTGTGATCAACAAGAACAAGGTGAATCGCGATCACGTCGAAAGCATCATGGCTCCGATTCATGATCAGTTCGTCCACAACGTAATCGCGCACGGTCTGTCTTCTGCGTCTCACATTTTGTCGGCTGCCCCTTCGTTGGAGAGTGCTACCGTCGAAGACACCGGCAGCCCGTTGTTGAAACTGACCGACGTGAGTTTCAATGTCGGTGCATTTCGTCTGGTGTTCACCATCTGCAACGACAAGCTCGCCGCCACTCGTTACGCTCTGTATAAAGGCGTTTCGAAAACTCCGGCAATCAGCGGCAACGTGATGCAGACGTACGGCGAACTTACGCTGAACGATTACGACGCGAGCGCACCGGAAATGGAATTGGAAAACATTCGCAGCGGTCGCGAAATGACGGTTCTGTTTTCGATGGCATCCAGCTCGCTGATCCTGCAAGCACTCAACATCGGGAAAGACGCGCAGCCGGACGACGAGCCGTTCAACGAGCCGGACGACGAAGAGTTCGAAGAGTTGGATGATGAGGACGAAGACGAAGACGACAGCTTCGAGTCACGCCCCTCCACCGAACGCCATTAATCACACAATCGGCTGCCTGACAACGGGCAGCCTTTCACAACTCCAATAAGAGACAAACATCATGAACAACTTTCTCCATACTGAAATTTCTGACTGCATCGCTTGTGTTCGTTCTTCCGTGCGTGAAGTAATCTCCCGCACTGAGCGCGCCGTATCCGAATCAATCATCGACTCTGACAGTGCATCCACCGTGTCGAAAGCTGGCATCAAGGCGTTTGCGCTCGCGCTTTCGTCAGATGGAATGTCGAAGGTTGACCTTCCTGCATTAGGTGCGGGGGAAAACTTTGATGACGGCGTTCCGCGCATCGCATTCCGTGACCCGAACGTCATTTCGTTGGAAGGTGACGCGAACATTTTCAGCGATGACCTGCCCTTGATTCATGCAATCAAGTTTACCGCGCAGCAAGATTTGCCGCAGATGGAAATCGAAGTGCGCCGTGTACCGCAACAAGACCGAGTGGTCGAGCAGTGGTCGATGAACAATCGCAGCGTCTCCGGACGTGGCATTCGCGTTGTGCGCACTCCTGTCACTTATGACAGTGGCGTGAGTTTGATTCTAGGCAGCGACCGCTTCGTGGATATGCACTATCTGAATGCGTTGTGCGAAACCGCAGAAGAGTGGGCAGGCGTTACGCTGCACCATTTGCAGACTGGCATTTCGAAAGGCTGGGCCAGTGAAATGGAACGTGCATGGCTTGCGCAAGTTACCGACGTGCTCGACAGCATTGCGTCAGGTTCTTTCGATGATCTCGACAGCGATGATCTCGATGACGATAGCGAAGAAAGCGTTTCTCTTTTCGAAGAGACATTGCAAGCAATGCGCAACCTGTTCGAGACACTGACCGAAGATCAATTCGATACGATCAACCGTCTGGTAATTCGTAGCGTTGCTCGCAGTCAGAAACGCTGGGCTGACCGTGGCAGCAAAGGCTCATCCGTCAAGCTGTATAAGTTCGTGAAGGTGAATGCTCCGACTTCGATTACGCCGGAACTTGCCGAGCGTTTTATCAAGGCTCTTCTGAACGATGGCAGCCCTGCTGAAACTCAAAGCGAAGTGTTCTACAATCTGGGCGACTTCAAGCGCGCACTCGAAGCACGCATCAAAACGGTTCGAATGTTTGATCGTGAGTCGGTCGCTGCCGAGTGGGCCAAGGTCTGCGTCGCGCGCACCGAGCAAGAGTAAGAACGTGGGCGCAATGTGCGCCCCATTAACGAGGTATGAAATGACAAAAGTTAACAGCGTCCCCTATGCAGTGCGCAATGATGTATGCTCACGACTGAATAAGTCCAGTCGCGGTATGTTCCTTGATGACACTTTGCGTAGAGGATCTATACACGCCTTGAAGATCGCCAACAGCCCCAAGTTGATTTCTGGTTTGGTTAAGTTGTTGAATGAGCACCCAGCCGTTCTGGTTCGCGAAGTTGCATCCATCGAAGACGGCAGCAAAAGATGGTGGGCGATCAGCACGAAGAAAGGAATGGATCGTTCGCCGCCGCACGGCTACTTGTTCACCGACGAGGTTGTGACCAAGGCCGCGCAAGAAACCAAATACGACGCGCGGCCTGAGCCTTCTCCCGTTGTCTACAGCACCAAGCCTGTAGAGACCAACAGCGCATTCGACGTTCTGCTTGGTGCCACGCAAACAGAAGTCGAATCAAGTGTAACTGAAAAACCTGTAGATGAAATCTGCGAACAACCACAAGAAAAGGAACCCGTAATGACCGCTTCATCCCCTGCACTGTCTCAAGCTGCCCTGCTGCGTAAACAAGCCGAAGAAATGACCGCGCTGGCCGCGAACCTTGAACGTGAAGACAGCGCGGTCAAGCGGCTGGATGAATTGCGCCCCGTGCAGCTAGAGATTGCGCGCGCCACCGCAGTGCTACAGCGCACCAGTTCTGAAATGATGGACGCGATGGAGACGTTGGAGAAAGCGTCTGAAAAGCTCCGCGCACTTGTGAACATGCGCTAACACGGTTTAACTGGGCGTGCTACGGTGCGCCCATTTGCACAGAGGATAAAAGAGAATGTCAGAAGAGTTGACCATGCACGAAGCGGTTACGCGCAGACTTCCAGCGGAAGCGCGCTCTGTTATTGAAGCACTCGACGCAACTCACTTCTCCGCGCTAGTGGATGCTGTAGTGACTGAGTTGCATATTCGCGGCGACAAGCGAGTTGCAAATCGTTTCCCGTTACGTGCGCGTGAAGCACGTAAAATCCAGATGACGAAAAATCGCGTCGTGGCAACAACTGGCCCGCGCCCCGATTCGTTGAGCGAAGTTATTCTCAAGCACCGCAAATACAAACAACAAGAGGCATAAGAAGATGAAAGTTAAACCGTTCCCCGCCGTACTCGATCAAGTGTTTTCCATGTATGGCGCGTTAGTTGCACCGATGCAGCGCGAACTCAACAATCACGCCGACCAAATCATGTTGACGTATCTAACCAGCAAAGACGCCGAGCAAAACGTGGGCGTGCAATTCCTGCTGGCCGACTGGCTCTCTCCGCGCTGGCCGCTGCACACCGTTGAAGACACGATGCTAGGTTGCTGGTTGCGTACGCGCTTTCAAGACCTGAGCCGCAAGTTGCGTGAAGACCGTCGCGCCGTCCAAGGCAAAGACGTAACCAGCTACGCTACGTTCCGTGGATTCGATCACCACGACTTTGAAAACTTTCTCGGTGAGCTTGAGCGCAGTGATGTATCGCTGGCTATGTTCTCACTGCTGTTCCCGCGACTGGATGCACTGAGCTTTGAGGCGCAACTTGTGAACATGCAAGACAATGCGCGCGGCGCGTATCTCAATCTCATTTCGCGTGCCGGATACCTCGCGACAGGCTCCGAAGACTTTCATCGAATTATCCGCAGCACAAGCCTTTATGAATCGCGTACAGCGGGCGATGACCTGATGCTTGCGCAGACTGCGAACCCTTACGCTATTATGCGTGCGATCCGCGCAGCACAGTACGAGAATCCCAAACTCCCGCGCCTGAGCAGTGAAGGACTCGCGTATCACAAGCAGACCGTCAATGAAGATATGGGCGGCCCTCGTATGGAGGCCGAGCTTACCGATAGCGGCGTCAACTTGAAGATGAGCAACACGCCGACAATCGCACACACCTACCATATGGTAACGCCAGCGTTCGCAACTCCGCACAGCCTTGCGGTGAACAGTACGCTCGTTCTGCGTGCATTGCGTGACATTTGCGTCGAGCGCGTGAAAGAGTTTGAACAGCACTGTGACGGTGTGTTTGAACTTGCGTTGTGTTTCACACAGCGTTACGTTGCGTTCCTCGCAGACTTTCGGCTTACTCACGGGTCAATCGACGGACACGTCTACAAGACGATGCGCGGAGGCAAGCGTCTCAAGTTGCGTCAGTGGTATTCCGAGTACACGTTAATCGCTGATAACTTCGCGCAACTGCGTGATGCGGTTAACAGTGAATTGATCAAAGAAGGGCTCGACCCGTCCGATACGAACATAACCAAAATCAACGACAGCAATCTGTTGTGTGAAGGCGAGCATGTATTCGACCTCGCCGTGTTCTCGCAAAGCGTCTGCGCAGTGTTCAGTGATTTGGATCGCCTGTATGCCGAACTCGATCATCCTACAATCGGCAACAACTTCACCAACCGCTCTTACACCTACGCATTCCAATCGCTTGCGGTTAAAGCCGAGGCGGCAGGTAGCGGCGACAACTTGCGTAAGGCGTTGCGGTCTCTGCATCGCGACGGTAGTCCTAACACGACCGCTCACCGTGACCGTTTGGTGAATACGCTGGCCCTAAAAATGTCGCTGTGTGCGATCACGACAATTGCAAACTTCGTAACTCACAGCTACGGCCCGTTTGCAATGGTGGCGGACAACATCAACAGCACCACATGGGCGCTGACGTCGTGTGGACTTTCGATTCGCCAGATCGGATACGATGCTCGCAAGAATCGTGCGGCTCGCAACTTGGCGCAGCGTGCTTTGCGTCATGGTGACGATGATCAGGACTTGATCGCTTATCTGCTCGCGCTCTTCGGCCTGACTACTGCCGACGACGATTACGAGGCAGGGCTGATCGTGATGAACGTACGTGAAGCGGTAGACGAGGACGACACCGAGGAAGATGTGGAAGACGTGTCGGACGACGAAGACGAAGAGGAAGAAGAAGACTTCGACGACGAAGACTAATTGCAATAGCCGTAACTGATTCCTAACTAAGGGCGGGGAAACTCGCCCAACTATAAGAGACACTATCATGGAAAAGAAACCGCCATATGCACTGCTTCCGCATCAACTGGATGCAATTCAACACGCGAAAGAACAACTGGCCGCAGGCATTGATCGCGTAATGCTTGTGTCGGATACGCACGCCGCTCTGCACAGTATGCGTTGGTTAGCTTCACCGAATGAGATTCGCGGCAAGACCAACATGCTGCACGCTCAATTGCTTGCCATGCCTAAAGAGGAACGTGAGAAACTTCTGCGTAACTGCATCGTTATCGCGCCGTCGTTCGAAAACGTGAACAGCGATCTGTTTGACCGCATTGAGGTTCACGTAAAAGCCTCTGGCATGATGACAGTGGAGTACGACTACTTCCCGCCGAAGTGTGAGGGTGACGTCGTGGAAAATCCGTGCCGTGAAACCGCAACCACGACCGACATGTTCCGCATGTTCCGTGATCGCCAAGCCCATCGCGCAAAGAGGGGGAGAAAATGAGCGATACAATTCTCGTTCCCGCGCACAAGGTCACTGAGTACGGACGCACGCATACCGTTTATTTGAAGATGCCGCGCACTGCGTACCAGAAGATCGTGCGCAACTTCCACCTCTATCCCGTGTACGCGCTGTATAAGGAAAATGCGTGGCGCACTTACGATGGTGCGGGCAGGTTACTTGCTATTCGTCCGGCGCGCCCGACCGCCAAACAATTGCGTGATGATACGCGCAGGCATTACGCATCGCGCCGCATCGCAAACGAGGCTGCAAAGCAGTTCCTCGCAAACTCAATCGCAACTTACGGTAAAAGCATATGAGCAGCCAAAAACCTCGTACTTCAATCGCCTCTGTTCGCGCAGCTTTCGACGGCCAGATCTTCATGGACGACATGCTGCCCGTTTCCACCCACGGCAAACTCCGCCAACTCACTGCGACACTCATTGAATCGTGCATCGCGTGTGACCTTTCATTCATCGGTAACGAGCAACACCGCGCACAGTTGCTTGATGACCTCATGGCGTTCTGCGCACAGCCTTCGTTCTGCGACGGCGGCGACTTCGCACGCGCTTCGCAAATGTCGTTGCTCGGCACTGGTCATGTTCGCTTGAGCATGTTCGGTGAGCAGCACGTCAAACTTCACAGCGCCCGCTCATTCTCTGATGCCGTGCAGCAACTCGAAGAAGGCAGCGGTGCTCGTGCGCTTGAACGTATTCAGGCACTCAATGCAATGATGCCAGTTTTCAAAACTGCGCTCGACGCCGAAGCAATGGAAGAACTCACTTGCAGTAGTGTTCACATTGCGCGGTTGCGCCGTAACGATATGGAAATCAATGCAGCGACTCGCGAAGACAGGTTGCAGCGCATTGCGTATATGAACCAATCGTCGGTGCGTACTGTGTCCGCCGAATTCAGTGGCACGCTTTATATGCCGCTGCAAGGTGATGAACTCCATCCGGAAGCACTGCTGTTCAACGCGCTCACACTGTCGTCTGCGTTTCGTTATGTGCCGCTTGCACTTGTCGAACTCGCCAAGGCGTTGCGCAGTGCTGTAGAGATTCCGGAAATGATACCGGAAACTCGTTCGCTGATGGCGTACCGTGCTGAGTCGCTGGCGTGCATCATTCAGCAAGCGTTCCGCCGCGCTGGTGGTATCAAGCGTGCTGAGTTTGAAGCGTTGATCGGAGAGGACACTGATCTGTTCCGTCAACTGCGTGAGCTGCACGTTGAGATCGCTCACGTCTGGCGTCGCATATCGTACGCGCTGCCGCTGCACATGCACGACGACAACTATTTCGAAACCAACTGGGCAGTGCATCCGGCACTCACTCGTTTGGTGATGGCGTTCGCGTCATGCCCGATCCTCATTTACCCACTGCTGGCCGCAGCCGTGTACGACCCGAAGGGAGACAAGTAAAATGGAAAACCGCAGATTCGTCGCCAACATGCTCGAAGTAAGCCCGCACTCTTTGAAAGAACTTCCGGATTACGCGATTGCAAAGATCGTGGAGCTGTACGGTAAAGCGAGCGGCGACGTGTTGCCCGCAGGGTGGGAAGTGTCTCACCCTCTGCTTTCGTTGGAGAAGTTCAACGGCCTTCCGGCAACTCGCGGCCCTCTGGTAGGTACGCGCTTCATTTACGATCTGACTGCGCCGATTCCATGCAGCATGTTCAAGTTGCTGACGCCTGTCGAAATCGCTCACGTCGGTGGCCGTGCCGTGACCGTAGCGAAAGCGTTCACGCATCCATCGTACTCGCTCATATTGGCGATGTATGAATGCGGTGTGGTACGCCCCGCAGAATTCGGCGTCACCAAGCAATCGCTCTTGCGTTCAATGCGTACGGTTGACGCGATCCGGTTGTTTGCTGCATGGCTCATTCACCACGGTGTTCCGGTTGCGTTCTTCCCTTACATTGAAGACGTACCCGCCGCCGTGGCCGCACTTACCAGCCGCGAACACGTCAAGCAAATCGTTCGGACTGTCGTGACATTCTATGCTCCGAAGATTCGCCGCCTCAAATCGCTGGATGGCACGGACTTGATTTCGTACCTCTACACGCAACCGCTCCCCGCGATCCTGAGACTTGTAAATGATCTGGGTAGGGATCATCAAGGCGGTGTCGCTGCGTATGACATTTTCAAAACGCACATCGAGCGGTTCTGCAATCCGGTGGTTCGTTATGCGAAGCTCTGGGATCCGGAAGTGAGCGCCGAAGAGAAATTCCATCTGTCGATGACCGCCGCGTACGAATTCGGATTGCACTTCAATACGCAACTGCACATCCGCGACGTGCAACCTACCAGCATTCATGCCGAGGAACTGATCGCAAGTTTGAACACCGAAGAGAAATTTAAAGCAATGCTCAAAGAGTTCGAAGAGAACTCCATCTAACAACAAACACAAGAGTCATACCATGAAAAGCAACGTAACTGACTTGCTGACTGATGCTGAGAGCTTACGGCGCTTGATGCCCGAAATGCTTGAGCGTATCAGAGGCCGCTTGGAATTCCTCAAGCAACTCGATGCCCCAATGACCCCGCAAGAAGACTTGCCGATTTCCGAATTCGTTTCGGTCGGCATGGACGAGGCCGAACGTTCCCTCGTTGTCCAACTTGGATTTGTGAAGTTCGCCATCCGCTTCAAATCCGCAAGCGGTGGCATTCGCGTCCACCATAATTCACACCAAGCGCGTGAGGTTGCGGCGTTCCAAGTGATCGCATCCGATGCGGACAACGGAACAATGCGTGCGCGTTTTCGTATCGTTGTGCTGCGTGACACTAACACGCACCGAATAACAAGATGGGCCTACGCAACTAAGCCACTCATCGAAGAGTTGGTCAACGCGATCATCGAAGTCTACCGGAGATTTGTGTTCGAATCTCACACGCTGGATACTGCGCTCGCTGGCGTCGTAATATCCCGCAATTCCATTTCCATGAAGTACAACATAACTACAGAGGTTCCCAATGAACATTAATGCCCTTTCCCTGAAAATGATCGAAGCGCTGGACAAGTTGGTTGAATCCACCAAAGGCGAAGACGGCAAGATCAAGTTTGCGTCGCGTGACCTGCACCTGTCCGACCGCACCGATGCACACCACGTCACGCACATCCTGAGCGATGAAGCGCTGGCGGTCGGCATGATCATCGACTGGTATCCGCACCTTCCGGTGTCCATGTTCCGCATCATGGATTTCGTGTTGCACGATTCCATTAAAGGTCAAGATGCGGTGGACGCATACAAGACGCTGCTCACCACACTCGTTACCGACGTTCGTAACGAGTACCCGCACGCGATCATCGAAATCGTTGAGCCCGAACAGGCTGCTGCCCTAGCTGCGTGCGACTTGCGCAGTGCTGGTTTCGGTGTCTGCGCTTGGCTGCACGATTACGCGGGCGGCCCGCTGCCTTCTGTTGAATCGCTGCGCAAGTATCCTTCCGCTGGCATTGAGTTGAATGACGCTGCGTTGCTGATCGCGCATGACTTCCGTGTGTGCGCAACTCTGATCGCAAGTGACATTGCCGACATTGCACGCAATCAGTTGGCGGCAGAGAAGAGCCCTGTCCTGTATCGCAATTCGCTGCTGGGTTCCGCAACCGCGAACAGCAACTACTTCGACCTCGACAACAGTTGCTTCCCGATCACTGCGCAACTTCCTGCGTGGCCTGCTGTTACGGCGACGACAACCGCCGCATACCGTGACGGCCCGCTCGATATGGTTGTCGCGTGCGCCGTCCGTTCAATCGAAGGCGTGCCTGCCAAAGTGGTGAACAAAGTGGTGCGTGAAGAATTCGCACGCCTGTCGCACGTCTACGCCAACATCAAGGGGCTTACCGTGCAGTTGGAACTGATGGAGAGCTGATATGTACGTCCACGTCATGCCGTTTGCTCACTCGTATAACAAGAAGGACTACGACATTGTGTGTCGCCCTCTCTCAACGTCGAAAGATCCCGACGAGAGATCACTGTCGCCGTTCTTTCTAATCCCGCGCCCTGCACTCTCACCGTTCAAGGGCGCGAGTCGTGAATTCCATTGCGTTGAAAATCTGTGGCAATTCAGCAAGGTGTACGGCAGCGACTTGGCCCACGTAGATCACGAAGGCCAGTTGACGAGTGCGTTTCGCAAGTGGTGGGAGCGCGGTGCCGCTGATGAAAGTCCACGGCGGTATCCGGCAGGCAAGGGACGTAAGCCGTTGTTCTCGGTGCATGGCAAACTTCGCTTGTCCTACTTAGCTGCCCGCAAAGCGATTTACGTTCCGCAGTACGCGAATGCAATCAAAGACGTGGACATGTTTCACTTTCTCCGGAAGGAGTATCGCAAAGGTGCGCGCATTTTGCTGCTTGAGTACGATGCGCGCAACATCAAAAACAATCTCTCGTTCGCGGAACTTGTTGATGACCCTTCATTCAAAATGGGGCACAGCTACGTGCTGCGTGAATCAATCACTAACTCCGATTCAATGTGGTATCGGAAACTGATCGTATAGGAGCTGGTATGTCTGGGTTACAAACACTGTTGGTGGTCTTCGTGATTGCCTATGTGGTATTTCTGTTGGTGCGTGAGAAGATCCGCGCCAGCATTGAAATTGCGCGTGCTTCCGCTCCGCCTCCGCCGATTGACGGGCTTCTGATTTACGTAACACATCGGACGGAGCGCCTGCTGCGTGAGCTTCACAAGTGGGAGTACGATGAACTTGCAGTGGGATCGCATGACGCATTCCGTGACGTGAAGGAAGCGCAGGCACCAGCGGAAGAGGACGGAACTGAAATTGAACGCTGCATGAAGTTGGTGTACGCGATCAATTTCATTCGTAGGCAATCCGGTGACGGTTCGAACCTGATTGGGTTCCCGCCCGACCTTGATCGCATGTTGGATCGTGCAATTCAAAAGCACGAAGACGAATACAATCACCCTGACCAATTATAAGAGGCAACCATGAATAACTTGAGCGTCAAAATACGCGGCGACCTTGCTGCCAATATCACTGCAATGATTCCGCGCCACGTTGGCCGTTTCATCAAGTTCAACTACAGCGGCGTGCTGGAAACCGCCGCCCACTGGGAAGTTGATCAAGGCCATATTTACGGGAGCATGTTGTTCCGTGATGCTGCGCCGTGCATTCAACTCGATTCCATTTGTTCCCCCGAACCTTCAAGCGGCTGGTGGAGTGAAAAGATAATGCCGCAGATCCGTGAGCTGCACGGCGTCGGTTTCCAATTCTTCATTCCGCGCATCGTGAACGCTGAGTTCTTGCAGCACTTGCTGACCAATGGTTGGGAAGAGTGGCCTGATGGGCACCCGCACAAGCGTGACGATCAGCCGTGGGTATTCTACAAAGGTGAGGACGAAGCATGAGCGGTGGATATGACATGAGCAAGGATGATCACGGCACAACAACCGTTGCGGTCGCGCTGAATGGCGATTTCCCGTCACTGCTGGAAGACATGGACGAAGCCGAGCAACAACTCGTTGCCGACGAACTTCTGCGCCACGGTATCGGTGACGGCAAGCCTTCTTTCTTCGCAGACATTGCGAAATTCAGTTCCGCGATTGATGACACGATCACGAACATAACTGGCGACGTTCGGACTGACCGAATGGATCTTGTCGAGGAGATCGGCAGGCAAACGGAGGCCGCACCAGAAGGCGAAATGTTGACGCTGAATCTTACGCTCGATGGTATTGCGTTCCGCATGTTGATTGTCCGCAGCGGTGGCGGTGCCCGCGCGGTGGTGAAATCAGTGTGCGACATGCTGGTCGGTGAAAGCCTCCACCAACTCAAGTTATCAGAGCAGTACACGCGCGAAATGGAAGTGCTGCGCCTGCGCCGTAAAGATCGTCGCGTTGTTCTTTGCGGCGGACGTCCGATTTCAGCGTGCCCTGATCTCGAACCGCCATTCGCAATGCCGTACCGTGGCGAAGATGGCCGAGGTCGTAAGGGTGATCGTATCGCACGCCGACAAGAATATCGCGCAATGCAAAACATGCACAACAAGCGCGGCAAGGGCCGGAGGTAACATGAGCAACGAAGCTGAGTTGCAGTGGTTTGTGATGCGGTTTGCAGCATGGCCTGTCGAAGGCGCAGATTGCTTGCTGCGCATTAGCGCCGGAGGCATTTATCACATCGTTGCGCACCCGCAAGAGCAATCCGATCGGCGTGTTCACCGCGCCGACTTTGAAGCCGCGCGTGAAAAACTGCGCGAACAATTCATCCACGATCCCCAAGACACTTGCACCGCCGCACGACGGTACTGGCGCTCGCAACTTGAGGAACGATTGCAGCGCGCAATCGAACGTGAACTCTCCGACATAGGCATGGCTGGATTCGGCGTTGCGTGTGACATTGCAGTACCGCCGCCGTTGAATCACGAGTCCAATGTGGACGACGTTAACGATTGGCTGATTGATTTTGGAAGCAATCGGCAAACGTGGTACGAAGCGCTCGGGCCTACCGCACTTGAACCGCGTACGATTCGCGTAACCGTAACCGTGGGCAAACCTGCAATCAAAACGTGACACAAGAGGCGCGCCGTCGAAACCTGTACTGGATACGTGCGCGCCCATTTGGTATACTGAACACGTCAAACAACCACAATAAGAGGTGACAATTGATGAACTCTAAAGCCGACAAGGCAAGCTCTAACGTGTTTATTTTAATGGCCGTTTGCATGGTCGCCCTGAACATCGCCGGAGTGTATTGGATCACGCACTTTGAAAAAGATTTTATGCGCGAACTAATCGGCCCCATCATATTCCACGTCGCTGTTACGTGGGTTGCATTCCGTATGGGAATGTCGGGGTTTACGGACGTTGACGACACGCGCTATTCAGACACCGAATATCAGTACGAAGTGGGCCGCGCAACTTCAATCACGTCGCTGCTGATCGGGGTGGGCGTGCCGCTCACGCTGTACGGTAATGAGTGGTGGGCTGTGATGGTGTACGCAAATGGATTTATGCTCGTACTCGGCATCATGCTGTGGCAATTTTATATTCGAATTGCACTGGCCTACTTCTACAGTCGAACTCGACTTGATGCGCCGCCCGCAGTTGCGCGCGACCGTTAATTGAAATATTGGAGGACATATGTTCCGTTTTAATAAAGCTGTTTTCATTTCCGACTTCCCTTACATGCTGCTGTGTCTCGCGCTGTTTGGGATTAGCTACGCACTCGCGCTGATGATCGCCAGTATCGTGCAGCCAAGCGTTGCAAGTTCGGTGGTTATCTTCGGTGCCTTGAGCGTGCTGGTGGTGCTCGGTGCGCTACCGTCATTCGTACCCAGCGCGTTGCGTGTCACATTGCGCGAACTCGGCGTGCAGGCAATGCGGGATCTCGAATACGAACTTCCGCTGAGTCGCAGTTGCCGACTGTTCATTGTTGAAAGCGTATGGCATGGCCGCAACCGTGCAACTCCGGCAGTGCGTGCATTCGTTTACCTGCGCTTGGTGCTGGTTGTCGTCTCAATCGTCGCGGGCCTGCTCGGTGGCATTCAGTATGCGTACCTGAGCGAGACGCCGAAAGCTGACGAAGTTCCGTGGGAAAGTTTGTGCTTTGTTCTCGCCGTTCAATGCGCGTTGCTGGTGCTCACCGAATTCAGTCAACAAGCGCAAAAGCGTTATGAGAAGAAGCTGCGCAAACAGGTTAAGAAAGGCTGTAAATGTTAGATAAGTGAATTCAACAAAGGGCATTCGTGCAGTGCCCTTGATTGTTTTCACCCAACCATAAAACACACAAGAGGTTTACCATGCAAAAAGATCTGACTTTAGGTTTCCGTGTTCGCTGTGTCCGTGAAGCTCTGGCGCTGTCCCGTCCCAAGTTCGCTGAACTGCTCGACATGCCGCAGACGTCACTCAAGAATCACGAACTCTGTTACCGTGAAGTGTCCGGTCAAGTGCTGCACGACATTCTGCACAACAGTGAAACCATGTTCTATGCGCGCGAAATGTTCCTCGAAGTTCCGCCGCTGCGTCGTAAGGTTGAAAACCAGTCGTTCGTTGCCGACCTTTCCGTCGGGCGTGTGATGCTGTCTGACAGTGAAGCGTTCGAGTTGTTGGTCGGTCGTTTGCGCAGTGCTGTCAAGATGAAGCGGGGCCTTGATCTCCCCACGTCGGCTGTGGACAGTCTGCGCGCTGCGTGGGATCGCAACCTGACTCAATGCTCTATGCGCTGGCGCTAAGGAAGTCCCATGAAGCTGCTCGTTCATTTGTTTTTGATGCGGTTGTTCCCCGCATTCATCGTGGTCAATGCTTCGGCGCTGCTCGGTCTGAACTACGTGTTTCCGGATCCGGACACGCGCTTCATTGCGTTGGTTGCGTGGTGTACGTTCACAATGGGCTTTGTCGCAGTGAGTTGCATCTACCGAAACGTGGGAAGCACTTACTTCCGGCAACTGTTCACCAAGGAACTCGAAGACATGATCCTGCCGTACCTTGCACCGCAACTGCAAGGCGAAGTCCGGCAGGTTCTCAACTCGCATAGCGCGATTTCACGACTCGCGTACGACGCAATCCAATTGCGTTTTGGTGCCTTACTGTTTTCGTGTGCTTTTGTGATTCCGTTCCTGCACGGCTTCCAGATTCCAAGCGGCTGGGAAAGTCCAACAGCGTTGCTGGCCGTGTTGCTGGTGTCTACGTTGTCGATGGCTTGCCTGTCAACGCGCAAGTCAACGCTCTCACCGAAAGCACTGCGCTGGATCAACCGTATGGTGTCTGCGTCGCTCTCGGTGTCGGTAGGTGCATCGGTCTGGGTAATCTCGATTCAGTCGCCTGAACATTTTCAGCATATGTTCTTGGCAATGATGTCAGGCGTGATCGTCCTGCTGTTCATTCTGATGGAAAACCATTTGGTGCATCGCACGGGTGTTGAAGTCTCGATGGCGTTGCATGAGCGCTTGAACGTCGCGAAGAAGCGGCGGTAACTACAGAGGGCATTCGTTGAGTGCCCTCGATAGTTATCACACAAGGGAGTTGCCACAATGAAAATGAGAGAAAACCGGCCCTCAACCGAAGTCGTTTCGAGCTGAGGCCGTCCCTATGAAGTTGAACCTGATAGCAAAGCGCGGGACGCATCTTATTCTTCTGGTGTTGTGTAGTGAAATGTTTTTCATGACGCAATCCCTAACGAAGGGAGGTGCGTGGCTTTTTATCTTTGCAGTTGCGTGCGGTGTCACGTACCTGCTGATAAACGCGCCGCCGCGTGAAGTTGACTTGGGTGAGATTTTTGGGGAACGGGCTGAGTACATCGAGCGCGTGTTGAGGGATTCCGATGATAAAGTCGATAGACTATGCGCATCATCTGTTGATCGAAATGCGGCGACCGACCGACGCTCCACCTGTTCCTGCTACGGCTGCTCGTTACGTTTGCAGCCTGCCGGACGTGTCACGTCTAATCAAGTCGAAGCAACCGATCCGTTATGAGGACGGACGCCTGAGCATTAACCCGCAACTCGCTGCCGCAACGTTAGACCTTGCGATTGCCGATTGCGCGAAGCGGGGATTTGCAGTGAGTGTGAGCGACGTCATTTCAATTTACCATGAGCAAGTCAACATTGCCCGCGAGCGCTGGGAACTGTCCGACGTGTTCATCGACAACTGGGGAATTTACCCCGCTCAAGTTACGCGCCGATCTCCGTTCGCGTGGAAGCTGCCCAAAGCAACATGGCAAGCGATCACCGAATCCGTGGGGATTGAGGTCTTCTGTGAAACGCAGCTCTCGCAATTCGAGCGCGTTGTTAGTGTCGCGCAACTTGCCAAGCGGTTCGGGGTAGCATTCATTCCCCTCGTTGCATTCAAAATTCCACAACCTGTCGCGTGCCCTGAAACGTGCGCGGCAATCCGCAACGCTGATCGTGCGTATCGACTCCTAACCGAGTTCGCGCCGACCCGCATTGAAATATGAGAGGTTATGTATGTCTGATGTGAACTGGAAACCGAAGGGGGCTAAGGTGATGCGTCGCGATGTGCCCGCCGAAGAACCGAAGAAGGTGAAGAAGTCGAAGCCGAAAGATGACGCTCCGGTGAAGAAGCCGAAGCCGAAAGATGACGCTCCGGTGAAGAAGTCGAAGCCGAAAGATGACGCTCCGGTGAAGAAGTCGAAGCCGAAGGTCGGAAAGGTGAAGCGTGGCGTTGTTGAAATGCCATCCAGCGCGAAGGGCGATCCGGATGCCCGCGCACTCAAGCGCAAGCAACTCAAGGATAAGGTCGCGAAGACGAGCGAAGTCTCGAAGGCCGCCATTGAGAAGTCGAAGAAGCCGAAGCCGAAAGCCAAGGACGAGAAGAAAACCAAGCGCGTGAAAGAGCCGCTGGTTGTTCTCTGGGAAAATGACGAGGGCACCGCGCGAGTGGTGGCAACCGTTAACCCTGCGCATGACAAGTATCCGGAAATGCTGAACGTGCGTCGTCAGTATCGCCGGAAGGATGAGACCGATTGGTCGTTCACCCGCGACGGTTTCAGCCTTCCTAATCCTAACCGCAAAATGACCCAGCGCATTGCTGACGGTCTGAGCGAACTGGCAGGGATGATCAAGTAATGATCGAAGTGCGTTTATATGGGTGGGCGGAAACGCCCACTCCTGATCAGATAAGTGAAATGGTGCGCGAGTTTCTTTGTCGCGCTACTCCCCGCTTTCGTTTGCGGCTTAACGTAGAAGTTGCGAGCGTGGTTCGACCCGTTGCCGCAGTGCCGATTATTGCGCACGCCACCGTGTCAGGGACGACAGGTAAGTTTCCGCCCGTCGAACTGATCATGCTGGTAAACGCACAGCAAGCGCCAGACACTCCGGTGGGCCGTTTCTATCGTCGCGCCGTCCGTGCCGGAATGTTCGATGGTGCGAACCCAACAGCGCGCCTGCGCCTTCTTTCGCTTAGTGAAGCGCGAGAAGCAAAGCACATCCTTGATAGCGTGAGAAGCCAACAAGCGCTCCGCTCCAAAGTGATGCGCAAACTCGCTGTCTCATATTCTCCCGCACACAACCTTTACGGCGCTGCATACGTCGCCCGTGTTTTCTCGAAGGAATAATAATGAAAATTCAGAGCCTCAAAGATTTCATCAAGTCCCCTGTTGCAATTACGCCGGAAGCCGCCTCTGTGTTGGTCGCGTGCTGCACTTCGCAGCTCGCATATCGCGATGATCCTGTGGTCAATGAATTGCCGATAGTCCAGATCGTGAAGAACAATGCGTCACGTCGCAGGCTGACCATTACCAATGGCGCAGCGTTGCTGATTGCGTTTACCTGCGGCGGTAATGCGGGTGCTGCAATCTCCATGCTTCACGCGATGAACCTGCAACGCCTGCGCCGTGATGAAAATTCCGGTGTCGATATTGTCACGATGATCGACCACGATGATTTCGTGCAAGCGTTCCCTATGGGCGTCGCAAGCTATCCAGATTACGAACGTTGGTGGGATAACGGCGGCAAGGAGATCACCAACTCGGTCGATCCGGAAGTGTGGCCGCTGCTGCCTGTGAAAGCAACCCAAGAAGCCTAAGCCTGCAAGAAGACCGCTGGCGTCGAAAACCGTACTAGCCTTTTTCGGCCCCATTTCGTACACTATATATGAGCTAGGGAATGGCCCTAGCCTCGCAATCTGCGGATATACGACAATGACCGATAAGAAGAAAACAACCAAGACCGAACTGCGCTCAATCAACCGCCTGAGCAATCTCCGTTACTTCGAAAGCGAAGTTCACTGCACGTATGATTACTCGATGCGCGAAACAATCCAGCATCAAGTTTTCAAATCAACATCAAGCGCGAGCCTGTTGAAAGCGATGCGTGAAGCTGAGAAGGAATGCGCAGAACGAATTCGCGTTCTGGATGAATGCTGGTTGGCAAAGCAAAGCAAGATCGAGGTTGGGCAAATCACATCCATCGACGGGATGATGACTTGGGTGCGCACCAACTTGAAAGCGTCCAAAGTCGGAGGCAACATTAAGCTGTCAATGCCTCTGGCGAACGGACACTACAACACGTATATGCTGAGTGATCCTTCTTCGTGCCGTTATGCGCTTGAAGAAATCTCGCTGCTGCTGGAAGACCGCCTGCCGTTCACTCCGGTGACTGCGTTGACGCGCCACTTGGTTCGTCAGCACATATACGAAAACGTCGTCAACGTTGAACCGTTGAGCGCGTACCGAATCTTTAACTGACCACAAGGGGGCTTCGGCCCCCGTTTTGAGTAATTAATAATGACTAAAGCAAACCGCCCCGCGCGCCTGATTTCCGACGATGACTTTATCGAGCAGTTGCGTGCGCATCTTCCAACGCCGGAAGAGCAGGCGCGAATCGTAAACGAGTTTAAAGGATCGATGGATCAATACGTGCAGAAGGCACGCGACGCTGTTGTGAGAGGCAACGGCTTCATCATGATCGATTCATACCCGCAGTAAGAGGTGCGCAATGACGCATAGTTCTGTTCAGTCATTCATGTACGCGATGAACTACCCGCTGTCCGACATTGAAAACCGCGCAAGTGCATTTGCTTGGGCGATTGAAAATATCGGCGCAGAGTGGCCCGTGTATATGGACATTCCGATGACCGCTCCGTTGTTCGAAACATGGCGCATGGTCAAAACCGACGCGGGCATCGTGTTTGCGAATGGAATTGTCCCCGCGATTACTCGCGAAGAAGCTCTGTCCTATCTGGGAGAAGAAAATGGATAGACACCAATCGCTGTCGCTTAACGTGACGGTCAGCTCTGGTTCTGTAGTTGCGTTGTCTGTGTGCCTGCTGTCGTATTCGGCGGCGCACGACGAAATCGAACTCAACGACTCCGTTGTGTTGCCGTGCTCGATTCCGGTGATCGATTTCATTACGCACCTTTACCGTGAGCTTCGCTGTGACCTGCTGAGATCATATCATGCAGTTGTAACGCCCACGGCGAACATATGCGCAGAGGCGCGTCGCTTTGCGCTGTCGAATTTGCTGCAACCGCGCGACGTTGACTATGTGATAGGAACGGACATTACGGCGCTCATCCTCGCATCTGCCGTCGAGGCAATGGGCACCGCTATCGTTCCGGCTGTTGCCGCCGCAATCCACCCGCACATCATGACGCTGGGTGTACGGAATGCGGCGGGACGGATGACAACACAATTCGTTTACCGGATGTTAGATGGGAACAACGTGGCTGGTGACGACCTGCCGGAAATCGTGAAGTTCGCTTGTGACGAATTCAAGACGTCAATCACGAAATTCAGTAGCACCATCGCCGCAACCTACGCACCGCGCGGTCTCGCCTTGCGTGCCGTGGAGAACGAATTGATGAAGGTTGTCAGTGCAAGTGCAGTACCTACGCTGGTTATGAGCGAGCGCGAAGGTGCAATCACTGCACGCATTGCTCTTTGATCTGTAAACAAATGATAGCGCAATAATTCAAACTAAAGTCGGAGTTTATCATGAATGTTTTGTTGAAAGTTGTTTCTGCTTCCATCCTGTTCGCTGCTTCTGCAAACGCACAGCCCGTCAACGGTGAAGACGCACAGAAAGTCCTCGATAACTACGACTTTCTGATTTCGCTGTATCGCGATTGCAGTGAGGGCGTTGCGGGGAAAGGTGATTCGTGCGAACGGTTGCTTGATCCCCGTGAGCAAGTGCAGGAGAAGCTGGAAGAGATCAATAAGATTTCGCTCCGTAAAGGCTGGTTCAAGAATCAGCCCGAGCACATCAAGAAACGCATTCGTGAATCCAACGACCAATTGCGCGATTACCTGCACCGCATGTTGGAACGTAAGGAAGAAAACCTGCGTAACTTTGCGGCGCTTGAGTCAGGCGAATAAATTTCTCGCACTGACGTATCCAAAACAACTTGCCTCGTAATTTAACGATGCCCGCAATTGGGCGTTGTCCGAGGTAAGTGAAATGCTTAAACGTGTGAAATCTCGGCCCACACTTTGTATCCATCATAATCCGTTCAGGTTCGCTCCCGATAACGAACCTAGTGATTGTGTGACGTACAAAGCCGTCCGTGTTGGATTGTCTCGCTTCTTAGCGGCAGTGAGAGATTCAGTGCGGGAGGAACACACGCAAACTCGCGTCGATTATTTCGACTCGACGGGTTTGCTCGTTGCCCAAATGGTTTGGAACCCGAATGAAGTAGGGACAGACTATTGTGAGCATCGCGTGTTTGTGCGGTCATAGTGGCCGATCAGGCAGGAAGATCGGGAGCGGCTGCGCACGGTTTCACGCAATACTCATTCCAACTACATTGGAGGGTCTTCTATGTACCGTCAATTTATTTCTGCTGCTATCGTTGGTCTCTTTGCATTGGTGGGGAGTGTGTCTGCCAGTTACGATTCCGCACCGAAGAGTCCGCGAGCAATCACGATAGCCGAAGACGTAGATGTTGCAGCCAGCTCCCGACATTTTCGGGAGGTGCTTGAAAAGCAAGAGTCGGATATTGCAGCTATCCAGCGCATTCTCGACACCGACTATTCAGCCTACAAAAAGAAGCCAGATGATCTCGCCGTTTGGGTGTATCATGCCTCGAAGTTGTACGACGTAAATGCACGCATCCTTGTTAACGTGATGGCTCGGGAGTCTGGCTTCCGTCCGCACGCAATCAGCAAAGCTGGTGCCGTTGGTCTGATGCAAGTAAAGCCGAAAGCGTGGGGAGTATCACGCAAGCGCCTGCTCGACTACCGCACTTCAACCATGCAAGGTGCGAATATCATTGCGTACTACCGTGACAGCGTGTGCAGCGGAAATATTCGCTGCGCTCTTCATTCCTACAACGTGGGTGAGACTGCATACCGCAAGGGCAAGCGCAGTTCTGCTTACGTTTCCAATGCTCTTAAAGGAGTAAGTAAATCCCGTGCGTGAGGCGCAAGCCTCATCCCCTTTGCCCGTTCTTTTGAGCGGGCTTTTTTTTTCTTCTGGAGGAAAACCGATGAAGCGGATCGATCACGTAGGACAGGCAATTGCGCAGGCACTTGAAAGCAGTGAACCAGACATGGTGTTGTGTGTCGAGAATATCACCAAACTGCGTACCGCTATATGTAGAGGGGCAATACCTTGCCCTAAGTGCGAGACCAAACAAGTGCAGTTGATTTCAATCGCGGAAGCCGAAGGTTGTTCGCATTGGAAATGCCGACACTGCAAACACAAGTGGGTTCTTGCAATTCCAAAACAATAAGAGACGAGGTAAACGTTATGCCTATCAGCGCACGCACCACCGCCAACAAAATCGCACGCGCCGCAGATGCGCGGGTGAGCCACGAAAGCACTACACGCTTTCAACTTTCATTGAAGGCTATAGGCGAGTTGTCCGGACGCCGTTCGGTAGATCTTGAGTTCCTGCGCGAACTCACATCTGAGTTGATGGCGCGCGGTTGGGCTATGTTCCAAGTGGCCAATTCAAGTTACTGTTTCATTCAGTTGAGTGTGGCCCAGAGCTTCCGCAAGCTGAGTGTTGCGGCGCTACTTACATTTGATCCGACGGCGCAACGTGTAACGGCTCCCGTGCGTGAAACCGAGGGCGACGAAGAGGACGAATAAAATGGGAAACATCGTGATAGGCGTAGTCGCCAAGGTTGATTACATCGACACCGAAACATGGCAGGCACCCGAGTCCGAAGTTGTCGGACTGGCTGCACTTGTCGCCCGTCAAATGATCGATAGCGTTGACCCTGAGCGCGTGAACCGAATCAGTCGTATCTGTGGAGGTAAAGAGCTGCCGCTGAACGTTGATGACATTGCATTCGTCATTCTGACAGGCGAAGGTAAGAAGCTGCAATCCAGCACGGGCGACGATTACATGTTCGCGTTGGTTGCAATGTCGGACAAGGAAGGTGATCGCGTTTCCGTTCGCCTGTTCGACGACGCTCCCGATGCCATCATGTTCTATGGCAACGAGTTCAACGAGGGCAATCACGAAGACATTGTGCTGCCTTCGATGCGACTGCACCGCGACGTCCGCAACTGTGATCGTCGTGCGACGGTTGATGCGGGAACCGTTACGCCGAAGCAACTGATGGCGCTGGTGTGTGCTGCTGAATCCGTGCATTCTCACATCGCATTCGAAGACCAAGACCTGCGCTGGACGCTTACGCCGGAAGAGAATGCCGAGCATTACATCGTCGTCAACTGCGGCCCGCGCAATCCGTATCTGCGCCGCTTCTACGAAACTCGCAAACTCTATTTCTGAGAGGGCTTATGATTGTTGCTGTAATCTCGACACATACCGTCGATGAAGAACCGATGCCGACAAACATCGCAGTGCCGCTTACCACTGGCCCATACCTTGCGTTGCTGACTGCGCTTGGTCTGGAAGACGGTGAGCGACTTGCAAAGCAATACGCCGTTCAAGACGACCAGCACGTCTGTTCCGGTAACGGCGTTCCCGAGCCCGAGTTCCACTTGCACGACATTACAGGGATAGAGGAACCGCTTTACTTGTTCGCAAGCAAGCGACTTGCAATGGATGAATACGTTACACGCAAATGCAAAAACGCGCCTGACGTTCTCATCCTGTGCGGCAAGTTCGTTGATGAAGTTGAAGACTGGGATACCGAAGCATTCTGCCCGTCTCGCAAGTCCGGCGATCCTCTGCGGTTGATTGACGTTGCTGCGCGTGCCGTTTACGCCGCATGTAACGCGCAATACTCGATAACGCGGTCTCCGGCCACCGACGTATCTGACCCAATGATCATTGTGCGTACGTACGCGAATAATCCGTGGTTCCGTCGTCTGTACGTCGGGCGCGAAGTCTACCTGTAACGAGGCACGCGCTCAAAACTGTAAATAGCTAATGAACAACCTCACTCACATGGAGAAAATCATGATTGGTAAAATGGTACTGTCCCGCGCGTCTTCCGTGATCCGTAACTCTGCGGCTGCGCAACTCGCGGATTTGATGGGTCGCGTAACCGCCTTCTATGTGGCGCGCAACCGCTGTCGCACTGACGTAGAAGTGAACGTGTTCGCGCTGGCTGCTTCTATCACTGCGGTCGCCACCGAACGGATGCACGAACTTGATGCGCTCTCCATGCACGCCGCTGAGATCTTCCCGTCTGCGTCCGAATCGCCCGACGTTCCTTTCATCAAAGAGCTGATCAGCAATTGCCACGGTATCATGCAGTATGGCGATCTGATCGTGCTGTTGGGTGGCGGTCTCGGTGACGTTGAAATCGACAACGCCATCGTGTGGGCACTGCTGGAAATCAACGGCCAAGTTGCTCCGGCGATTGATGTGTGGATCGATCAGGACATTCACAACGGCCTGCTGGTGTCGCAAGTTCTGAACCGTGCGACTGACGGCTCCGCTGCGTACGACATTATCACTCCGGTGGATCTGGTGCTCACCCGCGAATCGCAAATGGTCAATCTCGGTTTCGCCACCGCCATTCCGAAAGGAAAGGCCGCGCTGCTGTTGCCGCGCAGTGGTCTCGGCGCGAAGCACGGCATGGCACTCGCCAACACTGTCGGCCTGATCGATAGCGATTTCCGCGACAACTGGATGGCGAAGCTGTGGATCAACGAGTCGTGCTCCAAAGACGAATTGCGCATTCCCGCTGGCGAGCGTCTGTGTCAGTTCGTGCTGATCGATCACGCTCCGTCAACCCTCAACCAAGTAGTGGCGCGCGAAGATTTGGGCACCACTGATCGCAAGGGTGGTTTCGGCTCCTCTAATCTGGTGATGAAGTAATGCTCAACACTGTAGAAACTCCGGCCCTGCTTGCCGCGCGCAACATGGCAGTTCGTTCGACGTTTGCGAACCAGAAAGACACGCTGAACTATCTGCGCGCCTGCAAGCACAAGAACATCGAGCCGTATTCTGATCTGCCAATGTCTTCGACCGTGTTCATGGTGCTCGACACTTTCGAACACAACGGGCGTTTGTTCGCGACTGTTTACGAGCGCGCGCCTGCTCTGGTGGCGAGTGCGTTGATGGTCGTGGAACTCGACGAGGCAGGCGACGTTATCAACGTTCTCATTGGCACGACGCTGCGCGAAAACATTCACGTCGATCATGCCTATCCGATGGTGCTGGCAACCGATGACGGCACTTACTTCGGTGTGACGTTCACAGTTGCCGGAAGCATTCCGTCTGCGGCGCTCGGTGTTCTCAATCCGGTGCCCGTGAAAATAAGCGCTCGACTCACATTGATCAAAGGTGAATGATGAACATCGAATTGTTTTCTCTGGAAGGAACGGGTTTGAAAATGGGAGCTGCAATCAACTTCCATCCTCTGCGTGAGACCGTCGAACATTTGAAGTTGGAGGGCAAACTGCCTGACAGTTCGCTGGTGGCTCTCGATGCAGACCTCTGGGAACTGTCGCAGCATTTGGCGAACATGCGCGAAGTGATGCGTATCTCTGTGTGCTGGGATACTCCGGCTGCTGGCTACCGTCTGGTGTTGTGGAACTCCGACAAGTCGATGATCCACTCCATGTCTCCGGTGTTCGCGTTGAGTGGTGCGTTCTCGCAGTTCTCACTCGGCGGTCGTGTAACCGTGTCGGTGCGCAGTGAGCAAGAGGTGTCCGGACTTCCGGTGCCGATTGTCTGCCTGTCAACGCTGACCTACGGATCGTCAGTGTTCGTGCTGGATGTAGAAACTCCGGCGCTCGCTGAATCAGTCATTCCCACTTGGGAAATCGTACCTCAAATCAATTAAGCAAAAAGAAGGGACATGCGTTGTCCCTTCTTACGATCTGGAGCTGAAAATGAAACACGGGAATTCCAACGTTGTGAGATTGCACGCCAGCGCACTGCGCGCGGCAAACTCCATCTGTCGCCTCATCCACGGTGGTGACACAATCCTGAGCGGGAAGCCGACACCCAGCACGATCAACAGCTATATTGCTGCAACGATGGCGCTCGCAATGTCGCGGCCTGAGCCGACTCTGATCAACGACGTGCTCGAAACGCTCGACCGTCCGATCCGGCAAACGGATCAGATCGCAGCGCTTCCGCATTTCGGCAACGAGCGTTATGCGCGATACGCACTGTTCCCTCTCCATCCCGATTCCATGATCGTACCGTGTGCAACCTCCAACGTACTTTCGGAATTTGACGTTCCATTCCGGTTGCCGATGCTCGCAATTCCGCTGACTGCAACCACAACCGTCGATGACCTGCCGCCGCAGCATACGCACGGCTTCATCTACAC
>Ga0209599_10000091_pt1 | contig 65926 bp, 60 predicted proteins | sample Shrwel_input2_FT_FD_187534 | JGI IMG/M metagenome (GOLD analysis project Ga0209599, IMG submission 187534) | Subsurface microbial communities from deep shales in Ohio, USA - Utica-3 well 1 S input2 FT (SPAdes) (version 2) ...
GTGATGTATTATGAAATATTTAATAAATAGACTTCTGTAAAATCCTTTAAAAAAATAAATATAAACGAATGAAAATGAGTGATAAAATTTCTCTATTATCTTAAAATTATGTATTTTCGCACACTGATTTTAAATACTTATATATAAAATGTCAATTACAGCTTCAATAAGAAAGAGACCTTGGCTATTATTAGGAATGATTATTATTGCACTTTTAGCATTTTTAATTAATCCTGAAAGCATGGATAAAATGTTTGGTCAAAATCCAAATATTTTGGGAAAGGTAAATGGTGAAGAAATCACACGTGATGAATTTAATGATCAATTAAGTTTGTTGCAACAACAATCTCAAGGGCAACCACAGCAAGGCTTAGAAGAACAAGCTTGGCAAATCTTGGTGCAGTCTAAATTAATCAAACAACAGTTTGATAAAATGGGGTTAAAAATTACAGATGAAATTTTCTGGAATCAATTACAATTTGACCCAATGTTTTCTAAAGAACAGAATCCACAGAATTTTGACGAAAAAGGAAACTTCAAAGTTGCTGAAATTAAAAAGCAAATCGAGGAACTTAAAAATAATGGAGACGTAAACCAATATAACGAATGGTTAAAAGCTAAAAAAGCTATACAATACAGAATGATGGCAAGACAGCTTTTTGCAAACGTTACTACAGGAATTACAGCTAACAAAAAAGAAGCTGCTGAACTAATGAAGCAAAGAGACGAAGTTGCTGATATAGATTTCGTGAAAGTAGATTATGCTGCTTTTGCTGCTAAAAATCCAGTGAAAGTAACTACTGAAGATTTAGCAAACTATATCAAAAAACATCCTGTGATGTTTAAATCTGAAGCTGCTAGAAACTTAGGAATCGTATATTTTCCTGCAAAACCAAGTGCAGCAGATGATGCTTTAGCTCTTAAAGAAATTAACAAACTTTACAACGAAGGTGTAGATAATGGTAATGGCTTAGAAAGTTTCAAAAATACTCCGAACGATTCTATGTTCGTAGAGTTAAACTCTGAAGCACAAATTAAATATTCATTTGTTTCTGACCAAGAAATCCCTCAAGAAGCGCAAGCTTTCGTAAAAGGTGCTTCTGTAGGACAATTCTTCGGGCCTTATAAATCTGGTGACAAATATTATGTGACCAAATTAGTAGGAAAGAGCAGCGCTACAATGCCTAAACACATTTTGTTTGCATACAAAGGCGCAATGAGAGCAGATGAAAAGCAAACTAGAACCAAAGAAGAAGCTAAAAAATTAGCAGACAGCATTGGTGCATTAGTAAAAGCTGATCCATTGAAATTCAACGAATATGTACAAATGTCTGATGAGCCAGGTGCTGCGCAAAGAGGAGGTATGTTAAGTTGGATTTTAGATAATGATAATAATTACGCTAAACCTTTCGGAGATTGGGTAAAAGGAAACGCAAAAGGAGTTGTAGGTGTGGTAGAAACTGATTTTGGTTATCATATTATTGTTAACGAAAATAAAATGCCAGTTTACAAAATTGCAAACTTAGCAAAAGACATCAGAGCTTCTAAAGAAACCGAAAACAAAGTATATACAGAAGCAAATACTTTCATTCAGTCTGTTCAAGGAAAATCTTTCAATGATTTTGCAAACGGAGCGAAAAAGAAAAATTTCAATTTCCAAAATCCTAAATCTGTAAAAAGATTCCAAGGTCAAATCCAAGGCTTAGGTACAGATAAAGATGAAGAAATTTTAGCTTGGGCTTTCAATAAAGAAAGAGAAAAAGGAGAAACTAATATCTTTACAACTGGTAATGGTGACTACATCGTAGTGTACTTAAACGGTAAACAAGAAGCGGGAATTGCAGATCCAGAATCTGTAAGAGAACAAGTAGAACCAATTGTAAGAAATCAATTATTAGCGAAAAAAATTAGCGAAAAAATTACTGCAAGCAAAGCAACAAGTTTAGATGCGATTGCTAAATTATTTGGCACAACTAAACAATCTTCGCAAGTAAGTTTATTCTCTCCATTTGTAGGAGGTGCTATGGAAGCTAAAGTTGCTGGAGCTGCATTTGGTGTTAAAAAAGGTAAAATCTCTAAACCAGTAGAAGGTGCAACTGGAGTTTTTGTAGTAACACAAAAAGCGGTTAAGCTAAACAAACAACCAGGAGATGCTAAACAAATCATGCAAGCAATGCAACAGCAAGGTGCTCAAATGTTTAGCCAATCATTAATGAAGAGTTTACAAGACAATGCTAAGATAGAAGATTACAGAATTGAAGTATGGGATAAAACTTCTCAAGCTCAATAATTCTTCTCAAAAATATTTAAAAGCGACTTTTTCTAGAAAAGTCGCTTTTTTTATAACATTATGCAGAAATATTGAAACTACCATTACTTCAAAAAGTAGTATATTTGCGCATAAAAATTCATAAAATTGTGAAATACACTAAAGAAATAAAAGCAGGTTTAATAGCACTTTTAGCTATTGTAGGATTCGTTATTCTTTTCCAGTTTATGAAGGGGAAAAGTTTCTTTACATCAGATAATATTTACTACGCAAAATTTGACAATGTAGACGGTTTAGAACAGTCTAATCCAGTTTCTATCAACGGTTTGAAAGTAGGGCAGGTAGATAAAATCCTTCCTCAAACAGCTAAAGACGGAACCATTTATTTTGTGGTTAAAGTTTTAGTAGATAAAGGTTTTAATTTTTCTAAAAATTCTACTGTAGAAATCTTTGAACCGGGAATTATGTCTGGTAAACAAGCAAGAATTCATTTGGTTTATGATAAAGCACCTTTTGCTAAAAATGGAGATACTCTAAGAGGAACTTTTCAATCTTCTTTGATGGCAAGTTTATCTTCGCAAGTAGGCCCTGTAAAAGATCAAGTGCAAAGTGTTTTAACTAAACTAGATTCTACAATGGCAGCGACTAATAAAATTGTAGACGAACAAAACAGAAGAGAAATTAAAATACTTTTGGCAAGTCTTAACCAAACAGTTGCTTCTTTCAAAAATACTTCTGACCAAACCAATAGATTATTGGCTTCAAGTCAAGGTAGAGTAGAGAATGTACTTGATAATGCTAATAAAACTATGATTTCTGCCAATGCTGCTGTTGAGAAATATGGAAAAGTTGCAGAAAGTATTGATACGAAACAGCTCAATCAAACAGTAGAAAGACTTTCGGAAGTTTCTAATAAACTCAATCAAGTGATTTCTGGGATTAATAATGGAGAAGGAAGCCTTGGTAAACTAGCTAAAGATGAGGAATTATACAATAATCTCAATAAGACCTCTCAGAACCTTAATAGTCTAATTTTAGACCTTAAAGAAAATCCTAAGCGATACATAAATATTTCTGTTTTTGGTAAGAAATAATTAACGTATTTTTGAAAAAGAGAAAAAAATAACTATGCAATATTTAGACAATATTTTATTCCTTGTTTTACTCATTGCTGGTTTCGGTCTGTTTTTTAAAAGTTTAAAAGAAATTTACCGAAATATAAAACTAGGAAGAGAAATCAATCGTTCTGATAACCCTTCAGAAAGATGGAAAACAATGGCAACTGTTGCTCTCGGGCAAAGCAAAATGAAAAAACGCCCAGTTGCAGCATTCTTGCACATGATTGTTTACGTAGGTTTCGTGATTATTAACATTGAATTGATTGAAATCATTGTAGATGGAATTTTCGGAACACACCGTTTCTTAGCTTCAATTTTTGGAGATACACTTTACGGAATTTTCACTGCTACATTAGAAATTTTAGCTGCGCTAGTAGTGATTGCTGTAGTAGCATTCTACATCAGAAGAAATGGTCTTAAAATTCCTAGATTATCTTCTATCGACCTAAAAGGTTGGCCAAAAAATGATGCCAATTGGATTTTGGTAATAGAATTCTGCTTAATGATGGCTTTTTTCAAAATGAATGCTGCAGATTGGTTGCTTCAGCAAAATGGCGTTTTAGCAGCACACGGAAGTTTCCCTGTTTCATCTAACTTTATTGCACCGATTTTTCAATCTTTTGGTTTCAGTGATGGGTTTTTACATTTCATAGAAAGAGGAGCTTGGTGGTTCCATTTCGTAGGAATTTTATTCTTCATGAACTATTTGTATTATTCTAAACACCTTCACATCATTTTTGCATTCCCGAATACTTGGTATGCTAATCTTGAGAAAAAAGGTAAATTCAATAATTTAGAATCTGTAACTCAAGAAATCAAATTAATGATGGATCCTAATGCAGATCCTTATGCAGCGCAACCAGAAGGAGCAGAACCTCCAGCAAAATTTGGCGCTGAAGATATTTTTGATTTGAATCAAGTTCAGTTACTGAATGCCTATTCTTGTACAGAATGTGGTAGATGTACTGCGGTTTGTCCGGCAAATATTACAGGTAAAAAACTTTCGCCAAGAAAAATCATGATGTCAACAAGAGACAGAATAGAAGAAGTAGGCAAAAACATCAACAAAAACGGAAAATTTGTTGATGACGGCAAAAAACTCTTGAACGATTATATTACCAAAGAAGAATTATGGGCTTGTACAAGTTGTAACGCTTGTGTAGAAGCTTGTCCTGTTCTTATAGATCCACTTTCTATCATTTTCGAAATGCGTAGATTTATGGTGATGGAACAATCTGCAGCTCCACAAGAATTGAATATGATGATGACGAATGTAGAAAACAATGCTGCACCTTGGCAATATAATCAAGCAGACAGATTAAATTGGGCAAACGAAAATTAATGTGACAATGAGATGATGTGTTGATGCGAAAATTAACACATCAGCAAATTAACAAATTAGCATATTTACAATATGGATTTCACTATAAAAACAATGGCAGAATATGCTGCCGAAGGAAAATCTCCAGAAGTTCTTTTTTGGGTAGGTTGTGCAGGAAGTTTTGACGATAGAGCCAAAAAAATTACCAAAGCATTTGCTAAAATTTTAAATAAAGTAGGAGTAGAATTTGCAGTTCTTGGTCAAGAAGAATCTTGTACTGGAGACCCTGCAAAACGTGCCGGAAATGAATTCGTTTTCCAGATGATGGCATTAACGAACATAGAAGTTTTAAACGCTTACGAAGTAAAGAAAATCGTAACGGCTTGTCCGCATTGTTTCAATACTCTTAAAAACGAATACCCAAGTTTAGGCGGAAATTACGAAGTAATGCACCACACTCAATTGCTTCAGCAATTGATGGAACAAGGAAGACTAAAAATAGAAGGTGGCGCTTTCAAAGGTAAAAAAATCACTTTCCACGATCCTTGTTATCTAGGAAGAGCGAATGATGAATATGAAGCTCCAAGAGTTCTTTTAGAAAAATTAGATGCAGAATTGGTAGAAATGAAGCGTTGTAAAACCAACGGATTATGTTGTGGAGCTGGAGGTGCACAAATGTTTAAAGAACCAGAAAAAGGCAATAAAGACATCAATATTGAAAGAACAGAAGAAGCTCTTGCGCTTAATCCAAAAATTGTAGCAACAGGTTGCCCATTCTGTAACACGATGATGACCGATGGTGTAAAACACTTCAACAAAAATGAAGAAGTAGAAGTAAAAGACATCGTAGAATTAATTGCTGAAGCTGAGGATTTGTAAATTAACATCAGATTTCGGATAATAGATTCCAGAATTTAAAATCTTACCTCTGAAATCTCAAATCTCATATCTAAAATTATGAAAATAGAAGAATCAACCATAGTAGAAACTAATGACTTCAAAGTTATTATTTATCCTGCTTCTAGAGCGTTAACTGCTAAAGAAGTAAAGGAAATTACGGAGAAATTGTATGATTTTCTTCCTACTTGGAATGCACATGGAAAAGGATTAACGTCTTCTTTTAAAATAGACCACAAACAATTCATTATCATTACAGTAGACGAAGAAAAAATACAGGCTTCTGGTTGTTCTATGGATTCTCTAAACGGTGTGATGAGAGAAATCGAGGCAGAATATCAATTAGGGATTTTTGACAGAATGAAAGCTTGTTACAAGGAAAATGGCGAAGTAAAAACCATGAAATTGACCGATTTTAGAACTGCTGTTAGAAATGGCGAAATTTCAGAAGAAGTAGAAGTTTTTGATTTTTCTAAAGACACTTACGTAAATTATTTATCAGACTTTTTACTTCCTTTCAAGCGAAGTTGGGCTGGTTTTATCAAATAAAATTCAATAGAGTCGGACTTTAGTCCGACTTTTTTATTTCAAACTTCAATTTGACTTTAGTCAAAATCTATTTCCTAGAAAGTTTTCTTTAAATTTGTATAAAACTATCTGTTTGAGCATTCATAAACGACATAAAATTCTCTTCATTTCGTCTTGGTTTCCTAATAAACTTGAACCTACGAATGGAAACTTTGTGCAGCGTCATGCAGAAGCTGTTTCATTGCTTCATGACGTGGAAGTTCTTCATGCAATTGGTGATTTTAACCAAAAAGAGAAATTTATTTTTGATGATGAAATGATCAATGGAATAAGAACGCTGATTGTGTACTACAAAAATTCCAAGAACCCTTTGCAGAATTTTTTGAGAAGAATGAGAGCTTATCAATTGGGTTTTAAAAAAATGCAAAAACCAGATTTGGTTCACGGAAATGTTCTTCATAATAATATGCTTTTTGCAGTTTCCCTAAAAAGAAAATACGGAATTCCGTTTGTGATTTCAGAGCATTGGTCGGTTTTTCAAGAGCAAAATCATCGTAAAATTTCTAAATCGGCTCGTTTTTTAGCAAAAAAAATCGCAGAAAAAGCATCTTTCATTCTTCCTGTTACCGAAAATTTAATTTCGGGTTTGCAAAAATTAGGAATCACTACTCCTATGAAAGTGGTAGGAAATGTAGTAGATACAGATTTGTTTTCGCCAAAATTTGAAAAGTCAAAAAAGTTCACTTTTCTACATATTTCGAATCTTATTTCGCTAAAAAATCCTGAAAAAATTATCAAAACAGCGATAGATTTACATCAAATAAATCCCCATTTTGAATTGCAAATAGGTGGTGATGGAGATTTGAAACCTTTACAAAAAATGATTCACCTGAATAATGCAGAAAGTTATATTAAAACTTTCAGGATGCTTAGTTTAGAACAGGTTTCAGAGAAAATGAAAGCTGCGAATTGTTTTGTACTTTTCAGTGATTATGAAAATCAACCTTGTGTGATTTTAGAAAGTTTAGCTTCTGGAATTCCTGTTATTGCCACAAAAGTGGGTGGAATACCTGAATTATTAAATGAAAAAAGAGGTGTTTTAATAGAGAAAAATGATAGTCATGCTTTATTAGAAGCCATGAAAAATGTGCTACAGAAAAATGTAGCATTAGAATCTTCTGAAAATTTAAGAAAATACGTAGTAGAAAATTTCTCTAAGTCCGTTATCGCCGAAAAATTTTCTGAAATTTATAATAAAGTATTGAATGTTTAATGGATTTGATTTACAGTTGAAAGATAAGTCATTAAAATATAATGTTTATTTTAATGATGTTTTTGATAATTTGAATTATGAAGATTCAGATTATATTGTTGTACTAGAAGGTTGTATTTTAAATAAAAGCAAGTTACTTCAAACTTTTCAGACAGATACGTTTACTGAAATTATTATTCAGTTATACCATAAAAAAATAGAATTTTTTCCAAACGAATTGAGTGGTGAATTTAGAGGCTTTATTTTTGATAAAAAGAAAAATAAGCTTCTCATCTATAATAATCATACTGGAACACAGAGGATTTTTTATCATCAAACAGCTCAGCATAATTTCTATGTAGACACCAATCTTCTTCGACTCACAAAAACAGTTAAAGACTCTGAGATTTTAGATTTAAAACCTAATTCAGATGCTTTTTATCATTTGGTTACAATAGGTTATATTTTAGGCCACATATCTCCATTGAAAAATTTTTTTAGACTCTTAGAAGGTTCTGTTATTTTGATGGATAATATTTCCGGTTATTACGAAATAAAGCATTATTTTGATTTGTACGATATCGAAATATTTAAAGGATCAAAAAAAGAGGCGCTATTAGAGGCTGATCATTTGTTTAATGAAGCGGTAATCGAAGAGTATGAAAAGGATTTAGAAATGGGAAAAGAACATTTTACTACGATAAGTGGTGGCTTAGACTCTCGTTTAGTTCTATTTTATGCGCTCAAAAATAATTTTAGAAAGGGACAACGCTTATTTTGTTTTTCTCAGAAAAATTATACCGATGAAATTGTAGCAAAAGAAATTGCAGAATCAGAAAAGCTTAAACTTGATTTTGTATCATTAGAAAAATTTGAATTCATTTCTAATATAGATAAGCTTACAAAAATCAGCGAAGGATTTAATTTATATTTTGGAGCTATTCATGTAGATTTTGCAATGTCTAAATTAAAAGTAGAAGAAAAGAAAAAAATAGGATTAATTCATACAGGACAAATAGGAGGAGGTGTTTTAGGATCTTATCTGAAATCAAAAAATCCTAGACCTATTGACATTTCTACATTGGTTTATAATAAAGAATTTTTAGAAGAATTTAAAGAATATATTACACCATACCTTAGTGAAAAATACAGAGAAGATATTTTTTTAACTAAAACTTCAGGTTTTAATGCTACTATATTAGGAAATTTAGTTTTTAATCAATATTCTTATCAAAGTTCGCCATTTATGAATAAAGATTTTTTGAGATTTATCTTATCAATTCCTTATGAGTGGCGTTTCAGAAGTAATTTTTATGTAGAATGGATTAATTCATATTGTAAACCAGCAACTCAATTTGTTTGGGAAAGAACACACATGAAGCCTAATGCAAAATGGAAAACATTTCTAGGAGATTATGTGATGAGAAGAGTTTTTAATTACTATCAGAAATTTAGAAATAAGAGTGAAAACGTAAGTATGTTTCCTTACCAATATTATTTTGATAGAAATGAAAAATTGAGAAAAATATATGATGACTATTTCTTAGAAAACATTAAGTTGATTGACTATGATTATAAATTAACCGATGCTGTAAAAACTCTTTATAGCAAAGATGATTTTCAGAAGAAAGTATTTGCAATACATATTTTATCTGTTCATAAACTATATTTTTCATAAATGAAGAGTCTTCAAGAATTTTTGCAGAATTTTTTTAAAAATAAAGGTCAATATGTGTTTTTTTCACTATTGATTGCAAAAATCTGTGGATTTATTTCGTCTATAGCGGTGGTAAGAATGCTTCCGCAAAGTGATTTTGGAATGATGACGATTGTGGCTTCTGTTTTTGCGGTTTTTGCGACTTTTAGTGGATTTGGTTCTGCGCAAGGATTTCTAAGATTTGGTGCTATTGCAGAGCAAGCAGAAGAAAAAGAAAAACTTCATCAGCATTTTTTTCTTCAAGGATTTTTATATCATTTAATTCTTTCTGTTCTGTTTATTCTTTCGAGCTTTTTTTTCGTTCAGAAATACGGAGATGTTTTGCTGATTTTTATATTTTTCACCATTCGGCTGATTGGTTTTTATTTTTTCAATCATATACAGTCTTATTTTAGAGTATATCATGATAACAAGAACTTTGCTCGAGTGAATAATGTGGTCAATGTTTTTGGACTGATTTTAATTATTATTTTAACTTACTTTTTCGGATTAAAAGGTTATTTATTGGCTATTTCACTTGCTCCATTTTTATCTTTATTCTGGTTTTTTAAATATAAAATTCTAAACTTTCAGAGAATAAAACTTCAGAAAAAAGAACTTTGGAGTTATTCGTTTCATGCTGTTTTTACTGCTTTTTTATCAGATTTATTATTTTCTTTAGATATTTTACTTCTAGGATTTTTATTAAACGAAAATGCGGTAGCAGATTATAAAGTAGCGATTATTTTGCCTTCCAATCTTACATTTTTGGCAGTATCTATGTTACAAGCAGATTTTCCAAAAATTGCTAAAAGCGCTCATAATCAATTGTTTGTAAAGGATTACATTTCGAATTACTATAAAATTTTCATTCCGATTTGTTTAGTCATTTTTGGAGTTTCATTTTTCTTTGCCAAAGAAATTTTAACGCTATTTTTCTCCTCTCAATATGCTCATGAAATCCAAGTGTTTTTAATTTTGGTCATAACATTTTTAATGAATATCTTGTTCAGAAATTTATTTGGGAATTTACTTTCTGCAGTGGGAGAAATGAAGAAAAATACCATTGTTTCTCTATTTTCGTTGATTGTTTTGGCGACTTCAGCTTTTATTTTAGTTCCAAAATTTCAAATTTTAGGGATGGGAATCAGTGTTTTTTTAGCGATGAGTTTTTCGGGATTTTTAGGGATGTTTTTTTTCTGGAAGTATTTTAAAAAATTAGCTTAGAAAAATTATCTTTGCAATATGAAGTTCAGCAGATTTATCATTTTAGGGATATTAATTTTTCTTAGCTCTTGTAGAGGAGAAGATGAAAGTGACTTGCAGAAAATAGATCAAGTTCTTAATATTTACATCAAAAACGCTGCTGGGAAAGATTTGCTCAATACCAATATTCCTGGAGGTTTTACCGCAGTGAGAGCTCAGGATTTAAATGCAGATAGAGCTTTGCAAGAGATTGCAGGAATTTCTGTCAAAAAAGACCAAGATACGATTGCTTATCTAGATTACACAACTGGTGCGGTTAGAATTTTAAAAGATTCTATTTCGCCAAGTCAAAAAACGTATCAATCTGATTTTTACATCAATCTGTCTAAAATTGTAAATAAAGAAACGGTAACAGATGTAGACACAGTAAAAGTAGAGTACAACTGGTCTCCTAACTTGTTTCAAGTCTCTAAAGTTTGGTATAACAATAAACTTTCGTTTTCTAAAGTGGAAGGACAGCCAAACATCATTCATATCGTAAAATGATACCAATTCTGATGATAAATAATCTGATAATTTTGGTAGAATGCCGATAGATTATTTATTAGGACAATTTTAATTGGACTATTATAAATTACTAATCGGTATAATTCCGTAAATTTGCATAAATCATTAAAATTTGAGTTTTATTTCAGACTCAAATCTTAACTCTCAAACCAAATAAGATGTTACAAGTAAGTTTTTTGCGCGAAGAAAAAGAACGCGTTTTAGAAGGTCTTAAAAAAAGAAATTTTAAGCAATTAGAATTGGTAGATGAAGCTATCCAATTAGATGACGAACGTAAAAAAACACAACAAGAATTAGACTCGCAATTGGCTGAAATCAATAAAATTTCTAAAGAAATAGGAATTTTAATGAAAGAAGGTAAAAAAGAAGAAGCCGAAGCTGCAAAATCTAAAACTGCTCAATACAAAGAGTCTTCCAAAGAACTTACTACAAAACTTTCGGAAATTGAAACTTCTTTGCTTAATATTTTATACCAAATTCCTAATATTCCTTATCATTTGGTAAAATCTGGCGTTTCTGCTGATGATAACGAAATCGTTTATCAATCTCACGAAGTTCATGGATTGGGAGAAGGTGCAATTCCGCATTGGGAATTGGCTAAGAAATATAATTTGATTGATTTTGAATTAGGCGTAAAAATCGCAGGTGCAGGTTTCCCAGTTTATTTAGGAAAAGGTGCAAGATTACAAAGAGCTTTGGTTCAATATTTCTTAGATAAAAATACAGATGCTGGTTATTTGGAAGTTAATCCGCCTCATGTTGTGAATGAAGCTTCTGGTTATGGAACCGGACAATTGCCTGATAAAGAAGGTCAAATGTATCATGTAGGAATTGATGATTTATATTTAATTCCAACTGCAGAAGTTCCCGTAACGAATATTTACAGAGATGTGATTTTAGAAGAAAAAGATTTGCCAATTAAGAATACTGCTTTCTCACAATGTTATAGAAGAGAAGCGGGAAGTTATGGTGCTCATGTTCGTGGTTTGAACAGATTACACCAATTCGAAAAAGTAGAAATTGTAAGAATTGAAAAGCCTGAAAATTCTTATGCTGCTTTAGAAGAAATGGTAGCTCATGTAAAATCTATTTTAGAAGATTTGGAATTGCCTTTCAGAATTTTAAGATTGTGTGGTGGCGACCAAGGTTTTACTTCTGCGATGACTTATGATTTCGAAGTTTGGAGTGCTGCACAAGAAAAATGGCTAGAAGTTTCTTCGGTTTCTAATTTTGAAACTTTCCAAGCGAATCGTTTAAAATGCAGATTCAAAGGTGACGGAAAAACACAACTAGCACATACATTAAACGGTTCTGCAATGGCTTTACCAAGAATTATGGCGGCTTTGTTAGAAAACAATCAAGTAGAAGGCGGAATTAAGTTACCGAAAAAAGTAGCGGAATACGCTAGATTTGAAATGATTGATTAAAATTTTAATTAGAAATATTTTCAACATAAAAAACCACCGAAATTTCGGTGGTTTTTATTTTTATTCTGTAATGATGATTACTTTTTTGTCTTTATCGTTTAATTTGAGGCTTTCGTCAAAAAGTTGTTCAAAAGAGAAAGACATATCAATGGTATAATCGTCTATTTTCTTTACCCAATCATGTTTTCCTTGAATGGATTTTATTTTAGTTTCAAACTTAATTTTGTTGTTGAATTTAGTATTAAACATCTTCATCATGGCAATTGCAGATTCTGATTCTGCTTTTGCTGAATCCGTTTTAGCTTCTAAAGCCATTTCTTTTTTTAAGGTTTCAGAAAAAGTTTGAGGATTAAAATATTCTGTATCTAATGTTAATGTTTTTCCGTCCCAAATGGTATTGTCAGAACTTGTGGCACTAATAAAATTGCTTTTTTTAGAAGTTCTAGAGAAATTTTTGATTTCTTCTGGAGTTAATCTATCCATTTTAAAAGCAATTCCCGTCATTTCATTATTTTCAAAATTAGATTTTACAAACATTTTTTTGATTAACTGAATGCTGTCTTTGTCTTTCGTCATCGGGATTCCCTTTTTTTCTGAATCTTCTTGCATGATTTCGTACATGTTTTTCCAATTTTTTGGGAAAAGTTCAAAATTCTTAAATTTATTATCAGAATTTGCAGAATCGCCATCCATGTTTTTTGCCATTCCCAACAATTCTTTCATGTCAATATTCATTAAAATGCTGGTGGTTTTATCTTGATGATAAGTGGTAACAGAATCTACAGCACAAGCTTGGAGAATAATAGCCAATAGTGGAATTAGCCAAAAAGTAAATTTTTTAAGCATAGATTTGATTTTTAAAATTTTGAGCTAAAAATAAGAAAATTTAGTGACAGTTTTCGTCTGAAGTTTTCTCTGAGTTCATTTTCTTTTCTACCTTCAAAGCTTCCTTTTTAGGTGAGATGTAAGGAATACCTAATTCTAGACCTCTTAGAATGAATAAACCGCCTAAAATGAGCATAATAATCGGTACTATCTTAAGAATTTTGTTTCGAAGAGCCGTGTTAATTAGATTTCCGAAAAGAACAGTGGCAAACATGAACGGAAATGTTCCCAAACCGAAAATAGCCATAAAACTTGCGCTTTGCCAAATTCCGCCTGCTGCTAAACTTGCTGTAAGAGCCATGTAAACCATTCCACAAGGAAGAAGTCCGTTTAATAATCCTGTTAAAAATCGAGAGGAATAATCAGATTTTTGTAAAAATTTTCCGAGATTGATTTTAACTTTGAGTAAAGCATTATTGATGGCTGGAATTTTTGAGGCAAAATCTCCTCCGAAAGAGAAAAGTGCCATAATCATCAATAAAACTCCTGCAAAAATGCTGATGTATTGCTGAATTCCTGCGAGCTGAAAACCTTCGCCTACAATTCCTACAATGGCTCCTAAAATAGAATAAGTGAGAATTCTCCCGAATTGATAAGTAAGATTTTGAAGATGGAAATTAACTTGTTGTTTTTTAGACAATCCTAGCGAAAGCGCAATGGGACCGCACATTCCGATACAGTGGAATCCGCTTGCAAAACCTAAACCTAGTGCCGCTAAAATAAGGGTTATTTCCATTCTACGTCATAATCTACTTGGTAATCTTTTCCGTCTTTGGTCCATAAAACTTTTAGCGTATAAGAACCAGGAATCATAAAATTCTTAGGGATTAAAAAGCTATTATCTGCATCTAGTTGCACAGAACCTGTTTTGTCTTGGGTTTTGTCATTGGTTCTGTATAAATAGTACTCTATTTTAGCATTTTGATTGTTGATATCTTTAGGGAAAGCAACTCTAATTCCGTATGGCAACTGTGCATATTGAGGTTTTGCAGTTAAGGTTGCGGCATTATTTTTAGCATCGATCACTTTTTGATAAGATAATTCGTCTTCATAATAATTTTCGGTAACCAACTCAGAGTTCTGTTTTCCAATTGGAAAAATGAAAATTAAATATAAAATAAAGGATATAAAAAGTCCTAAAGCGACTACTATACCATGTCCCCAAGTGAATTTCATTAAAAATATTTTTTAAAAAATTAGAATTGTAACTTAAATGGACCTTCAAAATTAGTTTCGAAAGTGTCTAAAAGTTTTCCTTTAGAATCATAAACGCCAAAAGTAACAATTAATTTTGGTTGGTTCACTTCTTTTTCAGGGAAACTTACATTTACAGTTCCTTTGGTGATTTTGTCACGTTTTAGAGCGATAGTACTGTTTCCACTGAAAATAACTTCACCTTGTGTAGGTTTAATTACTTTAATGGTAACCATTTTATCGTCATTGGTTTTGTTTAGGAGGGTGTAATTGTAGGTATTATTAATTTTTCCATCTTTCACATAGAAAGAACTTCCCGCTGGTTTGATGAATTTTGCTTCTAAACCACCTCTGTTGTTTAATAAATAACCTAAAACACCTACTAATGCTAATAGAACAAGCGAGTACGCTTTCATTCTATTCGTAAATTTGAATTTTTCTTCTTTTTCGATTTCGTCTTCTGTAGCGTAACGAATAAGACCTGTAGGTAAACCTGTTTTGATCATTACTTCATCACACGCATCAATACACATGGTACAGTTGATGCATTCTAACTGTTGACCATTTCTGATGTCAATACCAGTAGGACAAACAACTACACACTGATTACAGTCGATACAATCTCCTTTTCCTTCGGCTTTTCTGTCTTCGCCTTTTCTCCATTTTGCTCTGTTTTCTCCTCTTTTATAATCGTAGAAAACGTTTACGGTTTCTTTGTCAATCAATACACCTTGTAATCTACCATAAGGACAAACAAGTGTACAAACTTGCTCTCTGAACCAAGCAAAAACGAAGTAAAATAATCCAGTGAAAATTACCATTACAATGAAATTAGTAGGGTATTCTACAGGACCGCCTTTCATGATTTTTAGCGTGTCTTCTACACCTACGATGTACATGAACATCCAATGCGTAATGATAAGAGAAATGACTACATATACAGACCATTTCAATCCTTTTTTCCAGATTTTTTCTGCATTCCAAGGTTGACTGGCTAATCTAATTTGTTTGTTTCTATCTCCTTCAATCCAAAATTCTATTTTACGGAAAACACCTTCCATAAAAATAGTTTGTGGACAAATCCATCCACAGAAAATTCTTCCGAATATTACGGTAAAAAGAATAATGAAAACAAGAGAAGTAATTGCTCCTAATGCAAGAATAAAGAAGTCTTGCGGATAGAATGGTTGCCCGAAAATAAAAAATTCTCTATCGATAATATTTATTTTGAGCATTGCATTTCCATTTATTTTAAGAAATGGAGTAATAAAGAAAATGGCTAATAAAATGAACGTGACAATATCTCTGTAATTGGTAAATTTCCCTTTTGGTTTTTTAGGATATACCCATTTTCTAGAACCCGTTTGTTCTATAGTTGCTACAGAATCTCTGAAGGTTTCTGCATGAATTACTTGACCAGCGCCAAATTGTTCTTCTTTATTAGCCATTTTTGTATGTTATTTATTATAAAAACTAACTTTTCATATTTTCTTTTATAACAAATATAATTTTTTTAATTTATTTTTCCCAATTTGCCTTGGTTCCTTGTGGAGCAGCTCCACCAGCAGCATCTGGCATTTCTTGGTTAATGTGGTAGATGTATGCAGCTACTTTTTCGATGTCGTTACCGTTAAGAACTCCATTTTTACCGAAAGCTTGCATTGCAGGATTATTTGGACTACCATTTTCAACCATGTGGAATACATTTTTGAATAATGTTTTTTCTGGTTGATTGATCCAGAAATCATCAGTTAAGTTTGGTCCAATTCCTCCTTTTCCACCTTCTTGGTGACAAGATACGCAGTTTGTTTTGAAGATTTGTTCTCCTTCTGCAATATTATCTGCATTGTATTTTGCAGTTTCGATAGTCGCTTTAGGAGTAACCGCGTCATAAGCTGCGATATCTGCTAATTGCTGTTTGTGCTCTGCTTCATATTCTTTGTCTGGGTGAGCAAAATCTGAAACTGAGTATGCAATTAAATAAACTACTGCATAAATTACGCCAAAATAAAATAGACCTAACCACCATTTTGGTAATTGATTATCTAATTCTTTGATGCCATCAAAACCGTGGTCAATAAGGATGTCTTTTTCTTCAACATCTGATTGTTTTTTGAAAGCACTATCATATAATCTTTTGAAATATGGTATTTCTTTTTCTTTTAAGAAAGTTGCTTTTTCTGCATCTGTCATTTGCTTGAATCTTTCGTTTTCAGCTAATGCACCGATTGCATTGAAAATGTATGCTAAAACAATACCTATTACGATAGTTCCCCAGAAATAAGGAGAAGATAAGAAAGAGGTATTTTGTATAAACATATAGAATAATAATACTAAAATAAATAATATTACGACAATGTTTACAAGTACGGGTGTTCTATGTTTCATGACTCTTTTTTTTAGAACTTTTAATTGTTATGATCATCTTCTAAAGGAGCTCTTTCAACTTCGCTGTAGTGTTTTTTCGGTCTAGAAAGAACGTATAACACAGTGCTGATGAAAAATATGATAAAGATAATCATAGACAATGTTTGGTAGATTCCTGCATTATCTATATTTGCTAAGATATCTTTAATATTACTTGGTATCATATTGAAACAACTCCTTTATTAGATTATTAATTATTGCTTGCTGTTTTTACTTCGGTAGTTTTAATGTCTGTACCTAATCTTTGTAAATAAGCAATTAAAGCAACGATTTCTCTCTTTTCTACAGGAACAAATGCTGCACCTTGCTGAGCTTTTTGAGCATCAAATGCTTTTTTGATTTCAGCATCACCAGAATAGATTCCTTCTACAATTTTAGCAGCTTGTTCGTCTACTAATTTGTCTACATTATTGATTTCTTCATCTGTATAAGGGTGACCGAATACATTTTTCAATAATACTAATTTATCCTTAGTTTTAGTTCTGTCTAGTTCGTTATAGATTAACCATGGATATCTTGGCATGATAGAACCTGGAGAAGTTACTCTTGGGTTTAACATGTGTTTGAAATGCCAAGTATCTGGGTTTTTACCACCTTCTCTATGTAAATCTGGTCCAGTTCTTTTAGAACCCCATAAGAATGGTCTGTCATAAACATATTCACCAGCTTTAGAGTACTGTCCGTTTTTACCATTGTAACGTACAACTTCATCTCTAAAAGGTCTAATCATTTGTGAGTGACAAGCGTTACATCCTTCTCTTATGTATAAATCTCTACCTTCTAATTCTAGTGGAGTATAAGGTTTCACAGATGCAATAGTAGGAACATTATCTTTTACAGTTAATGTAGGGATAATTTCTACCATACCTCCAATTGCTAATGCTACGAAAGATAATAGAGTTAAATATAATGGCATTCTTTCTAACCAAAGGTGTTTTCCTTCTCCTTCTTTTCTAGCGTCAGAAATTTTAGCTAATGCAGGAGCTTCTACTGGAACATCTTTTTCGAATGAACCTTGTCTTACTGTTGCAATAAGGTTAACGACCATTAAAATAGAACCAGCAATGTACAATAATCCACCTACAAATCTCATTTGATAGTAAGGAATAACCGCAGTAACTGTATCTAGGAAGTTTTTGTAAACTAAAGTTCCGTCTGGGTTAAATTGTTTCCACATTAGACCTTGTGTAAATCCAGCAACGTATAACGGAATTGCATAGAAAATAATACCTAATGTACCTAACCAGAAATGCCAGTTAGCCAATTTTACAGACCAAAGTTTTGTTCTCCAAAGGATTGGTAGTAAGTAGTAAAGCATACCAAATGCAATGAAACCATTCCATCCTAATGCACCTACGTGAACGTGACCAATTACCCAGTCTGTATAGTGACCGATTTTATTTAAAGTTTTTGTTGCTAAAAGTGGTCCTTCGAAAGTTGCCATACCATAACAAGTAACCGCTACTACGAAGAATTTAAGAACAGGATTTTCTCTTACTTTATCCCAAGCTCCTCTTAAGGTTAACAAACCATTAAGCATACCTCCCCAAGATGGTGCAATAAGAGCAATAGAGAATGTAGTACCTAAAGCTTGAGCCCAACCTGGTAATGCTGTGTAAAGCAAGTGGTGAGGACCAGCCCAGATGTAAATGAAAATTAATGACCAGAAGTGGATGATAGATAATTTGTAAGAGAATACAGGTCTATCAGCAGCTTTTGGCATGAAATAATACATTAAACCTAATACTGGAGTTGTAAGGAAGAATGCTACTGCATTGTGACCATACCACCATTGTACTAAAGCATCTTTTACACCAGCATAAGCTGAATAAGATTTCCATCCTGCAAATGATAATGGAACTTCTAAGTTGTTGAAAATGTGTAACATTGTGATTCCTATCCATCCTGCGATGTAGAACCAAATCGCTACGTAAAGGTGTCTTACTCTTCTCTTGGCAATAGTACCAAACATATTGATACCGAATACTACCCATACTAGAGCAATCATAATATCGATTGGCCATTCGTGTTCTGCGTACTCTTTAGAAGTGTTAATTCCCATAAGGAAAGTAACTACTACAGTAACGATAATTAATTGCCAACCCCAGAAATTAATCCAAGAAAGAACATCACTGAACATTCTTGCTTTTAATAATCTCTGAATAGAATAATAAACTCCTGCGAAAATACAGTTTCCTACGAATGCGAAAATTACTGCACTGGTGTGAAGCATTCTCAATCTACCGAAACCAAATGCGCCTTGAGTTTTTACCAATCCCATAATATTACTATTTGCACTAATAGTAACATCATCTGTACCGAAAATATATTCCGGAAGCGAAGGGAAGAAGAGCAATGTTGCTACGATTAACCCTACCAAGAAGCCTACTACACCGAAGACTACCATTGCGTAAAGAAATGCGCGCACAATGCTGTTGTCATAACTAAACTTTTGTGTTTCCATATTAACTAATCACTTTAATTTTTTTCTGTTTCTTCTTTGTTTTCTGTTTCTTGCTTCTTGTCTTCAAGAAGGATTCTTACAGCGGGAGATTCGTCATCGTCAAACTGACCATTCTTGGCACTAATAATAAATACTATTAGAAAAATTACAGCTATAGAGACGCTGCATATGATCATTAAATAGAGAATTTCCACGATTTTACAAATATAAAATGAATTTGCGCTTCAAAATTAATGTTTTTTAATGACTTTCATCATAGTCTGTTAAAAAAACGTTAATTTAAAAATATTCTAAATAAGATTTTTTTATCTTATTATTAAAATTTGAAGTATTTTCTTGATCTTAACCATGTTGATAATGAGGTAAATGCAACAACACTTATCGAGCTTAAAGGCATCAAAATTGCAGCGAATAAAGGTGACATTTCACCGAGAACTGCTGCGGTTAAACCTACTACATTATATAGAAAGCTAATCCCAAATGTTAATTTTACAATGATCATAGCATCTTTCGTGAGTGCAAAATAGTCATGCAACTTTGTCAAAACACCTCCATTCATGATCACATCTGAACTCGGCGTGAAAGAATTGGTGTCATCTGCAATCGCAATTCCTATGTTACTTTGTTTCAGCGCACCTGCATCATTTAATCCATCTCCAAGCATGGCAACTTTTTTTCCTTGATCTTGTAAAGACTTGATATATTCCAACTTATCTTCCGGAGATTGACTAAATCTCATTTCAGTGATATTTGGAATAAGATTTTTAAGTGTTTGTTCTTCCGAAGAATTGTCTCCACTTAATACATGGATTTTATAATCTTTCAGTTCTTTTGCCATTTCAGCTAAACCATCTCTGTATTCATTTTTAAAGATATATTTCCCTAAAAACTCACCATCTCTTTCTATGTAAACGGCAGTTTCTAGTGATTTAGCTTCTTGATGAGTGAATTTTGCAGAACCAATTTTGTAAACTTTTCCTCTTACTGTGGCTTCGTAACCTTTTCCGGCAGTTTCTTTGAAGTTTTCAATTGGTAAATATTCGTCTTGTACTTCTAAAAATTCGTAAAGCGATTTAGAAAGCGGGTGATTAGAATTTTTGAGTAAAGATTTTATGTTTTTTAAATCAAATTCAGCGATCTCTTTACCTTCAAAACTGATGTTGGCTTTTTTGTTATAAGTAATTGTTCCTGTTTTATCGAAAACCAAAGTGTCAATTTTTGCCATTTTTTCAATGGTGTGAGCATCTTTCACATACATTTTATTTCTGCCCAAAATTCTCATGATGTGTCCCATCGTAAATGGAGTAGAAAGCGCTAATGCACAAGGACAAGCCACAATCAAAATTGCAGAAACCACTTGGAACATTTTTTCAAAATCTATTTGATACCAATAAATTCCAGCGAGAAGCGTAATTCCTAAAATGATAAAGGTGAAATATTTTGAAATTTGATTCACCAAAGTATCAAGTCCTAATTCTTCTTTTCTGAAGGCCTCTTTGTTCCAAAGTTGAGTTAAATAACTTTGGTTCACAGTTTTGATGACTTCTAGTTCTAAAATGGAGCCAATTTGTTTTCCACCAGCAAAAATTTTATCGCCAGGGTTTTTGGTAATCGTAGCACTTTCACCAGTAATGAAACTATTGTCTATGTTTCCTTCACCATTAATTAAAACTGCATCTACTGGAATAATTTCTTGGTTTCTTACTAAAATTCTGTCGCCAATTTTAATATCCGAAAGTAAAATATTTTGTTGTTGTCCCCCGAAATCTACTTTGGTTACCGCAATTGGATAAAAAGATTTGTAATCTCTATCATACGAAAGTGCAGAATAAGTTCTCTTTTGGAAAATTTTACCCAATAACATGAAGAATAACAATCCGCAAAGTGTATCAAAATATCCAGGACCATAATTGGTTGCTATTTCGTAGACACTTCTAAAGAATAAAACGAGAATTCCTAAGACAATCGGAACATCTATATTTACAATTTTATTTTTCAAACCAAACCACGCAGATTTATAATAATCTGATGCAGAATACACTACAACCGGAATGGAAAGTAAAAAGGTTAAAAATCTGAAAAACGGTGCAAACTCTTCTAACCAGAAATCTACGGAAGAACCCGTGTTTAAATATTCTGGGAATGCAAACATCATCGCATTTCCGAATGCAAATCCTGCAACTGCCACTTTTATGGTGAGACTTCTGTCTACTGCGGCTTCTTTTTTGTCTGCCGTTTCTAATGAAATCACAGGTTTATAACCAAGATTCGTCAGGAATTTTGCCAGTTCACTCAGAGGTAATTCATTTTGATTAAAAGAAACTTGCAATGTTTTCTTGGTGAAATTTACCTGAGAATATCTAATATTCGTGTTCAAATCTTGCAAACTCTCTAATAACCAAATACAAGAGCTACAGTGAATCACTGGGATTTTAAAGGTAACTACACTGGTATTCCCTTCAGAAAAATCTACTACTTTTTCGAAAATTTCTGGAGTATCTAAATAATCAAATTGAGAGAGATTTTCGTCTGGTCTAATTCCAGAATTTTTATTTAATTCATAAAAATTTCCGAGATTATTTGCATTAAGAATTTCATAAACAGATTTGCATCCGTTACAACAAAATGCCTTCTCATCGAAGAAAATTCTATCTTTATCTATTTCTTGTCCACAATGGAAACAATTTTCTGCCATCTGTTTTTATTAAATGTGCAAAAATAATACAAAAATTCTTTATGATTAATAAGAAAAAAATGATAATTTTGCTGACGAAAATCATAAAAATTCATCAATGTCTTTAGAAAAACAAATTTTTATTGAAAACAAGTTTCAAAGTGTTTTTAATGACAAGGCTTTTAAGGAAATTCTATCTAAAGAAGATTACACTAAATATATCAATGCTAAGCAAACTCTTTTCTTTAATAAAGGAGAATCTCTTTTCGAGGAAGGAAGAAATGTAGAAGGTGTTTTTTTTATAGAAAGTGGTACAGCAAAACTTTATAAACTAGGTTTTAATAGAAAAGAACAAATCTTAAGATTCATCAAAGAAGGTGATATTATTGGTTATAGAGCGCTATTAATTGGCGAAGCTTATCAAGCAACTGCTGAAGCGATGAGCGATTTACAAGCTACTTATATTCCTGCAGATGTATTTCTTCATTTGCTAGAAGTAGACCCTCAATTGTCTTTTGCAATGCTTCAAAAAATCTCTTTCGAATTGGGCGAAAGTTCTAATACAGTAACTTTCTTGGCTCAAAAAACAGTAAGAGAAAGATTAGCAGAAGTGCTTCTTCTTCTAGAACAGAAATTAGGAACAGACCCAGAAGGTTTTATCAAAATTTCATTAACAAGAGAAGAAATCGCTAACTTAATCGGAACTGCTACAGAAAGTGCCATCAGATTAATCTCAGAATTTAAACAAGACAACTACATAGAAGTCGAAGGAAGAAACTTAAAAATCTTAAACCACGAAAAACTAAGAAAATTAGGACACGTAGTTTTATAAAAATTAAAAATGTCGACCGCGAGTCGGCATTTTTTTATACTTTTACTCTTTAAAATTTATTCCCATGTCAGTACATTCCGAAATTAAAAAAGTAACGACCGAAACCTTACGAAAAATGAAATTCGATAAGGAAAAAATCACAATGCTTACTGCTTATGATTATACCACTGCCAAAATGGTAGATGCAGGTGGAGTAGATGCTATTTTAATAGGAGATTCGGCGGCGAATGTAATGGCGGGTCACGAAACTACTTTGCCTATTACCTTAGATCAAATGATTTATCACGCTCAGTGCGTAGTAAGAGGAGTAGATAGAGCATTAGTAGTTGCAGATTTACCATTCGGAACGTATCAGTCAGACCCACAAAAAGCGTTGGAATCTGGGGTAAGAATGATGAAAGAATCTGGTGCGCATGCTGTGAAAATAGAAGGTGGCGAAGAAATCGCAGATTCTGTTTCTAGATTAATTAATGCAGGAATTCCAGTAATGGGACATTTAGGTTTAACACCACAATCTATTTATCAGTTTGGAACTTATAAAGTTCGTGCTAAAGAAGATGCAGAAGCCGAAAAATTAATAAAAGACGCTAAAATTTTAGAAGAACTGGGCTGTTTTGCTTTAGTTTTAGAAAAAATTCCTGCTGACTTGGCGAAGAAAGTTTCAGAAAGTATTTCTATTCCAACAATTGGAATTGGAGCTGGACCAGATTGTGACGGTCAAGTTCTGGTTTATCATGATATGGTGGGAATGAATAAAGGATTTTCGCCGAAATTTTTAAGAAGATATTTAGACCTCTATACAGAAATTACAGGCGCCGTTTCACAGTATGTAAAAGATGTAAAAGACGTTTCCTTCCCGAATAAGAACGAAAGTTACTAGATAAATAAAAAGTTGAGTTTTTTGCTCAACTTTTTTTATTTTCTAACTTTGCAACTTTCAACTGAAAATGCAAAATATAAACTCAAATATCGCTTCTCAAATCATTTATGAAGATAATCACCTTCTGGTTATCAATAAAAAAGTGGGACAATTGGTTCAAGGTGATAAAACTGGCGACGAATCTCTGCTAGATTCCATCAAAAATTTCATCAAAAAAAGAGATAATAAACCAGGAAATGTTTTCTTAGGATTAGTTCATAGAATAGATAGGCCTACTTCTGGTTTGGTGATTTATGCCAAAACTTCTAAAGCACTTTCTCGTCTTACACAAATGGTAAAAAACCGTGAGATTAAGAAAACATATTGGGCAGTTGTAGCCAAGGAAATGATTCCGACTTCTCAAAGATTGGTTCATTATCTCAAAAAAAATGAGAAAAATAACAAAGCAATTGTTTTCCCGAAACCAACTGAAGGCGCAAAAGAAGCGATTCTTACTTATAATATTGTCAAAGCATTGGACAATTATCTTCTTTTAGAAATCGATTTGGAAACAGGAAGACATCACCAAATCAGAGCACAATTATCTAAAAACGGAACGCCCATAAAAGGAGATTTAAAATATGGTTCGCCACGTTCTAATCCTGATGGGGGAATTCATTTACATGCTAGAAAATTAGAATTTATTCACCCTGTTACGAAAGAAAATATAGAAATTACAGCTCCAGTTCCTCAGAATGATGCAATTTGGCGTGCTTGCGAAGGTTGATTTTCTGCTTTTTTATAAAGACTTGCAAAACAATCAAAACAACCACCAATTAGATGCAGTTGGTTTTGTGAATCTATCATAAAACTGTCTCTAAAACCACTATTGTAAATAATCATGTCTTTAATTTTATTGTCGAGAACAGATTTTTCTCGTGAAATTTTATAACTGTTTTTTTGTTTTAAAACGCTATTCTCATAAACTTTTACAGAATCTTTTGTAATGACAATTTTCACTTGTTTTCCTGTAGAAGCAGGCGTTTCTGTTCTGCCATCAATTCCACCTGTAGAAGAAATCCATTCCCAGTTTCCTATTAACGATTCTTTAGTAGAATTTTCATCTTGTCTTTCGCATGATATTGCCCAAACAAGAACTAGAAGTAAAAATAATTTTTTCATGGTGATTTAATTTAAAATTTATAAACAAAACCAGTATATATTCCTATAAAATAAGGCGAAAACGAGTTTTGTTTGTCTTTGAATGTATTAAAATGATATTTAAAAGTAGGTTCTAATTTCAAGTCTAAATTTTTAGAAAAAGGATAAGAAAAACCGAGTCCTACATTTCCTGTAAAATGTACATCGTTGATATTGTTAGACTTACCTATTTCTGTTTTCGTATTATTAGATGAAACGGAAACTGCATTTTTATCTAAAATGACAGAACTTAAACCCGTTATAGTATTGATTTTCAGTTTTTTATTGAGTAAATTGTACGAAAGTTCAATAGGAATTTCTATAAAACTCATCTCTTGGTTCAGTGTCCCTGAATTTACAGAACCTACTACATCTGCATTGTAAAAAGAAGCATTATTATTAAGGATAACCATATTCTGTCCGTTTTCATTTAAAGACAATGTTTTATAGCTATTGTTGTAACTAATAGAAGCCGTACTGTTGGCTTTAAAGAAAATTATATTTTCGGTTTTATGATTAAGGCTATAATTATTAACGCCCGTTCTTACAGAAATTTTATCATTAATAGCATATTGAATCCCAACTCCAAAACTGTTATTATCATCAAAACTTTTAGTATTGTTATCAAAGGAATTACTTATCGCAGAACCTTTAGTAGAAGAAGCAAAAAGTGGAGTATAATTAGCAAAAACGGATAGTTTTTTAGATTTTTTTTGCGTTTCTTTTTGTGTTTCTTTTTCTAGTTTTGTTTTAAAAATATTTTCTTCTGAATTATTTTGAGCTAAAATATTTTCTTCTTTTTTCAAAACTTCTTGTTCTTTTTTAGCCGAATTTTCGAGATTGTTTTCAGCTAAAACAATTGGCGATTTTTCTTCTATATTTTTTTGATTTGGTGTAATTTCTGGTTGAAGATTTTTCGCCAATTTTTTTTCCTCTGAAGATTGATTTTCAAGATTTGTCTTATTTTTTTCTACAGAATTTAGGGTATTGTTTGTTAATTTTATATTTTTTGAAGTATTGCTTTTAGGCAAAGAACTTTCTGCAGTAATTGTATTAACGGAAAAATTTGTGTTTTTAGAATCGGTAATATTGTTTTGATGGTTAATGATTTCAGCAGTCTTTGCATCTATTTTTGAATGATTATGTAAGTTGTTTTCTGTAATTTTTTGATTCTGAATTTCAGGACTTTGATGAGCGATTTCAGTATTGTTTTTTGGTAAATTGCTGTCAATCTTATCATTAAATAAGAAATAACTTATCAATAAAACCGCAGCTACACTGGTAGAAACAATTGCAGATTTCAACCAAAATAGAGGAATTATTCTTTTTTTTTCTTCTTTTTCATTTATTTTTTCGGAAATGTAATCCCAAGATTCTTGTGGCGGATTGGCTTCAAAATCTCTGAGTTTTTCCTGAAAAATTTGCTCTATATCTTTTTTATTTTTCATGGTAATAAAGCGTATTTTTCTGTTGTGATGTAATTTTTTGTTTCAAAATCATTTTGGCTCTGCTCAAATTAGATTTGCTGGTTCCTTCAGAAATATTAAGCATTTCTGCGATTTCACGATGGCTATAATGGTCTAAAACATAGAGATTAAAAACCATTTTGTATTGAGTAGGTAATTCTTGTACCAATTTTAGAAGTTGGTCTATAGAGAATTCCTCTTCTTCATTTATTTCTTCATGGGTTTCTATAGTTTCTAAGTCTGTAAAAGCTAAATTCTTGTTTTTTTTGAGTTGAGAAATACAATGATTAATAGTGATTTTTTTTGCCCAAAAAAACAAATCACTTTTAAAGTTAAATTGATGTAAATTTTTGAAAATTAAAATAAAACTTTCCTGAAAATAATCTTTGGCATCATCTTGATTTTGAGCGTATTTTAAACAAGCACCAAAAAGTTTTGGTGCGAGATAATCATACAATTCACGTTGTGATTGTGCGTTTTTTTGTAAACAAGAAGAGATTAGTTCTTCAACATTCATGTAATACAACTTACAGTACCGAAAATAGTGATTTTATTCTACAACTATGGTTTTAATAATCCATAAATCATTTCCAGCATTGTCTTTTCCGTTCCAAAACTTAAAAGTGTAGGTTCCTTTTTCTACAGGTTTAAAGTTAAATTGATTAGCACCTACATAAGTAGCTTGTGTGCAAGCATTATTTTCTTTGTAGGTGTAAGAAGTTACAAATCTATTCAGATTATCAATTCTATAATCATAATCATAAAATCTATCACAACCAGAAGCATAAGTAGAGTAAGTTTTAATGGTTTGAGTAGTAAATAAATCCATTTTCTCTTGAGGGATTTTCACACTATCTATTTTAATTCTAGAAATACTAATGTTGTTTTCTTCTCTAGTATCACAAGAAAATAGAAATCCAAGAGTGCATAAAGCCATTGTAGTAAAAAATAATTTTTTCATAATCTTAATCTTTTCTTATATAGAGATGAAATCAATGCAAAGGTTGCGTCTTAAAACAAAAAAAGATTTCTAAATTTTAGAAATCTTTTTCGTATTTACTGATTGGGTAATCCAGAATCTTCTTTCTTGTCTTGTTTCAATAAGTTCGGATCTTCTTTTACCAATTTATTCTTAGTAGGAAGTTTATAATTGATAGAAATTCCAAAATTTTGAGAATCAAAATTATTTCCTAAATAAAGATTAGAATTGTTATAAAGCGAGGTTACTGCATTTACGTTGCTTCTAAACAAGTCATTTGCAAAAACAGATACGGTGAGTCTATCATTCAAGAATTTTTTAGTAGCAGTAAGGTCAAAGCTATTCATCCAAGGTTTTTCCATTCTGTAGTAGTACCAGTTTCCTTTGGTCATGGTTCCGTAATTAGCAACTAGTTTAATGTCTTTTGGCAAAATAAATTGAGCCATGATATTAAAAATCCAGAATCCTTTATTGTCATTATCTGGCAACTGATGAAGTTGATAACCTGTGTAAACGTATAAGAAATTCATTTTATCTGGATTGATATTAAATTTCATTGTTTCCTTTAATCCTTTAGTAAAAAGCATAAAAGGAATAGGTAAACCGAAATTAAAATTATGAACTTTCATAGAAGAAACGTTTATAAAACCATTACTTACACCATAAGCTTCTCTATTTTCTATGATGGGTTTCTCTGCAAAGAAATATTTCTTTTCGGCAAATTGTATAGATTGATTTTCGGCGATACTTAGATTATAGCCAATAAAAGCATAATCAAAGACTGAAAATTTTGCTTCGAGATTATTAAAAATTGTGGGTTGTAGATTAGGATTTCCACCGAAACTGATGTTTCCGTTTTGGTAATTGGTGTTATTTGGGTTAAGCCAAGAAATATTAGGCAGTTGAATTTTTCTGTTGTAATTTAGTGCAAAATAGACTTGTTTCCCAAAGTTATATTGAATGCTTGCATTCGGGAAAAGGCTGAATTTTTTAAAAGGAATTAGATCTTTAGTAAGTTTTCCGGTGGTTAAATCTATGGTTTTTCCAGAAATATCATACGCTTCTGCTCTGGTTCCTAAAATAAAATCAAAATTCTTTTTCTTTGCTTGAAGTTCTGCATACGAAGAAGTAGTTTGTCTTTGGTATTCTAAATTGGTAATGCCGAAAAAATCTGTGTTGTAGTTTAATTTTTCAAACAAACCACCGAAAGAAATTTTCCCTTCGTCTAAAATTTTAATAGGTTGCGAATAATCAATTCTGAAGGTCGCTACGTTTTGATGAGAAGTGGTTTCTATGTTATTGTTTTGAGTAGTAGAGTTAATGAATTTTTTACCATCAAGATTATAGTTTGAATCAAAAGTGTTATAACTGGCGTTCAAATCTAATTTTTTATTTTTATCGTCAAATTTTATTTGATACGTTGCGCTTAAATCTTTTCTCCAGTTTTCTGTCTCTCCGAAATCTTTGGTGGTATAATCGTCTATACTGTAAATGTAATTAGGAGCAGTTCCCGTTCTATTGGCTATGAAACCAGAACTGCTATTTTCGGTGTCATTATTATTATGGTTGATGTCATAATTTACCAATAATCTATCTTTCCCAATATTAAAAGTAAGTGCAGATTTCACAAAATAACCTCTATTCACTTGCTCTGAAAATACGTTAGAAACCTTGTCTATGATTGATTCTCTGTAAGCTTCTCTATAATTTTGCCCGAAATTTAATTGCCACCCGAAATATTTATTTTTGGCATTTAACAAAATAGAATTATTGGTTCTGTTTCTGTATTTTTCGTAATTAGTGAAAGCGTATCTCCCGGTGTAAGTTGCAGAAAGATATTTTTGTGCGTTTTTATTGGTGATAATGTTAATGATTGCACCACCAGAAGTAGCAGGAAATTCAGAGCCAGGTTGTGTTACAATTTCTACACGTTCTACAGAATTGGCAGGCATTCCTTCGAGAAAAGCTTGCAACTGATTACCGCCAATATTTAGCGGTCTTCCGTCCATATAAACATCTAATTGCTTCCCTTGATACATCATACCTGCAACATCAGAAACGATAAGTCCTGGCAATTTTTTAAGACCTTCACTTACATTTCCAGTATTGAGATGAGCTTGTTCTGAAAAATCAAAAATAGTTCTGTCTGCTTTTTGTTCTACGGCTTTTTTGGTTTTGGTAATGGTTACACCGTCTATTTGTTTTTCTTTTGCCGTGTCATTTTTAGTGGTTTGAGAAAAACCCAACTGCGAGATAAACAACAACCCTGTTGCTATAATAAAGTTTCTTTTCATATTCATTTTAGTTCTCCTTATAAGACAACTGAAATCTTATTTTGTTACATCAAAAAAGTCACTCTTTTTTTAGAGTGACTTTAATAAGTTTTTTTAAAGATAATTTTATAAATTTTCTGCAATTAATGCTCCTAAATTGGCATCATAACCTACACTCCTTGAGATGATATTCCCATCTTTACCGATAATGATTTCAGTAGGGATTCCATTTACTTTGTAATTTTTAGATGTTTGATTGTTAATGTCATAGAGAACGTTTATGTTGAATTTGTTTTTAGATATAAATTGCGAAACGAGTTTTTTGATTTCTTCTGGCTTGTTGTTTTCCATAGTGTTTACAAAGAAAAACTCTACATCTTTACCTTTGTATTGATTTACTAGTTCTTGCATATGAGGGAGAGATTCTCTACAAGGTCCGCACCAAGTTGCCCAGAAATCAAGCACTACAATTTTCCCTTTGTAATCAGATAGTTTTACTGTTTTTCCTTCTAAATTTGTTAATGAAAAATCTTTGGCTTTTAAATCACCACCGTAATATTTATAGAGTTCTTGTTGTGCTTTTTTAGTGGCTATTTTTTTGTTCTCTGTTCTTAATGTTTCAATTTCTTGGGTAGGTAGATTTTTAGATTGGTAAATTTCAGATAGTTTATGATACAGATTATCACTTATGTTATTTTTTTTCAATAAGTTATAGATGTAGTTTTTTACAAAATCGTTTCCTTTTACTTTTTCTGCTGATAAAACGTATCTTTCTCTATTACTGTCGTCTATAAAATCAAAGTTGATAAACTTGCTTTGTTCAGCGAATGCTTCTTGGTATCTTTTCTGCTTATAAAGTATCATTCCTAGGGCATCAGTATAGAACATAAATGTTTGGTCATAGTTAGATTGGGCATCATATTCATTCAGATTATTTATCTTTTCATTATATATTTCTAGTGATTTTTTTGCGAGTTTTTCTGCAAATTCTAGGTCTTTTCCTTCAGAATTGATATGGTCTCCGTCTGCAAGTTTCCAAGCAGTTTCATTGTATACACTTGCGGTAAACCATTTTTCAGAAATTTCTTTTTCAATATTTTCAATTTTCTCCCAATTTTTTTCTTCAATTGCTTTTTTAAGTAAAACTGTTCTAATTTGGTCAATGGTTTGTTTGTCATAAAAATGTTTTGGATATTTTTGAAAATCAGAGATAAATTGATTGACGACGGTTTCATCTAAATGAAAATCAGGCAATCTCATGTTTTCAAAAAAACTTCTTGTGAAATTTCCTTTTGCTAATTCACCATTTGGATATTTTTCTAAAATAGTTTTAGAAAGTTGCTCTGCTTTGTCAAAATTATTCAAAGGATTTTCATAGTAATACATAGCGTTTATAATGCTCTTTTCATCTCCTTTTTGCTCCAATTCTTTCGCATATTTTTCGGATAACAATTTTCCTTTTTCTGGATTAGCTTTGTTTATAGCAAGTAGATATCTAAAATAAGTTTCAGAATAATCTTTTATTTTAGGATAGGTTTTAAATAAATTTTCAAATTCTGATGATAATTTAGCATCAGGATAATTGAGTTTAAAAACATAATTCGCAAATTCCATCAAAATGAGTCTGTCTGCTTCTGGTTCTCCATTTTTAGTGTTTTTTAGATAATAAGTAAATGCTTTGTCTTCATTTTTATCGATATAAGTTTCATTGTTATTTTTGAAAATCATCATTACCGTTTTTATAGAATCAGGGAGTTTAATGGTGAACTCATACTTAGAATTCACTTTTTTTAGTGGTGATTTTCTTTCTCCGATACTGCTTATGTAATTGGCATATACATTATCAGGAACATTGATTCCTTTTTCTGGTTCATAAATAAATACGTTTTCTTTGCCAGATACAACTTTGTTTTTAGGGTAGATTTTAGAATTTTGCGAGAAGCTAAGAATACTTAATAAAGTAAACAAAATGGTTATTTTTTTCATTGTATATTGATTTTTATCCAAAATTATATATTAATAACTTAATACGATTGTTAAAATCTGCTAAATCTTAAATTTCCTCTATCAATACTTTTTGCAGATAAAAATGAGGGTTTTGTAGAAAAGCACTATACTTTTCTAGGATATAAATACTAATTTTGTATGAATGAGAAATTTCACATTGCCACTTATACATTTTTTTGTTTGGTGTTTTATAATATTTTACCTTCCTTTTAGAGGGCAAGATTTTTTTAATATTCTTAATTTTTCAAATATTTCAATTAATCTATTTATATTTTATTTCAACTATTTTTACATATTGCCTAATATTGTAAATAAACCTACATCTAAGAAAATAACCATAAATGTTTTAGTCTTTTTTTCTGTCTTTTTGTTTCTTAAATATATAATTGAGGAGATAATAATTTTAAAAATAGTTAAATATAAGGTAGAATATCATTATGAAGATTTTTCAATGTTTTTATTGTCAAATTTAAATGGTGCTACTTTTCCTTTATTATTCAGCAGTTTTATATGGTTTATTGACAATTCTTTCAAAGTTGAAAAAGAAAGACAAGAATTACTCCAACAAAAAAACGAAGCCGAAATGTCTCTTCTGAAATCACAAATCAATCCGCATTTTATTTTTAATACCCTTAATAATATTTATTCTCTAGTTAATCAAAAGTCTGATAAATCTCTGAATGCCATAGAAAAATTGGGAGATTTGCTGAGGTTTTCTACTACAGAAATTAGAAAAGACTTTACCAGTTTACATAGTGAGATTCAATATCTTAAAAATTATATAGATTTAGAAAGTTTAAGGATTTCTACCCCAGAAAATATTCTTTTTGAAGATAAAACAGAGAATAAAGATTTGAAAATTGCACCAATGATTCTCATTCCGTTTGTTGAAAATGCTTTCAAGCACGGTAATTTGAGAAATTTTCCGCTTGAAATTTCCATTGAAACAAAAGCGAACCAATTGTTATTTCATCAAAAAAATAAAATTTCAAACTTAGAAAAAGATAAAAGTTCAGGAATTGGAATTGAAAACGTAAAAAAAAGACTTTCCATTATTTATCCAGATAAGCATCAACTTGAAATTTTGAATGATGGTGAGTTTTACGAAGTAAATTTGATGGTAAATTTATGAAAATTAAATGCTTAATAATTGATGATGAACCTCTAGCAATTCGTTTGTTAGAAGATTATATTTCTAAAACCTATTTTTTGGAGCTCGGGTTCTCTACGGTAAATCCGCTGATGGGTTTGCAAAAAATGAAAGAAGAATCTTATGATTTGGTTTTTCTAGATATTCAGATGCCAGAACTTAACGGGATGGATTTTTTGAAAATCATTAAAAATAAAACGCCCATCATTCTTACAACAGCCTATTCTGATTTCGCCCTAGAAAGTTATGAATACGGAGTGGTGGATTATCTATTGAAACCCATTTCTTATGACAGATTTTACAAAAGTGTTTTGAGGGTTAAAGATCGATTTTTAGAGAATTCTTCAGAAAAATCAAACATAGAAGAAAATGATTTTTTCTTTGTAAAATCTGAGGGAAAACAAGTAAAAGTATATTTTCAAGAAATTCTTTATATAGAAGGTTTGCGAGATTATGTGAATATAAAAACCACGTCAGACGAGCTTATCATTTTAGAAAATCTTAAAAACTTAGAAAATTTGCTTCCTAAATATTTTAAAAGGATTCATAAATCGTATATTGTAAATCTTCAGAAAATCACTTCTATTGATGGTAATAAGGTTTTTATAGAAAAATTTCCAGTCAATATTGGCGAAACTTATAAAGTATCTTTTCAGAATTGGTTTAAGAACCAATAAAAAACCACCCGAATTTTCGAGTGGTTTTTTAGTATTTATGAAAAAAAACTTATGCTTTTTTAGCTTCTTCAGCGATTAGATTAAGCGCAGAACCTGCTTTAAACCAACCAATTTGCTGTTCATTATACGTGTGATTAGCAAGAATAGTATCCGTAGTTCCGTCTGAATGTGTAATCTGAATTTGAAGTGGAGTATTCGGTGCGAAACCTTCTAGATTTAAGAAATCGAAAGTATCATCTTCTTGGATTTTATCATAATCCTCAGCATTTACGAAAGTTAATGCAAGCATACCTTGTTTCTTAAGGTTGGTTTCGTGGATTCTCGCAAAAGATTTTACTAAAACTGCTTTTACACCAAGATGTCTAGGTTCCATAGCTGCGTGTTCTCTAGAAGAACCTTCACCGTAATTTTGGTCTCCCACTACGATAGAAGGTACGCCTGCTGCTTTATAAGCTCTAGCTACCGCTGGTACTTCACCATATTCACCAGTTAATTGATTTTTTACTCTATTGGTTTCCTTGTTAAAGAAATTTACAGCTCCAATCAACATATTGTTAGAAATGTTATCTAAGTGACCTCTATATTTCAACCAAGGACCAGCCATAGAAATATGGTCTGTAGTACATTTTCCTTCTACTTTAATGAGAAGTTTAGCCCCGGTAATATTTTTACCATCCCAAGGAGCGAAAGGTTCTAGCAATTGTAATCTGTCTGATGTAGGAGAAACAATTACTTGAACAGCAGAACCATCTTCAGCAGGAGCTTGGTAACCGTTATCTTCTACGTCGAATCCTTTTGCTGGAAGTTCAGAACCTTTAGGTTCGTCTAGTTTTACTTGCTCACCATTTTGATTAGTTAAAGTATCTGTAATCGGGTTGAAATCTAATCTACCAGAAATTGCAACCGCCGCTACCATTTCAGGTGAAGCTACGAAAGCGTGAGTGTTTGGGTTACCATCTGCTCTTTTTGCAAAGTTTCTGTTGAAAGAGTGAATAATAGAGTTTTTTTCTTGTTTTTCAGCGCCTTCTCTGTCCCATTGTCCGATACAAGGTCCGCAAGCGTTGGTAAATATTCTAGAATTTTCAAATTTTTTGAAAGTGTCTATCAATCCATCTCTTTCTGCAGTATATCTTACTTGTTCAGAACCAGGGTTAATTCCTAAGATAGCTTTTGGTTTTACGCCTTTTGCTACAGCGTCTTCTACAATAGAAGCTGCTCTAGATAAATCTTCGTATGATGAGTTGGTACATGAACCAATTAAAGCCCATTCTATATCTAGAGGCCAGTCATTTGCAATAGCTTTATCTCTCATTTCAGCTACTGGAGTTGCTAAGTCTGGAGTAAAAGGACCATTAAGGTGTGGAGTTAATTCAGAAAGGTTAATTTCAATTACTTGGTCGAAATATTTTTCTGGTTCTGCATATACTTCTGCATCACCAGTTAAGTGTTCAGCAATTTTATCGGCAGCATCTACTACTTCTTGTCTTCCTGTTGCAGCAAGATATCTTCTCATAGAATCATCATAACCAAAAGTAGAAGTGGTAGCGCCAATTTCTGCACCCATGTTACAGATAGTACCTTTTCCTGTTGCAGAAAGAGATACCGCTCCTTCTCCAAAATATTCTACAATAGCACCAGTTCCACCTTTTACAGTAAGAATTCCTGCTACTTTTAGGATTACATCTTTTGCTGAAGTCCAACCGTTTAGCTTACCAGTAAGTTTTACACCAATTAGTTTAGGCATTTTAAGTTCCCAAGCCATTCCTGCCATTACGTCAACAGCATCAGCTCCTCCAACTCCAACTGCCACCATTCCTAATCCACCTGCATTTACAGTGTGAGAGTCGGTACCAATCATCATTCCACCAGGGAAAGCATAATTTTCTAAAACTACTTGGTGAATAATACCTGCTCCTGGTTTCCAGAAACCAATTCCGTATTTGTTACAAATAGAAGAAAGGAAGTTGAAAACTTCGTTATTTTTATTCAGTGCTTCTTGTAAATCTTTATCGGCACCAATTTTAGCCTGAATTAAGTGATCAGCGTGAACTGTAGAAGGAACGGCAACTTTAGTTTTTCCTGCTTGCATAAACTGTAAAAGTGCCATTTGCGCAGTTGCATCTTGCATTGCTACTCTATCTGGAGCGAAATCTACATAAGAGTTTCCTCTTTCGTAAGCTTCTGTAGCATTACCTTGCCAAAGGTGAGCGTAAAGAATTTTTTCAGCGAGTGTAAGAGGTTTTTGTACTACTTGTCTTGCTGCAGCAATTCTTTCAGGGTAGCGCTCATACACTTTTTTGATCATGTTGATGTCGAATGTCATATCTATTTATTTTTTGTTTAAAGTTTGCATTTGGGAATCAAATGACAGGATAATGATGTTATTATTCTCCATCAAATTCTATTCCTACAGGATTGATAAAATATTAAAATGGTCTATGGTTTGAATTTTTAATACCAATTAATTCACTTTTGAAATTGAATTTTATTTTAAGCTAAAATTAATATTATTTTGTGAAATGTAATATTTTATGATAAAAAAAATTGGAAGACTTCTCAAGAAATCTTCCAATTTATATTTAAAAAGCCTTCCGACTTTAGTTTACAATGTATTAAAAATGGCCAACAGTTACTAGTTCTTTAATAGATGGAACGAAAGTAGTTAAGTTGATTCCTTCAACAGCTGTTTTGTACTCGTCAATACTTGGAATACGACCTAAGATTGCAGACAATACTACAACTGGAGTAGAAGCCAATAGAGATTCTCCTTTTTTACGGTCAGAATCTTCTACTACTCTTCCTTGGAAAAGACGGGTAGAAGTTGCCAAAACGGTGTCTCCTTTTTCCGCTTTTTCTTGGTTACCCATACAAAGATTACAACCTGGGCGCTCTAAGTACATCATATTTTCATACTGTGTACGAGCTTCGCCTTTTGGAGCTGCATCGTTAAATTCAAAACCTGAATATTTTTCTAGTAATTCCCAATCTCCTTCAGCTTTTAATTCATCGATGATGTTATAAGTAGGAGCGGCTACAACCAATGGTGCTTGGAATTCTACTTTACCATTTTGTTTTTCAAGATTTCTCAACATTTGAGAAACGATTTTAAGGTCACCTTTGTGAACCATACAAGAACCCACGAAACCAAGGTCAACTTTTTTCTCACCTCCATAATAAGTAAGGTCTCTAATGGTATCGTGTGTATATCTTTTAGAAACGTCTTCGTTGTTTACATCTGGGTCAGCAATCATTGGTTCAACGATTTGATCTAAATCTACCACAACTTCAGCGTAATATTTAGCATTAGCATCTGGAGTTAAAGCAGGTTTGTCACCAGTTCTGATTTCCTCAATTCTCTTATTTGCTTTATTGATTAATCCTTGTAGAACGTGATTTTTATTGTCCATTCCTTTATCGATCATAATCTGGATTCTGCTTTTCGCAATTTCCAATGATTCAATCAAAGTATCGTCTTCAGAAATACAGATAGAGGCTTTCGCTTTCATTTCTGCAGTCCAGTCTGTGAAGGTAAATGCTTGGTCGGCAGGAAGCGTTCCGATATGAACCTCAATAATTCTACCTTGGAAAACGTTTTCTCCGTCAAATTGCTTCAACATCTGAGCTTGAGTTGCGTGAACTACATCACGGAAATCCATATGCTTTTTCATTTCGCCTTTGAAAGTCACTTTTACAGATTCAGGAATTGGCATTGAAGCCTCACCTGTTGCCAAAGCAAGCGCTACAGTTCCAGAGTCAGCGCCGAAAGCCACACCTTTAGACATTCTTGTGTGAGAATCTCCTCCGATGATGATTGCCCATTCGTCTACTGTAATATCGTTAAGAACTTTATGAATAACATCTGTCATTGCGTGATATTCACCTTTTGGGTCACGAGCTGTGATTACCCCGAAATCGTTCATAAATTTCATTAATTTAGGAATATTAGCCTGCGCTTTTTTATCCCAAACTGATGCGGTGTGACAGCCTGATTGATACGCTCCATCTACAATTGGAGAAATCACCGTTGCTGCCATAGATTCTAGTTCTTGAGCGGTCATTAAACCTGTAGTATCCTGAGAACCAACAATGTTTACTTCAACTCTCACATCAGAACCAGCGTGTAAAACTTTACCTTCTGGAACGCCTACTGCATTTCTGTTGAAGATTTTTTCAACAGCTGTAAGTCCTTGTCCTTCGATAGAAATTTCTTTAGAAGGTGCAAAAACCGTTGGCGCAGTAATTCCTAAAGTTTTTGCAGCAAATGTTTGGATTTTTTTACCAAAAACGATAGCATAAGAACCACCAGCTCTTATAAATTCTAATTTTTGAGGAGTAAATGATTTTGAAATATCTTTCAATTCAGTTTCTCCGTTATATAATTTCTTTTCTTTGGTATTGATGGTCAAAACAGTTCCTGTAGCAACTGAATATTTTTCTTCTAAAACAATATCACCGTTTTCGTTTCTAACAGGGTTTCCGTTTTCGTCCACTTTTTTCACCCAGTTTTGAAGGTCGATTCCGATACCTCCAGTTACATCAACTGTAGTTAAGAAAATTGGAGAAATGCCGTTTGTTCCTGCTACAATTGGAGCGATGTTTACGAATGGTACGTAAGGACTTGCTTGTTTACCTGTCCAAAGTGCAACGTTGTTTACCCCAGACATACGAGAAGAACCAACTCCCATTGTTCCTTTTTCCGCAATAAGCATTACACTTGCATCAGGATGTTGAGCTTGTAAAGCTTTTATTTCTTCCTGTTGAGCAGGAGACATCATACATTTTCCGTGTAATTCACGGTCTGAACGAGAGTGTGCTTGGTTACCAGGAGATAATAAATCGGTTGAAATATCACCTTCAGCAGCGATATAAGTCACAACTTTAATTTCTTCTGGAACTTCTGGAAGTTTAGTGAAAAACTCTGCTTTTGCATAGCTTTCCAAAATATCTTTAGCGATTACATTTCCCGTTTCATAAGCTTTTTTTAAACGCGCTGTATCAGCATCATATAAGAAAACCTGAGTTTTAAGAACTTCAGCGGCTTGTTTTGCAGTAGCTTCATCATTTCCTAAAGCCAAATCAAGAAGAACTTCGATAGAAGGACCTCCTTTCATGTGAGATAGCAATTCAAAAGCGAAAGTAGGAGTGATTTCTGACACTATAGATTCACCAAGGATTATTTCCTTTAAAAACTTAGCTTTTACAGCAGCTGCACTAGTTGTGCCTGGTAAAACATTATAGATGAAAAATTGTAGAGAATCAGCTCTGTACTCATTTGCTGTATCTTTAATTTGCTCAATAATTGCGCTTAGCAATTCTGCACTGTCAATAGGTTTTGGGTGAAGCCCCTGTGCTTTTCTTTCTTCGATTTCCTGGATGTAATCCTGATAAATATTCATAATTTTTGAAGTCTTTTTAAACTTAATAATTAGATGATTTACTGTTCTTTAGTAGTTAAAATTTTTATAATCATCAATCTTTTTATAATGATGCTCAAAAGTAAGAAAATTTAATTTGCAGAGGATATCTTTTTTTAAAATTTTATAGATGAAGCATATTATTTAAATCAATCTTGTAAAATATAAAGTTTAGAATTACATTTGTTTTATGTACAAGGGTGAAAAAAAATGGATTTTTGTAGTTATAATAATGCTTATAACAGGTTATTATTTTTTTCTAAATCCTTATAAACAAGAGTATTTTTTTATTTCTTGTCCTTTTTATAAGATTACGGGTTACCAATGTTCAGGTTGCGGTTCACAAAGAGCGTTTCACGAAATTTTACATCTGAATTTCAGAGAAGCATTTCACCAAAATGCACTTGTATTAATCGCAATTCCCTATTTTTCATTGATTTTCTTTACCAGTTTTTTTCAAGAAAAATTTGCTAAGTTGAGACAGTTGCTCATCGGCAAGAAAACAATAATCATTTTGTTCTTTATCGTAATTCTTTTCGGGATTTTTAGAAATTTATAAAAATTTTATACCTTTGCACTCAAGAAAAAGGGGTGCTGTAAAAAGCTGAGATTATACCCAAAGAACATAGAACAGGTAATGCTGTTTATGGAAACGTCTTTGATGTATTTTTCACACGTGGCATCCTTTTATTCGATTTGTTTAATTTTTTACAACATCAGAATGAAAGGATTTATTATTTTAGGGCTAGGAATGAGCTCTGTTCTCTCTGCGCAAATAGATACAGCGCAAGTAAAAGAAATTCAAGAGGTTAGCTTTACGAAAAGGCTGCCGGTTTCCAAAGAAATTATTAACGTACAAAAAGATTTAGGAGCCAAAAATCTAGGTCAGGATTTGCCTATTTTGCTCAAAAATCAAATGTCTGTAGTTGCAACTTCTGATGCTGGAAACGGAGTGGGTTACACTGGCTTCAGAATTAGAGGAAGCGCTGGAACAAGTATTAATGTAATGCTGAATGGTGTTCCGTACAATGATTCAGAAAGTCAGGGAACTTTTTTTGTGAATATTCCAGACATGGCAAGTTCTGCATCGCAGATTGTAATCCAGAGAGGAGTAGGAACTTCTAGCAATGGTGTGGCAAGTTTCGGAGCAAGTGTAAACATTTTGACCAAAAATCCAGAGGAGAAACCTTATTTTTTGACCAATCAAAGCGCAGGAAGTTTTAACACCTTTAAACATTCCTTTGAAGCAGGAACAGGAAAGTTTTTGAACAATTTACTTTCGGTTTCGGCAAGATATTCTATCATTAATTCAGATGGTTACATTGATAGAGCGTTTTCTAAACTCAATTCTTACAATATCAATGCACTCTTTGAAAAAGGAAATACGAAACTGAGATTTTTAACTTTCGGAGGTAAAGAAAAAACGTATCAAGCGTGGAATGGAATTGATAAAGCTACCTATGAATCTAATCCGAAATTCAATTATTCTGGAGCAATTTATGATGCTAATTGGGAAAATATTATTGGGTTTTATGATAATGAAACCGATAATTACAGACAAAACCATTATCATTTACTGTGGGAACAAAAACTCGGTAAAATTTGGAATTTAGAAACCACTTTTCATCTTACTCACGGAGAAGGTTACTATGAAAATTATAAGCAAGATGCTAAATTTTCTAAATATGATTTGCCCAATATCGTAGAAAACGGAAATACCATTACCAGAACAGATTTCATTAGAAAAAAATGGTTAGACAATGATTTTTATGGTGTGGTTTCTAATCTTTATGGAAATTTTGAAAATCTGAATTTGAATTTCGGAGTGGCTGCAAATCAATATTTCGGGAGACATTTTGGGAATGTATCGGGAGTGAAGTATACTGATATTTTCGAGCATGAATATTACAGAAATAATGCTCTGAAAAATGAAGTTTCAGGTTTTGCAAAAGCCATTTACAAAGTTGAAAAGCTAGAATTTTTTGGAGACTTACAGCTGAGAAATATTGACTATAAAACGTATATTTTAGATGAAAATGCAGAAGAAGGAGCAGATTTAAGTCAAAAATGGACGTTTTTTAATCCAAAATTTGGGGTGAATTATCAGATAGAAAACGGAAAATTATTTTTCTCTTATGCTCATGCTCACAGAGAGCCCAACCGTGATGATTTATTTGCCAATCCTAATACGAAACCAGAAAAATTGCATGATTTTGAACTCGGTTTAGAAAAAACTTTTGGTAATGTTTCTTTTACTGCAAACGCTTATTACATGAATTATGTGAATCAATTGGTACTAAGTGGAGAAATCAATATGGTGGGAGAATTCATTAAAATTAATTCTGGAAAATCTTATAGATTAGGTTTAGAATTGGGAACTTTGGCTAAAGTTTCAGAAAAATTGAACGTATTAGGAAATATTACTCTGAGCCAAAATAAAAATGTAGATTTCAAAATTGAAGAAAATTCTACAGTAACCAATTTGGGCAATACTGACATTTCTTTCTCTCCTAATATTATTGCCAATGCTATAATTCAGTATAAGCCTATTAAAAATCTACAGTTAAATCTTAATAATCAATATATTGGAAAGCAATATTTGGACAACACAGAAACCCAATCACTACAACTGAATGATTATTTCTTGACTGATTTTAATGCACAATATGAGTTTAAAATTGTAAAACAAGAGGTGAGTTTACAATTTTTACTGAATAATATTTTTGACAAAAAGTATGTAAATAACGGTTTTGTGTATGATGGACCTTACTATTATGCACAAGCAGGAAGAAATTTTATGTTAGGGCTAAATGTTAAGCTGTAAAAAAATCATTCAAAGAATAAGTTTTGAAAAGAATAATTGTTTATATTTGTTATAATAACCAATAAATTAAAAAATGAAAAAACTTTATTCTTTTTTCGCAACCATTTTTACAGTAGTTGCAATTTACAGTCAGGCATTATTAACAATAGTACAAACTCCTGCTAATTCTGGAATTTATACTATTACCTATAATGATGCCGCAAACGGATGGGCCTTTTATAATCCATTTAGTCAGCCAATTGGGGTTTATCTTTGGTTAAATGGTGCTGATAATTCTACAGGTAGTCCTTTTAACGATAGTTTTAGTAATATAACAACACAATTAACATGGGATGGAACTAATTATACAGGTACTGTAAATTTAAATACCCATAATTTTAACAATACGGGTGGCGTTTTGCCAGCGGGAACTACTGTGAACGATTTGCATTTTCTTTTTACCGAATACCCAGTAGGCAAAAACAATCATCAAACTACAGATAAATTAGCCTCGGCTTATGGATTTACATCTACCACTACCAGTTCACTAAGTACAATAGATATTAACAGTTCAAAATTTAAATCTTTTGTTTCAGAGGGTAGATTATATACTCCTAAAAAAGGAAATGTAAACATTCAAGTGATGGACTTTTCTGGAAGAGTGATTAAAACTTTTACAGCGAATTCTACAGTTAATGGGATAGAGCTTAATCTTCCAAAAAAAGGAGATTACATCCTGAAACTCGAAAATGAAATTGTAAAGTTTAAATATTAAAAATTTTTTTCATAAATAATTACAAGACTGCTGTTTAACGGCAGTCTTTTTTTGTGGGTTAATAAAATTAATTTATAAATTTGTATTATATAAAATTAAACACTATGAGAAAAATCTATTCTTTATTTTTAATTCTTTTTGCTTTTGTGAGTTATAGTGCGCAAGCTACAGGTATTTTTGAATCTTATGCTGTTTTAAACATTAACGGAGGAGGTAATACATATTATGATTTGCAAGCAACGACAGGGAACCCAGATTTAAATGGAGCTAATTTAGGAACTTTTACTGCAGGACAAACCTTAGTTTTCGTAGGAGGAGAAAACAAAACTTGGAAAAACGGTGGTGGAGATGTAACTGGTGGTAGAATTCATTACAGAGTTTACACCGGAACTCCTTCAGGAAGTTTCTCCAATGTAAGTTTTAATTGGATTCAAGATTTAGGAAACGGTGACCAAAAGTGGGGAGCAACCACTGGAACTACTGATGTTTTAGCAGGTTTGCCAAATGGTGTTTACACTTTAGAAGTTTACACTGAAGCAGACACTAACCTTGGTGCTAGATATTCTAATAACGGTGGTGCAAATTACAAAGCAACTTTTACAGTGAGCAATACATTAGCTACAGACGAAACTGCTAAGAAAGCAAAATCATTCGTTTCAGAAGGGAAATTGTATACTAATAAACAAGGAAATCTAAGCGTACAAGTAGTAGATTTCTCAGGAAGAGTGATTAAAACTATTTCTGCGAAAGCTTCTAGCAATGGTATAGAACTAAATCTTCCAAAAAAAGGAAATTATATTCTTAAACTTAATGATGAGGTCATTAAATTCGCCTATTAATCAAAAGAAAAAATGTTTTTATAGAAGGTTGCTTTTTTAGCAACCTTTTTTTGTGACTCAACTCAACAAAAAATATTAAATTTGTGCCAAATGAATTTAGGATTACATCTATACAATTATTTGCAAGAAAAAGGAAGTGCAGAACTTCCTGGTTTTGGCGTTTTTACACTCAAGAAAAAATCGGCTACTTTAGATGAGCAATCCTCTAAAATCTTGCCACCTACCTATGAAATTTCTTTCGTAGAAAATAAAAATGTTTTCAATGCAGATTTTGCTAAATATATTGTTGAGAAAACAGGCGAAAATTTATTTGTAGTGCAGTCTCTAATCAAAGAAGAAGTAACTTCTTGGATAGAAGCATTACAAGCCGAACAAAAAATTACGATAGACGAAATAGGTGAATTTTCACGAGAGGAAAATGTTATTAAACTTTTAGATCAAAAAAAATATACCAATACACCTAAATTTTTTGGCCTAGAAGAAATCTGTTTAGAACAAATTCAAAACGTTGAACAACCAGAAAAGGTTGAGGAATCAGACAATCAATACGTTTTTAATAACTCTATTCTTTGGATTTTCCTATTCATTTTACCAGTAGGAGCCATCATTTATTTGGCGATTAATTATCAAGACCAAATTTTTGGGAAAAAATCTTTTGATGATGTTTCAGTGAAAACTTCTACCCATAGAATTCCCGAAAAGCCAAAGGTAAATCCTACTCTACAAAAAGATTCATTACAAACTTCAAAAACAGATTCATTAAGAATTTCTAAATAATTTCTATGGAAAAAAATGCGAAAACTCCTGCAGAAACCAGGACTATTATGACCAATATTGTGCTTCCCAATGAAACCAATGCATTAGGAAATATGTTTGGTGGTGAGCTCCTTTCTAGAATGGACAGAGCGGCTGCTATTGCTGCACAAAGACATAGTGAATCTACCGTTGTTACTGCTTCTGTAAACCATGTTTCGTTTAAATATCCTATTCCAGAAGGTGGAGTGGTAGTGGTAGAAGCCAAAGTTTCTAGAGCGTTTTCTACGTCTATGGAAATTTATTGTGATGTGTGGTTAGATAACCCCATCACCAAAGAAAAAATTCATACCAACGAAGGAATTTATACTTTCGTAGCGGTAGATAAAAATAACCATCCTGTTGCAATTCCAGAGCTTATTCCGCAATCTGATGTTGAAAAAGCAAGATTTGATGCAGCGCTTCGTAGAAAAGAACTTTCTCTAATTCTTTCGGGAAAAATGAAAGCTCAAGATTCTATAGAACTTAAAAAGTTATTTGGTTAGACTATTTATTGTAAAGTCGCAGAGTCGTTAAGTTGTAAAACTGAAATTTTAAATATTTTAAGAATTTAGCGTTAAGCGATTTTACGTTTTGCAAATCAACAATTTTACCATTTAAAAAAATGAAAATTCTCCTTCTCGATAGCAATCATCCATTAATTACCGAGCAACTTCTAGCAAAAGGTTTTGTTTTGGAAGAAGATTTTACTTCGTCTTATGATGAGGTTTTGCAGAAAATCAATCAATATGATGGAATTATCATCAGGAGCAGAATTCCTCTTGATAAAAATTTTCTAGAAAATGCCCCAAATCTCAAATTCATTGCAAGAGTAGGAGCAGGAATGGAGAATATAGACCTAGAAACTGCAAAAAATCTAGGAATTTCTTTGATTAATTCACCGGAAGGAAATCGAGATGCAGTAGCTGAACATGTTGTTGGGATGTTGCTTATTCTGATGAATAGACTTTTTATCGCTTCAGAAGAAGTGAAAAACGGAATCTGGAAGCGTGAGGAAAACAGAGGTGATGAATTGTTAGGGAAAACCTTTGGGATTATTGGCTACGGAAACATGGGAAAAGCAACGGCAAAAAGACTATCTGGCTTTGGAGTGGAAGTTATTTTCTATGATATTTTGCCAAATTTAGAAGATGAATTTGCCAAGCAAGTTTCATTAGAAGAATTACAAGAACGCTCAGATATTCTTAGTTTGCATATTCCTTTAGATGCTTCAACGGAATATTTAGTTGATGAAAATTTCATCTCGAAAATGAAGAAAAATTTCTATTTGGTCAATACTTCAAGAGGCAAAAACGTGAAAACTTCTGCATTGGTAGATGCGCTGAAATCCGGCAAAGTAAAAGCTGCAGCATTAGACGTTTTAGAATACGAAAAATCTTCTTTCGAAAACCTAGAAACAAATAATGAAGATTTGCAATTTCTTTTGGATTCAGAGCAAGTCATTGTTACACCGCACATTGCAGGTTGGACGCATCAAAGCAAGGAAAAACTGGCGCAATTTATCGTAGATAAAATCGTACAGCAATTCTGTTAAAAAAATCTTAATATTACCGCAATCATAAAACACTGCTTCAAAAAAATGCTAAATTGCCCCGCCTAAATAATTAATCAGAAGATGAAGCAGAAAATTGTAGTAATTCTTATCCTTTTATTGACTTTGGTTTCTTGTAAAAAAGAATTTAATTTTTTTCAGCAAGAGAATGAAAATGGTTTGCCTAATTACGGAAACGTAGAGGTGGAAAATGTATTTACTGCAGAAGATTCTCAACTTCAAGATAAACAAAATGTGGTTAATACCATTCAGCAATACTATGATAAAGTTTGGGAAAAAGGGGATTTAAGTGGTGGTTTTCTCGTAGCAAAAGGCGATAAAATTCTCTTCGAAAGCTATAGAGGTTTTGCCAAAGAAAATAATCAAGTTCCCATCAATAAAGATGTTCCGCTTCATATCGCTTCTATTTCTAAATCGCTTACTGCGATGGCTGTTCTTAAATTGGTAGAAGCTAGAAAAATAAATCTTCACGATAAAGTTACCCATTATTTTCCGAAATTCCCTTACAAAGAAGTAGAAGTGATTCACTTGCTTAATCATAGAAGTGGACTACCGAAATACGAATATTTTATAGAAAAATTAGGGCTTAAACCCAAAAATAAATATTTCACCAACCAAGAAGTTCTCAATTTGCTTATTCAACACAAACCAGATTTGGCAAGAAATACCAACACTGGCTTTATGTATTGTAATACCAATTATGCGCTTCTTGCACTGATTGTAGAAAAAGTTACCGCACATCCTTTTCCTTTGGCAATGCAAAAAATCGTTTTCAAACCTTTGGGAATGGAGCATACCTATATTTTTCAACCAAAAGATTCTCTGAAATCTGCTCAATCTTTTTATTATCAAGGAAGCAGATTGTATCCTACAGATAAATTAGATGGGATTTATGGGGACAAAAACTGCTACACCACGCCAAGAGATTTATTTAAGTTTTCAAAAGCGATGTACGCCGAAAATTTCTTGAGAAAAAGTCTTAAAGATTCTATTTTTACGCCTTACAGTAATGAAAGAAGAGGCGTAAACAATTATGGAATTGGTTTTAGAATGAAAGTTTTTGACAATGGAGAAAAACTTACGTTTCATAATGGTTGGTGGCACGGAAGCAATACCGCTTTTGTTCATTTACAAAAATCTAAAGTCACGATTATTGCTCTTGGAAACAAGTTTTCTAGAAGAGTGTATTCTGCGCTCACGCTTTCTTCATTGTTTGAAGATTTTCCTTTAGAAAGAGAAAAATTGAATAAACTGATGAACAAGGAAATAGATACTACAAAAGAGAATCACGATGCTGCGTCAGAATCTACCGAATAATTAACGCATATTTCTTAATTTTGCTCAAATTTCATCAATGAAAAAAATAATTTTTCTTCTTTTAATCAATATATTGCTTTTTTCGTGTGCTAGAGTTGGCGCACCAAATGGCGGTACTAGAGATTCTCTGGCGCCCAAATTTTTAGGTTCTAATATTGATACTACTCGATTAAATGTTTCTAGAACGGTAAAAGAATTGAGACTGGATTTTGATGAATACGTGATGCTGAAAGAATTTAATAAAAATTTCAATGTATCGCCACCGATTAAAAAAATTAAGAAAGTCATTCCTTCTAATCTGGCTAATAAATACGTTTTGATACAGTGGGAAGATACGCTTCAAGCCAATACTACCTATAATTTTAATTTTGGTAATGCCATTGTAGACAATAATGAGTCTAATCCTTTGCCTTATTTTAATTTCGCGTTTTCTACTGGAGATAAAATAGATGACCTTTTCGTGAGTGGAACCGTGAAAGATGCCATGACGCTCATCAAAGAAAATCAAACGGCAAAAGACAATAAAATGGTAGTAGGACTCTATAAAGCAGGCGAAAATCTAGACTACAAACAGAAACCCGATTATATTACCAAAGTAGACGAAGAAAATTATTTTGAACTCAATTTTTTGCCAAAAGGGGAATTTGTAATTATAGCTTTTGATGACGAAAATCAAAACTCTGTCTACGATGCAGGAAAAGAAAAAGTTTCTTTTCTGAAAGAAAAAATTACGTTAGACAGCACGAGTGTTAGAGGTCTCAAATTGAAACTTTACCCTTCTAAAAAAGTGGTAAAATACAAAGAAAGTAAAGCCATCAATGGAGGTTTGTTGATGACTTTTGAAGGAAATCCGGAAACGGTAGATGTAAAATCGCTTTCAGAAGATCTGAAAGATTTTAAAGTAACGCATGCAAAACGTTCGGATTCTGTGAATATTTGGTTTGATGCAGAGAAGAGTAATTTGGGTGGAAATATTTCTAAGCAAGTGAAATTAAGTTATTTTACACCTACGATTAGCGATACCATTTCCGTGAGTTATAAAGCAGTGAAAGATGAGTTTAAACTCTCTAATGAAGCAGGGAATTTAATCGCGCCAGAAAATAACTTTGTGATTAATACATCGTTGCCAATAGAAAATCTCAACACTTCTTCTTGGAAACTGGAAAGCGATAGCATTGCACAAGATTTCACTGCGAAAATTTCAGAGAAAAATCCGTTTAAAATTCTAGTGAATTCTAGTTTTAAACCGACGAAAAAATATGTTTTAACGATTCCAAAAGAAACCGTTTCTTCTTATTACAGCAGTAATGATAAATCTTTCCAATTTCAATTTGAGATTGATAAACCAGAAAATTATGGTTCTTTCACGGCTGTGATTAAAAATAAACCTACGGCTAAATTTTGGGTAGAATTGACCAATGAAAAAGGCGAAATCTTGTATTCTCAGTTCACCAATGCCTCAGAAGTTTCCTTCAAAAATCTGAAACCAGCGACTTATATTGCCAGAATTAGAGTAGACAATAATGGAAATGGATTCTGGGACGAAGCAGATTTTGCGCAAAATATCGCTGCTGAAGACGTCTACATTTTTGAGAAAGAAATTAATGTAAGACCACTCTGGGAAATAAAAGAAGATTGGGAACTCATCAATCATTAAAAGTAGAATTTTAGAATATTTTGAACTCATAAATTTATTCAAATGAAAAAAGTACTCATCGGAATTGTTGTTTTCTTGGTTTTAATACAACTTATTCCTATCGACAGAACCAATAAACCTGTAGACCCGAAACAGAATTTTGTAGAGGTGCTCAAAACTCCGAAAGATGTTACCGAAATGCTGAAAAATGCTTGTTACGATTGTCATAGCAACGAGGTGAAATATCCTAGTTATGCTTACATTGCTCCTATTTCTTGGTCGATTAAGCATCACGTAAATGAAGGCAAAGAAAATGTGAATTTTTCTGAATGGATGACGTATAACAAAGACCAAAAAGATCACATTTTAGATGAAATCATCGAAACGATAGAGCGTAAAGAAATGCCATTTAAAGGTTATATTCCGATGCACCCAGAAGCTAATCTTACTGATGCTCAAAGAAAAATATTGATTGATTATTTTAAAGGATTACAAAAATCTGGTCAATACTAAAAACTAAAAAAGCTCCTTTTTGGAGCTTTTTTTTATTGATATTTTTCTAGAAATTTTCTCTGCGAATCGAAAGCGATTTCCTCAAGATTGAGTTCTGAAATTTTCACCCAAATGGTTTCTGAAATTTCGTGAGCTTCTAGTTTTTTGATTGCTATTTTTTCTTCTACTTGATATTCAAAAAATAAATCTAAAGTATTATAGTCTACTTCTTTGTAATGATAAACATTGGGTAGGCTTCCCACGAATTTTAAATTTTTGAGGTCTATTTCTATTCCTAGTTCCTCTTTTAATTCTCTGGCACAAGTTTCTTCGGCGCTTTCTTTTGGGTCTGTAAAACCGCCCGCTAAATCTAGTTTCCCGATTTTAGGATTTTGATTTCTCTTGGTCAGTAATAATTCGTCTTCGCATCTTATTAATACTGCAACTGCGGCGGCGATATTTTGATACATTACAAAATCACATTGTGAACAAGAAAATTTCTTTTCTCCATCAAAAATCAATGTTTCTTGACCGCACTTTGGGCAATATTTTAAGTGTTTCATCTGTTTCTTGGGTGGTATTTCAGAATTACATCATGTAATTCTTCGGTTTTCAAATGCGTATAAATTTCTGTGGTGGTAATGCTAGAATGTCCCAGCATTTCTTGGATAAATCTTAAATCTACACCGTTTTGCAAAAGATGTGTAGCAAAAGAATGACGGAAAGTGTGTGGAGAAATGCTTTTTCTGATTCCCGCTTTTTCTACCAATTCTTTGATGATGATAAATACAATCACTCTAGACATAGAAGAACCTCTGCTGTTTAGGAAGATGTGGTCTTCATATTTTTTGCCTATTTTATTTTTTGCTCTTACATTATTGATGTAGTTCAAAATAAGATTGGCAGTGTAATTAGCAAGCGGAACGTATCTCACTTTTTTACCTTTACCTTCTACTTTTATAAAGTTTTCTTTGAAATTAACATCAGAAATTTTAAGTTCTATCAATTCAGAAACTCTAAGGCCACAACCGTATAATACTTCTATGATACAGTGATTTCTCACGCCTAAATCAGTGCTTAAATCGATGGCTTTAATAATTTTTTCCACATCTTCGAAGCTTAGCGTATCAGGTAAATATAAGCCTAATTTTGGGCCTTCAAGAAGTGTGGAAGGATTGTCTTCTCTAATTTCTTCTTCGATAAGATATTTAAAAAAAGATTTAATAGAAGATATTCCTCTTGCTTGAGTTCTTTCGCTTATTTTTTCTTTGGTAAGATAAAGGAGAAATTCTTGTAAGTTTTCAAAAGTTATTTTGTCGGGAGTAGTGTTATCTAGTTTTTCCTCTGAGAAAGCTTTTAGTTTCTTCACATCTCGTATGTATGCATCTAAAGTATTGTCAGAGAAATTCCTCTCGAATTTGAGAAAATGTGAAAAATTCTCAATCGTTTCATTCCAAGTCATTTGTGTTTGTTTTTATTGTGTTTTTAAGTGCAGATGAGCATGCAAATATCATGCTAAACTGTCTTATTTGAGATTTTCCTCAGAGATTTGAAGAACTTCTACTTGAGAATTTTCTAAAAATTTTAATCCTTCTGTGTCTGAGTATTGGTCTATATAAACTAGCCTTTTAATGCCAGATTGTAATATAAGTTTGCTGCATTCTTTACACGGCGAAAGCGTAAGGTAAAGAGTAGCACCTTTTGCAGACTGAGTACTAGAAGCTAATTTTAAAATGGCATTTGCTTCTGCATGAAGCACGTACCAATGTGTTTTTCCGCCTTCGTCTTCACAACAATTTTCTGCACCAGAAGGAGTTCCGTTGTAGCCATCAGAAATAATCATTCTGTCTTTTACAATGAGTGCTCCTACTTTTTTTCTTTCGCAGTAAGAAAGTTTTGCCCATTCTTTAGCCATTTTAAGATAGGCTAAGTCAAATTTATTGTGATTCATTTTAAAATTTTTAAAATTAGCTTCTTACTCTTTCTAAGTTTTTAGAAATTAGGCTTTCTTTTTTCTAAAAATGCAGAAACGCCTTCTTTTTTATCTTCCATTTCGAATAATTCTCCGAAAGATTTAATTTCTAATTCATAACCTTCAGCAGAATCTGATGCATTCACCGCAGCAATGGCTTTAGAAATTCCTTGTGGTGAATTTTTAGAAATAAGGGTTGCTAATTCTTTGGTTTTTGGTAATAATTCTTCTAAACTAAAAACTTCGTTTACCAAACCCATTTCTTTTGCTCTAATCGCCGAAATCATTTTAGCAGAGAAAATCAATTCATTCGCAAGTCCTTTTCCTACTAATTTTGGTAATCTTTGGGTACCTCCATAACCAGGAATAAGACCTAAAGTAACTTCTGGTAAACCTAATTTTGCATTTTCTGAAGCATATCTTATGTGACAAGCTATCGCAAGTTCTAAACCACCACCCAAAGCAAATCCATTTACAGCGGCAATAACAGGTTTTCTTAAATTTTCTATTTTATTGAACAGTGAATTTTGTCCGTTTCTGGCTAATTCTTCTGCTTTGTCTTGACCGAAATCAGAAAACTCTTTAATGTCTGCTCCGGCTACAAAAGATTTTTCGCCACTTCCTGTAATGATGATGACTCTGCAATTAGAATCTTGTTCTAGCTGAGATAAAGCTTCGCTCAACTCACTGATGGTAGCTCCATTTAAAGCGTTTAAACTCTGTGGTCTATTAATGGTAATGGTAGAAATTTGACCTTCGTTTTCTAGGAGAATATTTTGGAAATTCATGGTAGAGTAGTATTAAATTAAGATTTTTAGGATAAGTGCAAAATAACTAATTTTTGGCCTAAAATACAAAAAAGCCAAGCACTTATATGCTTGACTCTTTTAAGTTTGGTATAAGTTTGTTCTTATTTGGCGTGGTTCATAATTCCATCGTCTAGTTTTACTTGAAGTCCTGCCGCAATTCTCATTCCCATTTCTACATTCGCTCTGAAAAAATGACACAATTGTCTATTGATGATTTCATCTCTTTTCGGGCCGTCAATTTTTTTCATGTGACCAATAATATTATTCACCAAATTGGTTCTGTCTTCTTGGTTCATCGCTTTGGTGTAGAGTAGACCTGGCTGTGTATAATGGTCGTTATCATTTTCATTTCTATCGAAATGCGCTACACGATTGCTGTCTAGTTCCTCTTCAAATTTTTTGTAAGAAGGATCAGGTTTTATGTCGTCAAAACTATTAGGATGGTAATTTGGTGCGTCTTCATAATCTCTAGAATCTGCCATAAATCCGTCTCTTTGATAATTATGAGTTGCAAAAGGACATCTATTAACTTCTAATTGATGTGCATTTACGCCCACTCTGTATCTGTGAGCATCTGGATAAGAAAATAATCTTCCTTGAAGCATTTTATCGGGCGAAAAACTAATTCCATCAATCAAATTACTTGGCGAAAAAGTAGATTGTTCTACATGTGCAAAATAATTTTTTGGAATTTCATTGAGTTCCATTTCACCGATTTCAATCAGGGGAAATTCTGCTTGAGGCCAAACTTTGGTAATGTCAAAAGGATTCCACTTAAATTCTCTAGATTCTTCTTCGGTCATTACTTGTATGTACATAGTCCATTTCGGGAAATCACCATTTTCTATAGCATTGCAAAGATCTTCTTGTGCAAAATCTGGATTTTCTCCAGCCATTTGAGTGGCTTCTGCATCAGTGAAGTTTTTAATCCCTTGTTTGGTTTTTAGATGAAATTTCACCCAAATTCTCTCATTTTTATCATTAATCATCGAAAAAGTATGAGAGCCAAAACCGTGCATATGTCTGTAACCATAAGGAGTTCCTCTGTCGCTCATCAAAATTAAAACTTGATGTAAACTTTCTGGATTTAAGCTCCAAAAATCCCACATCATGGTATGAGATTTCAAGTTGGTTTTTGGATGTCTTTTTTGGGTATGAATAAAATCTGGGAATTTTTTAGCGTCTTTGATGAAAAATACCGGTGTGTTATTTCCCACCAAATCCCAATTTCCGTCTTCTGTATAGAATTTTAGCGCAAAACCTCTAGGATCTCTTGCTGTATCTGCGCTTCCTTTTTCTCCACCTACAGTAGAAAATCGGGCAAACATTCTACAAGTGTTTCCTACTTTCGAAAATAATTTGGCTCTGGTGTATTTTGTAATATCGTGAGTTACGGTAAATTTTCCGTAAGCGCCTGTTCCTTTTGCATGAACGATTCTTTCTGGAATTCTTTCTCTTACAAAATGCGCTAGATTTTCTTGTAGAATAAAATCTTGCAACAAAACAGGTCCTCTTGCTCCAACCGTTTGAGAATCTTGATGTTCAAAATACGGTATTCCTGATGAATTGGTTAGCTTCTTACTCATGATGGTTGTTTTTTCTGGATAACAAAGTAACGAATAAAAATTAATTTTTGGAGCGAAAAATTTCAAGTCTAATTATATATAACATCAATTAAAAATCAGAATTCAACGCATGACGTCTATCATACAGAAATATTATTTTTTCTCGCATATCTTCTCTATATTTGTAATAGAATTTATAAATAAGTACCCTACAAATGAATATTCAACAATTAGAATATCTTATCGCAGTAGATAAATATAAACACTTCGGAAAAGCTGCTCAAGCTTGTTTTATTACCCAACCTACTTTAAGTGCAATGATTCAGAAGTTCGAAGATGAGATGGAAGTAAAAATCTTTGATAGAACTACCCATCCTATTAGAACTACAGATATTGGTGCACAAATTATTGATCAAGCAAAAGTAGTAGTAGATTCTGTAATGGAACTGAAAAACAAAGCAAGCATTTTAAACAATGTTCTTGCTGGGAGAATTAACTTAGGGATTATTCCTACCGTTTCCAGTTTTATTTTGCCAACAGAAATTTTTGATTTTCTTTCTAAAAATCCAAAAATTGAGTTGAATGTAAAAGAAATGACCACTGAAAACATTATTAAAGCACTGAAATCAGGAGAATTAGATGCAGGGATTATTTCTACACCTTATTCAGAAGCAGAAGAGTTTTTCAGCGACTTTTTGTTCAATGAAGAGTTGATGGTGTATTCTGCTGATAAAATTGCGAATGATAATAAAGATGAATTCATCTTGCCAGAAGATGTAGATGTGAATAAAGTTTGGCTTTTAGAAGAAGGAAACTGCTTAAGAACACAATTCGAAAATATATGCAACCTTAAAGAAAACTCTCTGAAGCCTAAAAATTTAGATTTTATGGCGTCTAACATTAATACTTTGGTGCAAATGGTAGATAAAGTAGGAGGTTTAACTGTTTTACCAGAATTAGCAGTGTCTCAACTTCAGGAAAATCAAAAAGATAAAATTCACCGTTTCAAAAAACCTTTCCCAAGTAGAGAAATCAGCATGATTTATTACAAGCCTACTTACAAACAAAAAATTCTAGACGAATTGGTGAAATCTATTAAAACTTCCCTAGAGCCGAAGTTGAATTATACCCAATTCCCACAAGATTTTGTAAAAATAAAACCACAATAATTTTTGTCAAGAAGCTCTTCAAATTTTTGAGGAGCTTTTTTTCTAAGTATTTTGATATTAATAAAATACTCTGTAATTTTGCCCAACAAATTTTAGAGGAAAAATTTGGACTGATTGCAACCTCAATAAAAAATGCTAAAACAGATTTCTTCTTTTTAGTTCTAATAAGGTTTGCCCTCCAATTTTTTCTGTTTTAATCCTTAAAAAGAAAATAATAATATGCCTTATTTATTTACATCTGAATCTGTTTCAGAAGGACATCCAGACAAAGTAGCAGACCAAATTTCTGATGCGCTTATCGATAATTTTTTAGCTTATGATAGAAATTCTAAAGTCGCTTGCGAAACCTTAGTCACTACAGGACAAGTTGTACTAGCAGGAGAAGTAAAATCAGAAGCTTATCTAGATGTACAGACCATCGCCAGAGAAGTGATCAATGAAATAGGTTATACCAAAGGTGAATATATGTTTAATGGTGATTCTTGTGGTGTAATTTCTGCAATTCACGAGCAATCTTCAGATATTAATCAAGGAGTTGATAGAAAATCTGGAGAATCTTTTGAAGAAAAAGCAAATGCTCAAGGAGCAGGAGATCAAGGAATGATGTTCGGTTATGCAACCAATGAAACCGAAAATTATATGCCACTTGCATTAGATTTAGCACATTCTATTTTAAGAGAACTTTCAGCAATCAGAAGAGAAGGAACAGAGATTAAATATCTTCGTCCAGACGCGAAGTCTCAGGTAACAATTGAATATTCAGATGATCATAAACCGCAAAGAATAGACGCTATTGTAGTTTCTACGCAGCATGATGATTTTGCAGAAGATGAAGAAATGTTAGCGAAAATTAGAAAAGACATCGTAGAAATTCTAATGCCTAGAGTAATCGCTCAGCAAAAGCCAGAAATCCAAGTATTGTTTAATGACCAAATTAAATATCACATCAATCCAACTGGAAAATTTGTAATTGGTGGACCTCACGGAGATACTGGTTTAACTGGTAGAAAAATCATCGTAGATACTTACGGCGGAAAAGGAGCACACGGTGGTGGTGCTTTTTCTGGAAAAGATCCATCAAAAGTAGACAGAAGTGCTGCTTATGCAACAAGACACATTGCTAAAAACTTAGTTGCTGCAGGAGTTGCAGATGAAGTTTTGGTTCAAGTTTCTTACGCAATTGGTGTAGCAGAACCTTGTGGATTATTTATCAATACTTACGGTACTTCTAAAGTAGGAATCAATGATGGAGAATTAGCGAAAAAAGTTCAAGAATTATTTGATTTAAGACCTTACGCAATTGAACAAAACTTGAAATTGAGAAATCCAATCTATCAAGAAACCGCAGCTTACGGACACATGGGAAGAGATTATTATGTAGGAAGCAAGACTTTCAATAAAGGTCAAAAAAATGAAATTACACTCGATAATCTGGAATTCTTTACTTGGGAAAAGCTAGACAGAGTAGAAGATATTAAGAAAGCCTTCAACTTATAATCAAGAAACCGTTCAGAAATGAACGGTTTTCTTATTTTTACAAAAATTTTTACAATGCAATTTCTTAAACATATATTTTTCTTCGGTATTTTCTTCATTGGATTTCGTGCGCAATCGCAGGTTACGGTTCATCCAATGGTTTTTGCAGGTTACGAATATCAAAACTCAAACTTTGGAGAAGTTGGGGCGAGATTCATTTTTCTAAAGAACGATAATGTTCTTTACAGAGTTTCTGGTTCTGCTTTGATGGGAAAAGTAAACGGTGAATTTGCGGTTTTGCCTAAATTTCAAGGAGATATTTTATTGAACTTCGAAAAAAACGTAGATATACAGCATTCTTATTATTTTCTTGCAGGTACAGAAATTACGCCTCAATTTGTTGCACCAAAAGCAGGAATTTCCCTTTTCGGAATTATAGATTTTACTGGTGGTTACGCATTTCAGTTGGGAAATAGCCAGTTGAATGATAGAGTAATGGAAGGACTTAATTTAAATTTCACGGTTAACGTTCCTTTAGTTGTTTTCAGTAAATCAAAGAAAAATAAATAAGCAAATAACGATTTTTTTGAAAAATTATTTTGAATATTTAACATTTTTTATAAATTTGTCATACTAAAATGTATATCGACTCGCCTATTGAGTAAACTTTACTTCATTTAATAAACTGTAAAAACCAGAAATAGCTAGCATTTGTTAGTCTGTTTCATAATAATGAAGTTAAAGTTATGGAAACACTTACTGATAGTTTGCTGATTTCGAGATATCAAAAAGGCGATGAAAACGCACTTTCTATTCTTATTTCAAGACACCAAAAAGAACTTTTCTCTTTTATTTTCTATAAATTGATGGATGAAGAGCTCGCTAATGATGTTTTTCAGGATACCTTCATGAAAATCATTGTTTCCCTAAAAGAAGGAAGATACAATGATGATGGTAAATTTATTCTTTGGGCAAAAAGAATTGCGCACAATCTTATTATAGACCATTATCGACTTAAATCTAAACACATAAAAGTTTCTGAAACAACTTATGAAAACGAAGAGTTTTCTATTTTTGATTTGCTTAAAGAAACAGAAGAAAACATCGAAGAAAGGTTAATCACGAATCAAATTTATGATGATCTTATGAAAATGCTCGTTTTCTTACCCGAAAACCAACAGGAAGTCATCAAATTAAGATTTTTTGATGGATTAAGTTTCAAAGAAATTGCAGAGCAAACCAATACAAGCATCAATACTACACTAGGTAGAGTTCGTTATGCACTGATTAACATGAGAAAAATTATGGAAGAAAATCAAATAATTTTAACGAGGTAATACAATAAAGGCCAAATAGTTCCGTTCTTGTTAAAACGAATTTTTTAGCCTATGAAAAATAATTACTCTCTTAAAAATCCTGTTTTGAATCCTAAAAAATCAACAGTAAATTTTTTATTAAATTATTCTAAAAGTATAGCTGTTTTAAATTCCAATCAAAAGAAATTTATCATTTCTAAAAATTAAATAAACCGCTTATTTTACTTAAATTTGTGCCCTATGAAAAACATAAGGCACATTTTTTTTGACCTAGATAATACACTTTGGGATCACCGTAAAAATGCAGTTCTTACATTAGAAGAATTATTCCAAAGAAAAGAAATTTCCGAAAAATACAACATCCTTTTTCATGAATTTCATGCTAAATATGATGAAATCAATGAAGATTTATGGGTGAAAATCAGAGACGGAATTATAGATAAAGATTTCCTAAGAAAACATAGATTTTATGATACTTTTTTGCATTTCGGGATAGATAATGAAGAACTAGCACAATATTTCGAGAAGCATTTCTTAGACGAAATTATCAACTTCAATGAATTGATTCCGCAAACCATCGAAATTTTAGAATATTTAAAAGAGAAAGGGTATCAACTTCATGTAGTTTCTAACGGTTTCCATGAAGTGACGAACAGAAAAGTAGAAAAATCTGGACTTAAAAAATATTTCGAAACCGTAACGAGTGCAGAAGATGCTCATGCCATGAAACCAGACGAAAGAATTTTCGAATATTCCTTGAATTTAGCCAATGCTGAAAAAGCTGAGTCTATTTTCATAGGAGATGACTGGGTGGCAGATGTGAAGGGAGCCCAGAATTTTGGTTTAGATATTATTTTTTTTGATGCGCTTAAAGAAAATAAATCTGAGGAAGGTCTGAAAACCATTCAAAATTTGGAAGAAATTAAAAACTATTTATAAAACAAAAACCTTTCAGACTTCTGAAAGGTTTTTTAATTTATGATTCATTAGAAATTACATTCCTAAGCTTAATCTTACTCTTTTTAAAGTTTCTGCGGCAATTTTTCTGGTTTTTTCTGCGCCTTCTTGCAATTTAGCGTCCAATTCAGAAAGATTGTTCATGTAATAATCGAATTTTTCTCTTTCTGTTTTGAAATTTTCTAGAATTAAATTGAGTAATTCTGTTTTAGCATGACCATAACCGTAATTTCCTGCCAAATATTTAGCACGCATTTCTGCGATTTGCGTTTCATTTGCGAGTAAAGAATAAATGGCAAAAACTTTACAAGTGTCAGGATTTTTCGGTTCTTCTAGCGGGGTAGAATCTGTTTCGATAGCCATCACTTGTTTTTTTAATTGCTTTTCTGGAAGGAAAATATTGATGATATTTCCTCTAGATTTAGACATTTTATGGCCATCAATTCCCGGAACGTATTTCGTGTTTTCTTGCAATTCAGCTTGTGGTAGCACGAAAATTTCTCCCATTTGATTGTTGAATCTCGCACCTACATCTCTCGCCATTTCCAAGTGCTGTAACTGGTCTTTTCCTACAGGAACGATTTCTGCATCATACAACAAAATATCTGCCGCCATCAACATAGGATAGGTAAAAAGTCCTGCATTTACATCTTCTAAACGGTCTGCTTTATCTTTGAAAGAATGAGCCAGTTGTAATCTAGAAAAAGGAAAAAAGCAAGATAAATACCAAGAAAGTTCACAAACTTCAGGAATGTCACTTTGTCTGTAGAAATAAGTTTTTTCGGTGTCTAAACCACAAGCTAACCACGCTGCTGCGATTTCGTAGGTGTTTTGTCTCAGTTCTTCTGCATTTTTAATTTGTGTTAAAGAGTGCATGTTTGCGATAAACAAAAACGATTCGTTTTCAGATTTTTTAGATAATTCTATGGCAGGAATGATGGCTCCCAAAAGATTTCCTAAATGTGGAGTTCCTGTTGCTTGTATTCCAGTTAAAATTCTTGACATATTTTTAGGTTGAGGTAAAGGTTAAGATTAAGAGCTGCAAATTTACGGAAAAGAAAAAACTTCAAGAAATTTCTTGAAGTTTAATATTTTTTATTTAATTAAAATTTTTTCTCCACCAAATTTAGGTTCAATCCCTAATGTAAAATCTACAAAAACTTTAACCCTAGCAAAGTATTCTCTTATTTTGGTTTTGAAACCGAAGTATTTATTAACATCTTTTGCATTAAAACCATAGGCTTCAATTCCGTATTTTCTAGCAAGAAAGATTGCTCTTTCGTTGTGGAATTTCTGTGAAATGATGATGAAAGAATTTTGTCCGAAAATTTCTTTAGCTCTCACTACAGAATCTAAAGTTCTAAAACCTGCGAAATCCAGCACGATTTTATCAGCTGGGATTCCTCTTTTTATCAATTCAGCTTGCATATCTTCTGGTTCGCTGTAATTTTTTGTAGAATTATCTCCGCTAATCAAAATATATTGTATTTTCCCTGATTTATAGAGCTGTTCGGTGGCATCTATTCTGTTGAAAAAATAGAGATTTTTCCATCCATTTTTTAAAAATTTGCCAGTTCCGAGCAGTAAGCCCACTTTTTCGTTGGGTAGTTTTTGAATATCATAAGTAACTAAATCCTTGGTTTCAGATTCTATTTTATAATTTGCCCAAAAGATAAAAAGGACTGAGATTCCGAAGAAAATCAGACCAAAATATATTATTTTTTTTAATGTTTTCATTCTTTACAATTCAAATCCATTAGGAAAAGCTTTCCTCTTGAAAATAAGTAAGAAAATGGCACCAATGGTGATTGCGGAATCGGCTACATTAAAAATGTAACTGAAAAATTCAAAATGCTTTCCAAAAAGATTGAATGAGAACATAGGAAAATGAAACATGTCTACTACACAACCTTTCATGAAATGTGAATAGCCTTTCCCGAATTCTGTAAATTGAGAAATCCCGTCATAACCAATCCATCTATCAATCGTTGAGTCATAAACCATTCCAGAATCGAAAATTAATCCGTAGAACATTCCGTCAATCAAGTTTCCGATGGCTCCTGCAAAAATCATAGACATCGGGATTAGTAAATAATTAGAAGCGCCTTCTTTGAGCCATTTTCTAAAAAGATAAATCATTCCTCCAATTAAGAAAATTCTGATAATCACAAGTGCATATTTGCCAAGTAAACCACCAAATTGTAAACCATAAGCCATTCCAGGATTTTCTACGAAAGTGAATCTCCACCAATCTTGCCCGAAAACTTCAATGCTTTCATTGAGATTAAAATGAGTTTTTACATAAATTTTAGACAGTTGGTCGATTAATAAAACAATAAAAGTAACAAGTACGATTTTTTTCATTATAATCCTGGTTTTGGTTTTTCTTTAAAGTTTTTAGTGGCTTTTACCGCTTTTTTAGCTGAAATTTTCTTTTCTACAAAAGGGTTTGTTTTATTATTTCTGGTGTGAAATTTTTCATATTTAATGCCCATTTCTTTCATTACACTTTTCAGTGCATTGAGTTCCATTTGGTTTTTTAGGTGAACGATAAGTGATTCCATTTTTTTCGAGTACTATGTATAATGTACAAAGTATTTTAAATTTCTGTTTTTTGCAAAATTATTTGTTTCTAACTGTAAAAGTGTTTTTTATACATTGTACTTTTTACATTGTACAATTATTTCTTAGACAGTTCTTCTAATCTTTTTCGGTCTTTTTCGCTTAAATCTGCAATTCCGTTTTTGCCCATTTTGCTCAAGAGTTGGTCTATTTCTTTTTCTCTTTCGCGTTTAGCAGCGTTATATTTATCGTCTATGGTGTAGTTTTTAGTTTGGTCAGGATTTATTTTCTCTTTGATGTCTTTTCTAAAGAAAAAGATAAAAATGACTGCAATGGCTAGGACTAGAAATAAAAGTTCCATAGTTGATGGTATAAAAATATAAAATGCACAAAGTACAATGAATCTTTTTCAAAACACATTATACATTGCACATTATACGTTGTACAAAGTACAAATTTATCTTTGCATATTTTTCGCTTCAATGCTTAATGTAGCATGAGGAACCGCCATTAATCTTTCTTTTGGGATTAATTTACCAGTTACTCTACAAACGCCGTAAGTTTTATTTTCAATTCTTATTAAAGCGTGTTTTAGGTCACGAATGAATTTTTCTTGTCTTCCAGCCAAAATAGAATTTTGCTCTTTGCTTAGCGTTTCTGCTCCTTCTTCGAAAGCTTTGAAGGTAGGAGAAGTGTCATCTGTACCATTATTTTGGTCATTGATGAAACTCTCGTTAATAAGGGCCAAATCTTTTTCAGCCTTTGCTATTTTGTCTTGTATGATTTTCTTAAATTCTTGTAACTCAGCGTCACTATATCTTACTCTTTCTTCTGCCATCTTTGTTATATTTTTTCAATATTAACATTAAATTTAACTTCGTCAATTTCGATTTCTTCAAAATTTGCGAGTGAAATTACAAATTCTATTTTATCTGACAATACTTCTGTACAAATATATTGTTCATTGTTAGTAAGTTCTTTTCTAAAAGGACAGTTTTCTTCTAAACTGATTGAAATTCTGTCTGTTAAGTCGAAATCTTTGTCTTTTCTTAAATTCTGAACTCTATTAATGAATTCTCTTGCAATTCCTTCTGCTTTTAACTCATCTGTAATGGTTAAATCAAGTGCTACGGTTGTTTTTCCTTCGCTGGCAACCGTCCATCCTGGGATATCTTTCGTAGAAATTTCTACATCTTCTAAACCGATTTCGTAACCTGCAACGGTCATTTTTCCTTCTTTTTCAATAGTGGAAATTTGCTCCGAAGTCATATTAGTAATTTCACCAGCAACCGTTTTCATATCTTTTCCTAGTCTTTGACCTAAAGATTTGAAATTCGGCTTAATTTGTTTTACAATCAAGTGAGAAGCTTCTTCTGCATTAATTAATTGCAATTCTTTTACATTCACTTCTTGTTTGATGAGTTCTGAAACCGCTAAAATTTGCTCTTCGGTTTTCTTGTCTAGAACAGGAATCATTACTTTTTGAAGTGGCTGACGAACTTTCACATTTTCTTTCTTTCTCAAAGAGAATACCATAGAAGTGATGGTTTGAGCTAAATGTGTTTTTTCTACCAAATTTTGGTCGATTAAGCTTTCATCAACTTTCGGGAAATCTGTTAAGTGCACAGATTCTGCTGCATCTTTTCCTGTAACTGCGTTCAAATCTTGGTACAATTGATCCATAAAGAACGGAGCAATTGGCGCCGAAATTTTCGCGACAGTTTCTAAACAAGTGTATAGAGTTTGGTAAGCAGAGATTTTGTCTTCAGAATAATCTCCTTTCCAGAAACGTCTTCTGCACAATCTTACATACCAATTGCTTAAATTGTCATTCACGAAATTATTAATCGCTCTTGCTACTTTCGTTGGTTCATAGTCTTCATAGAATTCGGTAACATCTTTCACCAAAAGATTTAATTCTGATAAAATCCATCTATCGATTTCTGGTCTGTTTTGAACCGCGGGTTCTGCGAATCTGAATCCATCAACATTCGCATACAAACTAAAGAAAGAGTACGTGTTATAAAGTGTTCCGAAGAATTTTCTACGAACTTCATCAATTCCTTCTAAGTCAAATTTCAGATTTTCCCAAGGATTGGCGTTAGAAATCATGTACCAACGCGTTGCATCAGGACCGTATTTTTGTAAAGTTTCAAACGGGTCAATGGCGTTTCCGAGACGTTTAGACATTTTTTGTCCGTTTTTGTCAAGAACTAAACCGTTAGACATTACATTTTTATAAGCAATAGAATCAAAAACCGTAGTTCCAATGGCGTGAAGTGTGTAAAACCAACCTCTAGTTTGGTCTACTCCTTCTGCGATAAAATCTGCAGGGAACGCTTTTCCGCTGTCTATTATTTCCTTATTTTCAAAAGGATAATGCAATTGCGCATAAGGCATAGAACCAGAATCAAACCAAACATCAATCAAATCCGATTCACGTTTCATTGGTTTTCCGCTGTCTGAAACCAAAGTGATGGCATCTACAATATTTTTGTGTAAATCTATTTTTGCATAATTTTCAGCAGACATATTTCCTACTTCAAAATCTTTGAAAGGATTTTCGGTCATAAAACCTGCATCTATAGATTTTTGAATTTCATTCACCAATTCTTCTACAGAACCAATAACTTTTTGCTCTTTCAAATCTTCGCTTCTCCAGATTGGCAAAGGAATTCCCCAATATCTTGAACGAGAAAGGTTCCAATCGTTTACATTTTCTAACCAGTTGGCAAATCTTCCTTCACCTGTAGATTTTGGTTTCCAATTGATGGTTTCATTCAGTTCTACCAAACGATTTCTCACGGAAGTCATTTTCACAAACCAAGAATCCAAAGGATAATACAACACTGGTTTATCAGTTCTCCAACAATGCGGATAACTGTGAACATATTTTTCAACTTTGAAGGCTTTGTTTTCGGTTTTTAACAAAATCGCGAGTTCTACATCCCAAGATTTTTCGGGAGCAGTTCCTTCATCGTAATATTCGTTTTTGATGTATTTTCCGCTGAAAAGTTCAGGAACGTTTTCGCCTTTCAAAAATCTTCCGGTTAAGTCAACCAACGGAACTAAATTATCATTTTCATCTTTTACCAACATTGGCGGAATTCCGTTTTCCTGAGCAACTCTGTTATCATCTGCACCGAAAGTTGGCGCAATATGCACAATTCCCGTTCCGTCTTCAGTTGTTACAAAATCTCCGATGATTACACGGAATGCTTGATCTGGATTTTCTGCGGGTAAAAACCAAGGAATCAATTGTTCGTAAGTAGTTCCTGCTAAATCTTCTCCAGTAAATTCTGCTAAAACTTGGTAAGGGATGGTTTTGCTTTCAGAAGTGTAATTTGCGAAGTCTTCATCAGTTCCTTCTACAAATTTTTTCCCGAATTGTTTTTCCAATAACGGACGAGCCAAAATAATATTAATCGGCTCAAAAGTATATTGATTGAAGGTTTTTACCAAAACATATTCTATGTCTCTACCAACTGCAAGAGCAGTGTTAGAAGGCAATGTCCAAGGAGTAGTTGTCCAAGCGAGAATATGTATTGGTTGTTGGTTGTCGGTTGTTAGTTGTTGGCTTAATTTTTCTGATAAATTTTTAACTTTAAATTGAGCGACAACCGTAGTGTCAGAAACGTCTCTGTACGTTCCTGGTTGGTTCAGTTCGTGAGAAGAAAGTCCAGTTCCTGCTTTTGGAGAATACGGTTGAATGGTGTAACCTTTGTACAATAAATCTTTGTTGTACAATTGTTTTAATAGCCACCAAACTGTTTCCATGTATTTGGGTTCGTAGGTAATGTAAGGATTGTCTAGATCTACCCAATAACCAATTTTTTCTGTCAAATCATTCCAAACGTCTGTATAACGCATTACAGCATTTCTACACGCTTGGTTATATTCTTCTACGGTAATTTTTTTACCGATGTCTTCTTTGGTAATTCCGAGTTCTTTTTCTACACCTAGTTCTACAGGTAAACCATGCGTGTCCCAACCAGCTTTACGGAAAACTTGCTTTCCGTTTTGCGTTTGATAACGGCAAAAAATATCCTTTAATGCTCTCGCCATTACGTGGTGAATTCCCGGCATTCCGTTTGCAGAAGGCGGTCCTTCGTAAAAAACGTATTCAGGTTTTCCCTCGCGTGTTTCTACGGATTTTTTAAAGGTTTGATTGGTTTTCCAAAAATTGGCAACGTTTTCTGCTACAGCATTTAGGTTAAGTTGCTTGTATTCTGTGAACTTCTTCATTATATCTCGGTTTCTACTGTTAAAATTTAAGTGTGCGAATATAATGAATTTTCGTGGATTTTTTATTAATTTTTGGTTAAAAATATTGGTTTTAAGTGAGTTAAGATGTACTTTCTTTTCGGAAAAGATTCAATAAATAGAAAAATGTAAAACCAAAACCAATCGCTAACAAAGTGGCGAAAATAAAACTCCCAATTACATATTGTAACAAGTTGTGTTTTATCATTTCTAAATTTAGTTCTTGATGAGAAAAATCGGTTTTCCCTTCTACAAAAAAAGAACCGAAAAACATAGAAATCCCTATAATAAAAGGTGCTAAAGGAGCAATGCTAACTTGAGAGAAAACGAAGGATAAAAATTTATTCAGCTTAAAAACTGTTGCCAACGAAAGCGCTAAAACAGTATGAAATCCCCAAAATGGAGAGACTCCAATAAAAATTCCTAAAGCAATAGAAAGCGCTTTACTTTTGTTGTCTCCATCACTTTCTAAGATATTTTCTTTGAAAAGTCTTTTAATACCTTTCCTACGAAAATATCGATAGAATACTTTCTGACTTTTAATGGAATTTTGAATGAAGTTTTTCAATAAAATAAGATTTGTATTCTACAAAAATAGTAGAATTTAGTGCAGTTGTACCTTTTGAAAATGTTAAATAAATGCTATTTATTTTTGATGTGATAATAAGCATTGTACACATAACATCCTACACAGAAATTGAAAAACGCTTCTAGACCTGCGCAAATCAGCAAAATTCCGCTTACAATAAGACTGTTGATTTCGAGAAGATTAAAAACCAATAATGTCAATGAAAAAATAAATCCGACTTGTGCAGCAAATTGTTTCGG